>Ga0209376_1000022_pt1 | contig 154096 bp, 156 predicted proteins | sample GraSoiAngelo_134_FD_185891 | JGI IMG/M metagenome (GOLD analysis project Ga0209376, IMG submission 185891) | Grasslands soil microbial communities from the Angelo Coastal Reserve, California, USA - 14_0929_05_30cm (SPAdes) (version 2) | ecosystem: Environmental > Terrestrial > Soil >... | reverse complement strand
AGAGCAGCTCGCTCATCGTCGGACGCAGCGTGAAGGTGAAGATCGTGGCCTCGATGGCGGACCAGAACAGCAGCAGCATGAACGCGATCCACGGCACCCCCGGCTGGCGCGAGCTCGAATCCAGCATGGCGAAGGGCGACGTGACCAGGTTCTTCAGGGTCCGCCACAACAGCCCGACAGCAAGCCGGAGCAGACCCCAGATCCAGCCCACGAACACCAGGAGGAAGCGCGCCAGGCCGAACCAGTAAAACCACGCCATGCGGACCGCGTCCCACCAGGACATGAGCAGCGCCGCGAGAAAGCGTCCGCGACCTGAGCGGAACGGAATGGTGTAGAGCGAGACCATCGTGCCCCACACCCCCGCCACGAGCACTACCGCCGGGAAAAACAGGAACAGAAACCTGCCGACCGCCCCCCAGAACGAACTGCCGCTGAGGACGAACTGGAACACGTACGCCTGCCAGTCGAGAATCCAGGAGAGGCCGCCCCAGACCCAACCCCACACGGTCTGGAGAATCCAGCTCCACTGTGCGGTCTGAGCGGCGCCGAGCGGGTTTTGCATGGGTCTCTGTCCCTTCCCTTGGTGGAACGGGGAATCGAGCCGCACGAGACGCTGCGGCCGGGGCGCATTAATAGTGCGGGGCTCCAGCCTGTCAAGCTTTACGTGATCTGGGTCACAAACACGACGCACCATCCGTGCCGTTCGGCTGACGGACTAGGCCCTGTGGACGTATACTGTTGCCGATGCGCGATGACGAGAATCCCAAGCGCTTGATCGTGGTGGGCGACCGCGTACTGATCTCCCCGGAGGAGGGGGAGGAGCGCACCAACGTCGGGTTGTATCTGCCGCCCACCGCGCTCGAGAGCCGCCAGGTGCAGGGCGGCCGCATCATCGCCACGGGGCCCGGCACGCCGATGACCGAGCCCGCCAGCATGGACGACGAGCCGTGGAAGATCCACGGCCCGGACGTGAAGTACCTGCCGATGCAGGCCCAGGTCGGCGACTACGCGTTGTTCTTTCGCAAGGCGGCGGTCGAAATCACGTTCGAAGGGAAGAAGTACCTAGTGGTTCCTCAGGCGGCGATCCTCGTGTTGGTGCGCGAGGGGCTGGCCGCATCACCGGAGTAGACGATGGCCGAACTAGGGTGGGCCCGGAGTCGCGGCGACAGCGCCGAGCAGGAAGGCCTGCGGCGTGGAGCGTGGTATCGCGTCGTGGAGGATCCGGAGAAACAGTGGGTGGTGCTGGACGTGCACCAGGTGGAAGTGCGCGTCCCCAGAGGCAATCTCGAGCTGCGCAAGGAGCGCCCGAAGGGGTGGAGCGTCGTGCACGAGCCGCATCTCGTGTGCCCGGGGTGTCACAAGCGCCAACACTTGTCGGGGCAGCCGAAGGAAGTCAAATGTTACGAGTGTGGCAATACGTTTGCCGTGGACTGGAAGGATCGGGCCTGAGCCAGGGCTGCTTCGCGTAATTCAGATGCCTTTTGCGGGATTCGGGCCCCGGTGAGACGACCGGGGCTCGTTTGCTTTGAGCCATGTCGCCGTTCTCGGGCGGGCTGGTCCGGGCCCGCGAGCTCGTCGCCGTGCGATTCGGGCATGCGGCGCTCCGCGTCCATCAAATCCGAGTGTTAGGTCCGCTGTTGGGGGGCCGGAGCGTGCTCGCCGTCCTGCCGACGGGAGCCGGAAAGTCGCTCTGTTACCAGCTGCCGGCTCTGATGGCGCCGGGCCTGACGCTCGTGGTCTCGCCGCTGATCTCGCTCATGCAGGATCAAGTGGCCGCGCTGCGGCGCCGCCGCATCGCCGCCGCGTATCTGAGCAGCTCGCTCTCGGCGGAGCAGCGACGCGCCGTGCTCGACGCCGCGCTCCACGACCGCCTCAAGCTGCTGTACTGCGCGCCGGAGCGCGTCGGCGCGCTGGTGCGGCGGCTCGCCCGCGCCGGGCCGGCCGTGTCGCTGCTCGCGGTGGATGAGGCGCACTGCATCGTGGAGTGGGGCAACGAATTTCGCCCGGTGTACCGTCGCCTGGGCGAGTACCGCTATCGCTTGGGGCGCCCCGCGACGATCGCCCTTACCGGCAGCGCGACGCCCGATACGCGCGCCGAGATCCTGCGCGTGTTGCGACTGCCGCACGCCGAGGTGGTCGTCACTTCCTTCGATCGACCCAATCTCAGGTTTGCGGTACAGCGCGTACCCGACGACCGGGCCCGGTTCCAGCGCATCCGCCGACTGATCCGCGAGGCGGACGGGCATACCATCCTCTACACACCGACGCGCCGGCTCACCGAGCTGGTCGCGCGGGCGTTGCTGCGCATGGGCGTGCGGACGGCTCCCTACCACGCGGGGCTGAGTCCCGACACCCGACGCGGCGTGCTACTCGACTTCCTGCGCGACCGCGCGCCGGTCGTGGTGGCGACGAGCGCTTTCGGGATGGGGATCGACAAGCCGGACGTGCGACGCGTGATCCACTGGGGCCCGCCGCGGACGCTGGAAGCCTACTATCAGGAAGCCGGCCGGGCGGGACGCGACGGCGGCGGCGGTGAGTGTCTGATCCTGTGGCGGCCGGCGGATTTCGCATGGGGTGACAGCGCGCCGGAGACGCGACGCTACGTCGCCACACGCCGTTGCCGCCGCCGCATGCTGCTCGAGTACTTCGGCGAAACGCTGTCGCACTGCAACGGATGCGACGTGTGCGCCCCACCCCCCGAACCGGGCAGGTAACCCCTACCCGTTTGTGTGGTTGCAGCGCAGGGGGTGGAGAATAGCTTTTCCCCGATATGGTGAGCGAGAGCCAGCGGTTCTCGCCTCGTCTTGCTCCTTCTGATCCGAGGACACCCGCGATGCCCGGCCGAAATTTCCTGTTCGTTCCCGGCCCGACGAACGTGCCTGAGCGGATCCTGCGCGCCATGGACCGCGCCATGGAAGACCACCGCTCGTCCGCGTTCCCCGAGCTCTCGACCGCGGTGTTCCGCGATGTCAAGCAGGCCTTCAAGACCACCACCGGCCAGCCGTTCATCTTCCCGGCCACCGGTACCGGCGGCTGGGAAGCGGCGCTCGTCAACACGCTGTCCCCGGGCGATCGGTTGCTCGCCCCCCGTTACGGGCAGTTCAGCCACCTGTGGATCGACCTCGCCCAGCGGCACGGGCTGCGCGTCGACATCATCGACGTGGAGTGGGGCGAGGGCGCGCCGGCTGAGCGCATCGAGGAGATCCTCAGGGGAGACACGCAGCACGAGATCAAGGGTGTGCTGATCGTGCACAACGAGACCGCGACCGGGGTGACGAGCGACGTGGGGGCGGTGCGGCGAGCGCTGGATGCCGCCCAGCACCCGGCCCTGCTGTACGTCGACGGCGTGAGCTCGATCGGCTCGATCGACTTTCGGATGGACGAGTGGAACGTCGACCTCGCCATCACCGGATCCCAGAAAGGGTTGATGCTCCCCCCCGGCCTCGGGCTGGTGTGTGCCAGCCCGAAGGCACTGGCGGCGCGCGAGCACGCGAAGTGTCCGCGCGTCTTCTTCGACTTCGGCGACATGATCAAGGCGAACGCGACCGGGTATTTCCCCTACACGCCGTCCCTGCCGCTGCTGCACGGCCTGCGCGAGTCGCTCGAGATCATGCTCGCGGAAGGGCTGGACAACATCTTCGCGCGTCATCACCGCCTCGCCGAGGGCGTGCGTGCCGCCGTGCGCGCGTGGGGCTTGAAGCTGTGCGCCAGAGCGCCCAGGTGGCACTCGGACACCGTCAGCGCCATCATGGTCCCGGAAGGCATCAATGGCGCCGACGTAATCGACGTCGCGTTCCGGCGCTACAACCTCGCGTTGGGCGCGGGACTGGGCCGCCTGGCGGGAAAGCTGTTCCGCATCGGGCACCTGGGCGATCTGAACGAGCTGATGCTGCTGGGGGCCATCGCCGGCGCGGAGATGGCGATGCGCGACGTCGGCATCAAGGTCACGGCTGGCACCGGCGTGGCGGCGGCCGCCGAGTACTACCGCAGCACCGCGGCTCCGCTGGCAGCACGCGCGGCGGTACCTTCCCCCGACGCCCAGCAGCAGCCCGGGAGCGGCAAGCCGGCGACACCACGCGCGACCGTGAGGGCATGAGCCTCACGCGTCACGAGCCGGTCAAGCCCCGGCTGCAGCGGAGCGAGCTCGCCGTGCCCGGCTCGCAGCCTGCGATGTTCCCCAAGGCGCTCGCGAGCGAGGCGGACTACGTCTTCCTCGACCTCGAAGACGCCGTCGCACCCGCCGACAAGGAGCAGGCCCGCAACAACGTCATCGCCGCCCTGCTCGAGTTCGACTGGCGGGCCCGTGGCAAGACCGTGTGCGTCCGCCTCAACGGTATCGATACCCATTACATGTATCGCGACGTCGTCGATGTCGTGGAGCAGGCGGGACACCGGCTGGACGTGCTCCTGGTGCCCAAGGTGGGCGTGCCGGCCGACGTCTATCTCGTGGATGCGCTCCTCACGCAAATCGAAACGGCGCGCGGCATCCCGACGCCCATCGGCATCGAGATTCTCATCGAGACGGCCCTCGGCCTCGCCAACGTGGAGTCGATCGCGCAGGCCAGCCGCCGGCTCGAAGCGATGCACTTCGGAGTCGCCGATCTCGCCGCCAGCCTGCGGGCCCGCACCGTGAGCATCGGCGGGCCGAACCCGGACTATCCCGGCGATCAGTGGCACGCGGCGCTGTCGCGCGTAGTCACCGCGTGTCGTGCGTTCGGGCTGCGGGCCATCGATGGACCGTACGGCGACTTCAAGGATCCCGAGGGCTACCGCGCCGCCGCCCGCCGGGCCGCGGCGCTCGGCTACGAAGGGAAGTGGGCTATTCACCCTTCGCAGATCGCCCTCGCGAACGACGTGTTTACCCCACCCGCGGGCGAAGTCGAGCGAGCACGACGCATCCTGCACGCGCTGGACGAGGCGGCGCGGCAAGGACGCGGTGCCGCGCAACTCGATGGCCGGATGATCGACGCGGCGTCGGCGCGCATGGCCCAGAACATCGTCGAGATCGCGGCCGCCATCGCCGCCCGCGCCAGCCCCTCCCCACCCCTGGCCGCCACCCGGGTGTAACGATGGACATCCACGAATACCAGGCGAAGGAACTGCTCACCGGGTTCGGCGTCCGCGTCCCCAAGGGCGGCGTGGCCTACAGCGCCGACCAGGCCGTGTATCGCGCGGCCGAGATCGGAGGCAACGGTTGGGTCGTGAAGGCGCAGATCCATTCCGGCGCGCGCGGCAAGGCGGGCGGCATCAAGCTGTGCGCGACCGACGTGGACGTGCGCCAGGCGGCCAAGGAGCTGCTCGGCAAGTCGCTCGTCACCACGCAGACCGGGCCGGAGGGCCTTCCTGTTCATCGCCTGCTCGTCGAGGAAGCGCTGCCGATCGCGCGCGAGCTGTACGTCGGATTCGTGCTCGATCGCAAGCGCGAGCGCATTGTGGTCGTGGCGCACCCGCACGGCGGCATGGAGATCGAAGAGATCGCCCAGCGGGAGCCCGAGGCCATCCTGCGCGAGGTTGTGGAGCCGGCGGTCGGGATGCAGGCGTTCCAAGCGCGCGAGCTCGCGTTCGGGCTGGGGCTCGCGCCCGCTCAGGTGAGTCAGGTCGTCGCCATCATCCTCGGCGCCTACCGCGCGTTTCGGGAGCTGGACGCGACCATGGTCGAGATCAACCCGCTGGTCATGACCAGGGACGGGCAGGTGCTGGCGCTCGACGCGAAGATGAGCTTCGACGACAACGCGATGTTCCGCCGGCCCAACGTGGCCGAGCTGCGCGATCACGCACAGGAAGACCCGCGCGAGGCCGAGGCCGCCGCGCACGGCCTGAATTACGTGGCGTTGGACGGCGACATCGGCTGCATCATCAACGGCGCCGGGCTCGCGATGGCGACGATGGACATGATCAAGCACGCCGGCGGCGAGCCGGCCAACTTTCTCGACATCGGCGGCGGCGCCTCTCCCGAGCGCGTCGCCGCGGCGTTCCGCTTGGTGCTCTCGGACAAGAAGGTGCGGGCCATCCTCGTGAATGTGTTCGCCGGCATCAACCGCTGTGATTGGGTGGCACAGGGCGTGGTGCAGGCGGTGCGTGAGGTGCAGGTGCCGGTCCCCCTGGTGGTCCGGCTCGCGGGGACCAACGTGGAGGAAGGCCGCCGCATCCTGCAGGAGAGCGGGCTGCCGATCCTCACCGCCGACACCCTCTCGGAAGCGGCCGAGCGGGTCGTGACGGCCCGGAACGCGGCGCGGGCGGCATGAGCATCCTGCTCGACCAGCGGACCGCCGTCATCGTCCAGGGCTTCACGGGCGACAAGGGCACGTTCCACGCGAAGGAAATGCTCGCTTACGGCACCAACGTCGTAGGCGGCGTGACGCCGGGGAAGGGCGGGGCCCGGCACCTCGACCGACCGGTCTTCAACACCGTCAAGGAAGCCGTCGCCGCTACCGAGGCGGCGGCCTCGCTCGTGCTGGTGCCCGCCCCGTTCTGCACCGACGCCACCATGGAAGCGGCCGACGCCGGCATTCGGCTCGTCGTGACGATCACGGACGGCGTCCCCGCTCAGGACATGATGCGGGTCAAGCGCTATCTGTGGCGGTACGCCAAAGAGCGTCGCACCCGTCTGATCGGGCCCAACTGCGCCGGCGTGATCAGTCCCGGCAAGGCAATGATGGGCATCATGCCCGGCCACATCTACAAGCGCGGCAGCGTCGGCGTTGTCACGCGCTCGGGCACGCTCGGCTACGAAGCGGCCGCGCAGATGAAGGCGCTCGGCGTCGGCGTCACGACCAGCGTGGGCATCGGCGGCGACCCGATCAACGGGAGCTCCTTCGTCGACATGCTGGCACTATTCGAGGAGGACACGGAGACCGACGCCGTCATGATGATCGGCGAGATCGGCGGGCCGCAGGAAGCGGATGGGGCATTGTTCGTGAAGGAGAACATGACGAAGCCGGTGATCGGCTACGTCGCGGGACTCACCGCTCCCAAGGGCCGGCGCATGGGGCACGCCGGCGCGATCATCTCGGCGTTCGGCGACACCGCCGCCGAGAAGGCCGAGATCATGCGTTCGGCGGGCCTCGTGGTGGCCCCCAGCCCGGCCGAGCTCGGATCCACGGTCGCGCAGGCGCTGGCGCGGAAACCCTCCCACCGGGTGATGGTCCCGCAGTGACCGCCGGGGGGGGAAATCGCCCCACCGTCGTGGTGACCCGGCGGCTCCCGGCGCCCGTCGAGGAACGGCTGGCGCAGGAATTCGCCGCCCGCCTGAACGGCGACGACCATCCGTTCACGAACGCCGAGCTGCAGGCCGGGCTGCGCAGCGCCGATGCACTACTACCCACGGTGAGCGACCGTATCTCCGCCGAGGTGCTGGCCGTCGAGCCGCTGCGCGCCCGTATCCTGGCCAACTTCGGCGTCGGGTTCAACCACATCGACGTCACCGCCGCGAAGGTGCGCGGGCTGGTCGTCACCAACACGCCGGAGGTGCTCACGGACGACACCGCGGACGACGCCATCATGCTGATGCTCATGGTCGCCCGCCGCGGGGGCGAGGGGGAGCGGCACGTGCGAAGCGGCGCCTGGACGGGGTGGCGACCCACCCACATGCTCGGCACCAGGGTGAGCGGCAAGACGCTCGGCTTGATCGGGATGGGCCGGATCGGACGGGCGGTGGCGCGCCGAGCCCATCACGGGTTCGGGATGCGCGTCATCTTCCACGACCCCTTTCCGCCCCCCGCGGATGTCGTCGCGGACGTCGCCGCCGAGGCGAAGGCGACGGTCGAGGACGTGCTGCGCGAAGCGGACTTCGTGTCGCTCCATTCCCCCGCCACGCCCGCGACCCACCATCTGATGAACGCGCGGCGGATCGCGCTCATGAAGCCGACGGCGTTTCTTATCAATACGGCGCGCGGCGACATCGTGGACGAGGCGGCGCTCGTCACCGCGCTCAAGGGCAAGCAGATCGCCGGGGCGGCGCTCGACGTGTACGAGAAGGAACCCCAGGTGACGCCCGATCTCCTGACCATGGAGCAGGTCGTCCTGCTGCCGCACCTCGGTAGTGCGACCCACGAGACGCGCGTGGCCATGGGCATGCGGGCAATCGACAACCTCAAGGCATTCTTCGAGGGAGGCGCGCCGCGCGACCGCGTCGCGTGACCCAGGATGCCCTCTTGACCGCGACCGCCGCCTCCCCCACGCGCGGCGCCCCCGGCACCCCGGCCACCCCTGAGTACCTCCCGGAGGTGGCGGAGCTGCTCTTCAACGAGTTCGTCGCGGTCATCCGAGTGCATCAACCGGAGATAGAGCCGGTGCTGCGCGGCGAACCTGTCGACCCCGCCGCGTCCCCCGAACTCGTCGCGCGCGCGCTCCAGGCGCAAGGTATCTGGTTCCAGCTACTCTCCATCGCGGAGCAAAACGCCGCGATGCGACAGCGACGTCAGAGCGAGGTGGACCGCGGGTACGACCAGCTGCGAGGGACATTCGCGCAGGTGGTGAGCGCCGCCGCGGCGCAGGGCGTGCCCGCCGCCGAGCTCAAGTCCCTGGTGGCGCGGCTGCGCGTGCGCCCGGTGATCACCGCGCATCCCACCGAGGCGAAACGCGTGACCGTGCTCGAGAAGCACCGCCGGATCTACCGGCGGCTCGTCGATCTGGAGGCGCCGCGTTGGACCCCCCGCGAGCGATCCGCCTTGATCGAGGGCCTGCGCACCGACATCGAGTTGCTGTGGCTCACGGGCGAGCTGCGCCTGGAGAAGCCCACGGTCGCCCAGGAACGCGCCTGGGGGCTGTACTTCGTCACGGAGAACCTGTTCGACGTTGTGCCCGAGCTCGTGGACAAGCTCGAGCGCGCCCTGCGGCGCGCCTACCCCAGCGAACGGTTCGATGTCCCGCCGTTCTTTCAATTTGGATCGTGGATCGGCGCCGACCGCGACGGCAACCCATTCGTCACCAACGACGTGACACGCCAGACGGTACACGAAAACCGCGTGGCGAGTTTGCGCCGCTATCGACAACGACTCGGCCAGCTGGTGCGCGAGCTGAGCGCTACAGAGCGCGTCGCTCCGATCTCGCCCGAGTTCCGCGAGGCGCTCACCCGACGGCTCGAGCAGAGCGGGGTGGGGAAGCAGCTCGCCGCGCGCAACCCCGGCGAGGTGTTCCGCCAATACTTGGCCTGCATGCTGCGGCGCCTCGACGCCACGCTCACGTGCGCCGAGCAGGGCACCACCACGGCAGAGATGGCGGGCTACCGCACGGCGGACGACCTCATCGCCGATCTCAGGTCTCTGGAAACCGGCCTCACCGCCGCCCGCGCGGGCGGCGCCGCGGGACTGCTGGTGCGGCCCGTGCGGCGGGAGGTTGAAGCGTTCCGGTTCAGCACCTTCCGGCTCGATGTCCGGGAGAACACCACGCGGCTCGACGCCGCGCTCAGTGCGCTGTGGCGTGCGCGGAACCCGGGCGATCCGCCGGCGCCCCGATCCCCGCCGTGGCGTGCCTGGTTGCAAGCGGAGCTTGCCCGTCCGCTTCCTCCCGACCAGCCGCTCTCAGGCCTGCCGCCCGAAGCCGCCGCGACGCTCGGCATGTTCTCGCTGATCCGCGACGTGCGGGACCAGCTCGACCGCGAGGCGATCGGCAGCTTTGTCCTCAGCATGACGCACGACGTGGACGACGTGCTGGGCGTCCACCTGCTCGCCAAGCAAGCCGGCTTGTTCGCCGACGCGGCCGGCACGGAGAGCTGCACGCTTCCCGTCGTGCCCTTGTTCGAGTCCGTCGACGACCTGCGACGCGCGCCCGACATCGTGCGCGAACTACTCGAGGTACCCCTGATCCGGCGCAGCGTCCGGGCGCAGGGCGGTGTCTACGAGGTCATGATCGGCTACTCCGACTCGAACAAGGATGGAGGCTTCCTCACGTCGAACTGGGAGCTCGCGAAGACGCAGCACCGGCTCACGCGGCTCGGGGCGGAGTGCGGCGTGCCGATCGCGTTTTTCCACGGTCGCGGCGGGTCGGTGAGTCGGGGCGGCGCGCCCACCGGTCGCGCGATCGCCGCCCAGCCCGCGGGGTCGATCCAGGGGCGCCTGCGGATCACCGAGCAGGGGGAGGTGGTCTCCTCCAAGTACGCCAACCGCGGCACGGCGGCATACCAGACGGAGCTGCTCGCCGCCAGCGTACTCGAGCACTCGGTCAAATCGGAGCGCGAGGACGCACTCGTGCCCACGGCCGAATTCGACGAGGCGATGGAGGCGCTGTCGGGAGCCGCACACGCCGCCTACCACCGGTTGGTGGGTCACCCCGACCTGGTCGCGTACTTCCAAGCCGCAAGCCCGCTCGAGGAGATCGGGCTCCTCAACATCGGGTCGCGTCCGGCGCGCCGGTTCGGCGCGCGCTCGCTGGCCGACCTCCGGGCCATCCCCTGGGTGTTCGCCTGGACGCAGAACCGCCACGTCGTCCCCGGGTGGTACGGGGTCGGCAGCGGGCTCGAAACGTTTCTCGAGGTGCGCGGCGAGCGCGGGGCGAGGCTGCTGCAGCGGATGTTCACGGACTTCCGGCTGTTTCGCCTCATCGTGGACGAGGCGGAGAAGACCCTCGCGTACGTCGATCTCGATATCGCGCGGGAGTACGCCGATCTGGTCGCGGACCCGTGGGTGCGTCAGGCGCTGCTCTCGCTCGTGGCCGACGAATACCACCGCACCGTGGCCGTGCTGCGGCGTATCACGGGCAACAGCACCATCGCGGAACGGTTCCCCCAGTTTCGCAGGCGGCTCGCCCGCCGGCTGCCGACCCTGAACCAGGTCAACCGCCAGCAGATCGAGCTGCTGCGCCGCTACCGCGCGGGGCAGGAGGACGCCCTGGACGCCCTGTTGCTCTCGATCAATTGCATCGCGGCGGGGTTTGGGACCACGGGATGACGCGTCGCACGTTGCACGTCACACGTTGCACGCGGCTCGGAAGGGAGCTGCGTGTGACATGTAACGTGCGACGTGTGACGTGAGAGTGCGACTATATTCTCCCCCATGCACCCTTCCCTCTACTTCACCGAGCAGCACCACCAGGTGCGCGACCTGGTGCGCGACTTCGCGCAGCAGGTCATCCGGCCGAGCGCCCGGCGGTACGATCTCGAAAGCCGATTCCCCTGGGACAACGTCAAGCAGATGGCCGACCTGGGCCTGTTCGGCATCCCCTGGCCGGAGCAGCTCGGTGGGGCGGGGATGGACTACCTCTCCTACATCATCGTCATCCACGAGCTCGCGAAGGTGGACGCGAGCCACGCGATCACCGTCAGCGCCCACACCACGCTCGGCACCTCCCCGATCGTGGACTTCGGGACGGACGAGCAAAAGCGGCGCTACGTCCCGTTGCTCGCGGCGGGCAAGGTCCTGGGCGGATTCGGCTTGACGGAGCCGGGCGCCGGCTCGGACGCCGGCGGCACCAAGACCACGGCGGTCGACCGGGGCGACCACTACGTCCTGAACGGGTCCAAGATCTTCATCACGCATGCCGGGGTAGGGGAGATCTTCGTGGTCACCGCCCGTACCGATCTCTCCGCCACGAAGACGCACGGCATCACGGCGTTCATCGTCACCAAGGACACATGCGACTTGGAGGACGCGCAGCGCGTGGGCATCGGACACGAGGCCTCGCTCCCCAAGTGTCCCGGCGTGCTCGCCGCGAAGAAGGAGGACAAACTGGGCTGGCGCGCCTCAGACACGCGGGAGCTCGTCTTCCAGGACGCGATCGTCCCCAAGGAGAGCGTGCTGGGGCCGGTGAACAACGGATTCCGCCAGTTTCTCCACACCCTCGACGGCGGCCGCATCGGCCTCGGCGCGCTGTCATTGGGCATCGCCGAGGGCGCCCTGGCGGAGTGCCTCCAGTACACGGCCTCGCGTCAGCAGTTCGGGAGGCCCATCGCGAGCTTCCAGGGCGTGCACTTCGCGCTGGCGGACATGGCCACCGAGATCGAAGCCGCGACCCACCTGGTCTACCACGCCGCCTGGCTCAAACAGACGGGACAACCCTTCAAGAAGGAGGCCGCGATGGCGAAGCTGTACGCCTCGGAGCTCGCCATGCGCGCCACCACCAAGGCCGTCCAGCTGCACGGCGGCTACGGCTACACCACGGACTACCCCGTCGAGCGGATGATGCGGGACGCGAAGATCTGCGAGATCGGCGAGGGCACGAGCGAGATCCAGCGGATCGTCATCGCGCGGCAGTTGCTCGGGGACCTGGTCGACTAGCTCACCGACCTCCACCAACCTCCATCCCCAGGGTTCTCACCAGGAACGCCCAGCGGTCCGCCTGCTCCTCGATGATCTTGCTGGTCGGCTTGCCGGCGCCGTGCCCGGCCTTGGTCTCGATCTCGATCAGCACGGGCTGCGGGCCCGCCTGCGCAGCCTGGAGGGTGGCGGCGAACTTGAACGAGTGCCCGGGCACCACCCGGTCGTCGTGGTCCGCGGTGGTGATGAGCGTCGCCGGATACTTCGTTCCGGGCCGGATGTTGTGCAACGGCGAGTAGCGGTACAGATACGGGAACTGCGCCGCGCTGTCGGCCGAGCCGTACTCCGTCACCCAGGCCCAGCCGATGGTGAACCGATGGAACCGCAACATGTCCATCACGCCGACTGCGGGCAACGCGGCGCCGAACAGCTCGGGGCGCTGGGTGATCGCGGCCCCCACCAGTAGACCGCCATTCGAGCCGCCGCCGATCGCGAGCTTGGGCGGCGACGTGTACTTCTGAGCGACGAGGTATTCCGCCGCGGCGATGAAATCGTCGAATACGTTCTGCTTCTGCCCGTGCATTCCCGCCTGATGCCACTCCTCGCCGTACTCGCCGCCGCCCCGCAGGTTCGGCACCGCATACACGCCGCCCATCTCGAGCCACACGAGCATGCCCACCGAGAAGTTCGGCGTGAGGCTGATGTCGAAGCCGCCGTACCCGTACAGATACGCCGGATTCGAGCCGTCGAGGGCGATCCCCTTCTTGTGAGTGATAAACATCGGCACCCGCGTGCCGTCTTTGCTCGTGTAGAACACCTGCTTCGTCTCGTAGCCGGAGGGATCGAAGTCGATCGCCGGCGCCTTGAACACGCCCGTCGTACCGCTCGCGAAGTCGTAGCGGAAGATCGTCGTCGGGTAGAGGAACGACGTGAACGCGTAGAACATCTCAGCGTCCTTGCGCTCGCCCGAGATCGAGGACACCGAGCCCAGCGTGGGGAGCGCGATGTCCTTGAGGGGCCGTCCGTCGAGGGCGAACAGCCGCAGCCGCGAATGCGCGTCGTGCATGTAGTTCGCCACCAACACGTCGTGGATGATCTGGATGCCCTCCAGCACGTCCTCCCCTTGAGGGATCACCTCGCGCCAGCGGCCCCGATCCGGTTGCCGAGTGTCGATCGCGATCACGCGTTTGCGCGGGGCGTCCAAGTCGGTGAGGAAGTAGAACACCGGTCCGTCGTTGCCGATGAACCCGTAGCTCGCGTCGAAGTCGTCCAGCAGGCGAACCACGCGGCCCGTGACCCGCGGCCGACGGGCATCCTTGAGATCGAGGTAATAGACCCGGTTGCGACGATCCGTGCCGAGCCAGACATGGAGCACCGCGTAGCGGCCGTCGTCGGTCACGACGGCGCTGAATCCCCAGTCGGGCTGGTCCGCCCGCTCGTACACCAGCGTGTCCCCCATTTGGTCGGTGCCGAGACGATGGTAGTACAGTTTCTGGAAACGGTTCACCGTCGTCAGCGCCTTGTCGGCCGCCTCGGGGTAGCGGCTGTAGAAAAATCCGGCGCCGTCGTGCGTCCACGAAGCCCCGGAGAACTTGATCCAGCGCAGCCGATCGGGCCGGTCCCGCCCCGTCGCGATGTCGCGCACGCGGAACTCCTCCCAGTCCGAGCCGCTCGCCTGCGTCCCGTAAGCGAGCAACCTCCCGTCCTCCGAAACCGCTAGCGTGGAGAGCGCGATCGTGCCGTCTGCGGATAAGAGGTTCGGGTCGAGCAGCACGGCCGGATCGGCCGCGAGCGAAGCCTGCTTGTAGAGCACCGACTGGTTCTGCAAGCCGTCGTTCTTGAAGAAGAAGTACGGCCCCGCCTTGTGGAACGGCGTGCCGTATTTGGGATAATTCCACAGCTCAGTCAGCCGCTTGCGGATCGGCCCGCGTTGCGGGATCTCGGACAACCAGCTCTCGGTCAGGCGATTCTCCGCCTCGATCCAGGCTCGGGTCTCAGGCGCGTCCGGGTCCTCGAGCCAGCGGTACGGATCCGGGACCTGCGTGCCGTGGTAGTCGTCCACCACGTCGCTCCGGCGCGCCGCCGGGTATTGCATGGTTTGGCCGGGCGCCGCGGCGGCAGCCTGGCCGAGCAGCATGCCTGACAGGAGAACCCCCCGTGAGAGAAAGCCGTTGGATAGACGCATCATCGACTGTAATCTCGAGGCGGTTGACGTAAGTCGCAAGCCCACTTAGATTTACCGTATGCATTGGGCTACGGGCTTGCTGGCGTCGCTCGGGCGCGTCACCGCGCCGCGCACCGGCCCCCCGTCCAATCGGTTTATCACATCTCCAGTCAATCCGCTCCGAAAGAGTTCTTGCTGGGACAACGTTCGGATCCCGACCGGCTGCTGGCCGAGCGGGGTCGAGGGCACATGCTTTGAAACGGGAAATACTGATCAGCGGGAGCCAGCGCGAGACCCGCGTGGCCATCCTGGAGGACGACCGCCTTGTTGAGCTCCTGGTGGATCGCCCCAACACCCGCCGCATGGTGGGTGACATCTACCTCGGCACGGTGGAGGCGGTGCTGCCGGGGATTCAGGCGGCGTTCGTCAACATCGGGGCGGAAAAGAGCGCCTTCCTCCACGCCTCCGACCTGATCGAGTCGGAAGACGAAGACGAGCCGCACGAGCCGGATGACGAGAACGGCAACGGCGAGGACGGGGGGAACGGCGGCGGGGGCGGCGGGGGGGGCGGGGGCGGTGGCCGGGCGCGGCGCCGCTTGCCGAACGTCGCGGACGAGCTGAAGAAGGGCCAAGCCAAGCTCGTTCAGGTCATCAAAGAGCCAATCGGCACCAAGGGCCCGCGCGTGACCGCGCAGGTCTCGCTGGCGGGTCGCTTCCTTGTGTACATGCCGTTCGCCTCCAAGGTCGGCGTCTCGCGCAAGATCGAGAACCGCGAGCAGCGGACCAAGTTGCGCGAGATGGTCGGCAAGCTCGTCCCCAAGGATTCCGGCGGCTGGATCATCCGTACCGTGGCGGAAGACCTGACGGAGCAGAGCTGCAAGCGCGAGATCGACCACCTGTACGGACTCTGGAAGAAGATCAAGCGCAAGTCCGGCGCGGTGCGCGCACCGGCGCTGCTGCAACGCGAGACCAGCCTCACCCGAGGCATCATCCGCGACCTCTTCAGCGACAAAGTCGACTCGCTGCTCGTCGACTCGAAGGCGCTGCATAACGAGATCGTGCAATACCTCAAACAGATCGACCCCGACTTGATCGACCGGGTCAAGCTGCACGAAACCGAAGCCCCGTTGTTCGACGAGTACGACATCGAGGCGGAAATCCGCAAGCTGTTCGTGCCGAGGGTGGAGCTGGCGAGCGGCGGCTACCTGATCATCCAGCCGACGGAAGCCCTGACCTCGATCGACGTGAACACGGGCCGGTACACCGGCAAGAAGGATCCCGAGAGCACGATCCTGAGGACGAACATCGATGCCGCCCGCGAAGTGGCACGCCAGCTGCGGCTCCGGGACATCGGCGGCATCATCGTGGTGGACTTCATCGACATGGAATCACGCGGCAATCGCGAGAAGGTGCTGCAGGAGCTGCGCGCCCATTTGAGCCGCGACCGTGCGCGCACCAAGGCGTTCGCCGTCTCCGAGCTCGGACTCATCGAGATGACCCGGCAGCGGGTGCGTCCATCGCTGTGGCAGTCCATGACGGCCGAGTGCCCGACCTGCAACGGGACCGGCCGCGTGTTCCGGCCGGAGGTGGTGGTGCGGCGGATGGAGCGGTCACTCAAGCGCGCCGGCGCCGAGCACAAGGAGCGTCAGCTCGCGGTGCGCCTCCATCCCGAGGTTGCGCTGTACCTCGTGGAGCAGGAACCTAACTTCTTGCGACAGCTCGAGAAGCAGACGGGGCTCGAGCTCGAGATGCGCGACGACCCGATGATGCGGCTCGACGAATTCCGGATGATGGCGAAACCGGCGGGGCGGGATGTGACGGAGCAGTATGCGGTGGCTTGACGGAACTCGAAGTCCCAATTAAGGTTCCGACCCCATGACGTACGCGATTTTCTCCATCGGCAGCCGCCAATTCAAGGCCGAGCCGGGCGTGACCATCAAGCTCCCGCTGCTCCAGGCGGAGCCCGGGAGCAAGGTGACATTCGACCGCGTGTTGCTCGCCAGCGACGGCAAGCACGTGCACACCGGCAAGCCGCTCCTGAAGGGCGCCAAGGTCACGGCCGAAGTCGTGCGGCACGGCAAGGGTGAGAAGATCCGGATCTACCGGTTCGCGCGGCGCACCGGGTTCCGGCGCCACGCCGGACATCGCCAGCCGTTCACCGAGGTCCGAATCGCGGACGTGAAGCTCAAGGATTGAGGTAGCACATGGCTCACAAGAAAGGCGTCGGCTCCTCCCGCAACGGCCGGGACTCAGGACCCAAATACCTCGGCGTGAAGCGCTTCGCCGGGGAGTTCGTCAAGGCCGGCACCATTCTCGTCAAGCAGCGCGGCACCAAGTTCCACCCCGGGCTGAACGTGCGGCGCGCTTCGGACGACACGCTGTTCACGGTAGTGGACGGCCAGGTCAAGTTCGAGCACAAGAACAAGAAGCGGTATAAGGTCAGCGTGTATCCGGTGGCGCGAAACTAGGGCGGCAACGGGCGGCCCGTTGCCGCCGTTTGACGCCTAGTATTTCGGCGGCAGCTTCTTGTACCTCTCCAGCAGCTCCGTCTGCCTGCTCTTCAACGCAATCTCCCGCCCGCGGATCAGGACGTGCTCCACACCGGTGGTGAACTCGAACGGATCCCCCGACCACACCACGACGTTCGCCACCTTGCCCGGCTCGATCGAGCCGTAGCGGTCCGCCACCCCGAACACCTCCGCCGGCGACAGCGTCACAGCCCGCAGCGCCTGGTCCCACGACATCCCATAGGAGACGGCGTTTCCCGCCTGCTGGCGCAGATTGCGGGCGTTGTGGGTGTCGGTCTCCATCAGCACGACCTTCACCCGGGCCTTCGCGAGCAGGGCCGCGTTCTCATAGCGGATCCCCAGGGCATCGTAGGACGGGATATTGTCCAACGGCTGGACCAGCACCGGCACGCCCGCCCGGGCGATCTCGTCGGCGATCTCCCACGCCTCGGCGACGTCCGCCAGGATGAGCTTCAGCTTGTACTCCCGCGCGATCCGGAGCGCCGTCTCGATGTCGCTCTTGCGGTTCGCGCGGGCGATCAACGGGAGCTGGCCTCGCAGCACAGGCAAGAGGGCTTCCAAGTCCGCTGCGGATGCCGAGAGCGGCTGGATCTGGGCGCGGCCGTAATCCGCCTTGCGGCGGCCATACTCGAGCGCGTCGTTGAACACCCGCCGCAGCCGCTGGGCCAGGCCGGCCCGCGAGCCGCCCGCTTCATCTTTTCCGTCCTCGTTCAAGCGAGCCACCATCCCGACCGGCGACTTGACGAGCATCTGCTCGATGGTCCCGCCGTCCAGGTCCACCAGCACCGCCTGTCCGCTGATGAGGTGACCTTCCGGCGCTGCCAGCGTCGTCGTGACCCCCTCGACGCGCGTGACCGGGATGAGCATCGAGGCGGGGTTCAAACCCTCGGCTACGTTGAAGGCGGCCGCGACGGTGTCGCCGCTCAGCGAACCCTCGCGGGTGCCGCTCACGGCGCTGATCTCGACGAGGCCCATCTGGCCGCCCCCGTCGATCAACCCCGGGGTGACCCACTTGCCCGCCGCATCGATGCGCGTGGCATCGGATGGGACGGCCACATTGATCCCCACCGCCGCGATCTTGCCGTCGCGGATCAGGACGGTGGCGTTGGCGATCTTCGGGCCGGAGACCGGATAGACCGTCCCGCCCGTGATGGCGATCGTCTGTGCGAGCAGGACCGCGATCATCGGTCGCTCCCCGGTGGCGGCTCCTGGCCCAGCTGGAAATCGGTGCGGGGCTGGTGCGCCGGATCGTTGCGGTCGTACACGAGCCAGCCGTCGTTGTAGACCTGGACCGCCTTGGAGTAGACGGAGAAGGGGTCGCCCGACCAGACCACCACGTCGGCCATCTTGCCGGGCTCGAGCGTGCCGACGATCGAATCGAGCCCGAGCGTCCACGCCGGGTTGACCGTGATCCAGCGCAGCGCCTGATCCCGCGTGATCGGGATGCCGGCGCGCACGCCGGCGTACATCGCCTTCGCGGCTTCCTGGTTCAGCCGTTGAATGCCGCTCGGGCTGTCCGAGTGGATCAAGGGGCGCCCGCCCGCCTGCTGGTTGAGTGCGGCGTTCTGCTGGATCCCGTCCATCGCCTCTTCCTTGAAGCCCCACCAATCCGCCCACACCGACACCGAAGTGCCTTCCTTGGCGAGCAGGTCAGCGATCTTGTAGGACTCGACCGCGTGGTGGAACGACCGAATCTTGAAGCCGAATTCGTGGGCCAGGTCGAGCATCTGCGCCATCTCGTCGGCGCGGTAGCAGTGGTTCTGGACGTAGATGTTGCCGCGCAGCACCTCGGCGAGCGTCTCGAGCCGCAGGTTCCGCTCGGGAGGATCACCCTTGTTGTCCTTGTTCCAGGCGTCCCAGCGGCGGCGGTACGCCTCCGCCTGACTGAACGCACCGCGGTAGCCGGCCATGTTGCCCATCCGGGTCGAGGGTCCACCGCGTTTGCCATAGACCCGTTTGGGATTCTCCCCGCACGCCATCTTGAGGCCATAGTGGGCGCCGGGGAACTTCATCTCCTGCACCGTGCGGGCGGGGATCAGCTTCAAGATCGCGCTGCGGCCGCCGATCAGGTTGGCCGACCCGGGAAGCGCCTGGATCGTGGTGATGCCGCCCGCGATGGCGAGGGGCACCTGCGGATCCTGAGGCCAGAACGAGTGCTCGGCCCAGACCTCGGCGGTGACGGGGTTCGTCGCCTCGTTGCCGTCCGACTCGGCATCGGTGCCTGGCGCGGCGTACACGCCGAGGTGCGAGTGGTCGTCGATCAGCCCCGGCGTGACGTACTTGCCGGTGCCGTCCACCACGACCGCGTCGGCGGGACTCTCGACCCTCGGCCCAACCGCAACGATCCGGCCGTCTTTGAACAGGATCGACCCGTTCGCGATTTCCTGACCCGTGGCGGTCAGGATGGTCGCGTTGCGAATGACGACCGGCGGGTTCGCGTGCCGTCGATAGGTCGAGGGGTACTGGGCGCGCTCCACGCTCAAACTCTCCGCCGCCGTTTGCGACCTCGGTCCCGCGGCGGCCGGCGTGGCTGGCGGCGTGCCGCGCGCCCCCGCCGAAGCGCAGGCAGCCGACAGCGCGACCAGCAGGTAGCTAGGTCTCTGCATCAACGTCCCTCCACGGTTACTTGACGAGCTCCACGATCAGGGGCTGGCCCAGGTACTCTGTCTTCACTACGCGGCGCGGCGCGGCCGCGCTTACATACACGGTGAACGGCACGCGCGACCCGGTGACGGCGATGCGGTACGCTTGGAACGTGCCGGCGGGAACGACGACGCTCTCGAGCGCTCCGACCTTGAACGTGAGCGCCTTCACGGTGCCGTCGCTGGGCGAGTAGAAGCTCACGGTGAAGCTCTTCCCCGCCTCCAGCGGGAACGCGGGGACCGCGAACGCGACGGCATCCTCGTCCAACGTCCCCGGGGGCAGCACGGTGTCGACGTCGAACTGTTTCATGCTCCCGTCCGGTTGGGGAGCGGCGCTGCGCCCTTTCACACGTCCGTGGTCGTAGGTGAGATGTGCCTCGCCGCGCTGCCCCTGCTGGACCGTCACCCGATCGAGCTGGCGGGTCGAGCCGTCCGAAGGGTCGAGCACCAGCGTGACCTGCTGCTGGAAGGCGCCTCCGCCGAGGTTGCTCTGCTCGGTATAGACGAGCGAGTCGGTCGTGCGCCGCACCGCGGCGACGTTGATCCCCACTGGGTTGCCCTGATACAGGACGCGGGAGCTGTCGCTGTGCGAAGTGAACTGTGCCGGGTCGAGCGACACCGGCGCGGTTTTCGGGTTCAGGTCGGCCACCGTCAGCGGCTTCCCATCAACGTCCACGATCCGGACGGGCGCGATCGCCTTGAGCCGCTCGGCCAGCTGAACCGCGTCGCCCACCACGACGATGGCGAGCGCCCCGCGTCGGTACAGCCGCGTCGCCGCGGCGCGCGCCTGAAGGGCGGTGACGGCCGACAGCCGCTCTCGGTACAGCCGCAGGTAGTCGTCCCCCAACCCCAGCAGTTTGGCATTCGCTACCTGACTGGCGATCTGGCTGGGCGTCTCAATCGTGAGCGGAAACGAGCCGACCAGGAAGCCCCTCGCGGCGCCGAGCTCCGAGTCGGGTATCGCCTGGGTCCGAATGCGGTCCAGCTGGTGCAGCAATTCGCCTAGCGCGCTGTCGGTGACCTCGGTGCGCACTTCGGCGGTCGCCTGCCAATACCCCAGGCCGCGGTAGCGTCGTAGGTTGGCGTACGCGCCATACGTCCACCCCTTCTGCTCGCGCAGGATCAGGAACAGGCGAGAGTCGGCGCCGCCGCCCAGCACCTGGGTCGCGATCCGCCCCGCGTAGTAGACGGGATCCGTTGGCAGGATCGTCGTGTTGCCCAGCACGATGTTCGCCTGCGCCGACCCGGGCCGATGTACCAGCAGGATGTCCGTCGCAGCCGTCGCCGGAGGCGGCGGCAGCGAGCGCCCGGTCGGGGGGCTGCCACGCCAGTCGCCGAACGCCTGGTCCACGAGCTCGCGCACCTGCTGGTCGGTGACGTCGCCGGCGACCACAAGCAGCGCCCCGGCGGGCCGCAGCCGCTCCGCCGCGAACAGGACCACCTCGTCCCGCGTGACGGCGTTGTAGCTCTCCCGCGTAGCGCTGCGCCCGTAGGGATTGGGACCGTAGATCTCCTTGCTGAAGAACCGCCCGGCGATGGACGCCGGCTGGGAGAGCTCCAGCGCGAGGGTCGACATTGCGCGCGTGCGCGCCAGCTCGAGCTCGCTTTGCGGGAAGGTGGCATGCCGGGTGACGTCCCCCAGCAGCTCGAACGCCAACGCGACCTGATCGCTCAGCACGTCGACCGAGATGGTGAGGAAATCGTCGCTGGCCGACGCCCCCAGGCTCCCGCCCACGCCTTCGATGGTGGCGGCGATTTGCTCGGCGGAACGGGTCGCCGTGCCCTTGTTGAGCAGCTCGGCCACGAGCTCCGCCAGCCCCTCCTTTCCGGGCGGGGCGTAAATCCCACCGGCGCGGAAGCTCAGGCTCACCGACACGACCGGCTGCTCGTGATGCTCGACGACCACGAGCTGCAACCCGCTCGCGAGCGTGGCCTCCTTGAAGGGCGGGAAGCGCACGGGCGAGAGCGGGGTGGGGCGAGGGGGCGTGGTGGGGAAGGCCTGGGCGGACAGGTGGAATGACGGAACGATGGAAAGGAAGACGACCAGCGTGGTCACCCGTTCCACCTTTCCAACGTTCCATCGTTCCATAGCTCTCACTTCGTCGCCCCCGAATCCGTCGGCGCCACTTTCGGCCGCACGCTGACGATGACGGCATTCGCCGGGTCGAGGTACTTCGTCGCGACGCGCCGAATGTCGGCGGCGGACACGGCGAGGTAGCGATCGAGGTCCGTGTTGATTTCGGCGATGGACCCGTGGAACAGCCCGTAGTGCTGCAGCGCCTCCGCCCGCCCGAAGCTCGTCTCCCGCTCGTGGATGAAGTCGGCGCGGAAGGTGTTGCGCGCGCGGGTCAGCTCATCGGCCGTGACGCCGGCGGCGCGAACGCTGTCGAGCTGGGCGCCGATCAGGCTGTCCAGCGCTTGCACGCGGACACCCTGGTTCGCGATGCCGTAGGCGACGAGCACGCCCGGGCCGTGTCGCTCGGTCAGCGCGAACATCCCCGCCTGCAGCGCGGCTTTCTCCCGTCGCACCACGCCGACGTTGAGCCGGGAGCTCTCCCCCTGGCCGAGGATCACGTTGAGCAGCTCGACGGCGGGGAGGTCCGGGTCGGTGTGGGGCGGCAGCCGGTACACGCGGAACGCCGCGGCCAGGTTGGCGTGCTCGTCCTGCACGTCGCGCCGCATCGTGCCGGGCGCCAGCTTGTAGTCGCAGCTCACGAGCGGTGGGGCCGGCTGGCTGGGGATGTCGGCGAAGTATTGGTTCACGAGCCGTCGCAGCTCGACCGGCCGGAAGTCGCCCACTACGACCAGCGTGGCGTTGTTGGGCGCGTAGTAGGTGCGGAAGAACGCCTGCACGTTTTCCAGCTTCGCGTCGTCCAAGTCCTCCATCGAGCCGATGGTGGAGTGCGCGTAGGCGAAGCAGGTGGCGCTGTCGAACGGCAAGATGATGGCGTTCCGGAACGTGGGCGCGTACGGTTGGTTGTCGACGCGCAGTCGCTTCTCTTCCTTCACCGTCGCGCGCTGGTTCTCCAGGTTCTCCTGGGTCACCGCGAGGGAGCGCATCCGGTCCGCCTCGAGCCAGAGCGCGAGATTCAGCCGGTTGGACGGAATGGTCTCGTAGTAGTTCGTGTAGTCGTCGTGCGTGGAGCCGTTGAGCGTGCCGCCGGCGCGCTCCACCAGCTGGAAGTGCTCGCTTTTCTTCACGTGCGCCGACCCCTGGAACATCATGTGCTCGAACAGGTGAGCGAAGCCGGAGCGGCCGGGGCGCTCGTTGCGGGCGCCCGCGTGGTACCAGAGATCCACCGTCACGATGGGGGTCGAGTGGTCCTCCGAGTACACCACGCGCAAGCCATTGGGCATCGCAAAGGACTCGTAGCTGATCCGGCCGGCCTGGCCGGCGAGCATCACCGGTGCGCCGGCGGCGAGTAACCCGACGAGGAGTCCGACAGCCCGTGGGCTCATTCGGGCGACGGCACCACGGGACCGGTCCCGGCCAACTGGAATGAGAAGGCACCGTCCAGCGTCTCGCCCTTAACGACGCGGCGCGGGCCGGTGCGCGCGGTGAAGACGCGAAAGCCCCCGCTCACGAGGGGCAGCACGTCGAACCGGCCCGCCGGAACCTGGATCGTGACCGGCGCTTCCGCGACGAAGCTGAGTACCCCGATCGAGTCGCCGAACTCACTGTAGGCCGGGGTCGCGAGCGAGTCGCCGGGAGCGACGTTCGCGACCGCGGCGGCGATGAAAATGTAGTCGGACAGTACGGTGCCGCGGGGCAGGGGCCGGCCGACGGGAATGATCTTCACCTCGCCGTCGCGCGTGCCCACGCGGCGCCGGCCGCCGATCTCCCCGCACTTCACCTCCAGGTCGTGCTCGACCATGATGGTGTCGCTCGTGGGGGAAAACAGATCGATGTGGTGGAACGTGGCAATCGGCTCACCGGTGAGACGGTTCAGCACGACCCGCAGGCTCTCCTGCTCGACCGGCCGGAACTCGGAGCGCGCGGTGTAGAGGATCCGCTGGGTCATTTCGAGCGGCCGGATCTCGTACTGCCAGACCGCATAGCCCCGCTCGGCGCCGCGCAAGAAGAACACGAACGAATCCCGCTTGGCGGTCAGGCCCTCGAGATCGAACCGGAGCGGCTTGGGAGACGCCTGCGCCGCGAGCGGATAGGGGTTAGCGAGCAGCAGGAAACAGAGCCAGCGCATTGGTCTCGAGGATGGCCTTTCGGTGCGCGTCGCTGAGCGGCAGCGCGACGAACTGAGCGATGTTCTGCCGCATGTCCTTCACACCCGGGCTCGGCCAGTCCGTGCCCCAGAGAACCCGGTCGGCCACTTCGGGCAGGCGCGGAAAGTACTCCAACAGGCGGGCGGGCGGAATCCCGGAGACGTCGAGCCAGACGCGCGGGTGGCGTCGCAGAATGAAGAACGCCTCCTCCATGTACAGCGGCCGGCCGCCGTGCGCCATCACGATCGCAAGATTCGGGAAGTCGATCGCGACATCGTCGAGCTCCATCGGATTCCCGAACTTGGAGCGGGCGCCGGGGAAGATGCTCGTCCCGGTGTGGATCATCACTGGTAGGGCGCGCTCCTCGCACCGCCGGTAGATCGCGCCCAGGGCGGCTAGACCGTCGACGTAGGCGTTGGCCGGAAACCCCTGATGCGGCGGATGGATCTTGACGAGCCGGAGACCCAAGTCGACGAGCCGGTCCACGTCACCCGCCGGGTCCTTGGTGTAGCGCGGATGCACTCCGCCATACGGCAACAAGCGCTCGGGGTTGGCTCGGGCGTACCGCGCCGCGAAGGCGTTGGTGGCGTCCGTGAACCCCATGATGTCGGGCGAGGGATAGTTGACCAGGCCCACCCGCCACACGCCGGCGCGGTCCATGACCTCGAGCAGCGCGCGAGGATCCTCCATCAGCTGGATCAACCGGTCCCGCTGGGCCGCCGCCTCGCCGCGCCACATTACGTCGAGCACGGCTGGCTTGAGCTCGCGCCACGGCTGGATGTGAATGTGGACGTCGGTGATGCGGTCGAACCCAGCGATCATCACTCGCTCCAGGTGTAGAACCCCTTGCCCGCCTTCTTACCGAGCTCACCCCGGGCGACCTTGTCCCGCAGAATCTTGGGCGGCTCGAACTGGGGCTCCTCGAGAGTGCGGTACAGGTAGTCGGCGATGGCGAGCCGCACGTCCAGTCCCACCAGGTCGGTGAGCTTGAGCGGGCCCATCGGGTGGTTGTAGCCGAGCTCCATAGCTTTGTCGATGTCCTCGGCCGATGCGACGCCCTGTTCCAGCATTCGCATTGCCTCGAGGCCGAGCGTGACACCGAGGCGACTCGAGGCGAAGCCGGGAGAGTCCTGCACGACGATCGGCTCCTTGCCGAGCTGCCGGGCGAAGGCGACGGCCCGGTCCACCGCGAGCGGCGCGGCGCGCTCATGGGTCACGATCTCGACGAGCTTCATGGCGTGCACCGGGTTGAAGAAGTGCATGCCGACGACGCGCTCCGGCGCGCGCATGCCAGCGGCGATCGCCCCGACGGAGAGCGACGAGGTGTTGCTCGCCAGCAGCGCACCCGCCGGTGCGGTGCGCTCGAGATCGGCGAAGAGACGCTGCTTCACGGCGAGATCTTCAACGATCGCTTCGATCACGACGTCGGCGGCGCGCACTGCGGGCTCGAGCTCGACTGCCGTGTGCAGCCGCCGCTCCACGCCCGCCCGCTCGCCGTCCGAGATCTTGCCCCGTTTCACGCCCGCGGCGAGCAGCTCGCCGATCCGCTGCAGTGCGCGCGGCAACGCGTCGGACCAGCTGTCCGTCAGGACCACCTCGCACCCGGCGAGGGCCGCCGCATAAGCGATCCCATGACCCATCGTCCCCGCTCCGACGACCGCGACCCGGTGCGCGTTCATGCGACCAGGGAATCGACGGCTTGCCGCCCGGCATCGGGGACGTTCGAGCAGATCGCATCGACGCCGAGCTCGAGCAGCCGGCGCATCTCGGCGGGATCGTCCACGGTCCAGGCGAAGAGCACCATGCCCGCCGCGTGCAGCGCGTCGACCAGCGCCGCGTCGATCATCGTACGCTCCTGCCACAGGATCGTCGCACCGGCATCCTCGAGCGCGGCGAGCGGATCGATGAGGTAGGACGAGCTCAGCGCGCCACGTCGCAGGGCGGGGCGGGCGAGGCCCAGTCGCCGCACGATGCGGTGGTCGAAGCTGTGCACGGCGTAGCCCGACGGGTTAGGCCCGTGGTCGAGCGCGTCGAACAGCCGCCCGTCGAACTGCGGCGCGAGCGACTTCACCTCGACGAACACCTGCAGCCGCGGGCCGCTCGCCTCGAGCGCCTCGGGCAGCGTCGGGATGGGCTCGCCGTTCGCGAGCCGGAACTCGCGCACCCGCTGGGCGGTGAGGTGAGGGATGCGGTGCACGCGGCCGATCGTCTCGTCGTGGTGGACGAGCAGGGCGCCGTCGGCCGAGGCGTGGATGTCCAGCTCGATCCCGTCGGCGCCCAGGGTGCCGGCCGCGCGAAACGCGGCGAGCGAGTTCTCCGGCTCGCGCGCCGACGCGCCGCGGTGCGCGATGACGAGCGCCCGGCTCACTTCACCAGGCTGTCCGCCTTCTTCGGCTCGATCCAGCCCAGCTCTTTCTCTATGGCGTGCACGGTGGCGTAGTGCTCGGGCTGCGGCAGCATCGTCTTGAGGTACGCCTGGTACGTCGCCGCGTCGGTGATCGGCTCGCCCTCGACGCTGTACAACTTGTGGGCGTGCACGCCGATCTTGCGGTTGAACCGCGTGTCGGGGACCTTGAGCTGGCGCTCCCGCTCCGGGATGAAGAGGTTGAGCCGCTCGACCAACTTGGTGATTTCCTGGCGATACAATTCGCGACTGTACTCATTGAGCTTTGGCTTCTCGGGCTCCGTCTGGTTCTCCCGCTCGTCGTAGCGCCCCTTGAGGCCCCACACGTACGCCCAGTGGGCGGACGACGAATTGTCGGTGCCGAACAGGTCGAACGCCGTGGGAATCCACTTATAGAAGAAGCGCTGGATCACTTCGGGAGGCATTTTCCCGGCCTTCACAATCCGCAGCAAGCCGTTGTTTCCGGTCCCCAGATGGTAGGACTCCTCCTTGAGCATGGGGATCATCGAGCGCGACAGCGGATCGAACGCCGAAGTGGAGAGCATCGTGAGCTGGAACTTGCCGTCGCGATCGATGAACTGCGTATAGGTGAAGAAATCGAGCCAGTTGTCGACCAGCTCGTTGAACGAGCCGAGCAGCCGCTCCCCGTCGTCGGCGCGGCGCTCCAGCAGCTTCGCGGCCTCGCGCTTGCCTTCGTCCCCGAAGTGGGCGCACAAGAGGTACGACATCTGCCAGCCGTGCCGCATCTCCTCGGTCATCACCCGCATCAGCGAGAGCAGGTCGTAGTCCGAGGGCGCGTGCTGCAGCAGGGTCCGCTGCTGCTCCACCGACGCGAACTCGGTATCACCCTGATACACGATGAGGTTGAGCAGCGCGTCGCGGATCCGCTGGTCGGGGATGTGCATCACGGTCGGCCACTTACGCTGGCCTTTGTAATGGCCGAACTCGATGTGCGGCACTTCCTGGTCCCCGAACTTCGCCTCGAACTTGAAGTTGCGAAGCTCGCCTTGGGGCAGGCCGATCGAGTCCTGCCAGTAGCGGAAGTAGTCGATCCATTCGTCGAAGTTGCCGAGCTTGCGGACCATCAATGGCTCCTCTTGGACAGCGCCGCCCCGATGCGCTGACGCGCCTCGGGGGTGGTGAACAATTCGTTTTGCTGCGCGATCTCCAGATCGAGCGTCGATGCGAGCGACCTCCCCTCGCTCGCGTACAGCGCCTCCTTGGCCCGCCGGACGGCCGCGGGGGGTTGGTTCGCCCACAGCTCGGCTGTGCGGCGGGTCTCCGTCGCGAGCTCGGCGTGCGGCACGACCCGGTCGAACAGCCCGAGCGCCAGCGCCTCGTCAGCCGGGACCATGCGCGCGCTCCACACGAGCTCGAGCGCCCGCGAGGTACCGACGAGCCGCGGCAGGAAGAAGCTCCCGCCCCAGTCGGGCACGAGCCCCAGCTTGTGAAACACCTGTCCGATCGACGCTTGATCGGAGGCGATGCGGTAATCGCAAGCGAGCGCCAGATTCGCCCCGCCTCCCGCCGCGGGCCCGTTCACGGCCGCCAACACCGGCTGTGGTGCGGAGCGGATGGTCAGCGTCACTTCCTTTCCGGCAGCGACCAGGGAGTGGCCGTCCGTCTCGAGCACGCTCAGGTCTGCACCGGCACAGAACGCCCGGCCCGCGCCGGTGAGGACGATCACGCGCACGGCGTTGCTGCCCGCCAGCATGCGCAGTGCCTCGTGCAGCTCCTGGCACTGCTCCGCATCGAACGCGTTCAACTTCTCGGGCCGGTTCAGCGTCACCGTCCCGATCCCGGCGGCGATCTCCACCATCACACGGTCGTAGGCGGCCATTTAGCTCCGCTCCACGATCAGGGCGATGCCCTGGCCGACCCCGATGCACATAGTCGCTAAACCGTAGCGCGACTTCGTTCGGCGTAGGGCGTGAACCAGAGTCGTCAGGATGCGAGCGCCGGTGGCGCCCAGCGGGTGGCCGAGCGCGATCGCGCCGCCGTAGATGTTGACGCGCGCGGGATCGAGCTTGAGCTCGCGGATACAGGCGATCGCCTGGGCGGCGAACGCTTCGTTCAGCTCCACCAGATCGATTTGACCGATCGACAGTCCGGCGCGCTTCAGGACTTTCTGGGTCGCCGGGATCGGCCCGAGCCCCATACAGCTCGGATCCACGCCCGCCACCGCCGTAGCGATCACCCGTGCCAGCGGTGTCGACGTCCCCTGTCCTCCCCCGTCTTTCCCCGTCAGCAGTAACGCGGCGGCCCCGTCGTTGATCCCGCTCGAGCTGGCCGCCGTCACCGTGCCGTCCTGCTTGAATGCCGGCTTCAGCTTCGCGACCGCCTCGAGCGTGGTGCCGAGGCGAGGGTACTCGTCCTTTGAGAAGGTGGTGCCGTCGGGAAGCGGAACCGGCACGAGCTCGTCGGTGAAAACGCAGTCCTTGAGCGCGCGCTCGGCGCGCCGCTGGCTCTCCAGCGCGAAGGCGTCCTGCTCGGCGCGGCCGATCCCGTAGCGCTCGGCGACGACTTCGGCCGTCTCTCCCAGCGAAATCGTCCATTCCTTCTTGAGGCGGGGATTCGTGAAGCGCCACCCGACCGTCGTGTCGGCGATCTCGGGAGCCGTGCGGCTCCAGGCCGTCCCTGGCTTGAGCATCACGTACGGCGCGCGGGTCATGCTCTCCACGCCACCCGCGATGAACACCTCTCCCTCGCCCGCCTTGATCGCCTGCGCCGCACTCGCCACCGCCTGCAACCCAGAGCCGCACAGCCGATTCACCGTCTGCCCCGCCACCTCGACCGGCAACCCGGCGAGGAGCGAGGCCATGCGCGCCACGTTGCGATTGTCCTCGCCCGCCTGGTTGGTGCACCCGAGGATCACGTCGTCGATCGAGCGCGGGTCGATGCCGGAGCGCTCCACCACGGCTTTGATCGGAATCGCGGCGAGATCGTCCGCTCGTAGGCCCGCCAGGCTTCCGCCGTGCTTACCGACGGGAGTGCGCAGTGCCGTATAGAGGTACGCGCCGGTCACAGGCCGATCCACACCGTTTTCGTCTCGGTGTAGTTGTCGAGGGCCTCGCGGCCGAGATCTCGTCCGAACCCGGAAAACTTGTAGCCCCCGAAGGGCGCCGCGGGATCGTAGAAGTTGTAAGTATTGACCCACACCGTGCCGGCCTTGATCGCCCGGGCGACGCGGTGCGCCTTTTGGACGTCCTTCGTCCAGATGCCTGCGGCCAGGCCGTACAGGGAGCGGTTCGCGAGGCGGATCCCCTCCTCCTCGTCGTCGAATGTCAGCACCGCCAGGACGGGGCCGAAGATCTCCTCGTCCACGATCTTCATCCCCGGCTGCGCGGCGTCGAAGACGGTCGCCTCGACGTAGTAGCCCTTGCCGTTCACGGTGGCGGGCTTGCCGCCGGCGATGAGCCGTGCTCCCTCTTTTTGCCCGGCCGCGATGTAGGACAGCACCGTCTCCTGCTGCCGCTTCGAGACCACCGCGCCCAGCCGGGTGTTCTTGTCGAACGGATCGCCGGGGGTGAGCTTCTTGGCCCGCTCGGCGAGCTGCTCCACGATCTGGTCGTGGACCGCCCGTTCCACGAGCAAGCGCGAGCCCGCCGCGCACACCTCGCCTTTACCGTAGAAGATTCCCGTCTGCGCGCCGCGCACGGCGGCGCTGAGATCGGCGTCGGCGAAGATGATGTTGGGGCTCTTGCCGCCGAGCTCGAGTGTCACCCGCTTCACGGTCGCCGCGGCTTCGCGCATGATCCACTGGCCGACCTCGGTCGACCCCGTGAACGCGATCTTGTCCACCCCCGGGTGCCGCACCAGCGCCGCCCCGGCGACCGCGCCGGGCCCGGGCACCACGTTCAGAGCGCCGGCCGGAAACCCGGCCTCGACCGCGAGCTCACCCAGCATCAGGGCGGTGAGCGGCGTCTCGTGCGCCGGCTTGAGCACCACGGTACATCCGGCCGCCAGTGCCGGGGCGACCTTCCAGGAGGCGAGGTTGAGCGGAAAGTTCCACGGCACGATCGCGCCCACGACGCCCACCGGCTCGCGCAGCGTGTAGGTGAAGAAGTTGCCGTTCACGGGAAGGGTGTCGCCCGTGAGCTTGTCCGCCCAGCCCGCGTAGTAGCGGAAGGTCTCGATCGCCATCGCGACGTCGATCTTCGACTCGAACAGCGGCTTGCCGTTGTTCTTCGTCTCGACGTCGGCCAGGTCCTTGGAGCGCTGCTCGAGCAGGTCGGCGAGCCGGTAGAGCAGGGCGCCGCGTTTGCGAGCGGGGAGCTCGCGCCACTGCTTCGATTCGAGGCAGGCGCGCGCGGCCCGGACCGCCGCGTCGATTTCCGCCTCGCCCGCCTCGGCCACTTCGGCGAGCGGCTCCTCGGTGGCGGGGTTGGTGAGGCAGTACCGCTTGGCCGCGGCCCGCCACTCGTTACCGATCAGCAGATCGGTCTTCACCGACCCTTGAACTCCGCCACGCGCTTCTCGACGTATGCGGCGATCCCTTCCTTCGCATCGTCCGACTGGAACAGCTGTTGCTGCAGCTCACGCTCCAGCGTCAGCCCGGACTCGAACGGCACCTCGGCGCCGGATTGGACCGCCCGCTTGATCAGGCCGACCGCCTTCGACGCCTTGTGGGGTGGGGTGAACTGCTTCGCGAACAGCATCACCTGCTCCCAATAGTCGTCGGCGGGGAAGACCTCGTTCACCAGGCCCAGCTCTTTGGCCTTGTCGAACGAGAACGTCTCGCCCTTCACCATCATCTCGATCGCGCGCGTCTTGCCCACGATGCGCGCCAGCCGCTGCGTGCCGCCCGTGCCGGGCAGCACGCCGAGGTTCACCTCCGGGAGGCCGATCTTCCCCGCGTTCTCCTTCGCGAGCCGGAGGTCGCACGCCATCGCGATCTCGAGCCCGCCACCTACGGTGTGCCCGTTGAGTGCAGCGATCGTGAGCTTGGGCGTATGCTCGAGGCGGTTGAGCGTTTCGTTGGCGTGCAGGCAGAAGAAGTACTTGTAGCGCGGAGTGATGCTGTTCAGGTACGCGATGTTCGCGCCGGCCGAGAAGAACTTCTCGCCGTGGCCGCGCAGCACCACCACATGCGCGCCGTCGTCGAAGCGCGCCCGCAGGATCGCCTCGTCCAGCTGGCGCATCATCTCAAAGGTGTAGGTGTTCGCCGGCGGATCGTCCAGTTCGATGATCGCGACGCCGGCTTCGACCAGGTAATGCACCAGCGTCTTGTGTTCGGCCTTGGGTTCCGTCATCGTCGCCATGATGCATCAGCCTCCCTGTACCGTGGAGCGCGCTTCGGCGAAGCCGCCGATGAAGATGCGCGCGATGAGCCCCGCGAGGCGGTCAGGATCGATCTCGCCGGCGGGGTCGTACCAGTTATAGATCCAGTTCATCATGCCGAACAGCGCATAGGCGGCCGCGCTTCGGTCCGCCCGCGACTCGTCGGGCGCGACGTCCCGCAGCAGGCCCTCGAGCAGGTCCACGTAGCGTCGCTTGATCGCGTTCACCTTGCGCTGGCGCTCGCCCCCGAGCGAGTTCGCCTCGTGTGACAGCACCTTCATCTCGGCGAGGTTCGCGGCGAAGAACGTCACATGGTGGCGGATGAACAGCTGGAGCCGCTCGACCGGGTCGGTGGCGGCGCGGAGCGCCTGCTCGGCGCCGGCGAGCACCCGCATGAAGCAGCGCTCCTGGATCAGGGCGAGCAGCTCGGCCTTGCCGCGCACGTAGTAATACATCCCGGCGAGCGACATCCCGCTCGCCGCCGCGAGATCGCGCATCGTGGTAGGGTGATAGCCCCGTTCGGCGAACACCGTCGCCGCCCGGGCCAGCAAGTGCTCCAGCCGCTCGTCGTAGGGGCGCATGAGTTCGAACGCTTGTTCGAATTCCGAATGCTACTCACTGGCACGGGGGACTTCAAGGGGCTGGAGGTTGTGGAGGGGTGGAGGTCCGGACGGCTCGATAAACCTCCACAACCTCCACCAGCCTCCAGCAGCCTTAATATTCGCCTCATTCCCTGGTCCACCATCCGGAGCGTCATGCCCCAAGCCGAGCCCGTCGCCGCGGTTCCGACCGATGCGGCGCTGATCGCCGCCTGGCAGGGCGGGGACGAGCAGGCCGCGGCCGAATTGGTCCGCCGGCACGCCCGAGCGCTGGCGCGGTTTCTCTCCGGCGCCGGCGCACTCGAGGCGGATCTCGACGATCTGGTGCAGGAGACGTTCATTCGAGCGTTCCGCGCCGTCGGTCGGTTCCGGGGCCAATGTCGCTTCCGCACCTGGCTCCTGACGATCGGCGGGAACGTGCTGAAGGACGCGGCGCGTCGAGCGAAGCGGTCCCGCGCCGTGCCGCTGGGCGCAGACGTCCGCGCGACCGACGGAGACCCGCACGAGCGCGCCGTGGCGGGCGAAGCGGAGGGGCGCCTCCGGCAAGGGCTCGAGCGGCTGTCGCGGATGCAGCGTGAGGTGTTTCTGCTCCGCGCCCAGCAGGGGCTCGATTATGAGGAGATCGCCGCGGCGTTGGAGACCTCGCCCGGTGCCGCGCGCGTGCATTATCACCACGCCGTCAAACGGCTGAAGGAGTACCTGTCTTGAACAGTCATGAATTGCCAGACGCCAAGTTGCAAGAGCTCGCACAGCGGCTCGGCGTGGGCGCCGCCGAGCGGCTGGACGTCGAGCGCACCGCGCAGGCAGTGGTGACGCGGCTGCGCGACGCGCCGCCACTGACCGTGACCGCACGCCTTGGAATACAGCCCGCGTGGCTCAAGATCGCCGCGGCGGTCCTGCTGCTGCTGGGCGCGGGACTCGTGACGCGGGGACTGCGGCACGAGCCCAGGATGACGAGCACCCTGGTCGGGTCGGTGGCTGAGGACCTGAGCGACCTCACGCCTCCCCAGCTGCGCGAGACGATCGCCTCGCTGGACCTGCCGTGGGGTCAGGAGAGTTGGCCCGTCGATACGGGACTGGAGGGGCTGAGTGCCGACGAGTTGCGGGCGCTGCTGCGCGCGCTGGAGGGTTGACGTGATGAAGCGGTTCCTGTGGGTGCTCCTGCTCGTGACGGCCGCGCCGGCGCTGCCGGCCCAGAATCCCCCGGACTCGAGCGACGAGGTCGAGGCGCAGCAGCTGCGCCAGCAGATCCGCGAACGCTGGAGTCAGCGGGTCCGCCAGGACCTGAGCTTGTCGGACGAGCAGGCGGCGAAGCTGCAGGCGACCGAGCAGAAGTTCATGCAGCAGCGGATCGGCCTCGCCCAGCGGCAGCGGGACATTAACGAAGCGCTGCGCGGGCAACTCCAGCCCGGCGTGGCCGCGAACCCGGACAGCGTGCGACGCCTCATGGACGGTCGGGACCGGAACCGCGCCGCCCTCGCCCAGGTCGAGCGGGACGAGGACAAGGAGGTCGGAGGGTATCTCACCCCGGTGCAGCACGCGCGCTATCAAATGATGCGGGAGCAGCTGCGGCGGCGCATTCAGGAGATCCGCGAGCAACGGCGGGCGCGCGTCCAGGGGAGGGGGGGAGCACCACGGCCCGGCGCGGCGCACCCGCGTCCGGCCAAGCCGCCGCGCCGCCGGCCCTAGCCGGCGCCGTCGATCAGCCCGAGTGGCCTATTCGCAGCCGCAGGGCGGCGTCGCGGGCGCGCAGGATCGCACGAGCGGCCGGCGTGTCCGACAGCAGCTCAAACACCCGCCAGTGCGAGTCGGACCACGCAATCACAAACGCCTGTTTGCAGGCGGGGCAGCGCATGCTGACGGCTTGTTCCGGCAGCGCAGCCCGGGCCGAGCAACGCGGGCACACACCGTACCGCGAGCCCCAGTCGGCCGGCGGACTCGCGCCGCCGCGCAGCCGAGGCACTACGGACCACATACGAGGCCGAACCGGGAGCACTTGCAGGAAGGGACGCGGTACGGAGAGCGGCTGCCCGTGGACCTCGAGGACGGCTTCAGCGGTGCTGAGCTGCAGCACACGGTACCAAGCCCCGCGACGCAGGGGACATTGCGTTCGCGCCCTGACCCTGGCCCATTGTTCTAATTGAGGCATTGGCGCCCTCCGAGGGGCCGCAAGTGGCTGAGGCGAAGGGCGCGGCGGTGCTGCCAGCCCATTGGACACACGATCTCGATCCATGGGCGCGGGGGATGTGATATGGGACACTCTAGCGCCGCTCACTCGATCAGGCAAGCACACTCTCACGGCTGAGCCGCACAAGCTGTCAACGGGAGTCCCGCTCGTGCCATCGAGCAGGTAACTTGACGCTCGTGCGGGGGGGCCCGAGTGGCGGAATGGCAGACGCAGGGGACTCAAAATCCCCCGGGGGCAACCCCGTGAGAGTTCGACTCTCTCCTCGGGCATGTCGATTCCCTGTCCCGCAGACCTCTTGAGGGGTACGACATCCGCTACTATGCGCCCATCCCCGTGGTCAACGCACCTAGTCGGCGCCGTCCTGCTGTGCGGAGCGGTCCTGGCGTGTGGATCCCGCAGACGGGACGACGCCTTCCTCGCCAGCCGCGTACCGGTGGACCGCCTCGACTCCGTGCTCGGCGCAGCCGACAGCGTGCATCTGCGGCTCGCCGACGCTCGCACGCTGCTGGGGGTCGTGGCGGAGAGCGACTTCGCCGCGAACCTACCTCATGATACGATGAGCATTGCGGAGATCGTGGCGTGGGGCCGCGCCCAGCACGTGCAGCGCGACAGTGTCGCTGCCGCGGCGGCCGCGGCGCGGCGGGTGCGTGAGGAGGAGCTGCAGCGGCATCTCGATTCGCTGCTCGCCGTAACGGTCGTCAGCAAGAGCTATCTCCCGAAAGACCCCGACATGGAGCGGTTCCAAGACTATATCTCGCTGACGTTTGCGTATCACAACAAGGGAAGGAAGGCGATCCGCGCCTTCCAGGGTGACGTGGCCTTCATCGACACCTTTGGAGACTCGATCTACAGCGCCCATCTCAAGGTGGACCGGCCGCTGGCCCCGGGGCAGACGCGCCAGGAGCCGGGGCGGATCATCAAGTACAATCCGTTCCGAACCGAGCACGAGCGACTGCGCAACACGCCGCTGAGCAAGCTGAAGGTGATCTGGCACGCGAGCGACGTCGTCTTCGCTGACGGCAGTCGCGTCAGCCTGGACTCGCTTCCGTAGACGCGCCCGGCGTGACCCGGGCCACGGCGCCCGCACGGTGGACCGGCTATTGTGCGGCGGCCTAGCGACTTGGCCCCACCACACCCGAGGCAGCGCGATGCAGACCTTTCAGTGGGCCCGCTTAAAGGAAAACGTCAAGACGCCGCTGCGCCGCGGCGCGTGGTACCGCATTGTCAAGCTTACTGCGACCGAAGCAACGCTCGACGTGAAGGGCAAGCCGGTGGCTCTCCCGCGAGGCGAGCTCCAGCTGTCGCCCACCGCGGCGCTGCGCTGGACCGTCGTGCCGGCACCGAAGAACGCGCCGCGCTTTCCCGCCACCTGGGGCGCGAAGTACGCAGTGTGCCCGAACTGCCGGGACCGCGCTCAGCTCGAAGGCCAGCCGGCCAACATGCGCTGCCACCGCTGCAACGGATTGTTTGAGATCGCCTGGAACGAGCTCTACCTCGCCAGCGCGTAGGACCCGTGGACTAACGGCCGGCTATCTCGCGGGGGCGCTCCCGGTCGCCGAGATGACGTCGAATGCAGCGCTCGTCGCGCCCGTCGCTCCCGGCGCCGTCGCGGTCAGCGTGTAGCCCGTCCCGGCCTTGTTGACGCTCAGATCCCCGAACAGCGCGATGCCATTGACCGGTGCCACGGACTTCGTGCCGCCGAGTGTCCCGCCGACCGGATTGGTCCCGATCGCAACGGTCACGCTCGCTGTGAAGCTCGTGTCCGGATTGCCCAGCGTGTCTTGTACCTGGACTTGGACCGCCGGGGTCATCACGTTACCCGCCGTGACATTGCTGGGCTGGACCCTGAAGACCAGCACATCGCTCCCCCCACCACCGGTGTGGCCGATGGCGATGCCGCGGTTGCCGGCCAGCTCCGGGCCGGCGCACGCAACGCTGCCGGCGGCGACGAGGGCGACGCCGAGGTAGATGAGTCTCATCATCAGTATGTGTACGCCCGAGCCACGGGCAATGTTCACGTCTTCGCCGGCTTGTAGAAGGTCCCGTAGGCCGCGAGTGCTCGCGCCACGCCCTTGTCCACTTCTCCCGCGATGTACTCTGCAAGATTGCCGGCCCGGCCGGCGATCGCCGCGGCCCCCGCCGGCCGGTCGCCGGGCTTGAGCCCGCGATACCGGTCGCCGAGGCCGGCGCCCACGGCGTCGAGCACCCACGGCTTCATCTCCACAGTGGCCTTCGTGACGATCACGCCGCGAACCGTGCCGTCCGGCGTGAAGCCCACGGCCACCTCAATCGGCCCGTGCGGAGTGTCCACGCGCACGAACTCCAGCGAGCCGACCACGGTGGACCCCGTTTTGCCGCCGTAGAAGGTCAGCACGCCGTCCTCGGGACTCCAATCGACCGCCAGGTGCAGCCGGTGTGCGTCGGAGTTGCTCAAGTGCACTTCGCGCGCGAAGTAGGCTTCCGCTCCCGGCAGCAGCGCCAGTACTGCATCGGGACGCTTCACCAGCACGACGGCCGGTGTGATATGGAGAACTGCGGCAATTGCCGCCGCGCGAAACAACAGGTTCATCGGTCAACTCCTCTCCCGTGAAAACCACATCTGTTGGACAGCGAGTGCCGCGACCACGAGATAGCCCGCGCCCATCGCCCATCCCCCGATGAGCGTGACGATCGCGAAGCGCGGAGAGGCGAACTTGGTGAGCCACATCCCGGCAAAGTCGAGCCATGGGGCGGCAAACAGCAGGGTGATGAGGCCGAAGGCACGCCCGCGCGGGAGCGAGAGGCCCACCACGACCAGGGACAAGGCGGCCGCGAAGATCCCGTACATCGGGACGTGCACATGGGTGTCTTGGATCAGCAGGTCGGTATCGACCGCGTGGACCTCGGGGCGGGCGAACTCGGCCATGGACATCGGGTGCTCCACCGTCATGGTGGTCTCGGGCGGCATCGTCATCGACATCTCGCGTCCCGCGTAGGTGGCGGCGACCCGTTTCGGCGTGAACCCGGCATACAACGCGACCATCAGGGCCCCGAACACGTAGGACAGGCCGAAGGTCGCAAGCAGACACGTGACGAGCCACTTGATGCGGGCGTCCGCGCGTCGCAGGTCGTACAGCATGGAGCTCCTCCGCCTAGAAGATGTACACGAGCTCGAGTACGGCCTTCGTGTCGGAGCCCTGCAGCGCCCCGGACGCATCCGTGAAGAACGGCTGTGACGACCAGTCGGCGCGGACGGCGCCGCGCAGGGCGATCTGCGGCAGGTGGAACCGCGTGTGCTCGATATTGCTGAAGATGCCCTCGCTGGCGCTCGAGAAGTACCACATCGGGCCCACCGTCACGGAGCGCAGGATTTGCGACGTCCCAGTCAGGAGTCCGTCGCTGTCTTCCATCTGGTCGTAGCGCGCGGCGAGGCCGAGGTTGCGCGTAACGCGCCAGAATGCGGTGGCGGCGACGCCGCGCCACGTCAGCGCGCCGGCCCCACCATTCTGCTCCCGGCCGGCGTTCAGCTCGGCGCCGACGATCAGGCGCCCGCGGTCCACAGTGAGATCGCTGGAGAAGAGGGACCGCTGGTGCGCATCGGTCGCGTCCCGCTCGGGCCCGTAGGCGCCCGTGACGCCCAGCGTCACCCACGGCATCGGGATGCACTGGGCTCGGGCGAGCGCGGTCTTGCCGCGATTGTTGTCGGTTACGACATCCCACCCGTTGGCGGCGGCAGCCCACACGTCGAGCCGCGGTGAGGCGGTGTAGTGCACCTGGACGCCGGTGAGCTTGCTGGGCCGGGCGTAGGTGAAGTTGAAGGAATTGGTAGCGATGAGGTTCAAGGGCTCGTCGTCGCGCTCGAACCCGATCGGCGCGTCAAATCGGCCGAAGGCCAGGGCCCAGCGGTTGGCGTGCTGCGGCGTCCAGCTCACGAGCAGGTTGTCGATGTCGGTGGACGCCACACCGCCATCCAGCGCCGTGGTCAATTGTGCGAACAGGTAGGCGCTGCCGACCGGCTTGAATAGGCTCAGCCCGATTTTGCCGGCCGTGAACGTATTGGCGCGGGCGACGCGACCGTAGTCGGCGCGCCCCACCGCGAAGCCCGTGACGGTGACGGGCGGCGGTTCCTCGAACGTGACCACCCGCTCCTGCGCCGCGGCGCTGATCGCCACGCCGCAAACCAGAACGCTGCACAGTGCACTGCGCATAACGCTCCTCCCGAAGTTGTAGGCTGACGGAACTACCGGATCAGCTCACGCCAGGGCGTTCGGAGGAGGCGATTCGGGAGCGAAGGACGGGGAAGGGGGAAGCGGGAACGGGGCAGGGTACGAGGCGCAGCGCAGCACTACCGCCATGACGGGCCGCGCCACGAGCGCCGCCGGCACGGCGGGTGACATGACCAGGTCCGATCCCCCGGTCATCTCGCCGCAGAAACACGGGCCGTTGCTGGGCGCGCCCGCGTGACCGCCGTGCGCGTGGTGCGCCTGGTGGTGCCGGCAGGCGATCAGGGCGTCGACCGTCGCGCCTCCGGGTCCCGCCGCGAGCCAGCAGGCGGCGGCGAGTGCGTAGGCGGTGAGCGTGGCGACGCGTCGCATGGCTGCAAGTCTATGCGCGCTCGTTCGGCTGGCGCAACCCCGGCTGGGCCGTGTAGACTGCACCCCCTATGGGCGACCGCATCGACTTCCGGGACGGCCGCTGGGTGGTGCCCGACCGGCCGGTGATCCCGTTCATCGAGGGCGACGGCACCGGGCCCGACATCTGGCGCGCCTCCCGGCGCGTGTTCGACGCCGTCATCGAGCGGGTCTCCGGAGGCAAGCGCCGCGTGGAGTGGCTGGAAGTGCTGGCGGGGGAGAAGGCGTTCCAGCAGACGGGCAGCTGGCTGCCGGAAGCGACGCTCGAGGCCATCCGCAGTCACCGCGTCGCGATCAAGGGCCCGCTCACGACCCCCGTCGGCGGCGGGATCCGCTCGCTCAACGTCGCCCTGCGCCAGCTGCTCGACCTATACGCGTGCATCCGCCCGGTCCGCTACTTCGTGGGCGTGCCCAGCCCGATGCGGGAACCCGAGAAGCTCGACGTCGTGGTGTACCGCGAGAACACCGAGGATGTCTACACCGGGGTCGAGTACGCGGCGGGGACCCCGGAGGCGAGCAAGCTGCTCGCGTTCCTGCGCGATCAGTTCGGCGCCAAAATCCGCGACGGCAGTGCGCTCGGCATCAAGCCGATGTCGCGGTTCGGCACCCAGCGCCTCGTCGCGAAGGCGATCGAGTACGCGATCAAATCGCACCGCCCATCGGTGACGCTGGTGCACAAGGGGAACATCATGAAGTTCACGGAGGGCGCCTTCCGGGAATGGGGGTACGAAGTCGCGCGCGAGCGGTTCGGGGACGAGACGATTCCCGAGAGCGCGGCGGTCAAGGGGGCACCCGACGCCGGCAAAGTGATCGTCAAAGACCGCATCGCGGACTCGATGTTCCAGCAGGTGCTGCTGCGCCCCGAGGAGTACTCGGTGCTCGCGACGCCCAACCTGAACGGCGACTACCTCTCCGACGCGTGCGTCGCGCAGATCGGCGGGCTGGGCATGGCGCCGGGCGGCAACGTGGGCGACGGGTACGCGGTGTTCGAGGCAACGCACGGCACGGCGCCGAAGTATGCCGGGCTCGACAAGGTGAACCCCGGGGCCGTGATCCTCTCCGGCGCCATGATGTTCGAGGAGCTGGGCTGGACCGATGCAGCGGACGCGATCGTGCGGGGGCTGTCCGGCGCGATCGCGGCGCGTTGCGTCACCTACGACCTGGCGCGCCAAATGCCCGGCGCCACCGAGGTCTCGACCTCCCGGTTTGCCGAGTGCATTATCGAGCATGTCTGAGATGAAGAGCACGTTGGTCACCGCGCCGCTCGCCCAGATCGAAACGCCGTTGCTCGCGATAGCGCTCGCCCAGGGTTCCACCCTTCCCAAGTCGCTCGGCGAGCTCGACCGAGCGGCCGGGGGGGGGGGCGTGCTCGCGCGCGCCGTTGCAAGCGGGGACTTTAAAGGAAAGCGCGACGAGTCGCTGCTCGTGTACCCGGGCGGCGGCAAGGCCCAGCGCATCCTCCTCGTCGGGCTCGGGAAGGGCGCCGAGGTGACCCGCAGCGCCATCCGGCGCGCCGCGGCGGTCGCGGCGAAGCGGACCCGCGGGCTAGGGGGGGCAGGCGCGACGCAGTTCGCGTTCGCCGTGGCGTCGGAAGCACGCAATCAGGTCGCGCCCCGGGACCTGGGACAGGCGATTGTGGAAGGTGCCGCGCAGGGCGCGTGGGTGTTCACCGAGCTCAAGGCCGCGCCGGAAGACCCGAAGCCGGAGGTCGAGGCGGTGGCGGTCGTGTGCGACCCGCCGGAGGCCACGGAGGCAGCGGCAGGCCAGAAGGTCGGCGACGCCGTCGGGGCGGGGCACCAGCTCGCCCGCTACCTCCAGATGCAACCCGGCAACGTGTGCACGCCGAGCTATCTCGCCCAGCGGGCGAAGCAGCTCGCCGAGGCCTACGGGTTCGGCCTCACGGTGCTCGACCGGGCTGCGCTGCAGCGCGAAGCCATGGGCGCGCTGCTCGCCGTGGCACAGGGCACTGCAGAGGAGCCGCGTTTTATCGTGCTCGAGTATCGCGGCGGGGGCGAGGCGCCGCCGGTGGCGCTCGTGGGCAAGGGCGTCACGTTCGACGCGGGCGGCATCTCGATCAAGCCGGCCCAGAACATGGAAGACATGAAGTTCGACATGTCGGGGGCGGCCGCCGTGCTCGGCACCTTCGAGGCGCTCGGCCGGCTGAAGCCGAAGCTCAACGTGACGGGCCTGATCCCATCCACCGAGAACCTTCCGTCGGGCACGGCGGTGAAGCCCGGCGACGTCGTCAAGAGCCACCTGGGCAAGACGATCGAGATCATCAACACCGACGCCGAGGGCCGGCTCATCCTGTGCGACGCACTATCGTACGTGCGGCGCTTCAAGCCAGCCGCCGTGCTGGACGCGGCGACCCTCACCGGCGCGGTCGTGGTGGCGCTGGGCCACGCAGCCATCGGCGTGATGGGGAACGACGAGGCGTTGATCGGCGAGGTGCGCGACGCAGGCGAGCGCGCGGGCGAGCGCTGCTGGCCGCTGCCCCTGTGGGACGACTATCGCGAGCTGCTGAAGTCCGACATCGCGGATATGAAGAACTCCGGTGGGCGCGGTGCCGGCACGATCGCCGGCGGCTGGTTCTTGCGCGAGTTCGCCAACGGGTTCCCCTGGGTCCATCTCGATATCGCGGGCACGGCGTACACCGAGGGCGAGGTACCCCACCAGGCGAAGGGCCCCACGGGCATCGGGGTCCGGCTCTTCAGCGAATTCATCCTGAAGCGCGCGGGGGCGTGACCCGCGGTCTCCTCGGCGCGGCCGCCCTGCTCGCGCTCGCAGGAGGAGCCGTCGCCCAGGTCGACACGACGGCGCGCGATACCACGGCGCGGCGTGACACCACCGCCCGCCGCGACACGGTCGTGGCGTACCTCCCGGTGTTCGCCGCGCCCCGACCGGAGGGCCCGCTGCCGCGCGGCACGCGCTACTCGTTTACACCTGACTCCTTCACAATGTCGAACGCGCAGACCATCGCCGATCTGCTGGGCCACATCCCGGGTGTGTACGTGGCCCGGGGCGGCATTTACGGGCAGGCGGAAATCGCGTTCTACGGCGGCCGCGGTCCGGCCGGACTCGAGGTGTATTGGGACGGCGTGCCCTACCTCCCGATGGGGCGCGACTCGACCTACCTCGATCCGGCGCGCATCTCGATCGCGCCGCTCGAGCGGGTGGACGTGGTGGTGCTTCCCGCCACCCTGCGCGTCTATCTCGTCACCGCGCGCCAGCGCTCGACGGCGACCGCGTCCCAGGTGGGCATCGCTACGGGCCAGGTGAGCACGGCCAACTACCGCGGCTCGTACGAGCGCCGCTGGCGCTCGGGGCTCGGCCTGTCGCTGGTCGCCGACTACAACAACAACGACGGCATCGCGGGAAGCTCGAGCACCGCCTTCAACAGCGTGGACCTCTGGCTCAAGGCGGAGTTCCTCCCTTCCGCCAAGCTCGGCGCGTCCTATCAGCTGCTCAACTCGACCTGGAAACGGAGCGGGTCCGACCCGGCGGGACTCACCGATCGGTTCGACTTCCAGCGGCGCGACGGGATCTTCCGACTGTTCCTCGCCCGGCGCGGCGACGGACTGGGGCCGCGGCTGGATCTCACGTTCGCCACCGCCAACGCCAGCAAGGACACCGCGGTGACGCGGCGCTCGCTCTCGCAGGGCATTCTGGCGGTGGGCAGCGCGTGGGGGCACGGGCACGTGCGGGTGACGCTCCGGTCGCAGGACGAAGCTCGGCCGTGGCAGCTGGAGGCGTCGACGGCGTGGGTCCCGGTTCGGCCGCTGACGCTCGCCGCCGATGCGCGTCACGCGCGCTACAGCTCCTCGCGCACCGGCGATCGCGTGCACGTCGCCGCCGGCCTCGCGCTGCCGCTCGGGCTGTCGGCCCATGGGGACGCCGTCTGGGCGCGCGACCTGCAGGCCCCGACGCTCGCCAGCGACACCGCCCAGAAGACGGTCGACGTGTCGGGCGCCGTGCGCTGGGACGGGCGTCGGGCCGCGATCGAGGTCGGTTTGGCGCGACGCGACCCGTTCGCCCCGGTCGGGCGTCCCGCGGGACTCAAACCGTTGGGCAGCCTGCGCGCCACGCCAGCGACGCGGTACTTCACCGTCCACGGCGCGCTCGAGCCGCTGCCGGGACTCCACTTGGCCGGTTGGTATTTCCAGCCCGCCGTCACAGGCGGCGACGACTTCGAGCCGCCCTATCATGCGCGCGTCTCGGCCACGTTCTACTCCAAGTTTTGGCGCGTGTACAAGAGCGGCATCTTCGCGTTGCGTGGCGAGCTCGCCATGGAGTCGTGGACCCGGGGTACGGCGGGACGGGACACGCTGGGCAACGTCCAGTTGCTGCCGGGCGCGACCTTCCTCGAGACCAACGTGGAGGTACGGATCGCGGGCGTCACGATCTTCTGGATTCAGCGCAACATGAACGGGATGCGGGCGAGCTATACTCCCGGACTCGACTACCCGCGGCGCTATCAGTTCTACGGCGTGCGCTGGCTATTCACCAATTGACGGCGCGCCGTCGACACGCTGAAGCGTGGGGACTTTGCTGCATTGACCTAAGTCATTCGGCTAGCTAAACTTAAAGTCTGTGCCGCGAAGCATGACGGGGTTCGGTTCGGCCGACGGCAAGGTGCTCGGCGGGCGGCTGCGGATCGAGATCCGCACCGTGAACCATCGCTATTACAATCCCCAGTTCAAGCTGCCGTTCGAGCTCGCCGGGATCGAGGCGCCGCTGCGGGAGCGGCTGCGGCAACTGCTCGAGCGGGGTCACGTGGCGGTGTCGGCGCGTTGGCTCGAAGCGCCCCAATCGGAGGGGGCGATCGCCGTGGACCTCACGCGCGCTCGTCAGGTGGTGGCCGCCGCGGCAGAGCTCAAGAAGAAGCTCAAGCTCAAGGGCGCCGTCGACCTCGCTTTCGTGGTGCGGCAACCGGACGTCTTGTCGGTGCAGAGCGACGGCGCCACAGCGGCGGGGTGGAGCGACGTGGAGCCGATCGTGGAGCACGCGGCGGCGGAAGTGCGAGCGACCCGGGCCCGCGAGGGAGCGGCTTTGGCGGCGGAGCTGGTGGGGCGGCTCGACGCGCTGGCGGCGGGCGCGGGGGCGATCGCTCAACGCGCGCCGGCGCGACTCGAAGCGGAGCTGGCGCGCCTCAAGCGGGCAGTGGCCGAGCTCGCGGCCGGCGTCCCGGTGGACGAGCAGCGGCTCGCGGTCGAGATCGCGCTGATGGCGGACCGCGTGGACATCACCGAGGAGCTGGTGCGCCTGCGGACGCACCTCGCCGCGTGCCGGGAGACCCTGGCGCGTGACGGGGCGGTCGGCAAGCAGCTCGGTTTCCTCGCGCAGGAGCTGTTGCGCGAAGTGAATACCATCGGGTCGAAAGCGAACGATGCCGCGATCACTCAGACCGTGATCGCGATGAAAGGCGAGCTCGAGAAGTTCCGGGAGCAGCTCGAGAACCTGGAGTGACGCCGCGGGTGGTCGTGCTCGCCGCCCCCTCGGGCGGTGGCAAGACGACCATTGCGAACGAGCTGCGGCGGCGGCGCCCAGACATCTTCGGGTACTCGGTCTCGGCTACTACGCGGAAGCCGCGGGCGGGAGAACAAGACGGCGCGGCGTATCACTTCCTCACGCGAGAGGAATTCCGGCGCCGCGTCCAGGCGGGCGATTTTCTGGAGTGGGCCGAGTATGCGGGCGAGCTGTACGGCACGTTGCGGGCCGAAGTCGAGCGCGTACTCGCGAGTGGGCGGCACGTGGTGCTCGACATCGAGGTGCAGGGCGCCCAGCAGGTTCGGAGGGCGTATCCGCGGCCGGCGTCGGTGAGCATCTTCGTCATCCCGCCGTCACCGCGTGTACTGATCGAGCGGCTCCGCAAGCGACGCACGGAGTCCGAGCAGGAGTTACTGGAGCGGCTCGCGATCGCCGTACGAGAGGTCGAGACGGCGCGAACGGACGTGCCGACGCGCCGCGTGTTCGACCACATCCTCGTGAACGACGATCTGGACACGGCGGTGAACCGCGTCATCGAGCTCGCGGACGCGGCGGACGGAGCGAAGCCCGGTCCGGACATGACCCCGTTGCTCGCGGCGTTCGTGAAGGAACTGGAACGGGAAGCGGATCAACTCAGACAGTCTGCCAGAAGGAGTACGTGATGCGGATCGTGACGCCTAGCGAAGTGGCGACGCAAACCCAGAACAAGTACCTCGGCGTGCTCGTCGCGGCGAAGTTCGCGAAGTTCGTGAACGAGTTCCCGCGCGACCGGTCGGTGGACCTCGAGCAGAAGCTCACGACGCGCGCCCTGGACGAGCTGGTGCGGGCGCGGCTCAAGTACCGGCTGGTGCGGCGGCGGCGCCAGGAAGTCTGATGCCGTTCGCCGGCCGACACGTCGTCCTCGGCGTGTCGGGCGGGATCGCGTGCTACAAGAGCTGCACGCTCGCCCGGCGGCTCACCGAGGACGGGGCGGTGGTGGACGTCGTGCTGACGACGGCCGCCGCCGAGTTCGTGCGACCGGTCACCTTCGAGGCGCTCACGGGGCGCCCGGTCTTGACCTCCCTGTGGGAGCGGGACCGTGCGCTCGCGCACATCGGCCTCGCGAAGCGGCCCGATCTCGTGATCCTCGCTCCCGCCACCGCGCATTTGCTCGCGCGCGCCGCGATGGGCATGGCGGACGACCTGCTGACCGCCCTGCTGCTCGCCCGCTCGGGCCCGGTGCTCGCGGCGCCCGCTATGAACGACGCGATGTACGCCCACCCCGCGACCCAGGCCAACCTGAAAACGCTGGCGGCGCGCGGCTGGCATTTCGTCGGGCCCGAGGCGGGGCCGCTCGCTGAGGGACCGAGCGAGCAGCCCGGTCGCATGAGTGAACCGGAGACGATCCTCGCGACGGCGGGGCGGCTGCTCGTCGCAGGCGGCAGGCTCCAGGGCAAGACCGTCGTCGTCACGGCCGGGCCCACGCGCGAGCACCTCGATCCGGTACGCGTCCTCACCAACCCATCGAGCGGCCGCATGGGCTACGCGCTCGCCGCGGCCGCGTACGCGCGCGGCGCGGACGTGCTGCTGGTGACCGGCCCCACCGGACTGGCGTTGCCGCTCGGCGTGACGACGCATCGGGTGGAAACGACGGCCGAGATGCAGCGCGCCGTGCAGTCGCTGGTGAAGCAGGCGCAGGTCCTCATCATGGCGGCCGCGCCGGCCGACTACCGCCCCACGACGAGCGCCGCGACCAAGCGGCCGCGCAGCAACGGCAAGGTCACGCTCGAGCTCGAGGCCACGCCCGACATCCTCGCGACGCTGGCGCGCCCGAAGGACTGCGTGGTGGTAGGGTTCGCCCTCGAGGCCGGCGGCGACGGCGTTGCCAACGCGCGAAAGAAGTTGCAAGATAAGTTGCTCGACTTTGTCATCTTGAACGACGCGCTCGAGCCCGGCGCGGGGTTCGAAGTCGCCACGAATCGCGTCACGATCATCGAGAAGGGCGGCGAGCCGATCGCGCCGCTCCTCTCCAAGCGCGACGTGGCGGAACAGATCCTCGACGCGGTGGAACGAGCTCTGACGTGACCGACGGGCGGGCACTGGCGCGCGAATTCCTGACACAGCAGCGGCTCCTGGGGGGCGACACCGTCGTCCTGACGGACGGCGGGACCGTCGGACCGTCGCACCAGGCGCCCCGCCCGGCGGCCCCACCCGCAACCCCCGCCGCACCGGCGACACCGTCGGACGGTCCGACTGTCCGAGCGTCCACCGCGGCGGCGGGGCTCCCACCAGCCGGAATCTCCTACGATCCCCCCGGCGGCGATCTGTTCAGCGCCGATCCGCTGCAGCAGGCGGCGTCGCTCGACGCGGTCGGTTCACTCGTCGCCGCCTGCACCAAGTGCCGCCTGTGCGAGGGGCGCGCCCATACGGTGCCGGGCGAGGGGCCGGGGGATGCGCGGCTCGTGGTGGTGGGCGAAGGCCCGGGACGAGTGGAGGACCAAACGGGGCGCCCGTTTGTGGGACAGGCGGGCGAGCTGCTCACCAAGATCCTGAGCGCGATCGAGCTGCCGCGCGAGCGAGTCTTCATCTGCAACGTGGTCAAGTGCCGGCCGCCCGAGAACCGCCTACCGCAATTCGACGAGATCGCGGCGTGCGTGCCCTACCTGTTCCGCCAGATCGACCTGGTGAAGCCGCAGGTGATTCTCGCCATGGGTGGCACGGCCGCGCAGACGCTGCTCAACACGAAGCAGTCGCTGGGCGCGCTCCGCAACCAGATCCACCGGTTCCGGGGTATCCCGGTTATCGTTACGTACCATCCGGCCGCCCTGCTCCGGAACCCCAATTGGAAGAAGCCGACCTGGGATGACGTCCGTATCGCCCGCCGTCTCCTCGTCTGAGCGCGAGTTCGCCGGCCGCCAGGCTCCGTGGAGTAATGAAGCGGAGCAGGCGGTGCTCGGCGCCATGCTGCTCGATCAGGACGCGGCCCTCAAGGCCGCCGAGGTCCTCGACGACTCGATGTTCTATCGCGAGGGCCACCGCTTGTTGTTCCGTGCGATGATCGCGCTCACGGAGCGCGGCGATGTGATCGACCCCGTCACCCTGCGCGACGAGCTGATGCGCCGCGGGGACCTGGACCGGAGCGGGGGGATGGAGTACATCGGCGCCCTCATCGACGTCGTGCCCACCGCCGCGAACATCGACTATCACGCGAGGATCGTGCGCGACAAGGCCGTGCTGCGCCGGCTGATCGAGGCCGCCACCTCGATCATCCAGGATGCGTACGACGGGCGCACGACCTCCGCCGAAACGCTCGATAACGCCGAGCACCGCGTCTTCCAGGTGGCGCAGCTCAAGCGCGCCGAGGAATTCGTCCGCCTGAAGGAGCTGATCTGGCCGACCATGGAGCGGATCGAGCAGCTCCACACGAGCCAGGGCGCGCTCACGGGGGCCGCGAGCGGGTTTACCGACCTGGACCGGCTCACCGCCGGTTTCCAGCGCGGCGACCTCATCATCATCGCCGCGCGACCATCCATGGGGAAGACCGCGCTGGCGCTCAACGTCGTTCAGCACGCGGCGATCGAGCATAATGTCCCCGTCGCCATCTTCTCGCTCGAGATGTCCAAGGAGCAGCTCGTCCAGCGGCTGCTCTGCTCGGAAGGGCTGGTCGACGCGCAACGACTGCGCCGCGGCCAGCTGCGCGACGACGACTACCCCAAGTTGGCCCGCGCGGCGGGCCTGCTCGGCACCGCGCCGATCTGGATCGACGACTCCGCCATGCTCACACCACTCGCCATGCGCTCCAAGGCGCGCCGGCTCCGGGCCGAGCACGACATCGGCATGGTGGTCGTCGACTATCTCCAGATGATGCAGGGTCCCACCGACTCGGAGAGCCGCCAGCAGGAGATCTCGTTCATCTCCCGCTCCCTCAAGGCCCTCGCCAAGGAGCTGGACGTGCCGGTGCTCGCCCTGTCGCAGCTGTCCCGCGCGCCGGAGCAGCGCGGGGGTGAGCATCGGCGGCCTCAGCTCTCCGATCTGCGCGAATCGGGCGCGATCGAGCAGGACGCCGACGTCGTGTGCTTCATCTATCGGCAGGAGTTCTACGACGGGCCGGTGGACCCGAAGACGAACGAGAACATCGAAGGCCTGGCGGAGCTGATCGTGGGCAAGCAGCGCAACGGTCCCACCGGCAGCGTGAAGCTGTTCTTCAAGAAGGAATACACCCGCTTCGACAACTACACGCCGCGCGAGGCGCCCGTAGAGGCCGGCCGTGGGTAGGCCGCACTCGGTGTTCCGCTGCACGGACTGCGGCGCGGAGCAACCGAAGTGGGGAGGACGCTGTGAGGCGTGCGGGGCGTGGAATACGCTGGTAGAAGAGCTGGTCGGGCGGAACGTCGGAAAGCTGGAACGAGGGAAAGGTCTCCCTTCCAACGTTCCACCAGTCCGACTTTCCGAGGTGGCGGGGAGCAGGGTGGCGCGGTGGAGGACGGGTCTCCCGGAGTTCGACTTCGTGCTGGGCGGCGGAATCGTGCCGGGGTCGGTGGTGCTGGTGGGGGGCGAGCCCGGGATCGGGAAGTCCACGCTGCTGCTGCAGTGCGCGGCGCGGCTCGAGCAAGCCGGGATCGCCACGCTCTACGTCTCGGGTGAAGAGTCTCCCGACCAGGTACGGCTCCGCGCCGACCGCCTGAGGGTGGACGCCGGTCCGGTGCACGTGCTGGGCGAGACGCGGCTCGAAGCGGTGCTGCACCACGCCGCGGCGCTCGGCAGCCAGGTGGTGTTCGTCGACTCGATCCAGACGACCTATACCGAGCAGCTCGAGGGCGCCCCCGGGAACGTGGGTCAGGTGCGCGAGTGCGCCGCCCGACTCATGCGATTCGCCAAGGAAACGGGGCCGGCGGTGCTGCTGGTGGGCCACGTCACCAAGGGCGGCGGCATCGCTGGTCCCAAGACCCTCGAGCACATCGTGGACACCGTGCTGTATTTCGAGGGCGAGAGCACGCTCGACCATCGGATCCTGCGAGCGGTGAAGAACCGCTTCGGCTCGGTGGACGAGATCGGGGTGTTCGAGATGACGAGCGCGGGGCTCGAGCCGGTGGCGGATCCGGCGGCCGCCTTTCTCGCCGGCCGGGCCACGGGCGTCTCGGGCTCGGCGGTGACGGCGCTGATGGAAGGCACACGCCCGCTGCTGGTCGAGATCCAGGCGCTCGCGTCGAAGACCGGGTTCGGCACGCCGCAGCGGGTCGCCACCGGCCTCGATCACCGGCGACTCGCGGTCCTGCTCGCCGTGCTCGAGCGCCGCGCCGGGCTGCCGTTCGGCGCGCTCGACGTGTTCGTCAACGTGACCGGCGGCGTGCGCCTGCTCGAGCCGTCGAGCGACCTCGCGGTGACGGCGGCGCTGGTGTCGAGCGTGCGCGACCGGCCGCTTCCCGCCGATGCCCTGTTTCTGGGCGAGGTCGGGCTGGGCGGCGAGATCCGGCCGGTCGCGGGCGTAGAGCGGCGACTCGGCGAGGCCGCGCGGCAGGGATTCCGGCGCGCCTTCCTGGCGGCGCGCTCGCGGGTGAGCGTGTCCGGGCTGGAAATCGTCGGGATGGATGGCATCAGTGAGCTCGGCCCCCGCCTCGCCGCCTGACGTCGGTGTGGTGATCGTGGCGGCGGGCGCGGGCGTCCGCGCCGGCCCTGGGGAACCGAAGCAGTTCCGCCCGATCCACGGCGTGCCGATGCTGCTGCGGGCGCTGCGGCCCTTTACCTCCCACCCCGCCGTGGGCCAGGTGATCGTGGCGGTCCCCGCCGGCTTCGCCGAGCGGCCGCCGGAGTGGCTCGGGAAGCTGCTGGGGGACCGCCTGCGCCTCGTGCCGGGCGGCGCGGCGCGCGCACAGTCGGTGCGGGCGGGGCTCCAAGCGCTGCCGGCCGCGGCGAGCGTCGTGCTGGTGCACGACGGCGCCCGGCCGTTCGTGAGTCGCGAGACGATCGACGGCGTGATCACGCGGGCGCGGGCGGGCGTGGGCGCGGTGGCCGCAATACCGTTGAGCGACACGGTGAAGGAAGTCGTCGCGCCGACCCGGATCGCGCGCACCGTCCCGCGAGAGCATCTGTGGCGCGCGCACACGCCGCAGGGGTTCCCGCGAGCGATGATCGATCAAGCCTACGCCGGGTTGGGCGCAGAGGACCCGGCGCCGACCGACGACGCCGAGCTGTGCGAGCGCGCGGGGTTCCCGGTGGACGTGGTACCCGACACGCCACGCAATCTCAAGGTCACGACGGCGGATGACTTTCGGATCGCCGAGGCGTTGGCTCGTGAGCTGCGGTGAAACCCCTCCCGCTGCCGTTTCGCACCGCGGCCGAGGTGGAGGCCGCGCTGGCGCCGGCCGTGGCACACCTGCGCGCGGGCGGGCTGATCGCCTACCCGACGGAGACGGTGTACGGGCTCGGGTCACGGCCGCGCACGCCCGAACTGCAGGCGCTGCAGCGGCTCAAGGGACGGCGCCCCGACAAGCCGTTCTTGCTGCTGGTGAGCCATCGCGACATGGCTGAGGCGCAGGGTCTCGCCTTCAACGACGCGGCCACAGCACTGGCGCGTGCGTTCTGGCCTGGCCCACTCACGCTGGTGCTCCCGGGCGGAAGCGGCCGACTGCCGGACCTGCTGCGCGGGCCCGAAGGCGGGATCGCCGTGCGCTGGACCTCGCACCGCGGGATGGCGAGGTTGGTGCAGGCGCTGGAGGAGCCGGTGACGTCCACCTCGGCCAATCTGCCGGGCCAGCCGCCCGCGCCGGGCGCGGAAGCACTCACGCGCGACTTCGGGGACGCCGTCGCCGCGGGGACGCTGGTAGTGCTGGACGGCGGGGTGCTGGGGAACTCGCCTCCGTCTACGGTGGTTGACTGCACGCAGCCCGCGCCCCGGCTGGTGCGCGAAGGGGCGCTGACGATTGCGGAGCTGCGGCGCGCGGTCGGCCGACTGGCGCCGTGATGGAGCACACGACGACGAAACAGATCCTCCTCGTTTGCACCGGGAACATCTGCCGCAGCCCGCTCGCGGCGGCGCTGCTGCAGCGCGCCCTCGCGCAGCGTGGCATCAACGACCTCGAGGTGTCGTCCGCGGGCACGGGGGCGTGGGATGGTGCGCCCGTGTCCGAGGGCGCGTATCTCGTGGGGCTGGAGCGCGGCCTCGATCTCTCGTCCCATCGGGCACGCTTGCTCACCCGAGAGCTGGTCGATGCGGCGGACCTCATCCTCACTATGGCGCGCCATCACCGGGCGCGGGTGGACGAGCTGGGAGGTGAGAGCCAGGTCTTCGTGCTCGGGGAGTACGCGGGGCGCGAAGGCGACGACGCCGAGGTGAGCGATCCGTTCGGAGGCGACCTCGAGGTGTACCGCGACACCTGCGCCGAGCTGGAGGGTCTGATCGACGCGGCGGTGGAGCGCATCGTGAAAGAGTTCGCGAGCGGTGGAAATCAGCGCTAGCACGCGCCTGCTCGCCGTGATCGGCGATCCGGTCACGCACTCCCTCTCTCCCGCCATGCACAACGCCGCGATCCGCGCGCTCGGACTCGACGCGGTGTATGTGGCGATCCGTACCCCCGCCGCGGCGCTCCCGCCCCTGCTCGCCGCACTCGGCGCCGTCGGGGGAGCGGGGAACGTCACCGTGCCGCACAAGGAAGCGGTGGAACGATGCCTCGCGCGGAAAACGGATTTGTGCGCCCGCGTCGGGGCGTGCAATACGTTCTGGACCGAGCAGGGCGAGCTGGTCGGCGACAACACCGACGTCGCCGGCGTACTCGCGGGCCTGAAGCACCTGGGCGTGGACGGCGCGGGCCGCTGGCTGCTGGTCGGCACCGGTGGGGCCGCGCGCGCCGTGGCGGTCGCCGCCGCCGAGCTACACGCCGAAGTGCATGTGCTGTCGCGCGACGCCGCCCGGGCCCAGCGCTTCGCCGACTGGGCGCGCGGCCGCGGCGCGCAAGCCGACGCCGCCCGCGGCGCGCTCCAGCCCGACGTCGCCATCAATGCCACGCCGCTCGGCCTCAAGGAGACCGATCCGTTGCCGCTCGACCCCGCGCGCACCCACGGCCTCGCTGCGGCGCTCGACCTCGTCTACGCCCCGGGCGAGACGCGTTGGGTGCGTGCTCTGCGCGCCGCCGGTATCGCGGCGCAGGATGGCCGCGAGCTGCTGGTGCACCAGGGAGCCGCGGCATTCAACCGGTTCTTCCCCGCCCACCCGGCCCCCGTGGAAGTGATGCGGGCCGCGGTGAACCGTGCCCTACGTGCGTGAAGCGCTCGAGCAGCTGCTCCTCCCCGCGGAGTGCACGCTGTGCCACACGCTGCTGTCGTTCTCGCGGTCGCGTTGGCTCGTGTGTGAGATCTGCCGCCACCGCTGGCGTGCCGTGCGGCCGCCCTGGTGCGGCCGGTGTGGCCAGCCCGAACCGTTGTTCGGCCCCTGTCGGCTGTGCGCGGCCTGGCCCGCGGCCCTGCGCGCGGCCCGCTCCGCCGTGTGGCTCGAGGGTGGCGCGCGCGACGCCGTGCACGCGCTCAAGTACCGTGGCCTGGCGCGCATCGCGGACGATCTCGCTTCGGCGATGGAACACATCGTGTTACCGGAGTGCGACCGCGCGTGGCTCGTACCGGTGCCGCTCGGCGCGAAGCGCCTGCGGGAGCGCGGCTATAATCAGAGCGAGCGTCTCGCGCGCGCGCTGGCGCGACGCTGGCGCCGGCCAGTGGCATGCCTTCTGGAGCGCGTCCGGGACACCGCGACCCAGACGGCGTTGACACCGGAAGCGCGCCTGGCGAATGTGGCGGGGGCGTTTCGATTGCGGATTGCGGATTGTGGATTGCGGATTGAAGATCGCGCCGTCCAATCCGCAATCCGAAATCCGCAATCCGCAATTATTCTCGTGGACGACGTCTTCACCACCGGGGCGACGCTCGCCGAGGCCGCGCGGGCCTTGGAGCGGGCTGGCGCACGCACGGTCCTGGCCGTCACGTTCGGTCGGGCTGTCCTTCCCGATTTCACCTGAGGAGCAGCGATGGCGGTGCGCGTGGGCATCAACGGGTTCGGTCGGATCGGGCGCAACGTGCTGCGCGCCGCGGTCCTGATGAAGCAGTCGGCGCTCGAGTTCGTCGCGGTGAACGACATCACCGATACGAAGACGCTCGCCCACCTGCTCAAGTACGACTCGGTGCACGGCCGGTTCGGGGGCACGGTGGAGGCGCGGGGCGACGCGATCGTGGTGAACGGCAAGCCGATCAAGGTGTCGGCCATCAAGGAACCCGAGAAGCTGCCCTGGAAGGACTTGGGCGTCGAGCTCGTGCTGGAGAGCACGGGCCGCTTCACCGACCGCGACGCCGCCGCCAAGCACCTCAGCGCCGGCGCCAAGAAGGTGGTGATCTCCGCACCCGCCAAGGGTGAGGACATCACCATCGTGATGGGGGTGAACCATCGGCAGTACGACCCCGCGAAGCATCACGTCATCTCGAACGCCTCCTGCACGACGAACTGCCTCGTCCCCGTGGTGAAGGTCGTCATGGACAACTGGGGCTTTCGGCACGGCTACATGGTGACGGTGCACAGCTACACCAACGACCAGCAGATCCTCGACCTCCCGCACAAGGACCTGCGGCGCGCCCGCGCCGCCGCGCTGAACATCATTCCCACCACCACCGGAGCGGCCAAGGCCACAGGCCTCGTGATCCCGGAGGTGAAGGGGAAGATCGACGGCATCGCGCTGCGGGTACCGACACCCGACGTCTCCTTCGTGGACCTCACGGTGGAGGTGGAGAAGGCCGCGACCGTCGCGCAGGTGAACGGCGCGTTCAAGGAAGCCGCGTCCTCGAGTCTCAAGGGCATCCTCGACGTGAGCGAGGAGCCGCTCGTCTCGAGTGACTACATCGGGAGCCTCTACTCCAGCGTGGTGGACGCGCTGTCTACCAACGTGATCGACGGCACACTCGTCCATGTGTCGTCGTGGTACGACAACGAGATGGGCTACTCGGCGCGCTGCGCCGACCTGCTCGCCTTCATCGCCGGAAAGTGAGCAAGCGCAGCCTGCGGGACCTGCCGCCCGAGGCCCTGGACGGCAGGCGTGCGCTGGTGCGCGTGGATTTCAACGTCCCTCTGAAGGACGGCCGGGTCACGGACGAGACCCGCATTAAAGCGGCGTTGCCCACCATCAAGTACTTGCGAGACAAGGGCGCCCGAGTAGTGCTGCTCTCGCATCTCGGCCGCCCCACAGGCCCCGATCCCAAGTTCTCACTGAAGCAGATCACCCGAGACCTCGAGCGACTGCTCGGTACTCCGGTCGAGTTCATCCCGGATCCCGGGGCGGGGGCCGCGGCGACCCGGCGGCTCCCGCGGGGCGGCGTCGCTCTCGTCGAGAACACCCGGTTCTGGCCCGGTGAGGAAGCGAACGATCCCAAGCTCGCCGAGACCTTCGCGGCGCTGGGCGACTTCTACGTGAACGACGCCTTCGGCTCGGCTCACCGCGCCCACGCCTCCACCGAGGGGGTCGCGCATTTGCTCAAGCCTGCGGTCGCGGGGTTTCTCATGGAAAAGGAACTCCGCTACCTGGGAGAGGCGCTCGACCGGCCGCGCCGGCCGTTCGTCGCGGTGCTGGGAGGGGCCAAGATCTCAGGGAAGATCGACGTGATCCAGGCGTTGTTGCCGCGGGTGGACGAGATCCTCGTGGGTGGCGCCATGGCGAGCACGTTCTTTCTGGCGATCGGGTTCGGGGTGGGCGGCTCGCTGGTGGAGCGCGACAAGGAGGACGTCGCCAAGACCATCATCGCCAAGGCCGGCGCGAAACTGATCCTGCCGCGCGGGGCGGTCGTCGCCCCGAGCCTGGAGCGCGCCGCCGAGCGCCGCGAGGTGTCAAACGATCGCATCCCGGCCGACTGCGCGATCTTCGACATCGACCGGGCCACCCGGCTCGACTACCGGGCGCGGATCGTCCAGGCCAAGACGGTGTTCTGGAACGGGCCGATGGGCGTGTTCGAGACGCCGCCGTTCGACGCGGGGACGCGGGCGGTCGCCGACGCGATGGTGGAAGCGGCCAAGCGGGGCGCCGTAACGGTCGTGGGCGGGGGGGATTCGGCGGCCGCCGTGGCCGGGTTCGAGGACAAGCTCACGCACGTCTCAACTGGGGGAGGCGCGGCGCTCGAGTTCCTCGAAGGCAAGCCGCTCCCCGGCGTGGTGGCGCTCGAGGACGCGTGAAGCGGGAGCTCCGCTTCGCCGCCAACTGGAAGCTGCACCTCGGACCCGTCGAGGCGCGCACATACATGCAGACGTTCCGCGCGCGCTACCGCCGCCACGAGCACCGCGACGTCTGGTTCTTTCCACCGGCCGTGTCGCTCGAGGCGGCGGCGCAAGCCGTGCGCGAGCGGGACGATCTGTGGGTCGGGGCCCAGGACATCTACTGGGAGCCGAAAGGCGCGTTCACCGGAGCCGTGTCCGCGCCGCTCGCCGCCGAGGCGGGGGCGAAGGCGACGCTGGTGGGTCACTCGGAGCGGCGCCACATCTTCGGTGAGACGGACGACGATACGCGCAAGAAGGTCGCCGCCGCGCTGGCGGCGGGCCTGGCCCCGGTGCTGTGCGTCGGGGAGACACTGGCCGAGCGCGAGTCGGGGCACACGCAGGCAGTCGTGAACCGACAGCTGGCCGGCGCGCTCGGCGGGATGGACGGTGCCAAGCTGGCGCAGGTCACCATCGCCTACGAGCCGGTCTGGGCGATCGGCACCGGCAGGAATGCAACCCCGCAAGACGCCGCCGCCATCCATCGTGAGATCCGGGCGTGGCTCGCTGCGCGCGGCGTGGCCCGAGCGCGTGTGTTGTACGGCGGCAGCGTGAGCCTCAAGAACATCGCCGCACTGCTCGCCGAGCCGGAGCTGGACGGCGTACTGGTCGGCGGCGCGTCGCTCGATCCCGCGACGTGGGCCGAGCTTGTGCAGACCGGCGCCACTTAGGTATTATCCAGCCGCGCGCATGTACGGCTTCCTGGTCGGCGTTCTCATCCTCGACTCGCTGGTGCTGATGACCGCTATCCTGCTCCAGGCGGGGCAGGGCGGAGGGCTCGCGTCGCTCGGTGGCGGCGCCGGCACCGAGCAGTTTATGGGGGGACGGCAGGCCACCACCCTGCTCACCAGGGTTACGTGGTGGTCGGCGGGGATCTTCCTGTTCCTGTCGCTGGTGCTCGCCATCATGTCGGCGCAGACCAGCGCGCCGCGTTCGGTGATCGATACCACTGGGCCGCAACCGGCGCCCGTGCAGCCCGCGCCGCTGCCGCTGCAGTCCACGCCACAGCAGACGCCACCTCCGCAGGCGCCTCCGCCTCAACCCTCCGGCCAGAGACCGCCCCATCGCTGAGCGTCCCCCGGCCTACGTGCTGCTCGAGGACGGAGCTTGGTTTCCCGGAACCGCGCCCATCCCGTTCGAGGCCACGTACGCCGAAGTTGTCTTCACGACGAACCTGTCCGGCTACCAGGAGGTGTTCACCGACCCCTCCTATCTCGGCCAGATCGTCGTGATGACCGCTCCCATGATCGGCAACTACGGCATCAATCCCGAGGACGTCGAGTCCGACCGACCGCGCGTGGCCGGCGTCGTGGTGCGCGAGCTGTCCGTCAAGCCTTCGAATTGGCGGTCCACAGGGACGCTCGCCGAATGGCTGGCGGAGGCGCGCGTGCCACTCGTCGCCGACGTCGACACCCGCCAACTCACGCGTCACATCCGCTCGAAGGGGGCCATGCGCGGCGCCGTGGCGCCGGGCGAGCAGCCGACCGACGCGGTGCGCGCCGCGCTCGCCGCGAGCCCCTCGATGGACGGGCTCGACCTCGCCACCCGAGCGACCATCGCGCAGCGCTACACCGAAGGGCCGCGCGACGCCCGCCGCCACATCGTGGCGTACGATTACGGCATGAAGCGCAACATCGTGCGGCTGTTCGTGCAGCACGGCTGCCGCGTGACGGTGGTGCCGGCAGAGACGAGCGCGGCGCAGGTACGCGAGCTCCAGCCCGACGGCTTGTTCCTGTCGAACGGCCCCGGCGACCCGGCAGCCGTCGGCTATGCCATCGACACGCTGCGCCAGCTCGCCGACGGCGCGCTGCCGATCTTCGGCATCTGCCTCGGCCACCAACTGCTCGGTCTCGCGCTGGGCGGCGACACGGTGAAGCTGCCGTACGGCCATCGAGGCGGTAACCATCCGGTGCGGGATCTTGCAACCGGGCAAGTACTTATCACGTCGCAGAACCACGGGTTCGCGGTGCGCGGCGACCCCGACGGCGTTCCGGGGGCGAAGGCGCTTGAGGTCACCCACCTTAACCTCAATGACGGTACAGTCGAAGGCGTGAAGCATCGGGAATACCCCATCTTCGCCGTGCAATACCATCCGGAGGCCTCGCCCGGGCCGCACGACGCCCAGGGACACTTCCAGCAGTTCCTCCAAGCTCTTGACACACAATAGGTAAGCCCGTATGTTGGCCCCTCGTCTTGAGTGCCCTTGGGCCCTTCAAGGGGGACGGATGACGAAGGCGGACCTGGTCGAGAAGGTCACTGCACAAATTGCCCGCACTGCCGGTCCCCTGATTTCCAAAAAGGACTGCGCGCGCGTCGTCGACTCGTTCCTCGACGCGGTGAAGGCCGCGCTGGCCGAGCAGCATAACATTGAGATACGTGGCTTTGGGACATTCAAGATCCGGCAGCGTAAGACCCGGATGGCGCGCAACCCGCGCACCGGCGACCCGGTGGAAGTCGCGGCGCGCCCGGTCCCTGTGTTCAAGCCCAGCAAGGAGTTGCGAGCCATGGTGGCGGAAGCGAGCGAGAAGGTCACGCCCTGAGCGAATTGCGCGCGCCGGCACCGCGGCTCAGACTAACCGTCTGGGCCGCTTTGTTTTGGGCGGGGTACTGACTGCTCACACCACCCACGGAGCCTACCGGTGCGTCAGTTGCTCACGTTGCTCGTCGCCGTCCCGTTGTCCGCGCAAACCGTCAGTTACGAAGTCTCGGTCCCATCGCCCGCAGCCAAGCTGTTCCATGTCAAGACCGAGTTCCCCGCGCGCGGTCGAGATACGCTCTACCTGTCGCTCCCCGCATGGAGCCCCGGCGCGTACGAGATCCAGAACTACGCGCGCTACGTGCGCCACTTCGGCGCTCGCAACGCCGCCGGTCAGACGCTGTTCTGGGACCGCTTCGACAAGGACACATGGCGGGTCGCGACCGGAAAGAGCGACCGCGTGACGGTCGAGTTCGAGTATCTCGCCGACACGGTCGATCTCTCGCTCGCGCGCATCAGCGGCGAGTTCGGCCAGTTCCTCGGCACGAACCTATTTCTGTACGAGGAAGGTCAGCTGCAGCGGCCCGCGGAGGTGCGCTTCAGTCTTCCCGCGGGCTGGCAGGTGACCACGGCGCTCAAGGGATCGGGGACGGGCCCCTACACGGCGCCGGACTATCACGAGCTCGTGGATGCCGAGACGTTCGTCGGGAAGTACAACCTCGACTCGATCCGGGTGGACGGCAGGTGGATCCGGATCGCGGTCTGGCCCGCAGATGCTTACACGGCGGCCGTGGCGCGCAACATGCGCAGCGACATCGAGAAGCTCGCGAAGACCGAGAACGCGATCATGGGCGGACCGCCATATGACGCCTACACGGTGTTCTTCAACGTCATCCGCGAGCCGGTCAATTTCGGCGGCGGGCTCGAACACAGTGCGGCGCAGTTCGACATCATGCCCCAAGGCGCGTTCGCGGACGCGACCGGAAATTTCGGCAGCTTCATGGTGCCGCTCATGTCCCACGAGTACTTCCACCTGTGGAACGTGAAGCGCATGCGCCCCGCCGAGATGTGGCCGTACGATTACCACGGCGAGCAGTACACGCCGCTGCTGTGGTGGTCCGAAGGCGTGACGGACTACTACGCGGACCTCACGAACGTGCGGTCCGGACTGTGGACGCCCGAGCAATTCCTCAACAACGCCGCCTCGGACATGCAGCAGGTCGAATCGGCTCCCGAGCCGTGGAGCGAGGAGGACGGCAGCGTGGCGACGTGGATCAACGAGGTGTTCGTGAACAGCTCCCAGCTGTACTACCCCAAGGGGGCGCTCACCGGGATGCTGCTCGACATCTCGATGCGTGATGCCACGGACAACCGCGCCGGCCTGGACGACGTGACGCGCGCGCTGTACACGCGTTTCTACCAACAGCACAAGGGGTTCACGACCGCGGACCTGCTCGCCCTGCTGCGGGAGCTCGGGATGCCGGACGTCGACGGCTTCTATCAGCGCTACATCAACGGCCGCGAGCCCCTGCCGTACGAGGCCGTGTTCGCCAAGGCCGGGGTGGTGGTCAGCCGCAAGGGGACGTCGGTGCCGTTCCTCGGGGTCAACGCCCAGCCGAACGAGCAGGGCAAGCTGGTGGTGCAGAGCGTGGTGCCGGGGAGCGCAGCCGAGGTCGCCGGGCTGCTGCCGGGGGACGAGCTGGTGAAAGTGGGAGAGGTCGACACACGCTCCGACGAGGACTGGGCCACGAAGTTCCGGCAGCGCTATCACGGGCAGGGGGGGGCAGCGCTCACGATCACGGTGCGGCGTGGCGGCCAGACCGTAACGCTCAACACCGCCGTGCGCGAGCGCAGCACGACCGCCTTCACACTCGCGCCGGCGTCCGGAGCGAGCCCGAAACAGGCAAAGATTTGGCGCGCCCTCACCACCGGTTCCACCGGGGGCTGAGGGCGGCTATCTTCTGGATCGCTATGCCGCTCCAGCCTGCCGGCACGATTCGCGTCCGCTTTTTCGCCCGCTACGCGGAGCTCGTCGGGCGCGCCGAAGCCGCCGTCGCGGTGCCGCTCCCCGCCACGGTTGGCGACGTGGTGCGTAGCGTGCGGGAGCAGCTTCCCGGGGCCGGCGACATTCCCGAGCGCCCACTCGCTGCCGTGAACCTGCGGCACGCAAGGCTCGACGCCAGCGTGCAGGACGGCGACGAAGTCGCGCTGCTGCCCCCGATAGCCGGAGGGTGATGTATCGCGCGGCTGACCCCGGGGCGACGCCCCGGGGTTAGCCGAACCCAAAGACCATGGTGTATCTCACGCGCTCTTCCATCTCCCTCGAGGCCCTGCTCGCCGAGGTCTCCTCCCCCGAGTGCGGCGGTACGTGTGTGTTTCTGGGCACCGTGCGCAACGGGCCGGAGGAAAAGGATGTGACGGCGATCGAGTACTCCGCCTACCAGGAGATGGTAGAGGGAGAGCTCGGCCGCATCGTGGCGGAGGCGGCGGCGCGCTGGCCGGGCGGCCGGCTCGCGCTACGCCACCGTCTGGGCGTGATCCCCGCCGGCGAGGCGAGCATCGCGATCGTCGCGGCGGCACCGCATCGAGCCCAGGCGTTCGAGGCGTGCCGTTACGCCATCGAGGAGATCAAGCGCCGGGTTCCCGTCTGGAAGAAGGAGCTGCGCAGCGACGGGAGCGAGGTGTGGGTCGATCCCTCCGGTCGACCGACCAGCAAGCCGGCTCATGTCTGAGCGTGCGTTGGCGGATAGCTTCGGCCGTCCGCTCGGGAGCCTGCGGATCTCGGTAACGGACCGCTGCAACATGCGGTGTCGCTACTGCATGCCGGAAGACGAGTACGTCTGGTTGCCGCGCGAATCCATCCTCACATTCGAAGAGATCGCTCGGCTCACCGGCGTGTTTGCCGCCGTGGGAGTGCGCAAGGTCCGGCTCACGGGAGGCGAGCCGCTGCTGCGGCACGACCTAGCGAACCTCGTCGAGCTGATCGCGCGCCAGGCACGACTCGACGACCTCGCCATGACGACGAACGGCCTGCTGCTCGGAACGCACGCGGCCGCGCTGCGGGCCGCCGGCCTGCAACGGGTGACGGTGAGCCTCGATACGCTGCGCCCCGAGCGTATGATCGCGTTCGCTAAGAGCGCGCGCCATGCCGACGTGCTCGAGGGGATCGCGGCGGCCCGGCGGGCGGGGTTCGCGCAGCTCAAGCTCAACTCGGTCGTGATCCGTGGGTTCAACGACGACGAGCTCGCCGATCTGGTCGAGTTCGCGCGCACGCACGACGCCGAAGTGCGGTTCATCGAATACATGGACGTGGGCGGCGCGACCCGCTGGTCGCGAGACCAGGTCGTGTCCCAGCAAGAAATACTGGAAGGGCTCGCCCGGCGCTATGGAGCGATCGAGCCGGTCCGCCCGACCGGGGACGGCCGCGCTCCCGCCGAACGATTCCGGCTCCCGGACGGAACGACCTTCGGGATCATCGCCTCAGTCAGCGCGCCGTTCTGCCGTACCTGCGATCGCAGCCGTATCACCGCGGACGGCACCTGGTTCCTGTGCCTGTACGCCGCTCAGGGCATCGATTTACGGGAGCGGCTGCGCCGCGGCGCGACCGACCGGGAGCTCGCCGGCATCATCCGGGACACCTGGCAAGGTCGCACCGACCGCGGGGCGGAGGAGCGGCTCGGCGTCGCGGACCGGGCCGCGTTGTACCGCATCGACGCGCTGCGCGCCGATCCGCACCGCGAGATGCATACCCGAGGAGGGTGATCGGCCAGTGACCGGTCATGCCTTCGATGCTACGGCCGATAAGCCTCGACCGTCGCGGCGGTCTCACCTTTTATGCCTCCCACGGCATATAGATTCGGCGAGATCGCGCCGCTAGCTAGGTACAATCGCGCCGTGGGCATCGGCGCTTTCGTCGCCCATGTGTCCGTGCTGGGATCATACGCTTCGACCGTCGCAATGAGGGAAGGTGCCTGGCCGCCGACGGCGTAGATGATTCCGCGCAGCGTACCGGCAGTCAGGAGCCATCGCGCGGTGGGCATCGGCGCTCGCGTGATCCATGTGTCGGTGCCGGGATCGTACGCTTCCACGGTCGCCAAAAAGTCGAACCCGTCATAACCACCCACGCCGTAGACGATCTTCCCGGCGGCGGTGACCCCCAGGTTCATACGTGCGGTGGGCATCGACATTTTCGCGGTCCAGGTGTCGGTAGCAGGATCATACGCTTCGACCGTCGCCAAGGGTAAGAGCCGGTCAGAGCCGCCCACGGCGTAAAGTATGCCCTTGACCACCGCGACACCCAGGCCCAATCGCGCGGTGGGCATCGACGCTTTCGTGGTCCACGTGTCGGTCGCGGGATCGTACGCTTCCACCGTGGCCAGCAGATCGTCGGTATTGCTCACGCCGCCGACGGCGTAGAGCACGCCGTCGATCGCAGCGACGCCCAGGCCAAATCGCGCGGTGGGCATTGAGGCTTTGGTGGTCCAGGTGTCGGTGGCCGGATCATACGCTTCGACGATCGCAAGCCTGCCGCCCGGCACCCCGATCCGGCTGCCGCCGACGGCGTAGAGCACGCCGTCGATCGCAGCGACGCCCAGGCCATATCGCGCAGTGAGCATGGGAGCCTTGCTGCTCCAGCAGTCGCAGCGGCCCCTCGCCCCAGACGGTGCAGGATCTCCGGCGATCCCCGACTCCGATGCGGTCGCCGACGGACTAGTGACGGATCGGTTGTCGCAGCCAGCGAGTGTGAGCGCTGCGCCCATGTAGGCGACGACGTGCAGTTTCCAGGCGCGGTCCCGTAGCATGGGGCCTCCCAAGTGGGGCGCGGCGAGTGTGTGGAATGATGCCTCGACAGATCGCTCGGTCCGAACGGCACCCCGCGACCCACCACGTCGGTCTCCCGCAAGTTCCGGGCGAAACGTATCGACTTGAGACAAGCCAACACGCTGTTCGTCTCTCGCAAGAGGCCGTCCACTCGAGCGGCGCGTTATGTGGCGAGCCCACTCGCTCGTTGTCGCGTGCTTGCAACACGTCTCCTACGAAAGGCACATCCTCCGTGGTATTGTTTACGGTCCCCATTTGGGCCCTCAACGTGAACGCCTCGCTCTGATGCTGAACAAGATCACTGTCGTCGGCGCCGGGAACGTGGGTGCCACCGCCGCTCAGCGGCTCGCTGAGAAGGAACTCGCGCGCACCGTCGTCCTCGTCGACGTGATCGAAGGCGTGCCGCAGGGCAAGGCGCTCGACCAATGGCAGTCGGCGCCGATCGAGGGGTTCGATACTCGGGTCGTCGGCGCGAACGACTACGGCCCCGCCGCGGGAAGTGAGCTCGTCGTGGTCACGGCAGGGATCGCGCGCAAGCCCGGCATGAGCCGCGACGACCTGGTGCGCACCAACGCCGACATCGTGAAGCAGGTCGCCCAACAGATCAAGCAACATTGCTCGAAGGCGATCGTGGTGGTGGTCTCGAACCCCCTCGACGTGATGTGCTGGGTCACCAAACAGGTCACCGGCTTCCCGCGCGAGCGGGTGATCGGGATGGCGGGAGTGCTCGACACTGCCCGCTATCGCGCGTTTCTCGCCGAGGCGCTCGACGTGTCGGTCCAGGACATTCAGGCGATGGTGTTGGGCGGGCACGGCGACTCGATGGTACCGGTCATCTCCTATACGACCGTGTCGGGCATTCCGGTGACGCAACTGCTCGATAAGACCAGGCTCGACAAGATCGTGGATCGCACGCGTAACGGAGGTGCCGAAATCGTGGCGTTCCTCAAGACCGGCTCGGCCTACTACGCGCCGTCGTCCGCGACCGCCCAGATGGTCGAGTCGATCGTCCTGGACCAGAAGCGTCTGCTGCCATGCGCCGCGTGGCTCGAAGGAGAGTACGGCTTGTCGGGGATGTATTGCGGCGTGCCCTGCAAGCTCGGCAAGAGCGGCCTCGAGCAAATCGTCGAAGTCGAGCTCACGGCCGAGGAGCGGAGCGCGCTCCGCAAGTCGGCTGACGCGGTGAAGCAGACGATGGCGGCGGTGACATTATGACGACCTCGGTCCGCGACCTCCAGGAGCGCGGCTTCGGCGCCACGCTGCGGCGCGATGCATGGTGGATCGCGCCCGCGCTCACCGCGCTCGTGCTGGGCAGCTTCGCCGTTTATGCGACGTGGGCGGCGTGGACCGGCACAAATTACGAGTGGGGACCGTATCTTTCGCCGTTCTACTCCCCACTCATCAAGACGTCGTGGTGGCCCCTCTCGCCGGCATTCCTGATCCTCGTCTTCCCGCTGGGCTTCCGCACGACCTGTTACTACTACCGCAAGGCCTACTATCGGGCGTTCTTCCTCGACCCGGTGGCCTGCGCCGTCGGTGAACCGCGACACGGCTACAAAGGCGAGACCCGGTTTCCCTTCATTCTCCAGAACGTGCATCGCTTTTTCATGTACGCCGCGGTGATCTTCATCTTCATCCTCGCCTACGATGTTTTCCTCGCCACGCGCTGGCCGGTGAGCGGGGGGCCCGAGCGCCACTTCGGCATCGGCGTCGGCACGCTCGTCATGGCGCTCAACGTGATTCTGCTTGCCAGCTACACGTTCGGCTGCCACTCGCTGCGCCATCTGATCGGCGGCAGCGTGGACTGCTTTTCCTGCGCGCGCGGCGGCCGGGCCCGCTTCCGGCTGTGGCGCGGCGTCACAGTGCTCAACCAGCACCACATGCTGTGGGCCTGGTGTTCGCTGTTTTCGGTCGCATTGACGGACCTGTACATCCGCCTCTGCGCGATGGGCGTCATCCACGACGTGCGGCTGTTCTAGTGGCGGCTTCCGACCTCCGCACGCACCACTACGACGTCGTGGTCATCGGCGCCGGTGGCGCCGGCCTGCGTGCGGCCATCGAAGCCAGCGCGCAGCAAGCGAAAGTCGCCCTCGTGTGCAAGTCGCTGCTCGGCAAAGCCCACACGGTCATGGCCGAAGGGGGCGCTGCGGCGGCGCTCGGCAACGTGATGGGCGAAGACAACTGGCGCGTGCATTTCCGCGACACGATGCGCGGCGGCAAGATGCACAACAATTGGCGCATGGCGCAGATCCACGCCCAGGAAGCCCCCGACCGCATCCGCGAGCTCGAGGCGTGGGGCGCGCTGTTCGACCGTACGCCCGACGGGCGCATCAACCAGCGACCCTTCGGCGGCCACACCTATAGCCGCCTCGCGCACGTCGGCGACCGCACCGGGCTGGAGATGATCCGCGTGCTCCAGGACAAGGGCGTGCATGCCGGGCTCGACGTACATATGGAATGCACGATTGTGCGCCTGTTTGTGGTGGGCGGCCGCGTGGCCGGAGCGCTCGGCTACTTTCGCGAAACGGGTCGCTTTGTGCTGTTCCGTGCGGGCGCGATCGTGCTGGCGACGGGTGGCATCGGCAAAGCGTGGCAGATCACCAGCAACTCATGGGAGTACACGGGCGACGGGCACGCCCTGGCATACGAGGCCGGGGCCGAGCTCATCGACATGGAGTTCGTGCAGTTCCATCCCACCGGCATGGTATGGCCGCCCGGCGTGCGCGGCATTCTCGTGACGGAGGGTGTACGCGGGGAGGGCGGCGTGCTCAAGAACGCCGCCGGCGAACGGTTCATGTTCCGCTACATGCCCGAGATGTTCAAGGGCGATTTCGCCGAGAGCGAAGCGGAGGCCGATGCCTGGGTGAAGGGGGAGCGCAAGAAGAACCGCCGGCCCCCGGAGCTCCTCACGCGCGACGTCGTCTCCAAGGCGATTACGCGTGAGATCGCGGAGGGACGGGGCACGCCGCACGGCGGCGTATTCCTCGACATCGCCTCCAAGCAAAGCCCAGAGTACATCAAGCAGAAGCTCCCGAGCATGTACCACCAGTTCAAAGAGCTGGCGCACATCGATATCACCAAAGACGCGATGGAGATCGGCCCGACGACGCACTATGTGATGGGCGGTGTGAAGGTGGATGCCGAAACGCAGGAGTCCACCGTCTCCGGGCTGTTCGCGGTCGGCGAGGTCGGGGGCGGCATGCACGGGGCCAACCGCCTGGGGGGGAACTCGCTCAGCGACCTGCTCGTCTTCGGGCGCCGGGCCGGGCTGCACGCCGCGGCGAAGCGCGGGCCGCCCCCGTCCTTCCCCGACGCCGAGGTGGAAGCGACGATGCGCGACGCGCTCGCCCCGTTCGAACACGAGGGCGGCGAGAATCCGTTCGGCGTGCAGGCGGCACTGCAGGCCGTCATGCAGCGCAACGCCGGGATTATCCGCGACCAGAAGGGCCTCGAGACCGCGCTCAGCGAGCTCGAGGGGTTGAAGGGACGTGCCCGGAAGGTGGGGATCACGGGGAGCCGCGAGTACAATCCCGGCTGGCACACGGCGATCGACCTGCGCTCCCTCCTCATCGTTTCCGAAGCGACCGCGCGCGCCGCGCTGGAGCGAACCGAGAGCCGGGGTGCTCATACCCGCAGCGATTATCCTGACTCCGACGAGCGGCAAGCGCGCGAGCAGATCGTCATCAAAAAGGAAGGGGATCGCATGGCGGTACGACGCGAGGCGCAGCCGCCGCTGCCGGCCGACTTGATGAAGCTCGTCAAGGAAGGAGCCTGACCGTGGCGGGGGCTGAGCAGCGCCGCTTTCGGCTGTTCCGCGGCACGCGGGAGGGTGGCGAGCTGAAAGAATACCAGGTCGCCGCCGGCGAGGGGTGGGTGGTCCTCGACGCCGTGCACGCCATCCAGGCCGAGCAGGCACCCGACCTCGCGGTCCGCTGGAACTGCAAAGCGGGGAAGTGCGGCTCCTGCTCCGCCGAGATCAACGGCAAGCCGCGCCTCATGTGCATGACGCGGATGTCGGACTACCCGGCCGACGAGCCGATCACCGTCATGCCGATGAAAGCGTTCCCCGTGATCAAGGATCTCGTGACCGATGTGTCGTGGAATTACGAGGTCGCCAAGCGCATTCCCGCGTTTCAACCGCGTGCGCCCGACAACGCGGACGGAACGTGGCGCATGTACCAGTACGAGGTCGAGCGCCCGCAGGAATTCCGCAAGTGCATCGAATGCTTCCTCTGCCAGGACGTGTGCCACGTGCTGCGGACGCACGGGAAGCACGACGCCTTCATGGGCCCCGCGATGCTGGTGCGGGCGGCCGTGTACGAGATGCATCCGCTCGACGAGGCCGAGCGTCACGAGCATTTGCGCCGCGAGGGCGGAATCGGTTACTGCAACATCACCAAGTGCTGCACCGAGGTCTGCCCAGAGTCGATCACGATCACCGACAACGCGATCATCCCGCTCAAAGAGCGGGTGGTGGATGCGCACTACGATCCGCTGGCGGCCCTCTGGAGAAGGCTCACCGCTCGGTAATCTGAACCCGGCCCGACACCAGGAGCGACCCATGGCCATGCGATCGCCGATTATCGTCTCGACCACGTTCGACGTGCAGGGTCGCCGCATCCGCGAATACAAGGGGGTCGTGCGCGGCATTACCGTGCGGGCCCCCACCATCGCGCAGGGCATCCTCGGCGGCTTGAAGAGCATCGTGGGCGGCCAGATCGGCGCCTACACGGAAATGTGCGAGCAGGCGAGACAGACGGCCTACGACTTGATGGTCGAGCACGCACAGCAGGTGGGAGCGAATGCGGTCATCGGAATGAGCTTCGACGCCTCGGAGGTCGCGGCGCGAGCGTCAGCGACCGAGGTGCTCTGCTACGGCACCGCGGTGGTGCTCGAATAGCGCCCCACGGCGGCCCTTGAAAGGCCCCGCTGCCGGGGTTACTTCCGTCGGTGAGGACTCCCGCGGAGGAGAACCATGCGATATCGACGCTGCTTCGCCGGGATCGCCGCCGCGACGTGGCTGGCGGCGTGCGGCAAGGACGTCGGGGGCCCCAGCCTCGATTCCGTGGCGGGGCACTACCTGGCGTCGAGCTTCGCGACCACCCAGGCCGGCGTGACTACGAACCAGCTGGCGCGAGGGTCCCTCATCGATCTCACGCTCGTGGCGGACGGCGGCACCACCGGCCGGCTGTTCGTCCCCGCCTCGAAGCCGGGCGTCGCCGACTTCGACGCGAGTCTCGTGGGGACTTGGACCCTGGCCGGTGATTCAGTCACCCTCAGTCATGTCGCGGACACGTTCTTGCGCGACATGCCGCTCGGCGTCGCCGCGGCGCGGCTGCAGGGCGACAAGACCTTCAGCGGCGTGCGCATCGTCGTCGTTCTGCAGAAACAGTAGGAGGCTGCCCCCCCGCCGACGAGATGAGCGACGTGACCAGTCCCCCCCCCCAGCCCGCAGCGATGCGCCTCCCGCAAGCGGGGGGGGCCCCGCCCCGGGCCGCGGCACGACCCACGGTCCTCATCGTGGGGGCCGGCTTCGGCGGCTTGCGCGCGGCGCGCGCCCTTCGCAAGGCGCCGGTCGACGTCGTGATGCTCGACCGTCACAACTACCATCTGTTCCAACCGCTCCTCTACCAGGTGGCGACGGCGGGACTCGAGCCGGAGCAGATCGCCAAGCCGGTGCGCGCCATCCTGCGGGGGCAGCGCAACTTCGAATTCCGCATGGTGGAGGTCACCGGGGTCGACTTCGCGGCGCGGCAGGTCGCGACCGACCACGGCCCGGTGTCGTATGACTTTCTCATCCTCGCGGCGGGCGGCGAGACTAACTATTTCGGTCTGGACGGCATCGTCCGTCACGGGTTCGGCTTGAAGAGCGTGGTCGAGGCGGTGGCGATCCGCAACCAGGTGCTGTCATGCTTCGAGCGCGCGATGCTCGAGCCGGACCCCGAGCGGCGGCGGGCGCTGCTCACATTCGTCGTCGTGGGCGGCGGGCCCACGGGGGTGGAGATGTCTGGGGCGCTGTCGGAGCTGATCCGACTGGTCCTGGTCAAGGATTACCCCCGACTCAACATCAAGGACGTGCGGGTGCTCCTGCTCGAGGCGACCGACCGGCTGCTTGCGACGCTGCCCGAGCGGCTGCGCGAGGCCGCCGCGGAGACTTTGTGGCGCAAGCACGTCGAGGTGCGCTTCGGTGCCGCCGTCCAGGATTACGACGGCGGCCGCGTCGTCTTGAAGGGCGGCGAGGTGATTCCCGCACACACGCTCATCTGGGCGGCTGGCGCCAAGGCCGTCTCACTCACCGCGACGCTCGGCCTCGCCACCGCGCGCCAGGGGCGTGTGACCGTGACACCAACCCTCAACGTACCGGACCACTCCGAGGTGTATGTCATCGGCGACGCCGCGTATCTGGAAAAGGACGGGCAACCGCTGCCGATGATGGCGCCGGTCGCCATCCAGATGGCGGAGACGGCCACCCGCAACATCGTGCGCCAGCTGCGCGGCGAGCCGCCCCTCGGGTTCCGTTACAAGGATCCCGGCTCGCTCGCCACGATCGGCCGCAACGCCGCCGTGGCCTACCTGGGCGGCGTCGCGTTCAAGGGGTTCCTCGCGTGGGTGGTGTGGCTGATCGTGCACATCATCCAGCTCATCGGGTTTCGCAACAAGCTGTTCGTGCTGATGAACTGGGCGTGGGATTACTTCTTTTACGAGCGGGCGGCGCGGCTCATCACGAAGGAATGAGCGGACGCCGCGCCGTGCGGCGCATGGGCGCGGGGCGGACGCGGCGCACGATCCCGTTCCAGCCGCACTCCACGCACCAGCGCCGCTGCAGCGCGGGGAGCAACCGGTCGAAGAACCGGTTCCGGATCGCCGCCATTTCGGCGCCGCAGTGCGGACAGGTGGGGCCCAGCGGAAGCAGTAAGTAGACCACCGCAGTGATGATCGCGACGCGCATCAGCACGGTCGCCAGCAGAACCAGCACGACCAGCATGCTCCATCATAGTGCGGGCGCAGCCGTCCGGCCACCAGGGCGGGGACGCGCTTAGGCGCCGCTGCGCACGAACGCCAGGATGCGCCGTTCGAGCTCACCCAGCTCCAGGGGCTTTACGAGCACCCGTTCCCGCGGCACCGGCGTATTGCCCGGTTCGGACAGCTGGGAGACGTCTCCCGACAGAAACATCACACGGGCTGCGAGCCCGGGCCTGGCCTGCTCCAGCTTGTCGTACAGCTCCACGCCGGTCATCCGCGGCATGCGCAGGTCGACGAGGATGAGGTCGACATCCTGCGCCCCCAACCACGCCAGCGCCTCCTCGCCATCCGCCGCTTCGTTCACCCGGGCACCGCGGCGGGCTAGGAACTTGGCCATGGGACGGCGCACGGCCTCCTCGTCATCCACGATCAGCACCCGGAGACCGGCCAGGGACGCCGCCCGGGGAGCGGGGGAGGGAGAGGGCGAGGGAGAAGGAGGGGGTTCGTCGACGGCGGCCGCCGCGGCCGCCGCGAGCGCTGGGGCCGCCGCCTCAGACGGGGCCGAGGGGAGCGGGGCAGCGGCCGGCAGCGACAACACGAAACGAGCTCCCCCCGGCGGCGCGGAGTCCAGCATGAGGTCGCCCCCGGCTTCCCGCGCGATCTGGCGCGAGATGTAGAGGCCGAGTCCGGTGCCGCGCCGACCCTTGGTGGTCGCGAACGGCCGAAACAGCCGCGCCATGACGTCCGGCGAGACGCCCCGGCCGTTGTCCGCGACCGCGACGCAGACCCGCCCGTTCTCCACCCACGTGTCCACGGTGAGCTGCCGGGGCGGCTTGATGCCCCGCAGCGCGTCGATCGCGTTGGACAGGAGGTTCACGATCACCTGCTCGAGCTTGATCGCGTCGCCCTCGACGGGCAGCAGATTCGGGTCGAGTCGCCCGCCCACGGCGATCTCGTCCAGCCCGAAGCGGTACGACACCAGGTCCATTCCTCCGCGTACCACGTCGTTGAGATTGACCCGCCCCACCTCGCGCTCCGTGGAGCGCACGAACCGCAGCAGACCGCGCAACAGCTTGGCCGCGCGTCTCGCCTGGCGGAGGATCTGCAGCATCTCGCTGCGCTGCTCTTCCGTGGCCGCCCCATCGGCAATGCGGTTCTCCGCGTGCGCCGCGATCGCCATGAGTGGGTTGTTTACTTCGTGCGCCACGCCCGCAAGCAGCTCGCCCGCCGCCGCGAAGCGGCCTTGCTCCTCGGCGCGATCGCGCAGTACCCGCGTCATTTCGTTGAAGTGCTGGGCGAGCCGCCCCAGCTCGTCGCGGCCGCGCACGGACACCTGGGTGGTCAGATCTCCCTCGGCGACGCGGGCGAGCCCGTCCTCGAGCTCGGCCAACGGCCGCCACACGCGCCGGCGGATGAGGTAGGCCACCAGCGGCACGGCGAGCGCGCCGAGGACGAGCCAGAGGATGGTGTCTCGCAATACCTCGCTCGCAGCCGTCTGCAGGGCTCGTTGCCGGTCCAGCAGATCCCGGCGCGCCAGCTGGCCCGCCGCGAACAAGCGCTGGTCGACGACCTGGCCGAGACTGTCGAGGGTCCGCAGCCGCCGGGCCGCCTCGTCCCAGCGGCCGAGCCGCAGCAGCGAGACCTGTTCGGCGAGCGCGGTCCCCATCTGTGACATCGCCTCATCGGAGCGGGCCAGCTCGGCGCGGAGCGGACCGGGGATCGTGGCGTAGGGGCGCGCGCCCGCGCCGCCGCCGACGGCCACGAAGTGCACCATCGAGTTGAGCGTGTCGGGGGCCGGGGGCGTACGCGATTCGACCAAGTGTCGCGCGATCGATGCGGCGTGGTCGAGCGCGTTGTTCCGGCGGGCCTGGTCGTCCTGCAACGAGACGATCGCCTCGGTGCCTGCACCGAGCGCTAGCGCCGCGGAGCGCACGCGGAAGAAGAGGTACAGGGGCAGCCCTGCCGAGTAGACGCCCGCGGCGAGCATCATCAGGAGCAGCGTGGTGCGGAGGCTCACGGGCTCGCGGGCGGCGCGAGCCACGCTGCCGGCGGCGCGCCTCACGGTGCACGCCCCCGCGGCGCGGGGGTAGCGAGCGGCGGTCTACATCGCACGAAGGCGTCCCTTCAACGGGAAGCGCGCGGAATGATAGGCGTTAAGATAACCCCTTCCCAGTTCCCCCACCGGTCACGTGTCACCAGGCCCGGCGGGGCGTGACGCACGCTGGCGCGCGCCGCGTCGGCACCGCACATTCACCACACGCGAGTGCGGCTACCGGACACCCGAAGCGAGATGGACATGGCTACCGACACCCTCGATCGAATGAAAATCGTCATCTACTACGCGATCTGGGCCACGATCTGCGCCGCCCTGGCCGGACTCGTGATCGCGGGGCTACACACCTGGTTGTTCAGCTACATTCCCAGCCGATCGGGGCTCATTTTCACGATGGTGAGCGACGCCGTGACCGCGCTGGCGATCGCGGCGGGGCAGGGCGCGGTGGCGCTCGTGACGGGGAGCGTGCTGGCCCGGTTCGGCAACCCGCTGCAACGGACCGTGTTGCTGGGGCTGTTGCTAGGCGCCTTCGACTTCGCCATGTACTTCCTGCAGATGGCCGTGCCCAGCACCGAGCTGGGGTGGACACCGGACATCATCATCCTGGCGGTGGCGACCGCGGCGATCACGCTGCTCGGCATCAGGTCGCAGGCGGGCTCGGGGGTCACGTCCTGAGCGCGCCCCCCGGGGGGGGCGTCACAGTTTCGGCAGGGTGATGCCGCGCTGCGCCTGGTATTTGCCCTGCTTGTCCTTGTAGCTGACCTCGCATTCGTCACCTTCGTCCGCCGTGAAGAACAGCACCTGAGCGATGCCTTCGTTGGCGTAGATCTTCGCGGGCAGCGGCGTCGTGTTGGAGATTTCCAGCGTCACGAACCCCTCCCACTCGGGCTCGAACGGCGTGACGTTCGTGATGATGCCGCAGCGCGCGTAGGTGCTCTTGCCCACGCAGATCGTCAAGACGTTACGGGGAATGCGGAAGTATTCGACCGAGCGCGCCAGCGCGAACGAGTTGGGCGGCACGATGCACACGTCCCCGGTGAACTCCACGAACGATTTCGGATCGAAGCTCTTGGGATCGACCACGGCGGAGAGCGCGTTGGTGAAGATCTTGAACTCGGGTGCCACGCGCATGTCGTAGCCGTAGGACGACACGCCGTAGGAGATCGTGCCGGGGCGCAGCTGGTTCGGGGCGAACGGGTCGATCATGCGATGGGCCTCGGCCATGCGACGAATCCAGCGGTCGGATTTGATGGACATGGGGCGCCAATATATCGGCGGCGTCGACACTTACGCCACTCGATTCGGTTGACAACCTCGCCGCGCGCGAATACGTTTCGGCGGATTAAGTGAATTTTTTCACGAACTCATGAACCAGCCCTATCTCTCCTTCCTGTTGCTGCTCGCCTTCGTCGCGTTCAATGCGGCGTTGCTGATAGGGCTGTCGCACCTGGTCGCACCCCGCAAACCGACCGCCGTCAAAGACGCCCCGTACGAGAGCGGCATGCCGCCGCTCGGCAGCGCGCACGAGCGCTTCTCGGTCAAGTTCTACCTCGTGGCGATGCTGTTCATCGTCTTCGACATCGAGACGGTGTTCCTCATCCCCTGGGGAGCGATCTACTTCGCGCCGGCGGGCGGGGGGGGCCCGGGGATGGGCTTCCTGCTCGTCGAAATGCTGGTCTTCATCCTCATCCTGGCGGTGGGCTACGTCTACGTGTGGAAGCGGGGGGCGCTGCAATGGGATTGAGCCGTACAGCGGGGTCAGGCCTGTGAAACGAGTCCTGGAAACGAAGGAAGTCGCGGGTCAAAGCCCGAATTACCTCCTGGCGAAGGTCCAGGACCTCATCGACTGGGCGGTGAACTCGTCCCGAGCCAACTCCCTGTGGCCGATGCCGTTCGGGACGGCGTGTTGTGCCATCGAGTTCATGGCGACCGCCGCGTCGCGCTACGACTTCGCCCGGTTCGGCATGGAGCGCCAGGCCTTCAGCCCGCGGCAGGCGGACGTGCTCATCTGCGCGGGGCGCTTGCCGTTCAAGCTCGCTCCCGTGATCCGCCGGATCTACGACCAGATGCCCCAGCCCAAGTGGGTGATCTCCATGGGGGCATGCGCGTCGAGCGGCGGGATCTTCGACAATTACGCGATGGTGCAGGGGATCGACACGATCGTCCCGGTGGACGTCTACGTCCCGGGATGCCCGCCGCGCCCCGAGGGGCTGTTGTACGGCGTGCTGCTGCTGCACAAGAAAATCAAGGGCGAATCGCTGTTCGACCGCGCGCCGCGACGCGAAGAGCAACCGCTCGACGAGCGTGGCTTGCGGCTGCCGCCCGAGCAGATCAACGAGATCTCCGAGCCCTTCGGGAACTCGATCCACCAGTTCCGCTCGGCGTGAACTCCTCCGTCGAGGCCCTGCGAGCGACCTTCGGCAGCGCGATCGGCCGCGCGATCGAGTCGTGCGGCGACACGATCGTCTACATCGATCCCGCGAAGCTGCCCGAGGTGATGCGCTGGCTGCGCGACACGCCCGAGCAGCACTACGACTATCTGGTCGACGTCACCGCGGTCGAGTATCGCGACCGCGAGCGGCCGCTGGAGGTGGTCTACAACCTGCGCTCGCTCGCGCGGCGCACGGACTTGCGCATCAAGGTGGAGCTCGACCCCCAGGGTGACCTGACGCTGGACTCCGTGGTGGCGCTATGGCGAGGCGCCGACTGGCTCGAGCGCGAAGTCTACGACATGTTCGGCGTCACGTTCCGCGGCCACCCCGACCTGCGGCGCATCCTGATGTGGGACACGTACGCCGAGGGGTACCCGCTGCGGAAGGACTTCCCGCTGCGCGGCCGGTTCAGCCGGGCGGAGCAGGTGCGCCAGGCGCTCGCCGCGAATCCGGAAGCGCATTACTCGATGGAAGAGTTGTCGATCGCGCAGGCCTACGACGAGCTGCCTCCCGACATGCAGGAGCGGCTGCGCCGGGGCGAGCGCGCCAAGATCCCCTACTCGGAATGAGCAAGCGTACCGTCGATTTGGAGCTCGCGACGCCGGGGCTGGACGCGCAGGGCCGCCCGGCGCGCATCCCGCTCACGGTCGCGGGGGGGGAGGTCGAACGGCAACACGAGCCCACCCTGGACGGCGAGCACATGCTCATGAACATCGGGCCGCAGCACCCGGCGACTCACGGTGTGCTGCGTCTCGTGGTCGAGCTGGACGGCGAGACCGTGGTGCGCGTCATCCCGCACCTCGGCTACCTGCACTCCGGGTTCGAGAAGCTGGGCGAGTACCGCCACTACAACCAGATCATCCCGCTCACCGACCGCACCGACTACCTCTCCCCGATGGCGAACAACGTCGGCTTCGCCCTGGCCGCTGAAGCCCTCATGGGGATCGAGATTACGCCGCGCTGTAAGGTGCTGCGACTGATCGCCTGCGAGATGAGCCGCATCATCTCGCACATGGTGTGGCTGGGCACGACGTCGATCGATCTGGGCGCCTTCACCCCGTTCCTGTGGGCGTTCCAGGAGCGCGAGCGCATCTACAACCTGCAGGAGATGTGGACGGGCGCGCGCCTCACCACCAGCGTCACCCGGGTGGGGGGGATGATGGCCGACATCCCCGACCAATTCGTCGATGGCCTGCGACGCTTCACCGAGACGTACCCCAAGACGCTGCACGAGATCGACCGCGTGCTCACCCGCAACGCCGTCTGGGTCGGGCGCACCCGGGGGGTGGGTGTGATGACGGCCGACGAAGCGATCAACTATTCCCTTTCCGGACCGATGCTGCGGGCGAGCGGGGTCCCGTACGACGTGCGCAAGGATCGGCCGTACCTCGACTACGAGACCTACGACTTCGACGTACCGGTGGGCGAGCATGGCGACGTCTACGACCGCTACCTCGTCCGGCTGGAGGAGTGCCACCAGTCGAACCGCATCCTGATGCAGGCGCTCGATCGCCTTCCCGACGGCCCGGTGAACGTGTCGGACCCACGGGTCATCCTCCCCGCCAAGTCGCGCGCGATGAACGACATGGAGGCGATGATCTACCACTTCAAGCAGGTCATGGAGGGCGTGAAGGCGCCCGTGGGCGAGGCGTACGCCGGGATCGAGAATCCCAAGGGCGAGCTCGGCAACTACCTCGTCTCCGACGGCACGGCCAAGCCGGTGCGCTGGCGCATCCGGCCGCCGTCGTTCATCAACCTCGCGGCCCTCCCCAAGATGGCCGAGGGGCACCTGCTCTCCGACCTGATCGCGATCAACGCATCGGTGGACATCGTGATGGGCGAGGTGGATCGATGAGCGCGAGCACGCGCCCGGCCCACGACGCCGCCACGGAGGAATATCAGCCGGTGTTCACCGGCAAGGCCCTCGAGCAGTTGCGTGACATCCTCACCCGCTATCCCACCAAGCAGGGGGCGCTCTTGCCGGCGCTCTGGCTGGTGCAGCAGCAGTGTGGCTGGATCTCCGACCGCAACATGACCGAGGTGGCCGCGGTGCTCGGGCTCACCCCCGCCTACGTCAAGGGCGTGGTGACGTTCTACACGATGTACCACCAGCACCCGGTGGGGAAGAACTTCGTGCAGGTGTGCACCACGTCGCCTTGCAACATCTGCGGTGCGGAGGACGTGGTGAAAGCCCTGCTCGAAGCGACCGGCGCGAAGGAGCTCGGTGCCACGAGCCCCGACGGCTCCTGGACCGTGATCGAGGTGGAGTGTTTGGGCGCCTGCGGGTTCGCGACGCCGGTACTGATCAACGACGACTTCCTGGAATCGGTCACGCCCGACAAGGTGCCGGCGATCGTGAGGAAGTACCTGTGAGCAACCATTGCGGATTGTGGATTGCGGATTGCGGATTGGCTCGTTTGACCCCTCGAAGCCCGACAGGCCAAATCCGCAATCCGCAATCCGCAATCGGGGAATCGTGATGGGCTTCCCCCACAAGCCGCACTCCAAAGAGACCGTCGTCCTCTCCAAGCACTTCGGCGACCCCGAGGCGCGCAGCTACAAGGGATGGACCAAGCGCGGCGGCTACGAGGCGTGGCAGCAGGCCCAGACGATGGCGCCGACGGCGATCACCGACACGGTGAAGGAATCCGGGCTGCGCGGGCGCGGCGGCGCCGGGTTCCCGACGGGTCTCAAGTGGTCGTTCATGCCCAAGGAGAAGAAGAAGCCCCACTACCTGTGCGTGAACGCGGACGAGTCGGAGCCGGGGACGTTCAAGGACCGCGAGATCATGCGGTGGACCCCGCACGCGCTGCTCGAGGGCACGGCCATCGCGATGCGCGCGATCCAGGCGGAGGTCGCCTACATCTACATACGCGGCGAGTTCACCGAGCCGTACGCCATCATGGAGCGGGCGCTCGCCGAGGCGAACGCCGCCGGCGCGTTCGGCGGTTTGAAGATTCATCTGCACCGCGGCGCTGGCGCCTACATCTGCGGCGAAGAGACGGCGCTGATGAACTCGATCGAGGGCAAGCGCGGCAACCCGCGCATCAAACCGCCGTTCCCCGCCGCGTTCGGCGTGTTCGGCCTGCCGACCACCATCAACAACGTCGAGACGCTCGCCGCCGTGCCGCATATCCTCAAGAACGGCGCGGCGTGGTACAAGGCGATGACGCTCTCCAACCCGAAGAGCACGGGCACGAAGTTGTTCTCGGTGTGCGGACACGTCCAGCGGCCGGGCAACTACGAAGTGACGATGGGCTTCCCGCTCAAGGACCTGCTGTACGAGCTGTGCGGCGGCGTGCGGCCGGGCCGCACCCTCAAGGCCTGCATCCCGGGCGGCTCGTCGGTGCCGATCCTGAACCGCGAGGAGACGGAGAGCTGCCTGCTGGATTACGAGGGGGCCGTCGAGCAGGGTACGATGCTGGGCTCGGGCGGCGTGATCGTGTTCGACGACACCGCCGACATGGTCTACCAGATCATGCGGCTCGCCCGCTTCTACGCGCACGAGTCGTGCGCGCAGTGCACGCAGTGCCGCGAAGGCACCGCGTGGACCACGAAGATCCTCGAGCGGATCCTCGCGGGGCAGGGCAAGACGGCGGACCTGGATCTCTTGCTCGACCTGTCGGAGAACATGACGGGCAAGACGATCTGCGTGCTCTCGGACTCCTGCGCGGCGCCCGTCGTGAGCGGCATCAAGCGCTTCAAGAACGAGTTCGAGGACTACATCGCGGGCCGGCGGCGCCCCGTGATGGTGGCGTGAAGGCGGACGGCCGATGGCTGACGGCGTAGTCAATCTGACGATCGACGGCACGCCCGTGAGCGTGTCTCCGGGCACCCTGCTCATCGAGGCGGCGAAGCAGGCGGGCGTGCTGGTGCCGCACTACTGCTACCACCCCGGCCTGCCGGTGGCGGGTCTCTGCCGCATGTGCCTCGTCCAAGTCGAGAAGGCCCCGAAGCTGCAGATCGCGTGCGCCACCCAGGTCGCCGAAGGGATGGTGGTGCACACCCAGTCCGAGCAGGCGAAGAGCGCGCGCATGGGCGTATTGGAGCTGCTGCTCATCAATCACCCGCTCGACTGTCCGATCTGCGACCAAGCGGGCGAATGCGAGTTACAAGACTTCACCTTCCAGGAAGGCCGCCCGGCGACGCGCTACAGCCCCGACTACGCGAAGCGCTTCAATCCGGTCGAGGACTTCGGTCCCGACGTGCTGTACGTCCCGAACCGCTGCATCCTGTGCACCCGCTGCGTGCGCTTCATGGAGGACGTGGCGCGTGAGCCGGTGCTGAACGTGTCGGAGCGGGGCGATCGGGCGTACATCGGGATCCATCCCGCGGCGCGGCTCGACCACCCCTGGGCGGGGAACGTCGTCGATCTCTGTCCGGTGGGCTCGCTCCTGTCGAAGGACTTCCTGCACCGGGCGCGCGCGTGGGAGCTCGACAAGTCCGCCTCGATCTGCACCGGCTGCTCGCAGGGATGCAACGTCACGCTCGACACCCGCGACACCACGGTCGTGCGCGTGCGCCCGCGGCCCAACCTCGAGGTCAACCGGTACTTCATTTGCGACCACGGCCGCATGCACTACCGGTGGATGAACCGCGGCGACCGGATCGAGGCGCCGCTTGTCAAGCGGGGCGGGGGGGAGCTCCAGGCGGTGGACTGGGACGAGGCCCTGGAGCGTGTGGCCACGGTGCTGAGGGGGGGGGCGAGCGGCAAGGCCGTGGCGCTCGTGTCGCCGAGGGTCTCGACCGAAGCGCTGTTCCTCGCCCGCGAGCTATTCGACGGGCTCGACTGGACCGGCGCCGTGCAGATCGTGATGGGCGAGGAGGCGCCGCTCGCCGGGGTCCCCAACCTGGCCCTCCGCGCCGAGCGGGCTCCCAACGGCACCGGGGCCGAGCTGCTCGGCTATGGCCGCGATTACGCCGCCGCGCTCAAGGCGGCGGAATCCGCCGCCGTCGTCCTGGTGCTCGACGAGGCCGAGGTCACGGTCCGCACGGCGGGCGTGCTCATATACCTCGGCACGGTACTGCCGGACGGTGCGCGTGACGCCGAGGTGGTGCTCCCCGTCGCCAACGTCGCGGAGGAGGACGGCACTTTCGTGAATCGGGACGGGCGGGTGCAGCGCTACTTCCAGGCGAAGCCCGCGCCCGGCATGGCGCGGCCCGCGTGGTGGGTGCTGGCCGAGCTGCTGACGGCGCTGGGCCGCAGCGAGGCGCTCGCCGGACCGGACGCGGTGTTCGACCGGCTCGCCCAGTCGGCGGGCCCGTTCGCCGGGTTGAGCTATCACGCCCTCGGCCTCGCGGGCAAGCGGGTCACTGCCGAAGCGGGAGCGCCGGCGTGACCTTCTTCCTGATCTCGTCGATCATCAAGATCATCGTCGTCTTCACCGTGATCATGGTGGGCGTGGCCCTGCTGACGCTCGCCGAGCGGCGCATCTGCGCCTGGATGCAGGACCGCCTCGGCCCCAATCGCGTGGGGCCACAGGGGCTGTTCCAACCGGCGGCGGACGGGCTCAAGAACCTGCTCAAGGAGGAGACGCTGCCGGCCCAGGCCGACAAGGTGCTGTTCCTGCTGGCGCCGGCGATGTCCTTCGTCCCGGCGCTGCTCACCTTCGCGGTGATCCCGTTCGCCACTCCGCTGCCGACGCGGTGGGGCGACGTCGACATGGTCGTGGCGAACCTGCCGGTCGGGTTCCTCTACATCCTGGCGTTCGGCTCGCTCGGCGTGTACGGCATCGTGCTCGCCGGGTGGTCGTCCAACAACAAGTACTCCTTGCTCGGCGGCCTGCGCGCCAGCGCGCAGATGATCTCGTACGAGATCGCCATGGGGATGAGCACGGTGGCGGTGCTGCTGCTCGCCGGGAACGTGACGCTGACGGACGTGATCGCGAAGCAATCGCAGTCGCTCTTCACCTGGAACGTGTTTCCGCTGTCGCTGGCGTTCTTCATTTTCATCGTGGCCGCGTTCGCCGAAACGAACCGGCTGCCGTTCGACCTCCCCGAGGCGGAGGCCGAGCTGATCGCCGGGTACCACACCGAGTACAGCGCGATGAAGTTCTCGATGTTCTACATCGCCGAGTACGCGAACATGGTGACGGCGTCCGCGCTCATGACGACCCTGTTCTTCGGCGGATGGGACGTCCCCTTCACGCAGTGGGACAACACGCCGCCGTGGACCATCCTGAAGACCGTCGCCACGCTCGCGGCGTTCACCCTGAAGGTGGGATTCTTCCTGTTCCTGTACATCTGGGTGCGGTGGACCCTGCCGCGCTTCCGCTACGACCAGCTGATGGCGCTCGGGTGGAAGGTGATGCTGCCGTTCGCGCTGTCGTATCTGACCGTCATCGCCACGGCGATCTGGTTGCTGCATGACCAGCTGGGCTGGAGCTACGGCACGCCGTTCGCGTTGGCGCTGTTCGGGTTGAACGTGCTGCTGGCGATCCCGCTGTTCTTCGTGCTCGATCGGGGGCACCTGGTGTCGGGGTCGGTGGCTGAGGAGGCCGGCTGAAATGGCGATCGGCGTGAAGGTGATGAAGCGGCCGGGGAGCGAGACGTCGTACGTGCGTGCCACGCTGAAAGGCATGGCGCTCACGCTGCAGCACATCTTCCGGCCCAAGGTGACCATGGAATACCCGGAGGAGAAGTCCACGGCGGACTGGACGATCTCGCCGCGCTGGCGCGGCACGCACCGCATGCTGACCGACGAGCAGGGGCGTGCAAAGTGCGTCGCGTGCGGCTTGTGCCCGCAGATCTGCCCGGCGAACTGCATCAAGCTCGTGCCGGGGGAGGACGAGCAGGGCAACCGCTATCCGCTGATCTACGAAATCGACGAATTCCGCTGCGTGTTCTGCGGCTATTGCCAGGAGGTGTGCCCCGAGGAAGCGATCCACGTGGGGGTGCACTACGAGAACTCGGAGTATTCGCGCGACCGGTTCGTGTACGACCTGGAGCGCCTGTGCGCCCAGACGCATCCGGTCTCGACTCTGTGGGATCCCTCGGACCCCAAGGGGGAGTAGGGGATGCCCGGGACCCTGGTCATCTTCTGGGGGTTCGCCGGGCTCGCGCTGGCGAGCGCCCTGCTGTGCATCACGCGCCGGAGCGCCGTGGCGAGCGCGCTCTGGCTCGTGGTGACGCTGTTCGCGCTCGCCGCGCTGTTCGTCCTGCTCGACGCGCAGTTCATCGCGGTGCTCCAGGTGCTGGTGTACGCCGGCGCCATCATGGTGCTGTTCCTGTTCGTGATCATGCTGCTCAACCTGGGGCGCCCCGGCCCCTCGGACGTGAAAGGCCCGCTTGGCGTCGGGACCGCGTGCCTGCTGGGCGGCGTGCTGTTGTTCCAACTGTGGATCCTGCGCAAGGCGGTGCCGTCGGCGCCGATCCAGCTGCCGCCCGGCAGCATGGCCCGGCTCCAGCAGGAGCAGGGGCTCGTAGGCGCGATCGCCCGACCGCTGTTCGACACGTACCTCATCCCCTTCGAAATCACCAGCCTCCTGCTGCTCGCCGCGATCGTCGGCGCGGTGGTACTGGCAAAGCGCAAGCTCTGATGCTCCTCGGACCGGCCCTCTTCGTCTCGGCGGCGCTCTTCACGCTCGGCGTGTTCGGCGTGCTGCTGCGCCGCAACGCGATCGTCATCTTCATGTGCGTCGAGCTGATGCTGAACGCCGTGAATCTGACGTTCGTCGCACTGGCGCAGCGCCTGGGCGTCGCCGGACAACTGTTCGTGTTTTTCGTGATGGCAGTGGCCGCGGCGGAGGCGGCGGTGGGACTCGCGATCGTCCTGGCGATCTACCGCCACAAGGGGACGGTCAACCTCCAGAACATCGACCTGCTGAAGGGCTGATGCCGGCCGCCGCGCTGAAGCTGATCTGGCTCGTGCCGGCGCTGCCACTGATCGGCTTTCTCCTGAACGGGGCCCTCGCCCTGTGGCGTCCGAACGCCAAGGCCGCGGTGTCCACGATCGGAGTCGGCGCGCTCGTGCTGGCGTTCGCCGTGGCGGCCGCCGCCGTGACCGAATTCGCCACGCTCCATCCGGCGGCACCACTGGTGTTCCGCTACTGGGAGTGGATGCCAGTCGGGGACCTGCGGCTCGATTTCGCCCTCCAGTTCGACCAGCTCGCGGCGGTGATGGCGCTGGTCGTCACCGGCGTGGGTGCGTTGATCCATCTCTTCAGCGTCGGCTACATGCACAAAGACCCGGGGTACGCGCGCTACTTCGCGTACCTCAATCTGTTCGTGTTCTTCATGCTGCTGCTCGTCCTGGGGGCGAGCTTTCCGGTGATGTTCGTGGGGTGGGAGGGGGTGGGGCTCTGCTCCTACCTGCTGATCGGGTTCTGGTTCAACGAGCAAATCAACGCCGACGCCGGCAAGAAGGCGTTCATCGTGAACCGCATCGGGGACTTCGGATTCCTGGTCGCGATGCTCCTGATCTTTCACACCACGGGCTCCCTCGACTTCACCCAGGTGTTCGCGCGCGCCCAGGCGGTGTTCCCGCCCGCCGGCGCCACCGTCACCGCTATCACGCTGTTCCTGTTCCTCGGCTGCACCGGCAAGTCGGCGCAGATCCCTCTCTTCACCTGGCTGCCGGACGCCATGCAAGGCCCGACGCCGGTCTCGGCGCTGATTCACGCGGCCACGATGGTGACGGCGGGCGTCTATCTCGTGGCTCGGTGCAACGTGCTGTTCGCGTTGGCTCCGTTGGGGAGCGCTACCGTCGCCGGCGTGGGCGCCCTCACCGCGCTGTTCGCCGCCACGATCGCGCTCAAGCAGTGGGATATCAAGCGAGTCCTGGCGTATTCCACCATCTCGCAGCTCGGCTACATGTTCCTGGGCGTGGGCACGGGGGCGTACGCGGCCGGGATGTTCCATCTCGTCACGCACGCGTTCTTCAAGGCGCTGCTCTTTCTGGGCTCGGGGAGCGTGATCCACGCCATGCACCACGCATATCACGCAACGGACTCGCACGATGACGCGCAGGACATGCGCAACATGGGAGGGCTGCGCCGTCATCTGCCGTGGACCGCGACCCTGATGTGGATCGCGACCCTGGCGATCGCCGGCATCCCGCCGCTCTCGGGCTTCTTCTCGAAGGACGAGATCCTGGGGGCGGCGTTCGCGCTCGCCACCGCCCAGCCGATCTGGTACGTGTACTGGCTGATGGGTGTCGCGACGGCCCTGCTCACCGCGTTCTACATGACGCGACTGATGCTCTACACCTTCCACGGCCCCAACCGCACGGGCGACAAGGAGCGCGAGCACCTGCACGAGCCGCGGTGGGTGATGACCGGCCCGCTGATGGTGCTCGGCCTGCTGACGTTGGTCGGAGGCGCGCTCAACCTCCCCGAGCTCGTGGGCGGCGGCGCGTTCCTGCACCACTGGCTCGAGCCGGTGACCGCGCTTGCCGACCGCATGCGACCCGCGGTCGAGCTGTCGCGCGGCGTGGAGTGGGCGCTGGTGGGCAGCGCCGTCGCGGTGGCCGCACTGGGAATGTTCGGCGCCGCGCGACTGCTCAAGCCCGCGGCCCTCGTGCCCGCGCGGCTCGCCCCCCCCGAAACGGGCGTGGGGCGCCTCCTCTGGAAGAAGTGGTACGTCGACGAGATCTACGACGCGCTCATCGTGCGGCCGGTGCAGTGGTTCGCCCGCGAGGTCCTGTGGAAGACCGTCGATGCGCGCATCGTGGACGGACTACTGGTGAACGGCAGCGCCACGGCTTCCCGGGCGCTGGGGTGGATCGGGAGCCGGCTGCAAACGGGGGAGGTAGGGTTCTATGTGGTGTTGTTCGTGGTAGGCGTGCTGCTGGTGGTCGGCGGCGCGGTGCGGTAACGCGTGTACGCCCAGGCGGTCCTCACCGCGCTGCTCGCCTGGCCTTGCGTCGGGGCCGTCGCCCTGCTCGTCGCGCCCGAGCGCTGGGCGAAGCATCTCGCGCTCGCCGCGAGTCTGGTCGAGTTCGCGATCTCGGTCCCGCTGTGGTGGGTTTTCCAGCCGGCGGCCGGAATGCAGTTCCAGCTCGACGTGCCCTGGATCCCGGACTGGGGCATCCATTACAGCGTCGGCGTCGACGGGATCTCGCTCTTCATGGTCCTGCTCACGACGTTCCTGGTGCCGCTCTCGGTGCTGGGCAGTTACAGGTACATCACCACACACCAGCGCGCGTTCTATGCGCTCCTGCTGGTGCTCACATCCGGCATGGTCGGCGTCTTCGTCTCCCTCGACCTGTTCCTGTTCTACGTGATGTGGGAGGTGATGCTCATCCCGATGTATTTCATCATCGGGGTGTGGGGGGGCGAGAACCGCCTGTACGCCGCGATCAAATTCTTCATCTACACTTTTTTGGGATCGCTCCTGATGCTGGTGGCGATCCTGGCGCTCGTGTACCTGGTCGCCCAGCGCACCGGCCTCTACTCGTTTTCCTACGGCCACGTGATCGCCAACATCGGTCGCCTGGGGCCGCTGGCCTTCTGGCTGTTCGGCGCGTTCTTCCTGGCGTTCGCGATCAAGGTGCCGATGTTTCCGTTCCACACCTGGCTCCCCGACGCGCACGTCGAGGCGCCGACGGCGGGGTCGGTGCTCCTCGCGGGGATCCTGCTCAAGATGGGCACGTACGGCTTTCTGCGTTTCGCGGTGCCGTTCTTCCCGCAGGTGGCGCTCCACCCGGCAGTGCGCACCGGGATCATCGCGCTCGCCCTGATCGGGATCCTGTATGGCGGGCTCGTCGCCATGGTGCAGCCCGACTTCAAGAAGCTGATCGCGTACTCCTCGGTCTCGCACCTGGGGTTCGTGATGCTGGGCATCTGGGCCCTGACGCTGCAAAGCGTGCAGGGAGCGCTCATGGTGATGATCAATCACGGACTGTCGACCGGCGCGCTGTTCTTCCTGGTCGGAATGCTGTACGAACGGCGCCACACCCGACTGATCGAGGCCTTCGGCGGGCTCGCGAAGGTGGTCCCGCTCTTCGCCGCTATCCTCACGCTCGTGTCGCTCTCCTCCATCGGTCTGCCCGCCACGAACGGATTCGTGGGGGAGTTCCTCGTGCTGGTCGGCAGCTTCAGGACGCATCCCGTTGCGGCCACGATCGCGACGACCGGGGTGATCGTCGCCGCGATGTATCTGTTACCGGCGCTGCAGCGCGTCATCTATAACCCGCTCGACAAGCCGGAGAACCAAGGACTCGCCGACCTGTCGCCGCGCGAGCTCGCCGTGCTGCTTCCCCTCGTCGCGTGCATCGTCTGGATCGGCGTGTACCCGACGCCGTTCCTCCGGCGCATGGAGCCGAGCGCGCAGCGGTTCATCGAGTCGGTGCGCCCCGCCCCCGGCGCCACGGCCGCGGTCGCGCGATGAACGTCGATCTGTCCGCGCTCGACCTGTCCCGCTCGGGCGATTTGCTGGTCGCGCTCGCGCCCGAGCTGCTGCTCACGCTCGCGGCGCTGGTCGTGCTCCTCGTCGTGGCCTGGCGGCATCGGACGCCGCAGGACCTGCGGCGCGCCGGCTGGGTGACGCTGGCCGGGCTCGGCGTCGCCGCGCTCGCGACCTGGTTCCTGTGGTGGAATGTCGCCCGGGCCTCGGGGATCGCGGCCATGATCGCGGTGGACGACTTCCGCTTCGTCGCGGACTGGCTGTTCCTCGGGACCGCCGCCCTGACGGTGCTCGTCTCGTTCCGGTATCTCGAGCGGGAGGAGCTGTGGGCGCCGGAGTACTACGTGCTGTTGCTGTTCGCCACGCTCGGCATGACGCTCATGGCGGGCGCTGAAGATCTGATGGTGCTGTTCCTCGGCCTCGAGCTCATGTCGGTCTCGGTGTACGTGCTCGCCGGCATCAACCGCCGCAGTGCCCCGGCCGCGGAAGCCGCGCTCAAGTACTTCTTGCTGGGGGCGTTCGCGTCCGGATTCCTGCTGTACGGCATCGCGCTCGTGTATGGCGCGACGGCGACTACCAACTTCACGTTGATCGGCGTCCAGGTCGCGACGCTCGGCCTGCAGCACGATACCATGCTGCTGCTGGGCCTCGGGCTGCTGCTGGTCGGCTTCGGCTTCAAGGTCGCCGCCGTACCCTTCCACATGTGGGCGCCCGACGTGTACGACGGCTCACCCACTCCGGTCACCGGCTACATGGCGACGGCGGTCAAAGCCGCGGCTTTCGCCGCCCTGTTCCGGCTGCTGGGGGAGGCGTTCGGCGCGGTCCCGGCCTGGCGCGAGATCGTGTGGTGGCTCGCGGTCGCCACCATGGTGGTGGGGAACTTGATCGCGCTGGCACAGCGTAGCTTCAAACGCATGCTCGCCTACTCGTCCATCGCCCATGCGGGCTACCTGCTCGTCGCCGTAGCGGCGGGAACGGCGGCCGGCTCCGCCGCCTTCGTTTTCTACCTGGTCGCGTACACGCTGATGACGGTGGCCGCATTCGCCCTGCTCGCGGCCAAGGGCACGGGCGGCGAGCGGGACGTCGCGATCGACGACCTCGCCGGGCTCGCGCAGCGGCGGCCGTGGCTGGCGTTCGCGCTGGCGGTGTGCATGCTGTCGTTGCTCGGCTTCCCGGGCACCGCCGGCTTCATCGGGAAGTGGTACATCCTCGTGGCGGCCGTCGCGGCGGGGCAGGGACTCCTGGCCGCGATCTTGGTGCTCGCCAGCGTGATTTCGGCAGGCTACTATCTACCCGTGATCATGGCCATGTACATGAAACCCGAGCCGGGCGAGCAGGCGCACGCCGGCATGCAGCTCGGCCCGCTCGGCAACGCCGTGGTCGCGGTTTCGGTGGCCGGTCTGCTCTTCTTCGGGGTGCGGCCCAACCGTCTGCTCGAGATCGCCCGGACGAGCGGCGCCTCGGTGCGGGTGGCGCCCGCCGTGTCGTCCTCCGCGCCGCCCGCGGCCCGGGACGCGTCGGGCCGCTGAGACCGGGCGGGCTCCATGAAGCTCCCCGCCACCATCTTCCGAGAGTACGACATCCGCGGCACCGTGGGCGACGAGCTCACGGGCGAGGTCGCCTACGCGATCGGGAAGGCGTTCGCGACGCTCGCCACCGAGCGGCTGGGACGCGCCGCCCGGATTGCCGTCGGCCGCGACAACCGGCCCTCCGGGGTGGACCTCGCGAACCAGGTCGTGTCGGGAATCGTGGACGCGGGTTCGTTCGCCCTGTTCGTCGGGCCGGTGCCGACGCCCGCCCTGTACTTCGCCACGCATACGCTGACGGTGGACGCCGGTCTACAAGTCACCGGCTCCCACAATCCGCCGGCGTTCAACGGCTTCAAGATGGTGCTCCGCGGGGGCGCCATCTACGGCGAGGACATCAAGCTGCTGCATCGCATGATCGTGGAGGGACGCACGCCCGATCGGGCCGGCGGATCGCAGCAGACGCACCCGAATCTGCTGGACGCTTACAGCAAGGCGGTCGTCAGCCGCAACGGCCCGCTGCCGCGGCGCGTGAAGGTCGTCGTCGACTGCGGCAACGGCGTCGCGAGCCTCATCGCGGTCGAGACCCTGCGGGCGCTCGGCGCAGACGTCGTGGGGCTGTTCTGCGAGTCGGACGGCACGTTCCCGAATCACCACCCGGACCCCACCGTGCTGGAGAACTTGCGCCACCTCCAGGCGGCCGTGGCGCGGGAGCGGGCCGAGCTCGGCATCGCGTTCGACGGTGACGGGGACCGGATCGGCGCGGTGGATGAGCGGGGGCGTGCGGTGTTCGGCGACCAGCTGTTGGTACTGCTGGGCCGCGACCTGGCGCGCCGCATGGGCCCCGGGCATCCCGTGATCTTCGACGTGAAAAGCTCCGCAGTGCTCGCGCAAGAGCTGGCGCGCGTCGGCCTCAAGCCGACGATGTGGAAGACCGGCCACTCGCTCATCAAACAGAAGATGAAAGAGCTTCACGCACCCCTGGCCGGTGAGATGAGCGGGCACATGTTCTTCGGTGGCGACTGGTACGGCTTCGACGATGCCTTGTTCGCCGCAGCGCGCTTGCTGCGCTACCTGGCGGAGCAGGAGGGGCCGCTCTCCCGCTTGCTCGCCGACCTCCCGCCGACCGTCTCGACCCCGGAGATCCGGATTGATTGCCCGGACGATCGCAAGTTCGCGATCGTGGAGCGGGCGGCGCAGCACTTCGCCGCCCGCTATCCCATATCGACGCTGGACGGCGTGCGCATCACCTTCGCCGACGGGTGGGGGCTGCTGCGCGCGTCGAACACTCAACCGGTCCTGGTCATGCGCTTCGAGGCGGGCAGTGAGTCCGCGCTCGCGACGTATCGGGCCGAAGTGGAGGGCTGGCTCGCCGCCCAGGGCATCCGACCGTGACGCGCCCGCGGCGGCGGTCGTGGCTGGTGGCCGGCGCCGCCGTGCTGGTCGTGCTCCTGGTCGGCGGACGTGGCGTGGCCATCGAAACCGCCGAGCGCGCGTGGGCGGCCAGCATCCGGGGAGGGGAGGCGTACATCGCGGGTCGCGACGTCGCACGGCTCGTGAGCGGCCTGATTCTGCTGCTCGCCGTCGCCTGGGGCACGGGCAACGTGTTCTTCGTGTACCGCGCCATCGGGTCGGTGCAGTTGCCGCGGCGGCTTGGCGATCTCGAGATCGTGGAGGCGGTGCCCCAGCGCGTGCTGCTCGGCGGCACCATCACGAGCGGCCTCGTGTTCGGCCTCCTGCTTGCCCTCGGCACAGGCGATTGGTGGATGTCGGCGCGGCTCGCGGCCCATCCTCCCCGGTTCGGCATCGCTGACCCGCTGCTCCATCGAGACCTCGGCTACTACGTGGGGCAGTTGCCATGGCTCGCACGCGTGCAGGGCCTGCTCCTCCTGGCGAGCGTGACGGGCACGGTGCTCGTCGCCCTGCTGTATTTCGGCATGGGATCGCTGCGCTTCCGCCATTGGACTCCTCAGACGAGCGCGCATGCGCGCGCCCACCTCGGCCTGGCGCTCGCCGCCACCGCTCTCGCGCTCGCGTGGGGCGCCGTGCTCGATCCGGCGGAGACCGTGGCGGGACTGCACGGCGCACTGGAGCGGGGCGTGCGGGACGTGCGCATCCCCGGGGCGGCGCTGGTGGCGGCGCTCGCCAGCGTGGCGACGGTGGCAAGCCTCGTGTGGGCGCTGCGTGACAGGCCGACCTTCCTCGTCGCGAGCTGGGGCGCGCTGCTCGGCGTGGCGCTGCTGGTGTATCTCGTGCTCCCCGCCGTCTGGCGGGGGAGGGGCCGCGATCCCGCGGCGGGGTTCGTCGCGGAGCGGACGCGCTTGGAGCGACTCGCGTTCGGCGCGGAGCCGCTCGCGGAGGGCCCGCCGCCGGGGTGGCCCACCCCCGATGCGGCCGCCATGGCCCTGCCGTTGTGGGACCCCGGGCGCGTCCGCGCCGCCGCCGCTCGGCGCAGCCCGGACCTGCTCGGCCCGCGTGCCGACGTGGCGGCGATCGCGTTGTCGCCGCACGGCCAGGGCGGCGGCCGCGCTACCTGGCTGGTCGCGCCGATGCCGAGCCTAGAGGCGCTGACCCGCGCGCAACCGCCGCCGGGGTGGACCGACGTGCACCGCGGCGGCTGGGCGCGCGCCGGCCGACCGCTCGCGGCCGTGGAGGCGGACAGCGGGCTGGTGTTCGCCCAGCTCATGACCCACGATTCCGCCGCCTGGTTCGGACCCGGCTTCCGCGAGTTCGCGGTTGCCGCGCCGGACAGCTGGCCGGCGCTCCGCGCTTCGGGCATCGCGCTCGGCCGCTGGTGGCGGCGCGCGGCGCTCGCATGGGCACTGCAGAGCCCCGAGTTGGCGCGCGCCGAGACCGACGGCCTGCTGCTCTTGTGGCGCCGCGACGTCGTGGAGCGGCTGCAGCGGCTCGCGCCGTTCGCCAGGTTCGACGCTCCCGACCCGCTCGTGGCGGACGGTGGGCTGTGGTGGGTCGCCTACGGGTACCTCGAGTCGGAAGCCTTCCCACTGGTGCGACGGATGGAGGTGCGGGGCCATCCCGTGCGCTACCTGCAGGCGGGGCTCGTGGGCGCCGTGAGCGCGGCGAGCGGCGAGACGCAGCTCTACCTCGCGCCCGGCGCGGACTCGCTCGCCGCCGCGTGGGCGCGCATTCTCGCCCCCCTCGTGCGGCCGATCGACAGCCTGCCACTGGCGCTGCGGTCGCGACTGCCCTATCCACGCCAGACGTTCCGCATCGCGGCGGCGCTCGCCTCATCGGCGTCATCCGACTCTGCCGGCTGGACAGCGCGGCCGCGCGAGCCCTTCGAAGTCATCGCGCCAGCCACCGAGGGGAGCGCGGAACCGCGGGTTTGGACGGCCCAGGGATTCGAGCGCGGGACCCCGCGAGAGTTCGCGGCGTTGGTGGCCGCGGCCATGGGACCGCACGGCCCCGAGCTATTCGCGTGGCGACCCACCCCGCCGGTGCGGCTGCCGAGCGGGCTGGTGGGTTCCCCGCAGCCGCCCACGGCGCCCGGCGTGCTCCGGCTGTGGAACGCCGGCGGCGGCCTGTTCTCGTGGCAGGCGTTATTCAAGGAGCCGGTCACGGGCGGCCCGCCCAGCGGTATCGACACGGTGTTTCTCACATGGAACGACCGGCGCGGCCAGGGGACGACGCCGTGGGCCGCGCTGCACGACTTCCTGGCGGGAGGGCGGAGCGATCGTCTAGCCGGAGATACGTCGCTAGCGGCGCGCTGGGAGGATGCGCGGCGGCTCGCCGCCCAGGCGGACGCGGCGCTGACGGCGGGCGATCTCGAAGCGTTCGGACACTACTACCGCCAGCTCAAGCAGCTCCTGCAGCTGGGCCGCCGCCCGCTTGCTCCGGCCCCCCGGCCCCGCTAGGTTGCCCCGCCGTGAAACCGGGGACCATCGTCGTGGCGCTCGGCGGAAACGCCGTCGCGCCACCGGGAGAGCGGCCCACCGTCGCGAATCAGTTCCGACATACCCGCGCCAGCCTCGCGCCGATCGTGGACCTGGCACGCGAGGGATGGGCCATCGCCCTGGTGCACGGCAACGGCCCGCAGGTGGGGGACGAGCTGGCGCGCAACGAGCTCGCGGCGGACCAGGTCGAGCCGTTGCCGCTCGGCGTACTGGTGGCCGCGACGGCCGGGTGGATGGGCTACATGATCCAGCAGTCGCTCCAGAACGCGCTCGCCCGCGCCGGCATCGCTCGGCAGGTCGTAACCCTGATCACCCAGACGCTGTGCGACGCCAACGACGCCAACCTGCGGATCCCGAGCAAGCCTATCGGCCACGCGCTCGATTCCACACGGGTCGCGCGCCTCCAGGCGCGCGGTGTGCCCGTGAAGGAGGAACAGCCGGGCCGCTGGCGCCGGCTCGCGCCCAGCCCGAAGCCGGTCGCCGTCGTGGAGCGCGTCATGATCGGCCACCTGGTCGCGGCGGGTCACATCGTGGTGGCGTGCGGGGGCGGCGGGCCCCCGGTGTACGAGGACCCGATGCTGAGACTGGAGGGGCTCGACGCCGTGGTGGATAAGGACCGGGTCGCCGCGATCTTGGGGCGCGAGCTGGAGGCCGACGTGCTGTTGATTCTCACCAACGTCGACGCCGTGTACCGGGGCTACGGCACCAAGCATCAGGAGCCGATCCGCCGCCTCGACCTCGCTCAGGCGGACCACCTGCTTGCGGGGAAGGAGCTCGGCGCGGGGAGCATGCGTCCCAAGGTCGAGGCGGCGGCCGGCTTCGTACGCGCCGGTGGGGAATGCGCAGTCATTGCGGAGCTGGCGCGCGGCCTCGCCGCATTGCGCGGCGATGCCGGCACGACGATCACGCGAGCGCCGCAGTGAACCTGCACGAATATCAGGCACGCGAGCTGCTCCGGCGCCACGGCATTCCGGTCCCGGCCGACGCCGTCGCGGACACGCCGGACCAGGTGCGCGCCGTCGCGCAGCGGCTGGGCGGCAAGGTCGTGGTGAAGGCCCAGGTGCACGCCGGTGGCCGCGGCAAGGCGGGGGGCGTCAAGCTCGCGAACACACCCGACGAAGCCGCAGCGCACGCCTCCCGCATCCTCGGGATGCAGATCAAGGGCCTCACCGTTCACAAGGTGCTCGTGGCGCCGGCGGTCGAGATTGCGTCCGAGAGCTACGTCGGGATCGTGGTGGATCGCGGCTCGCAGCGCCCCTTGCTGATGGTGAGCGCGGCAGGCGGTGTGGACATCGAGGAAGTCGCCGCGGCCACCCCGGAGCAGATCCACCGCGTCGCGGTGGACCCCCGTTACGGGCTGCTGCCGCACCAGGGGCTCGGCCTCGGCCTCCGGCTGTATCGCAACGTCGCCCAGGCGCGCCTGGCGGCGGAGATCATGACCAAGCTGTATGCCGCCTGCTACGCCGTCGGGGCGTCCCTCGCGGAGATCAACCCCCTCGCCACCACGCCGGACGGCCAGGTCCTTGCGCTCGACGCGAAGATCGTGATCGACGATAATGAGCTCGATCGACGACCCGAGATCGCAGCCCTCAGGGACGCCACGGCCGAAGCGCCCTCCGAGGTACAGGCCCGCGAAGCGGGGCTTACGTTCGTGAAGCTCGACGGGACGGTCGGCTGCTGCGTGAACGGCGCCGGGCTCGCGATGGCGACGATGGACCTGGTGAAATACTACGGCGGTGCGCCCGCCAATTTCCTCGACATCGGCGGCAGCTCCAACCCGCAAAAAGTCGTGAGCGCGCTCCGGATCATCACGGCCGATCCGAGCGTGAAGGCCATCCTCTTCAACATCTTCGGCGGCATCACGCGAGGCGACGACGTCGCCAACGGCATCGTCCAGGCGACGCAACAATTCCCGATCAAGGTGCCGCTCGTCATCCGGCTCACCGGCACGAACGAAGCCGAGGCGATCGCGATCCTCACCAAGGCGGGCTTCTCCGCCCTCACGGACATGGACGAAGCCGTGAAGCGGGCGGTGGCGCAGGCGAACGCGTGAGCGTCTTCATCGACCAGCACACGCGCCTGCTCGTGCAGGGGATCACCGGCCGGGACGGCTCGTTCCACAGCCGTCAGATGATCGGCTACGGCACGAAGGTCGTGGCAGGGGTGACGCCGGGAAAGGGTGGCCAGCTGTTCGACGGTGTAGTCCCGGTGTTCGACACCGTCGCGGACGGGGTGCGCGAGACCCAGGCGAATGTCGCAGTGATCTACGTGCCCGCCGCCGTGGCGGCGTCGGCGATCTACGAAGCCGCCGACGCCGGGCTCGGTCTGATCGTCTGTATCACGGAAGGCATTCCCGTCCTCGACATGACCCGCGTGCTGCCGTTCCTGCACGAGCGGGGCGCCCGGCTGGTCGGCCCGAACTGCCCCGGCCTGATCTCCCCCACCAAGAGCAAGGTCGGCATCATCCCGGGCAACATCTGCAAGCCGGGGCGCATCGGCGTCGTGTCGCGGAGCGGGACGCTCACATACGAGATCGTGCACCAGCTCTCGACCCATGGCCTGGGCCAGTCCACCTGCATCGGCATCGGCGGCGACCCCTTGATCGGCACGAGCTTCATCCACTGCCTCTCGGCGTTTCAGGCGGATGCCGAGACCGATGCCGTGGTGATGATCGGCGAGATCGGCGGCACCGACGAGCAGCAGGCCGCCGAGTTCGTCGCGAAGGGGATGACCAAGCCCGTGGTCGGCTTCATTGCGGGCCAGACCGCGCCGCCCGGGCGCCGCATGGGACACGCTGGAGCGATCATCTCCGGCTCGAGCGGGACGGCGAGCGAGAAAATGGCGGCCTTCGCGCGCGCCGGGATCTCGGTGATGAAGCGCCCGGCCGACGTCGTGCCGCTCCTGAAGGAGCGCCTGTGAAGCTCAAGGATGTGCTCAGCCCGGAGCACGTCGTCGTGCCGTTGCGCGCCGGCACCGTCAAAGAAGCCACCGAGCGGCTCGCCGAGCGGCTCGTCCAGGTCGGCGCCGTTGCCGAGCCCCAGCGCCTGAACGCGGTGATTCGCCACACCTGGCCAGAGGACATGGTGTCAGTGGGGGAGCACGCCTTCCTCCCCCACTTTCGGACTGAGGCGGTGCGGGGCCTCGTGGCGGCCGTGGGCATCTCGCCCGCGCCGATTCGCTGGGAGAAGGACCCCAATCGATCCGCCCGCATCGTGATCTTCATCGTGGCCCCGCTACGCGACGCCGCGCTGTATCTCCAGGTCGTGGGCGCGTTCGCCCGCGCCCTCTCGGACCCCGACACGGTGCTCGCCTTGCTGGCCGCGAAGACCGCCGAGCAGGTGGTCCGGCTGGCGGCCCTCGACGCCGTCGAGCTGCCGAGCCAGCTCACCGTGCGCGACATCATGACGCCCCAAGCCTTCACGGTGCGGGCGGACCAAACCCTGGGCGAAGTGGCGCATCTCATGATCGAGCAGGACATCCGCGCGATGCCCGTCGTGGACGATGCGAGCTCACTCATCGGCATGGTGACACATCGCGAGCTGCTGCGCCACTTGATTCCCGACTTCCTGCAGCGCACCAAGACGGGGGAGGTCCGCGCGCCGACCCGCAGTCAGTTGCAGCGCGCCTCCACTGATCCCCGTCTCATCCTGGTGAAAGAGGCGATGGCGCGCTCGGTGCTGTGCCTGTCGGAGGACCAGACGCTCGCGGACGTCGCGAACCTGATGAGCTCGAAGGACGTCGATCGCTTCCCGGTGGTCCGGGAAGGGGTCGTGGTGGGATTCTTGACGCGGGCGGACGTCATCCGCCGTCTCATTGCGCCCTGACATGATCACCCTCGCCATCATCAAGCCGGACGCCGTGGGCGCCGGCAAAGCCGGGAAGATCCTCGCGCAGCTCGAGAGCGCGGGCTTCAAGATCCGCGCCGCGCGTCTCGTGAAGCTCACCACCGCGCAAGCCGAGGCGTTCTACGCGGTGCACCGCGAGCGGCCCTTTTACCGTTCGCTCGTCGCGTTCATGACCTCAGGGCCGGCACTGGCGGTGGCGCTCCAGCGCGACGACGCCGTCGCCCGGCTGCGGGACGTGATCGGCGCCACCGATCCGGCCGAAGCGAAGCCCGGGACCGTGCGCAAACTGTACGCCGAGTCGAAGGAGCGAAACGCGATCCACGCCTCAGACGCCCCCGAGACGGCGGCGCGGGAAGTGGCGTTTTTCTTCCCGGAGCGGGAACTGCACGAGCTCGCTTGACGCAAGTGCCACAAGGGTTTAGCTTCGCTCGTCTATGTTGCAATTCGACCTGCGAGAGCTGGCCAGCGGTCCGGTCGATACAGCGGCGCAGCTCGGGGCGGAGGATCCCCTGTTCGAGGGATTGGGGGTGGCCCTGACCGGGCCCGTGCGTGTGAGCGGACGATTGCAGGCGGCCGGAGCGGGGCGCTTCTACTGGAAGGGCTCACTGCGTGCCCAGGTTGGGGGGGAGTGTCGCCGCTGTCTAGCGCCGGTCCCCCTGACCGTTACGGCCGACATCCGCGCGCTGTTTACAGAAGACCCCGACGCCCAGGAGGACCCGGACTCCTACCCGCTGGCGCACGACGCGACGCAGGTCGATCTCCGGCCCGCGGTGCGCGAGGAGCTGCTGCTCGCCGTGCCGCCGTGGGTGGTGTGCCGGGAGGGTTGCCGCGGGCTGTGCCCGCGCTGTGGCAAAGACCTGAACGCGGGCCCCTGCGGCTGCCCGCCGGCCCGGGATCCGCGCTGGCAGGCGCTCGCCGCTCTCAAGGGCAAGCCTCGCGACTGAAAAGGACCATCCATGGCCGTACCGAAGCGAAGGACCTCCAAACGGAAAAAGCGTGCCCGCCGCACGCACTACAAGGCGGCGCACATCACGCTCCAGCCGTGCCCCCGGTGTGGCGACCTGAAGCGGCCGCACCGCGTCTGTCCGACCTGCGGCTACTACCGCGGCGAGCAGCGGGTGGCAGTCGAGGACTGACGTGATCCGCATCGCGCTGGATGCGATGGGCGGCGACAACGCCCCGCGCGTGGAGATCGAAGGGGCGGTACAGGCGCTGCGGGAGCTGCCGCCCACCTTCCGCATCCAGCTGGTCGGCCGCACGGCGGACATCGAGGCCGCACTCAAGTCGCACGGCGACGTCGACCGCGCCCGGCTCGACCTCGTCGAGGCCCCGGAGGTCGTGGGGATGGGCGAGAAGCCGCTCGCCGCGATCAAGAGCAAGCCGCGTTCCTCCATCGGGATCGGGCTCGGGCTCCAGAAGAAGGGCCAGTCCGACGCCTTCATCTCGGCCGGGAACACCGGCGCCGTCATGGCCGCCGCGACGCTGCTGCTGCGAGTGCATGAGGGCGTGGCGCGCGCGGCGATCGGCACGCCGTTCCCGACCGCGGGCCAGCCGGTGCTCGTCATCGACGGCGGGGCCAACGTGGACTGCGACGCCCGCGAGCTCGTGGGCTTCGCGCACCTCGGCTCGGTGTACGCCCGGGACGTGATGGGGCGGGCGACCCCCGGCGTCGGGCTGTTGAACGTCGGGGAAGAGGACGAGAAGGGAAACGCCGTCGTCAAAGAGGCGCACCAGCTCCTCAAGCAAACGCCGGGCATCCGCTACGTCGGGAACGTGGAGGGGCGCGACATCCTCGCCGGCCGCGGGAAGGGGGGCGAGATCGACGTCGTGGTGTGCGACGGCTTCGTCGGCAATGCCATCCTCAAGTTTTACGAGTCCGCGGGTCGCATGTTCGCCGGGATGCTGCAGCAAGCGCTCCCCGACGTGCTGGGTCGTCCCGAGGTCAAGCGGCTCTTCAAGTTTCTCGACTACTCCGAGTACGGGGGAGCGCCGCTGTTGGGCGTCAAGGGCGTGGCCATCATCTGCCACGGCGCGTCCCCGGCGCGGGCGATCATGCACGCGGTGCGGGTGGCGGCCCAGATGGTGGAGAGTCACCTCGATCAGGACATCGGCGCGGAGTTTGCGGAAGGAGGTACCGTCCGATGAGGCGGCCGATCGCGGAATTGTGGGGCACGGGCAGCTACACCCCGAAGCGCGTGCTCACGAATGACGAATTCTCGAAGATGCTGGACACGTCGGACCAATGGATCCGGGAGCGCACGGGGATCCGCGAGCGCCGCGTGGCCGGCGCCGACGAGTCGAACGCCTGCATGGCCAAGGCCGCCGCCGAGCAGGTCCTCGCGGACACCGAGCTGACCGCGCTCGACGTGCAAGCGGTCGTGGTCGCCACCTGCTCGCCGGACCGGCTGCTCCCCTCCCAGGCGTGCGACCTCCAGGCGATCCTCGGCGCCAAGAACGCCGCCGCGTTCGACGTCGGCGCGGCGTGCACCGGGTTCCTGTACGCGCTGAACGTCGCGGAAGGGCTCGTCGCCGCCGAGCAGGCCGAGCACGTGCTGGTGGTCGCCTCCGAGAAGCTCACCAGCATCATGGATTGGACGGACCGGACGACCGCGGTGTTGTTCGGCGACGGCGCGGGGGCCACGATCGTCCGCCGCGGCACCACCGGCCGTGGGATCCTGTCGAGTTACATGAAATCCGACGGCACGCTCGCCGAGCTGCTGTATCGCCCGGGCGGCGGCGCCGCGCACCCGCCCGACGAGGCGCTCCTCAAGGACCATTCCTACTACATCAAGATGGCGGGCCGCGAGGTATTCAAGGCCGCCGTCCTCTCGATGGCGGACGCTTGCGACAAGGCGCTGGCCCGCGCGGGCCTCGCGGCCGGCGACATCGATCTCCTCATCCCCCACCAGGCCAACATCCGGATCATCGAGGCGACGGCGAAGCACGCGGGCCTCCCGATGGACAAGGTGTACGTCAATGTGGACCGCTTCGGCAACACGTCGGCGGCGTCCGTCGCGATCGCGCTGGACGAGGCGGTCCGGTGCGGTCGGGTCCAACCGGGCATGAAGCTGATGTTCTGCGCCTTCGGCGCGGGCTTCACCTGGGCGAGCACGGTGGTGCAGTGGTAGCTGCCACGGCGTGGCTCTGCCCCGGGCAGGGCGCTCAAAAAGTCGGGATGGGCAAGGACCTGGCCGAGCGGTTCCCGGCGGCGCGGGACACGTTCCACGCGATCGACGAGGCACTCGGCTTCGGCCTCAGCCGGCTGATGTTCGAGGGACCGGAACAGGAGCTGACGGCGACTCACAACGCCCAGCCCGCCATCCTCGCACATAGCGCGGCGGTGTTCGCCGTCGTGGCGCCGCGGGCGAACGGCGGCGCCGTCGCCGCCGCCGGCCACTCCCTCGGCGAATACTCCGCGTACGTGACGGCGGGCGCGTTGACGCGCACCGATGCGGCGGTGCTGGTGCGGCGCCGCGGCGAGCTTATGCAACAGGCGGGCACCGAGCGGCCGGGCACGATGGCCGCGGTGCTCGGGCTCGCGACCAGCGAGGTCGAGGCGGCGTGCCGCGCCGCCTCCACCGGCGGCGAGGTAGTCGTCGCCGCCAACCTGAACGCCCCCGACCAGACGGTCATCTCCGGCGACCCGAAGGCCGTCGCGCGGGCGGGGGCCGCCTGCAAGGAGCGCGGCGCGAAGCGCGTCATTCCCCTGAAAGTCAGCGGCGCGTTTCATTCCTCCCTGATGGGCCCGGCGGCGAATCAGCTGCGCGTCGCGCTCGAGCGCGCGCCGTTTCGCGATCCGGCGTTTCCGGTGATCGCCAACGCGACCGCCGAGGCGGTCCGTGAAGCGAATCGGGCGCGCCGGCTGCTCGGCGACCAGTTGACCGCGCCGGTGCGCTGGGTCGCTTGTATGCAGCGCGCCGCCGAGCTGGCGGGCGGCGGCGCGCGCTTCCTGGAGATCGGACCGGGCAACGTCCTGGCGGGGTTGCTGAAGCGCATCGTCCCCGGGGCGAGCGTCGCCTCCCTGGGAACCGCCGATGAGGTGACGCGCTTCATGGAGGCAGAGTGACGTCGGGGGCGAAGCGGGAGTGAAGATAGACCTGAAAGGGAAGGTCGCTCTCGTGACCGGGGGCAGTCGGGGCATCGGCTACGCCATCGCGCAGGCGCTGGCGCGGGCGGGGGCGAAGGTGGCGGTCCTGGGCCGCGATGGGACTCGCGCCCAGGAGGCGGCGCGGTCGCTCGGCGACGGGGCGCGCGGCTACGCGTGCGACGTCGCCGAGGCGGCACAGGTAGAGCAGGCGGTCGCGACGATCGAGCAGGAATTCGAGCAGATCGACGTGCTCGTGAACAACGCGGGCACCACGCGGGATAACCTGTTGTTCCGCATCAACGAAGACGACTGGAACACCGTGCTCGACACCAACCTCAAGGGCGCCTTCCTGATGACGAAGCACGCCGCCCGCGGGATGATCAAGCGGCGCTGGGGTCGGATCATCAACATCACGAGCGTCGTGGGGATCGCCGGCAACAAAGGCCAGGCGAACTACACCGCCTCGAAGGCGGGCCTCATCGGGTTCACGAAGGCGGTGTCCAAGGAGCTTGCCTCGCGCAAGGTCCTGGTGAACGCCGTGGCGCCGGGGTTCATCGACACCGAGCTGACGCGCGGCATCAGCGCCGAGGCGCGGGAGGCACTGATCAAGGCAATCCCGCTGGGGCGGCTGGGCCAGGGCCAGGATGTGGCCGCCGCCGTGCTCTTTCTCGCCTCCGACTTCGCCAGCTACATTACGGGGCAGCTCCTGGTCGTCGACGGCGGGATGGTACTGTGACCCATTTCCCACACCTCCCTTGAGGTCACCCATGGCAATGGAAATGAAGCAGCTCGAAGAGAAGGTCAAGGACATCATCGTCGAAGAGCTGGGCGTGGAGCGCGACAAGCTCACGTCCGACGCGAGTTTCATGGAGGACCTCGGCGCCGACAGCCTCGACACCGTTGAGCTGGTGATGGCCTTCGAGAAGGAATTCGACATCGACATCCCCGACGAGGAGGCCGAGAAGCTCCGCACCGTGGGGCAGGCGATGCAGTACCTGCACGAGAAGATGGGGAAATAGCGCGATGCGGCGTCGGGTGGCGATCACGGGCCTGGGGGTCGTGACCCCGCTGGGAACGAGCGTCTCGAGCACCTGGGAGGGCCTCATCGCCGGCCGCTCGGGCGCGGGCCCGATCACGCGGTTCGACCCCGCGCGGAGCCCCGTGAAGTTCGCCTGCGAGGTGAAGGCGTTCAACCCGGCGCAGTACATGGACAAGAAGGAGGTCCGCCGCTTCGACCTGTTCGCGCAGTTCGCGATCGGCGCGGCGGAGCAGGCGGTCGCGGACGCCTGCCTCGTGAACAATTGGGACAAGCTGGACCTGCGGCGGGTCGGCGCCATCGTCGGGACCGGCACCGGCGGCCTTCAGACATTCGAGGAGAACTGCCGCGCGCTGTTTGAGAAGGGGCCGAGCCGCGTCTCGCCGTTCTTCGTCCCGATGTACATGCCGAATGTCGCCGCGGCGCTCATCTCGATGCGCTACGGCGCGAAGGGGCCCAACTACTGCACGGTGTCGGCGTGCGCCTCGTCTGCCCATAGCGTGGGCGACGCCCTCGATCTGATCCGCAACGACCAGGCCGACATCATGATCGCGGGCGGCGCCGAGGCGGCAATCACCCCGCTCGCGGTGGCGAGTTTCGCCAACATGAAGGCGCTATCCGAGCGCAACGACGACCCACAGACGGCCAGCCGCCCCTTCGACAAGGACCGTGACGGCTTCGTGATGGGCGACGGTGCCGCGGTGCTGATCCTGGAGGAGTGGGAGCACGCCAGGCAGCGCGGCGCGAAGATCTACGCCGAAGTCGCGGGCTACGGTATGACGGCGGATGCGTACCACATCACCGCGCCGGCCCCGGACGGCTCCGGCGCCCAAGACGCGATGCGGCTCGCGATGCGGGACGCGGCGGTGCAGCCCGGCGACGTGGGGTACATCAACGCGCACGGCACGTCGACGCCGCACGGCGATGCCGCCGAGACGGCGGCGGTGAAGACTGTGTTCGGGGCGCAGGCGCGCAAGTTGATCTTCGGCTCTACCAAATCCATGACCGGTCACCTGCTGGGCGCTGCCGGCGCGCTCGAGGCAGCGGTGTGCGCGCTCGTCGTCCAGACCGGCGTTGTGCCGCCCACCATCAACCAGTTCACCCCCGACCCGGCCTGCGATCTCGACTCCGCCCCGAACAAGGCCGTGAAGCGGCACGTGGAGGTGGCGCTCTCGAACTCCTTCGGGTTCGGCGGGCACAACGTGACGTTGGCGATCCGGCGGGCGGCGTGATGCAATTGCGACTCCCATGACCGCCCAGGACCCGGCGCTCCAACCGATCGCGGTCAAGGTCGCGCGCAACCAAAGGCTCACGCGCGACGACGCGCTTGAGCTCTTCAACTCGCCGGACCTCCTGACCCTCGGTCGGCTCGCGGACAGCGCCAACCGCCGGCTGAACGCCGACCGGGTGCACTTCGCAGCGAACCAGCACATCAATCCCACGAACGTCTGCGTGCTGCGCAACACCTGCGTCTTCTGCTCGTTCGCGCGCATGCCGCGGGAGGCGGGGGCGTACACGCGGAGCCTCGAGGAGGTGTTCGCCGAAGCCGATGCCGCGCGCGACAACCCGACTCGCGAATTCCACATCGTCGGCGGGCTGCACCCGAAGCTGCGCCTGGCGTACTACCTCGACATGTTCCGCGGCCTGCAACAGCGGCACCCCGGGGTCCACATCAAGGCGCTCACGGCCGTCGAGGTGGCGCACCTCGCGCGCCTCGAGCACAGCAGCGTGCGGGACGTCCTCGTGGCGATGCGCGAGGCGGGCGTCACGAGCCTCCCCGGAGGCGGCGCCGAAGTGTTCAGCCCCGCGGCCCGCGCCACCATTGCGGACAAGAAGCTGTCGGGCGAGGAATGGCTTGCCGTGCACCGGGAGGCGCATCGGCTGGGTATCCCGTCCAACTGTACGATGCTGTACGGCCATGTGGAGACGATGGCGGACCGGGTGGATCATCTGCTCGCGCTCCGCGCGCTTCAGGACGAGACCGGCGGGTTCCTCACCTACATCCCGCTCGCCTATCACCCCGACCACAACGAGCTGGGGGAGACGCTGGGACGCACCGGCACGGCGACGACCGGGTTCGACGACCTGAAGAACATCGCCGTGGGACGGCTCGTGCTCGACAACATCCCGCACGTCAAGACCCACTGGCCCATGGTGACCCCGTTCATCTCCCAGGTAGCCCTCACCTTCGGCTGCGACGACCTCGAGGGGACCGTGGTGTTCGAGCGGGTTTACCACGAGGCGGGCGCGGGCACGCCGATGTGGCTCGGCTACGATCAGGTCGTCTCATTGATTCGCGGCGCGGGCAAGGAGCCGGCCGAGCGCGACTCGCTGTACCACACGGTGCGTACCTTCGAGGATTGGGTGCCTGCTGAGCCCGCGGTGAGACCGCAGGGCCCCGAAGGACCGGCGTTCCAGATCTCCCATCGCGCCAAGGCTCGCGCCCGGGGTCAACGCAGCCTGCCGGTGCTCTCTGCAGTGGATGGGTCCGAATGAGTACACACCCCGAAGGGTGTGCTCGGCGATGCACTGCCCTTAAGGGCAGTGTCGTGCCGAGCCCAGGCGCCAGCCTGGAGATGCGCATGGGGCGGGTGGAATGAGAGTCGGCCGGATCGGCTACATCAACTGCTACCCGGTGTACGGCGCCATCGACCGCCGCATCACCCCGCTTGCGGCCGACCTCGTGACCGGCACGCCATCGGAGCTCAACGATCTGCTCGCCGCGGGGGAGCTGGACGTGAGCGTCGTGAGCGCCGTGGAGTACGCCCGCAACGCGAAGGATTACGTCCTCCTCCCGGACCTGGCGATCTCATGCGACGGGCCGGTGCGGAGCGTCGCCCTCTTCTCCAAGCGTGCGGCGGCCGAGCTGGATCAGGCGACGGTGCTGCTGACCGCGTCGTCGCGTACCTCGGTGCGGTTGCTCGAGCTGTTGTGTCGGGACGTCTGGAACGTGCAGCCGCGGTTTGTGCAGGCGCGGGCGGAAGCCGCCGACCTGGACGACTTGGCGGGGCTGCCGCACGATGCGGTACTGGTGATCGGCGATCCCGCGCTGCTGCTCGCGGCACGCCACGCCTACGCCCTGCGGTACGACCTGGGTGAGGAGTGGAAGCGGTGGACCGGCCTGCCGTTCGTGTTCGCGGTGTGGGCGGCGCGCCGTGCGGCGCCGCGCCATGCGGTCCAGGGAGTGCACCGGGCCTTACTCGCGTCCCGCGACTGGGGCCTCGGACACCTCGATCTGCTCGCGGATGCGGCCTCGCGCGCGACACGCGTCGCGATGACCGACTGCCGCAGCTATTTCGCCGGGCTCGACTATGCCTTTGGCCAGAAGCACCTCGCCGGTCTGACGGACTTCTTCCGCCGGCTGGCCGCCCGCGGCCTCGTGCCCGACGCGTCGCTCCAGTTCCTGCACGTGGCCTGACCGTGGTCGACCGCGCCTCCTCCGAGTTCCGCTCCGCCGTCGAGCTGTACGCCCAGGCATCCCTGCTCGAGCTCGGCGCACTGGCGGACCAGGCGCGCTGGAAGCTCCACGCGGAGAACGTCGTCACGTACATCATCGATCGGAACATCAACTACACGAACGTGTGCGTCGCCGACTGCAAGTTCTGCGCGTTTTACCGACGCCCCAAGCACGCCGAGGGCTACGTGCTGTCCTTCGAGGAGATCGGCCGGAAGATCGACGAGCTCCGAGCCCTGGGCGGCGTCCAGATCCTGATCCAGGGGGGCCACAATCCGTACATCCCGTTCGAGTGGTACCTCGACCTGATGCGCTACATCAAGCGGCATCACCCGATCCACATCCACGGCTTCTCGCCCTCGGAGATCGACTTCTTCGCCGGGCGTTTCGGGATGACGCTCGAGGAAGTGATTCGCGAGCTCGTAGCCGCTGGGCTCGACTCCGTCCCGGGCGGCGGGGGCGAGATCCTCGTGCAGGAGATCCGCGACCGAGTGGCGAAGAAGAAGGCGGGAGCCGACCGCTGGCTCGAGGTCATGGAGACGGCGCACCGCTTGGGGCTGAAGACCTCCGTGACGATGATGTACGGCCTGGGCGAGACGCTCGCCGACCGCATCGAGCACCTGTTCCGGGTCCGGGAGGTTCAGGCACGCACCGGCGGCTTCACCGCGTTCATTTGTTGGCCGCTGCAACCGGAGCACACCGAGCTCGAGCACTTGCCCAAGACCGATGCGGTCACCTACCTCCGCACCCAGGCGATCGCGCGCATCGTGCTCGACAACGTGCCGAACATCCAGGCCTCGTGGGTGACGATGGGCCCGAAGATCGGACAGGTCGCCCTGCGGTTCGGGGCGAACGACTTCGGTTCGCTCATGATGGAAGAGAACGTGGTGTCGGCGGCGGGCACGACGTGGCGCATGACGCTGCCGGAGATGCAGCGCCTCATCGCGGACGCGGGTTACGTGCCGCGCCAGCGCCGCCAGGACTATAGCGTCATCGACGAAGCGGCCTGATGCCCGACGTGCTGATTCTGGTGGGATCCGAGAGCGACAAACCGAGGATCGAGCCCGCCTTCGACGTACTGAGCAAGGCGGGCGTTTCATACGAATTCCACGTGTCCTCGGCGCACCGCCAACCGGAGCAGACGGCCAAGCTGGTGTCGGGTGCCAGGGGTCAGGGATTCAAGGTCGTGATCGCGGGGGCGGGGCTGTCGGCGGCGCTGGCGGGGTTCGCCGCGTCCCTCACGGACCTGCCCGTGATCGGGGTGCCGTTCGCCACCGGGCCCTTGAACGGGCTCGACGCGCTGCTCGCGACCGCCCAAGTGCCGAGCGGCGTGCCCGTCGCCACGGTCGGGATCGACAACGTGAAGAACGCGGCCCTGCTCGCGATCCGCATCCTCAAGGCCTGACGTCGTCACCTCGCTCGCAAGGGACACGACCTCATGCGTGTCGGCCTGGGCTACGACTCGCACCGCTTCGCCGCCGGACGCAAGCTGATCCTCGGCGGGGTCGAGATCGCGCACCCCCTCGGTCTCGCCGGCCACTCCGATGCCGACGCCGTCGCTCATGCGCTCACCGATGCCGTGCTTGGTGCCGCTGGGCTCGGGGACATCGGCACCATGTTTCCTGATTCCGAGCCCCGCTGGCAAGGCGCCGACTCGCTAGAGCTCTTGAAACAGGCGTACCGCGCGGTGCTCGCCGCTGGCCATGAGCTCGTACAGGCCGACGTCACCGTCATCGCCGAGCAGCCGAAGATCGGCCCCCACGTGACGCAGATGCGCCAGCGGCTGGCCGGAGCCCTGTCCGTGGCGCCGGGCGCCATCTCGGTGAAGGGGAAGACCAACGAGGGGATGGGGTGGATCGGGCGGGCCGAGGGGATCGCGGTCATCGCGGTGGCGGTGTTGGAGTGACCGACCTCGTCCATTCGCTCGAATCCCTCCCGCCCGGCCCGCTCTACGCGCTGATCGCGGTCTTCGCCGCCCTGGAGAACATTTTCCCCCCCGTTCCCGCCGACGCCGTAGTAGCGCTCGGCGCGTTCCTGGCGGGGCGGGGGACGCTGGATCCGTGGGCCGTGTTCGGACTCACGTGGACCGCCAACGTCGGCTCCGGGGCGGCCGTCTATTTCGCCTCCCACCGGTTCGGCCGGCCATTCTTCCAGGGAACGCTCGGACGGCGCCTGCTCTCCGAGCGCACCATGGGACACATCGAGCGAGAGTACCATCGCCACGGCACGTACGGGATCTTCCTGAGCCGGCTGCTACCGGTGTGGCGTGGCGTGGTGATGCCGTTCGCCGGGATCGCCGGTGTGCCGCCAGCGCGAGCACTCGCACCGCTGGCGCTCGCGTCGGCGCTGTGGTACGGGCTCCTCACGTACCTCGTGGCCGGGTTGGGCACGAACTTGGACGCGGTCATGCGGGTGGTGACGCGCGTGAACAGCGCGCTGGCGGTGGTGGCGCTCGCGGCGGTGTTGGGCCTCGGGCTGTGGATTCGGCGCCGCCTGAAGCGTTAGGAGCCCGGGTGGTACCCGCTGCGCTCCACGTGAATCCGGAACAGACTTTTCCCCGCCGTAATGAACAACGTTTGCCTATCCGCTCCGCGGCCGAACCTCACGTTCGTCGGCTTCTCCGGCGTCGGGATGTAGGCCAGCTCCTTCCCGGCCGGAGAGTAAACGTGGATGCCCGGTCGCTCGCGGCCCGGAATCGCGCAATAGATGTTGCCGTCCCGGTCCACGCTGATCCCATCGGGCCCAACGTCGGGTGTGAAATCCACGACGGTGCGGCGGAACTTCACCGAGCCGTCCGGCGCCAGATCGTAGGCGAGCAGCGCCATGCGTCCAGGCGTGACCGGCATCTCCGGCGACATACCCTCGTCGAGCGATCCGTTATCGATTGAGGCGACGTACAGCGTCGTCTGATCCGGTGACACGGCGATACCGTTCGGCTTCCCGGCGTTGGCCGCCACCAGGGTGACGCGTCCGTCTGCATCGATGCGATACACCCCTTGCACCGGCTGCTCGACCGGCTCCCAGCCCGAGTAGCGAGGATCGGTGAAGTAGATGCGGCCGCGCGCATCGAGCACGAGATCGTTGGGAGAATTGAGGGGTCGTCCATTGTAGAGCCCGGCGAGGATCACACTCTTGCCGGTCTTCATGTCGGTCCGCGTGATGCGGCGGCCACCGAACCCCGCCCCCTCCGCCACGACCATGCGGCCTTGCTCGTCGAACTCGATCCCGTTGGACATCCCGCTGGGCGAGCGGAACACCGTGGTCGTCCCGGTGCGCGGATCCCAGCGCCAGATATGGCCCGCCTGATAGCCGGATGCCTTGACGAAGGTGATGTCCGAGAAATAGACCGAGCCGTCCGGCGCCTGCGCCGGACCCTCGGTGAAGAACCCGTCGCCGAACAGCCGCTCCAGCTTGGCGCCCGGCGCCACGATCGAAGGATCGCCTTGGACGGCGCCGGCTGCTTGTGCGAGCACCAGTAGCAGCGAGATCACTGCACCTCCTTGGTGAGGTTGAGACCGGCCTCGAGCGCCGCCACGATGCGGTCGACGTCGTACACGCAGCCGGCCCACGTGCCGCCGCTCGCCTGCTGCAGGGCCGCCCACAAGCGGGTGTCCGCCGGCAGAGCGGGGTGGGGCGCGAGCCCGGGGTGCGGGCTCCGTTGCTCGAGCAGCGCGGCGCACGCCGCCCGGTCGAGCGCCTGCCCGCCCGCTCCCACGAGCTCGACCGAACCCGTGAGCGTGCCGCAGTCGATCACGATCTCGATCAGGTCGTCGTCGCGCACCCGGCCGATCGGGCCGCCGTGCAGTGCCTCCGGTCCGATGTGGCCCACGCACGCGCCGCTCGAGAAGCCGGAGAAACGGCCGTCGGTCAGGAGCGCGACGTGCTTCCCCCAGGGGAGATAGCGGAGCGCGGTGGTGATCTGCGCGGTCTCCTGCATTCCCGTGCCCGATGGCCCGTTGCCGATCAACACCATCACATCTCCCGCTCGGATCGGGTGCTCCGTCCCGCCTTTCACAGCCCGGATCGCGTCCCGCTCGTCCACGAACACGCGCGCCGGACCACGGTGACGGTATACATGATCGTCTCCCACCACGGAGCGGTCGAGCGCGGTGGCTTTGATCACCGCTCCCTCGGGTGCCAAGTTCCCGACCGGGAAGACGACGGTGCTGGTCAGGCCGGCGCCGCGTGCGGCGTCAGGACCCATGATCACGTCGTCGGGAGCGACCGCCGCCGCAGCGGCGAGCCGCGCTCGCGCCTTGGTTCGCCGGTCGCTCGCCGCCCACCAGTCGAGCGTCGCGTCCAGCGTGTCGCCCGTCGCCGTGAGCACATCACCGTGCAGCAGGCCCATGCGACGCAGGTGCAGCATCACCTCGGGCACGCCCCCGGCCATGAAGACCTGCACCGTGGGATGCCCGCGAGGGCCGTTGGGCAGGGCATCGACCAGGCGCGGCGTAGCGCGGTTCACACGGATCCAGTCGTCCACGGTGGGCGGACGGAGGCCCGCCGCATGCGCAATCGCGGGAATGTGCAGCAGCAGGTTGGTCGATCCGCCGAACGCCGCGTGCACCAGCATCGCGTTCTCGACCGCTCGTTGGGTCAGGATCCGCTTGATCGGAATCGCGAGCGCGTGCAGCCGCAGCAGGGCGTGGGCCGTGCGGGGACCGAGCTCGAGCCACGCGGGCTCGCCCGACGGCGCCAGGGCGCTGTGCGGCAGGGCGAGGCCCAGTGCCTCCGCCACGACCTGCGACGTCGCCGCGGTCCCCAGGAACTGGCATCCCCCGCCCGCAGATCCGCAGGCTCGGCACCCCATGGTGGCCGCGTAGTCGAGGCTCACCAGGTCCCGGGCGAAGCGGGCGCCCAAGCTCTGCACCTGGCCGGCGTCCTCGCCCCCGACCGCCGGCAGCGTGACGCCGCCGGGCACGACGACGCCGGGCAGCTCCGGGCAGCCGGCGAGCGCGAGCATCGTCGCGGGCAGACCCTTGTCGCACGTGGCGATGCCCATCACGCCCGACGCCGTGGGGAGGGAGCGGATCAGCCGGCGCATGACGACTGCCGCGTCGTTGCGATAGGGCAGGCTGTCGAACATCCCCGTGGTCCCCTGGGTGCGGCCGTCGCAGGGGTCGCTGCAGTACGCCGCAAAGGGGATCGCGCCCGCCGCGCGCAGCGTCTCGGCCGCCCCTCGGACCAGCAGCCCGATCTCCCAGTGCCCGGTGTGGTATCCCAGCGCCACCGGGCTCCCGTCCTCGCTGCGTAGGCCACCGTGGGTGCTGACGATGACGTACTGCGGGCCGTTGAGGGACGCGGGGCTCCAGCCCATGCCCACGTTCTGCGTCAGGCCGAACATGTTGCCGCTCGGCTCCTCGCGCAGCATCTCGGGGGTGAGGGGGAGTCGGCCCGCTGGTCCTGCGCCAGCGAGGCGGCCGGCGGCCACGGCGTTTGCCGAGCCGAGCACTGCGTCGAGGGGCGGCGCATCGAGCTTGCCGTGCATGCTCACAACGCTACCGCAGCGGCGCCAGCAGCGCGAGCGCGACCGTCGTCACCATGCCTGTGACGCCGACGATGGCGAGAACGGGAGTCCATGACTTGAGGGTCTCAATCTCCGTCAATCCTCCCATTTTCGAAAACAGCCAGAAGCCGCTGTCGTTCATCCACGTCCCGACGAGCGACCCACTGGCAATCGCGGTCGCGACGTATACGGTGTGAAAGGGAAGACGGCCACCGCTCGCCGGCAGCATTGCCGCCAGCATCGCCGCGGCCGTGATCATCGCCACGGTACTCGAGCCTTGGGCGATCTTGATCAGGCTCGCGACCCCGAACCCGAGAAACAGATAGATCAGGCCGGAGCCCATCCCCGACACCGCCCCCCCCGGCTGCCCTACGAAGGCCCGCTCGATCACGGGCCCGATCCCTGTGGCCTGCAGCGCGACCCCGAACGCGCCGCTCGCCGCAACGATCAGGATGATGAACCCGGCGCCCGTCAACGATGTGTCCACCACCTCCGTGAGATCCGCCCGGCTCGCGCCGCGCTGCCGCGCGTACACCCATAGGGCTATGCCCGCGGATACGAGCAGGGCGAGATTGGGGTTCCCGATGATCGCGGTGTAGGTCGCCAGAGTCGACCAGAAGGCGAAGTGCGCTCCCGGTCGTGCCGTCATGGACACGACCACCGTGTGCGATGAAATGAGTAGTACGGGCAGGACGATGGGCAGGAGTGAGGGAACGAGACCAGGAAGTGACTGCGGAGCCGCTGCCTCGGCGGGGACGGGGGCGGCGTGGGCTCGCGGCACCACGGGCATGCGGCGGTCCACCCAGCCCGCGCACAGCAGCCCGACCCCGGCCGCCGGCAGGGCTACGACGATGCCGACCAGCACCATGGTTCCGAGGTCGACTCCCAACGTGCCGGCGATCGCCAGCGGCCCGGGGGTGGGCGGGACCAGCGTGTGCGTCGCCCCGGCGCCCGCCGCAATCGCCAGGAGGTACTTGAGATAATTGCGGTTGGTGCGCCCGTACATCGAGCGGGCCAGCGGGACCAGCAGGTAGAAGACCGTGTCGAAGAAGACAGGAATCGACAGCACGTAGCCCGTGGCGCACAGCGCCGTCGCGCCTCGCTCGACACCCAGCCAGGCGAGGAACGCCCTGACGATCCGATCCGCCGCCCCGCTGTCCATCATCGCTTTGCCGGCGATCGACGCCAGCGCGATGACGACCCCGACGGCGCCCGCCGTCCGGCCGAAGCCCTCCGCCACGCGACCGATCCTCACCGCGGGCTCCCCGGGGGCAAGCAAGCTGACCACGATCGCGGCGGTGATCAGTGCCAGGAACGCGCTCAGGCGCAGCCCGACGATCGCCACGAGGATCGTGGCCATTCCCACCAACAGGATCAGCAACGGATGCATGGACGCCAGGAGGTTGGGACAGCGTGACAATGTACGGTTGGAAGCGAAGTATCGCTGGAAAACGAGCAACGCGGTCGACGCCAACGAAGCCCGCGGCAGCTAGGCCGCGAGACGATTCCGGGTTACGTTGACCGAGTGAACGCCACGGATCTTCAAGGGCGGACCTTCTTCGTCACCGGCGCGAACTCCGGCATCGGTCGCGCGCTAGTCGAGGCCCTGGCGGCGCGCGGCGGCGGGGTCGTGCTGGCAACGCGCTCGGAGGAGCGGACCAAACCCGTCCTGAGCGCGATCCAGAGGCGGTACCCGGCCGCGCGGGCGCAATGGGTGTCGCTCGATGTATCGGATCTCACCTCAGTGCGGCGTGCCGCCCAGACGTTTCTCGAGTCCGGCCATCCGATCGACGTCCTGGTCAACAATGCCGGCATCGCGGGGACGCGCGCCCTCAGCAAAGACGGCTTCGACCTGACCTACGCGACCAACCACATCGGGCCGTTCCTGCTCACGAGCCTCCTGCTGCCGCGGGTGCGCGAGTCGTCCCAAGGGCGGGTTGTCAATGTGGCGAGCGGCGCCCACATGATGGTCAAGCGGATCGACTGGTCCGTGCTCGAGCGCCGCGCGACGCCGAAACGCAGCGGCTTCGCTGATTACGCCGTCACAAAGCTCATGAACGTGCTGCACGCGAAGGAGTTGGCGCGCCGGCTCGCCACGGGGGAGACGCGAGTGACGACCTACGCGCTCCACCCCGGGGCGGTGGCGTCCAACATCTGGCGTGCCCTGCCGCGGCCGCTGCAATGGTTCGGGAAGCTGTTCATGCTCTCGAATGAAGAGGGTGCCGGGACTCCGCTCTACTGCGCCACCGCTCCCGAGCTTGCGACGACCAGCGGCCGCTATTACGACCGCCGCCGCGAAGCGCGGCCAAGTCCGATGGCGGAAGATGACGCGCTGGCGAATGAGCTGTGGGCCAGGACGGAAGCGGCGGTGGCGTAAGGCGCCTTATGGCGGCCACCGCGACCGACGCTGACTCCCCCAAGCGGGCGTTTTTCCTCGAGCAGTTCCGCGACTATCTCGCCCTCGAGGCCGGCAACAGCGCGAACACCGTCGGCAACTACGTGCGCGACATCGTGCGGCTGATCGCCCACGCAGCCGCCAAAGGCGCGCGCACCCCCGATGCCGTGACCGCGGCGCAGCTGCGGGAGTTCGTCTACGACCTCAAGGACCTGGGGCTCGCTCCGGCCACGATCCGTCGCCAGATCTCGGCCATCCGCACGTACTACCGCTTCCTGGTCGGCGAAGGGCACGCCACCCGCGACCCGAGCGAGCGGCTCGAATCACCCAAGCAGTGGCGTACCTTGCCGACGGTGCTCACGGTGGCGGAGGTGGGGCGACTGCTGGCCGCGCCGAACACCGACGAGCCGCTCGCCATCCGAGACCGCGCGCTGCTGGAGTTCACGTACGCGACGGGGGCGCGTGTCTCCGAGGTGGTGGGGTTGAGACCTCAGGACCTGCTGTACGAGGATGGGCTGGCGCGGATCTTCGGGAAGGGCGCAAAGGAACGGATCGTCCCCGTGGGGCGACGCGCCCTCGGTGCGGTCGCGCTGTACGCGCGTGAGATCCGCCCCGGCCTCGACAAGGGGAAGGGCCGGGGGATCCTGTTTCTCAATGCCCGCGGCGCGCCGCTGTCGCGCGTCGGAGCGTGGACGATCATCCGGCGCGCCGCAAAGCAGGCGGGGCTCACCAAGCGTGTCACGCCGCATACGCTGCGCCACAGCTTCGCCACGCACCTGCTCGAGGGCGGAGCTGACCTGCGGGCGGTCCAGGAGATGCTGGGCCACGCCGACCTCGCCACCACCCAGCTCTACACCCACGTGGACCGCGAGTACCTGCGCACCGTGCATCGGCAGTTTCATCCCCGGGCGTGAGGGGGGGCGGGGGGGAGGGCGCAACATGTCGCGAGCGTTTACCAAAGAGGATGCGGGCAACGAGGCGCCCCGGCGCAACTATGGGCTGCCACCGAAGGGCGATCCCGACTTCGATCGGGCCGCCGCGGACGCGTTGCTCGAGGCCGCCCGCGCCGGCGAGACGGCCAGCGCCGAACAGGCCACCGGGTACTACTGGGGCGAGCCCCGGCTGCGCGAGCACGTGCGCCGCATTCTCGATCGGGCGCGCGCCGCCGGCGACGAGCGGCTCGAGCAGCTGGCGGAACGCTTTCTGAGCTGACCGTGTCTGTCAGCCCGAGCTTTCGCACGTTCATCTTGGAGCAGTTGAACCGTATCGCACCACGGGTCCGTGGGCGCAGCATGTTCGGCGGGGTCGGGATCTACGCGGGCGACCTCTTTTTCGCGCTCATCGCCGACGACACGCTCTACCTCAAGGTCGACGAATCCAACCGTACCGACTTCGAGACGCGCGGCATCGGGCCGTTTCGACCCTATGGGGAGACCGGTGAAGCCATGCAATACTATCCGGTCCCGGACGAGCTGGTGGAGGACGCCGAGTCGCTGCGCCCGTGGGTCGACAAGGCGATCGCCGTGGCCCGCCGCAAGAAAGGGAAGCGCGCGCCGCGGCACCGCCCTAGAACCGGTTAGATTCCCGCGTGCTCTTCATCCTCGACAACTACGACTCCTTCACCTACAACCTCGTCCAGCTGTTCGGCGAGCTGGGTCAGGAGCCCGTCGTGTATCGCAACGACGCGCTCACAGTCGAGGAGGTGCTGGCGCTGAAGCCGCGCGCGGCCGTGCTCTCGCCCGGACCGCGTACCCCCGGCGACGCGGGGATCCTGGTACCGCTCGTCAAGGCGCTCGCGGGCAAGATCCCCGTCCTCGGCGTCTGTCTCGGCCACCAGGCGATCGGTGAGGCGTTCGGCGGCCGCGTGGTGCGCGCCGACCGGCTGATGCACGGGAAGACTTGCCAGGTGATTCACGAGGAGGACGAGTTGTTCGAGGGGATTCCCAGCCCGGTCACCGGCATGCGGTATCACTCGCTGGTGGTGGAGCCCGCGTCGCTTCCCAAGGATCTGGTGATCACCGCCTGGAGCGCCGACCGGCCCAAGGACGCCGAGATCATGGCCATGAAGCACCGGCGACACCCGATTTACGGCGTACAATTCCATCCAGAATCGATCGGGACCGAGCACGGTAAGCGCTTGCTGGAGAATTTCTTAGGCGTGGCACGCGCCATGCCCTAGACGTCGCGGCACGCATCTTGTATGTTCCTCCGTGCCCGTCCTCGGCGTGATACCGGCGCGGCTGGGCTCCAGCCGCCTTCCTCGCAAGCCCCTCCTGCCTCTGGCAGGTGAACCCCTCGTCCTCTGGGTGATCCGCCGTGTCGCCGCAGCGGCCGTGTGCGACCGCCTGGTCGTCGCGACCGATGCGCGCGAGATCGTCGACGTGGTCGAGCGGGCGGGACACGAGGCCGTGCTCACTTCAGCGCACCACCAATCCGGCACCGAGCGCGTCGCAGAAGTCGTTGCCAACAAAGCCTTTAGAGCCTTTGACCTGATTCTCAACGTGCAAGGCGATGAACCGCTGGTAGCGCGTGATGCGCTGCGCGGCGCCGTGGCGCGCGTCCAGGGGGGCGATCCGATCGGGACGGCGGCCGGCTCCCTCGACAGCGCCCTGGCGGCCGACCCGAACCGCGTCAAGGTCGTGCTCGATGCGCGCGGGCGCGCGCTGTACTTCTCGCGCGCGCCCGTACCGTTCGATCGGGACGGGGCGGGCGACGTGGTTTATCACCAACATGTGGGCGTGTACGCGTACACTCGCGCGGCGCTCGAGCGGTGGGTGGGGCTGCCGCCGGTTCCCGAAGAGCGCTGGGAGCGTCTCGAGCAGCTGCGACCCTTGCTGCACGGCCTGGCGATCGGTGTGGCGCTGTTCGCGGCGCCCGCCGCGCCGGGCGTGGACACGGCGGAAGATCTCAAGTACGCCGAAGCGGCGTTGAACCGAACCCTGAGAGAGGTGAGCCCGTGAGTTCGACGAAGTACATCTTCGTGACCGGCGGTGTGGTGAGTTCCCTCGGCAAGGGCATCGCGGCCGCGTCACTGGGCCGCCTGCTGGTGGAGCGGGGCCTCCGCACGACGATCCAGAAATTCGATCCCTACATCAACGTCGATCCTGGGACGATGTCGCCGTTCCAGCACGGCGAAGTGTACGTGACGGACGACGGCGCGGAGACGGACCTCGATCTCGGGCACTACGAGCGCTTCATCGACCGCTCGCTGTCGCAGGTCAACAACGTCACCACGGGACGGATCTATCAGGCGGTCATCACCAAGGAGCGCCGCGGCGAATACCTCGGCTCGACGGTGCAGGTGATCCCGCACATCACCGACGAGATCAAGGCCGCGATCCGACGCCTCGCGCCGGACCACGACGTCGTGATCACCGAGATCGGCGGCACGGTGGGTGATATCGAGTCGCTGCCATTCCTCGAGGCGATCCGCCAGTTCCGTCAGGAAGTCGGCCGCGACAACACGCTGTTCATCCACCTCACCCTCGTGCCATACATCGCCGCCACCGCCGAGCTCAAGACCAAACCGACGCAGCACTCCGTGCGGGAGCTCATGCAGATCGGGATCCAGCCCGACATCCTGGTCTGCCGCACCGAGCGACCCCTCTCGGAGGAGATCAAGCGCAAGATCGCGCTGTTCTGCAACGTGGACTTCGGCTGCGTGGTGGAGAGCCCCGACGTCAGGTCGATCTACGAGATCCCACTCAAGCTCCACGAACAAGGACTCGACCGGGAAGTGTGCCATCGGCTGCACCTCGAGACCAAGGAGCCCGACCTGCGAGCGTGGGCGCAGATGGTGGACAAGATCCTGGCACCGCCGGCGCGGGTGCGCATCGCGGTCGTCGGCAAATACACCGAGCTCGCCGACAGTTACAAGAGCATCCACGAAGCGCTGGTGCACGGCGGCATCGCGCACGACTGCGGGGTGCAGATCGACTGGATCGCATCCGACCGCTTCACCGATCAGCCGGCCGCGGGTCAGCTGCTCGGATCGTACGACGGCTTGCTCGTGCCCGGGGGATTCGGCGTGCGGGGTGTGGAGGGGATGCTCGAGGCGGTCCGCTGGGCGCGCGAGCGCAAGCTCCCCTTCCTCGGCATCTGCCTCGGCCTGCAGACCGCGATCATCGAGTTCGCCCGCAACGTCGTCAGGCTCCCCAACACCAACTCGAGCGAGTTCGAGCCGGAATGCGAGAATCCGGTGATCGCGCTGCTGCGCTCGCAGGAAGGCATCCACGACATGGGCGGCACCATGCGGCTAGGCGCCTATCCGTGTAAGCTGCGGCCCGGCTCCCGCGCGGCGCAGGTCTACGGCACCGTGGAGGTGAGCGAGCGCCACCGGCACCGCTACGAGGTATCCAACGCTTACCGCGACGTGCTGGCGGAATACGGGATGCGCTGCTCCGGCCTGTCCCCCGACGGTTCGCTCGTCGAGATGATCGAGCTGCCGGACCACCCCTGGTTCATCGGGTGCCAGTTCCATCCCGAGCTCAAGTCGCGCCCGATGCGCCCCCACCCGCTGTTCGCCGGATTCGTGGGCGCGGCGCTCGCGCAGCACCGGGCGCGCCCCGCGGCGGCCGCGCGAGCGGAACCCTCCTCGGAGCTCGCCCGTTTCGGCGACTGAACCATGGGCCAGCACTTCGGAGCCACCCCGTTCCTCATCGCGGGGCCCTGCGTCGTCGAATCGGACGAGCTCAACCTGCGGGTCGGTGAGGCCCTCGCCGAGCTGGCGGCGAAGCTCGGCCTCCACGTCATTTACAAGGCCTCCTACGACAAGGCCAACCGCTCCCGCCTGAAGGGCGCCCGCGGCCCCGGCCTCGAGCGGGGGCTCAAGGCGCTCGCCCTGGTCCGCTCGGCGACCGGCCTTCCCATCCTCACCGACGTGCACGAAGTGGGTCAGGTGCTCGCGGCCGCGCAGGTGGCCGATGTGCTCCAGATCCCGGCGTTCCTGTGTCGCCAGACGGACCTGCTCGGCGCGGCCGGCCGGGCCGGCCGCGCCGTGAACGTCAAGAAGGGCCAGTGGATGTCGCCCGAAGGGATGCGGGGGGCGGTGGAGAAGCTGCGGGCGGGTGGCGCACCCGAGGTGGCGGTGACCGAGCGGGGCACGTTCTTCGGTTACGGCGACCTCGTGGTGGACATGCGGAACTTCGCTCGCCTGCGCGCCGAGTGCGGGGTGCCGGTGGTGTTCGATGCCACCCACGCGGTGCAACAGCCGGGGCGGGGCGAGGACGGCTCGAGCGGCGGCCTGCGCGAGTTCATCCCGCCGCTCCTGTACGCTGCCGCCGCCGCCGGCGCTGACGGCTTCTTCCTCGAGACGCACCCTGATCCCGACCGCGCGCCGTCCGACGGCCCGAACATGCTGCCGCTCGATCAGCTGCCGGCCGTCGTGGGCGTGGCGCTCGACATCTGGCAGCGAGCGCGGGAGGCGGTCCGTGCGTAGCGTCGCCACGCCGGGCTCGGCGCCTTCCAGTCCCGAGGCCGACAGGCACGGCGTAGGCGCCGTCCGGGGACGAGCGGGGAAGGGTTGTATGGGCGGCGCCCGAGCCGTGCCTGTCGGCCGAGGGCTTTGGGCCCGATGATCGACGCCGCGCTCGCCCGCCGCCTCAAGCTCGTCGGCTTCGACGTCGACGGCGTGCTCACCGACAACGGCGTGTACCTGGGCATGGTCGGCGACCACCCCGTCGAGTTCAAGCGGTTTCACATCCAGGACGGCCTCGGCATCCGGCTGCTGCAAACCGCCGGCCTCGCGGTGGTGTGGGTGAGCGGTCGCGAGTCGGCCGCGACGGCGCTGCGGGCACGCGAGCTGTCGGTAGACGAGGTCATTCAGGACCCCACCGCGCGCAAGCTACCCGTGTTCGAGGGGCTGCTCGAGCGGCGCGGGCTGGCCTGGGAAGAGTGTGCCTTCGTGGGAGACGACCTGGCTGACCTGCCGCTGCTCGCACGCGTGGGGCTGCCGATCGCCGTGCCCAACGCTGTCGCCGAGGTCAAGGCCGCGGCGCGCGTCGTCACCACGGCCGCCGGGGGCGGGGGAGCGGCGCGTGAGGTGGCAGAACTGATCCTCCAGGCGCGGGGCGAGTGGCAGGGTCTCTTGTCCCAGTACTTCGTGGAGCGCGGCGATGTCGCGTACCGAGCCCAGCGATCTCGTTGAGCGCGGGCGCCGGGTCCTGGCCCTCGAAGCGGCGGCGATCGGGCGAGTCGCCGAGCGGTTGGGGCCGCCGTTCGCGGCGGCGGTCCGGCTGCTCGCGGCAGCGCGGGGCCGGCTCATCGTGTCCGGGGTCGGCAAGTCCGGGCTGATCGCGCGCAAACTGGCCGCCACCCTCACGTCGACCGGGACGCCCGCCTCATTCCTCCATCCAGTGGACTCGCTGCACGGCGATCTGGGCATCGTCGACCGGGACGACGTGGCGATCCTGCTGTCGAAGAGCGGCGCCTCCGATGAGCTGTTCGGGCTCGTGAGCCAACTCAAGCGGCTGGGCGTGCCCATGATCGCGATCACGGGGGATCCAGAGTCGATCCTCGGGCGTCAGGCGGAGGTCGTGCTCGACGCGAGTGTCGCCGAGGAGGCGTGTCCCGAGACCCTGGCGCCCACGACCAGCACGACGGTCGCCCTCGCGTTGAGCGACGCGCTGGCGGTCGCGCTGCTCGAGGTGAAGGGGTTCCGCCGCGAGCAGTTCGCGGCGCTCCACCCCGGTGGAACGTTGGGCAAGAACCTGCTGCTGCGGGTCGCCGACGTGATGCTGACGACGGACGTCCCCAAGCTGCTCCCCGACCGCCCCATGCGCGAGTGCGTGGTGCTGCTGGCGGAGCGGCGGGGCACCGTGGCGATCGTGGATGCGGGCGGCAGCCTCGTGGGCGTGGTGACCGCGGGCGATCTCACGCGCCTCATGGAGAAGACTGATCAGTTTCTCGACCTCCCCGTCGGCAAGGTGATGACGCAGACGCCCAAGGCGACGACCCCCGACGAGCTCGCCGGCGCCGCGGTGCGGGTGATGGAGCAACACGGCATCATGGCGCTGCCGGTGCTCGATGGCGGTCGGAAGGTGGTGGGGATTGTGCATTTGCACGACCTGATGAAGGCAGGAGCAGCGTGAACCGACGGAGCAGGGAGCACGGAGCAGTTCGCACCGCTGCACGTACTCGCATCGGAGCGTACTGCTCCCTGCTCTGTGCTCTCGCGGTTGGCGCGTGTGAGAACGGCATCAAGCCGACGGCGACCATCACCGCCGCCGATACCGCCGATCAGGTGCTCGTCACCATGTCGCACTACGTGACCCAGGCCGGGGTCCAGCGGGCCCACGTGCGCGCCGACACCGCCTACTTCTACTCGCCCGTCCAGACCGCCGAGCTGCGCAAGGTGCACATCACCTTCTACGACCCACGGGGCGCGGAAACCTCGACGCTCACGGCGCGCGAGGGGACGTACCACTGGCGGTCCGGCGACATGGAGGCGCGCGGCAACGTGCTCGTGGTGCGCACCGACGGCGCCACGCTCCGCACCGAGGTATTGCGTTACAGCCAGGTGAGGAACCAGGTGAGCTCCGACAAGCCGTTCGTGTTCGACGAGCCGAACCGCCACATCGCGGGCGAGGGGTTCACGTCGGATCCCGATTTCAAGGTCGTCACCGCCATTCGTCCCAAGGGGACGGGCGGCAAGTTCACGTTGCCGAACCAATGATCGGCACGCTGCTGCTGCTCGCGCTCGCCCAGCGACCGGGCGCCACGGTCGGCGACACGACCGGGGGACGCCCGTGCGTCGTGGATATCGATTCGGTCGGAGGGCGAGGGCAGCAGGTGGAAGTGCGCAAGGGCGAGACCAACGTCTTCGCCGGGGGCGGAGTCCTGGCGCACTGCCGGGGAACGGGGAGCACGCTCTCCTCCGACAGCGTCGCCTGGTTCGCGGGAATCGGGCGCTTCGACATGATCGGACAGCGACACCTCGTGCACATCCGCGACACCACGCTCACCCTGGATGCCACGAACGCCTCGTATTTCCTGCGCCAGGAGCGACTCGAGGCCCACCGGAACGTGGTGGCGGTGAACCGCACCACCGGATCGGTGCTGCGCGGCCCGAACCTCACGTACTACCGGGCCGTGAAGGGCGTGCGTGATACCGTCGAGATGTACGCCTCCGGACGGCCCACGATCGACTACCGCGCGAACCCCGACTCGGGCGAGCCATACGTCATCGTGGGCGACCGGGTGCGGCTCAAGGGGAATGACCGGATGTGGGGCGGCGGCAAGGTCACGATCGACCGCTCCGACTTCGCCGCGCGCGGCGACTCGATGGAGCTCGACCAGACCGCCGGGTTCGCCGTGCTGGTGGGGAACCCCCGCATGGACGGCAAGGGCGCGCAGGCCTACACGCTGGTCGGCACGCGCATCGAGCTCGAGCTGCAGGGGGGAGGCCGCGAGATCCGGCTCGTGAAGGCGCTGGGGAAGGGCGTCGCGACCGGCACCGATTGGCGCCTCACGGCCGACACGATCCACCTCGCCCTCGACCAGCGCAAGCTGCAGCACGCGTTCGCGTGGAGCCGGGGTGACTCGACCCGCGCCAAGGCGGTGTCGACCCTCAACACGATCGAGGCGGATTCGCTGGCGCTCGACACCCCCGATCAGGTGCTGACCGAAGTGCGGGGATTCCGCCACGCGTTCTCCACGTCCAGGAAAGACTCGTCCGCCACCGCTGCCATCGACTGGATCGCGGGCGACTCGCTCACCGCCCACTGGACGCAGCTGGCGGACTCGGCCGGCAAGACGAAGAACGAGCTGCAGCAGATCGTGGCGCGAGGCGCCGCGCGCTCGCTCTCGCACATCTACAGCGCGAAAGATTCCGCGGCGCCGTCCATCGACTATTTGCGGGCCCCGATGATCGACATCGCGTTGAAGCGCGGCCGCGTGGACCGGGTTATCGCGAGCGGCCGTGCCGATGGCGTGCAGCTCGAGCCGGCGCCCCCCGCTAAACCCGCGGCCGACTCCACGGCGAAGAAGCCGTCGAATCGATGAGCACGCCCCCCCCTCCCCATCCTCCGCTCCCCCCGGGGATGCCCCAGCGTCTCCCCGAGCTGCTCGCCCAGCGAGATTCCTCGTTGCCGCTCGCTGCCGCCGCGCTCGCCCGCATCGCCGACCACCAGGGCCACACCACTTTCGGCGATCTGGCCGTGGCGTATCGCGAGGAGTTTCTGCAGCTGCGGGCGCACACTCGAGGGGCGAGCCTGCCGGAGCTGGGCGGTCTGTCGCTCGAGGACTTCCGCACCAGCCTGCGCACGTCGGTGCTGCCGCGGCTCGCGGTCATGAAGGTCGTGCTGTATCCCGTCGGCCCCCTGTTCGACGATGCCCCCGTGGCGTTCACGCGGGAGGCGTGGGCCGAGCTGCAGCCGGAGCTGCAGATGCAAGGCGCCGCCGCCGACCGGCTGCTCGAGGCGGCCCAGCTGGCCCTCGCCCGGGCGGAGTCGCCCAGCGGTGCCTACCAGCGGGTGGTAGGGGGGAGCCTCCTCGAAGCGCACGGACTGGTGAAGAGCTACAAGGACCGCCGCGTGGTGAACGACGTGAGCGTGCGGCTCGAGCAGGGCGAGATCGTGGGCCTGCTCGGCCCCAACGGGGCGGGGAAGACCACGACGTTCTACATCATCACGGGGCTGATCCGCGCCGACAGCGGCCGCATCGCGCTCGACGGCCGGGACGTCACCGCGGATCCGATGTACCAGCGCGCCCGGGCGGGGATCGGGTACCTGGCCCAGGAGCCGTCGGTGTTTCGCAAGCTCACCGTCGAGGAGAACGTCCGGGCCATCCTCGAGACCATGCCGCTCGACGACGCTGAGCGGGGCCAACGCCTGGAGCGCCTGCTGGACGAGCTGGCGATCAAGCACCTGCGCCGCCAGAAGGGCTACCAGCTCTCGGGCGGCGAGCGTCGCCGGCTCGAGATCACGCGCGCGCTCGTCACAGAGCCTAAATTCATGTTGTTGGACGAGCCGTTCGCCGGGGTCGACCCGATCGCCGTGCACGACATCCAGACGATCGTCGCCGGGCTGCGACACCGCGGCATCGGCGTGTTGATCACGGATCACAACGTGGAACAGACGCTCGACATCGTGGATCGCGCCTACATCATGTTCGAGGGTAAGGTTCAGGTCTCGGGCACCGTGCGTGAGCTGGTGTTCGACGACCGCGTGGCCAACCTCTACCTCGGACCCACCCTCACCGCGCGCCTGCGGGCGCGTCTCACGCCAGCCGCATGAAGACCGGGCTACACCAGCATACGGCGCTCCGCCAGGACCTGCGGATCAATCCCCGCCTGTATCAGGCGATGGATCTCCTGTACATGCCGCTGCTGGACCTACAACAGCACCTGAAGCAGGAGCTGCTCGGCAACCCCTTCCTGGAGCTGATCGAGTCCGAAGACGATCCGGAGCTGCCCGAGACGCAAGACGGCGTCGAGGAGAAGAAGGAGACCGAGAACAACGATGAGCCGAACTGGGAGGACATCCTCCTGGACGACGGCAGCGACAGCGCGCCCCCGCGCGACATGAGCGAAGCCCGGGAGTACGTCGAGCCCGTCCCGGTCGAGACCAAGGATCTGTCGGACCACCTGCGGGAGCAGATGCGGCTGCTCGACCTGACCCCGCGCCAGCAGCTCCTCGCGGAGGAGTTCATCGGCAACATCGCGGAGGACGGCTACCTGGGCGCCACGCCGGAGGAGATCGTCCGGGGGTCCAACCAGCTGCTCGAGGAGCACGCCGTCGAGTCGGAGCAGGACGCGCAGCCGCAGCTCTTCACCATCGCCGACGCCGAGGAGATGCTGCGGATCATCCAGAAGCTCGATCCCCCCGGCGTCGGCGCCCGCGACCTGCGGGAGTGTCTCCTGCTGCAGCTCGAGGCGCGCAACGAGACGGACACGCTCGCGTACCGCCTCGTCAAAGAGGCGTTCGACGATCTCAAGGCGCACCGCTGGAGCGATCTCGGCAAGCGGTTCGGCCTCGATGCGGCGGAGGTGCAGCGCGTGGCCGACGAGCTGGCCAAGCTCGACCCCAAGCCCGGGCTGCAGTACTCGGCCGCCAGCGAGGCGTACATCATCCCCGATCTCGTGGTCGAGAAAATCGACGGCAAGTACCACGTGTTCCTGAACGACGGGGGGCTGCCGCGGCTCCGCATCTCGAAGACCTACCAGGAGATCGCCCGCGACAAGAAGAAGTTTCAGGGAGAGAACAAGGACTTCATCAACCAGCGGCTCAACAGCGCCCACTGGATGATCCAGGCGATCGAGCAGCGCCGCCAAACAATGCTCAAGGTGATGAACTTCATCGTCGACCGGCAGCGCGAGTTCTTCGAGAAGGGCGTCGAGTACCTGAAGCCGCTCACGCTGCGCGAGGTCGCCGACGTCATCAACATGCACGAAAGCACCGTGAGCCGGGTGACGAACGAAAAGTACGTGCAGACGCCGCGCGGCCTCTTGCCGCTCAAGTTCTTCTTCTCGAGCGGCCTTTCGACCACCACGGGCGAAGACGCCAGCGCCCGTTCCATCAAGGCGCAGATCCAGAAGATGGTGGACGACGAGGATCCCAAGAACCCGCTCACCGACCAGCAAATCGTGGAGATGTTCGCGCAGCGCGGCGTGAGGATCGCGCGCCGCACGGTCGCCAAGTACCGCGATCAGCTGGGCATCCTCCCGGCCCGCATGCGCAAGCGGCTGTGAGCCTCGCCACCCAGGCCGTGGCGCCCGAGGTGAGCGTGCTCGTGCCGGCGAAAGACGAAGCCGAAAACCTGCCTGAGTTCGTGCGCCAGGCGCGCGAGGCATTCCTGCCGCTGCCGTACCCCTGCGAGCTGGTCATTGTGAACGACGGTAGCCTCGACGGCACCGCCGACGTGCTCCGGGACCTCGCGGCGAAACACGCCTTCGTGCGGGTCGTCAGCCACCGCGCCCAGCGCGGCATCGCGGACGCCCTCCGCACGGCCGCAGAAGCGGCCCGGGGCAAGGTGCTCGTGTTCTACCCGGCCGACTTGCAGTACCTCCCGACCGACATCCCCGGGCTCGTGGCGCCGATCCTCGCGGGCGACGCCGACATCGTCACCGGCGCGAAGCAAGGACACTACGACAAGCGCTTCGTGTCGTGGGTGTACAACGGCCTGTGCCGCTGGCTGTTCGGGGTCCGGGTGACGGACCTGAACTCGGTGAAGGCGTATCGGCGCGAGGTGATGGACGTCGTCCCCACGCGCCCCGACTGGCACCGCTTCATGATCGTGATCGCCGCGACGCAGGGGTTCCGGCTCGCGGAGCGGCCCGTCCCGCTGTACCCGCGGCGGGCAGGGAAGTCGAAGTTCGGGATCGCGCGCATCCCGGTGGGGGTGCTGGACCTCCTCTCCGTCTGGTTTCAGCTGCGCTTTGGGCGAAAGCCGATGTTGTTCTTCGGACTGCCGGGCGCGGTGCTCATCCTGCTGGGCTTCCTGGTGGGCGTGTACGCGCTCATCGAGCGCTACGTATTGCTGCAGGGGAATCGGGCATTCCTCTACCTGGTCCTACTGCTCGTGATTGCCGGGCTCGGGCTGTTCGGCCTCGGGTTCCTGGGCGAGATGGTGGCCGGGATGCGGGAGGAGGTGCGCGGCCTGGAGCGCGAGGTGGACCAGTTGAAGAGTCGCGGCGAGCACTCGTGACGGGAAAGGTCGCGCCGGGGTCCCGCGAGCTCAGCGAGTTCTACAGCGCCCGAACCGGCTGGCGTTCGGGGGGCGAGGAGCGCATGCGGTTCCGCAAGGCCGCCGCGCTCGCCCACGTGCCCGCGGGCGCCGCGGTGCTGGACATCGGGGCCCGCGACGGAGGGCTGCGCGGCTTCCTCCCGTCGGGCGTGAAGTACCAGGGGATCGACATCGCTCCCGAGTTCAGCCGGCCGGACGTGCTGATCCAGGACATCTCGAAAGGGATTCCGTTCCCGGACGGCGCGTACGACTTCGTGTTCTGCATCGAGGTGCTCGAGCACGTGCCCAACCCGTACGGCACGTTGGGCGAGATTCATCGAGTGCTCAAGCCCGGGGGCGTGCTGATCCTCTCGGTGCCGAACCCGTACCATTTCAAAGAGCTCGTCTGGAACGTGTTCCGGATTCCCGACCGCCAGGGGCATATCTACGGCTGGACCCGCCAAACCATGACGAAGCTCGGCGAGATGAACGGGTTCCGCCTCGAGCGGTTCGGCGGCACGTACCTCCATCCGCCCATCCCGATCTTCGCGCTGCTCGCCCGCTCCATCGTCTACCGGTTCGTCAAGACTTGAACCTGGCCTGCCTGACGCACGCCTATCCCCGCTGGGAGGGCGACGTGGCGGGTGCGTTCGTCGAGCGGCTGGTACTCGCGCTCAAGGCACGGGGCCACGGGGTCCACGTCGTCGCCCCCGCCGATGCAGGGAAGGGGGGTAAAGAGCTCCGCCACCAAGTGCCGGTCACCCGGGTCCGCTACGCCCCGGCCCGGTGGGAAACCCTCGCCTACCGCGGCTCGATGGTCGCGGCCGCGCGGTCTCCCGTCGGATTCCTGGCGGCGACCTCCCTCGTGTGCCGGCAGGCTCGGGTGGTCGGCCGGCTGTGCCGCGAGGAGCAACTTGAGCTCGTGCACGCGCACTGGTGGATCCCCGGCGGTGTCAGCGCTTGGCTCGCTCGCCGGCCGTATGTCGTGACCGTGCACGGCACCGACGTGGCCCTGCTGGAGCGCTCGCCCCCCGCCCGGATGCTCGCGAGACGGGTGCTGCGCGGCGCCGCCGCCGTGACCGCCGTGTCGTCGTATCTGGCGGGACGGGCGGCCCACATCGCCGGGTTGGACCAGGCCCGCATTCTCGTTCAGCCGATGCCGCTGGATACGCGGGCATTCACGCGCTCGAGCCGGGGCGGGGGAGGGGGAGGGGGAGGCGGCGGGATCGTCACGGTGGGCCGGCTCTCGGCCCAGAAGCGGATCCCCTTGCTGCTCGAGGCGGTGGCCCAGCTCCGGGCGACGGGCCGCGGGCTGCCACTCACGATCGTGGGTGACGGCCCCGAGCGACCGGCGCTGGAGCGCCGCGCCGCGGAGCTTGGAGTCGCGGACTCGGTCCGCTTTCTCGGCGAGGTTCCCCCGGCGCGCATCCCCGACGTGCTCGGCGACGCCGACGTGTTCGCCTTTCCGGCGATCGGCGAGGGGCTCGGTCTCGCCGCGGCCGAAGCGTTGATGCTGGGCGTCCCGATCGTCGCCACGCACGACGGCGGCGGCATAACGGACATCGTCCCGAGCAACGGGGCCGGGCGCCTGGTCCAGCCCGATGCGCGTGAGTTCGCTCGGGCGCTCCGCGAGCTCGCGGACACGCCGGACAGCCGCCGGCTCGCCGCCGAGGCGGGCGCCGCGCTGCGGCGGCGTTTCGATCCCGCCGGCGTCGCGGAGCGATTCGAGGGCGTGTACCGGCAGGCGGTCGAGCGGTCCCGGCAGGGTCATGCGTAGGTGGTTCTGGTGGGCCGTGCAGATCGCCATCGCCACGCTCGTCGTGAGAATGGTGTGGGGCGCGATCGTCAAGAACTGGGGCGAGTTCCGCTCGCTGCATGTGTCGCTCGCTCCGCGGCCGGGGTGGATCGCGCTCTCAGTCCTGGTGGTCTTCCTGACGTATGCGCTGCAGATCGAATCCTGGCGCCGCCTGCTCGCGGGGTGGACGCAGCACCTCTCCTACCGCCGGGCCGCCCGGATCTGGCTCGTGGTGAATCTCGGGCGCTACGTCCCCGGCAAGGTGTGGAGCGTAGCGGGACTGATCGTGTTGGCGCAGCGGGCGGGCGTGGAAAGCTGGGCCGCCGGCGCCTCGGCCTTCGCGATCCAGGCGATTGGGCTGGGCACGGCGGTGGCGGTCGTGGCCGCGGCTGCGCCGTCCGTTGAATCGCCGTTGCGCCTCGTGGCGGCCGCGCTGGTCGCCGTGGCGACCATCGGGGTGCTGGCCTGGGAGCGGGGCGCGCGCGCGCTGGCGGGCCTCGTCGGGCGGGCGGACCAGTTCCGTCGGCTGCCGCTCGCCGCCGTCGCCGAGGGCGCGGGGCTGACGCTCGCGAGTTGGCTCACGTATGGCTTGGCGTTCTGGTTGCTCGGGCGGGGCCTCGGGCTGCCGGGTGCGCTCCCTCTCGCCGTCGCCACGGGGGCGTTCGCCTTGGGATACATTTTGGGCCTGCTCGCCCTGTTCGCCCCGGGCGGCGTCGGGGTGCGCGAGGTGGTTCTGATCGGCTTGCTCACGCCCGCCCTTGGCAGCGGTGGTGCGGTAGCGTTGAGCGTCGGGTCCCGGGTACTCCTGACCCTGACCGAAGTCGCAGCCGCACTCGCCGTGCTGCTCGTCACCGGAAGAACGAAGGAGGACCTGGGTGTACGAACCTAAGCGGCCGACCCTCGTCGCCACCGCGATGTTCACGCTGTGGGTGGCGCTGCTCTCGGTGCCGATGCTCCAGGGGAAGTGGCTTGCCTCGCCCTGGAGCGATCAATACGCGGCCGGCTACGCCTTCCGGGCGTGGGGCGCCGAGTGGTGGCACCGTCTGGGACACGTGCCGCTGTGGAACCCGGAGCTGTTCGGGGGTCTGCCGTTCGTCGCCGCCGGGCACGGTGACATTTTCTACCCGACATCCTTCTTGCGTCTCGTTCTCCCCGTCGAGACAGTGGTGAATCTCGGCTTCGTCTTGCACTACATCCTCGCCGGGCTCTTCACCTATTGGCTGCTGCGGCGGCTGCATGTGTCATGGACCGGCTCGGTGATCGGCGGTTTGGCCTACGAGCTGTCAGGCCTGATCGCGTCATACCCGTCCCCGGGGCACGACGGCAAGCTGTTCGCGTCGGCAGCACTCCCGCTCGCATGCCTGGCGCTTCTGATGGCGCTGCGCGACAAGCGGTGGGAGGGGTATGGGCTCCTCGCGGTCGCCGTCGCGTTGAGCCTGCTCGGCCACTTCCAGATCGCCTATTACCTCTTGATCGCGGCTGGGGTGTTCGCCCTGTATCTCACGCTGCAAGAGAATCCGGGTGACGCGCCGGCGCGCCGCTTCGGGCGCCTGGGATTGGTGCTCGGCGCGGTGCTGCTCGGGTTCGGCCTCGCGGCGATCCAGGTGCTCCCCTTCATCCACTACATCCCGTTTTCACCGCGCGCGCAGGGCTTCCACGGATTCGAAGGGTCGACCTCTTTTGCCGTTCCCTGGAGCCACGTCCCCGAGTTTGTTCTCAAGCACTTCGCGGGCTCGCGCGAAACGTACTGGGGGCCCAACGTGGTCAAGCTGCACTCCGAGTACCTCGGGTTGCCGGTCGTCGCCCTCGCCGCGCTTGGCGCCCTGGCGAGCGAGCGGCGGCGGCTTGTGCTCTGGGTCGGCGGGCTCGGGCTGTTGTTCCTACTGGTCAGCCTGGGCGCGGCCACTCCGTTCTACCGGGTGTGGTGGGCCGTGATGCCGCTCGTGAAGAAGACGCGGGCGCCCGGGATGGCGTTCTTCGTCGTCGCGTTCGTGGTGGCGTTACTCGCCGGGTTGGGAGCGGAGCGACTCGAGCGCAAACAAGGGCGGGCCGCACTCACGGCGTGGCTCGTCGTGGCAGGGGTCGTGGCGCTGCTCGCCGTGACGGGCGTTTTCGGTGCGATGGCCCAGTCCCTGGCTGCTTCCGTGCAGGCCGCCACGGGCCTCCAGACGATGGCAGCAGCCCGCGCCGATGCCGCGACGATTCAGTGGGGGGCCTTTGGAAGCGCTGTCGCGCTCGCCATCGCCGCCGGGGTGGCACTCGCCGCGCTGGACGATCGCCTCACGCCACGCCTCTTCGCCGTGACGCTCCCCCTTGTGGTGGGCGGTGACCTCTGGCTCAACGCCCGTCACTTCTGGGTGTACTCGCCGAATCCCCGCGAAGACCTGTTTCGCCCGGATGCGGTGACCGACCGGATCAAGGGAACACCGTTACCGTACCGCGCGCTCGATCTCGGCGTGTACCCACCGCGCCCCTATGGCGTCCCGTTGATGGCCTTCGACATCCCCCAGATGCTCGGCCATCACGGCAACGAGCTGCGTTATTACGACGAGCTGCTCGGGGCCGAGAATGGCTGGGAGAACCTCCGGTTCGTCCAGCTCTGGGGCCTGCTCTCCGTGCGTTATGCCATCGCCCCGAGCGGCGCGCGTAACACGGACAGTATCCCTGGCTACAAGCGGATCCTCGACTCGGTACTCACATCGTCGGGCGTGCGCGCGACCGTGTTCGAGCGTGTCGATCCGGCGCCCTACGCGCGCGTCGTGCCGGGGGCCTTCAAGGCGAGCGACTCGAGCGTCGTGGTCCCCACGCTCGTCGACCCGCGCATCGACTATGGCCGCGTGGTGCTGTTCACGCCCGACCAACTGGTCACGCCCGCGCCGATCCGCGAGATGCCGCCGCCCAGCCCGGCGCATGCCACCGTGACGGCGTGGGAGCCGGGTCGCATGACCATCGCTCTGGACCCCGCGCCGCCCCAGCCGAGCTATGTGCTCGTATCGGAAAACTGGTATCCCGACTGGCGGGCGAGCGTGGACGGAGCGCCAACGCCCGTGCTGCGGGGCGACTACGCGCTCATCACGGTGCCGGTCCCCGCCGGGGCGAAGCAGGTCGCGCTCAGCTTCCACTCGCCCGAGTATCAAACGGGGAAAGCGATCTCGCTCACGTCGCTGGTACTGCTGGCGGCGATCATCCTGCTGCCGGTAGCGCAGAGACGACGGCCCAATGCCTGAACGGGGGTTGGTCGTGATCCCCACGTACAACGAGGCGGCGAACCTCGCCCACCTCGTGCCGCAGGTCCTCGCGCAGGACCCCCGGCTCGACCTCCTGATCGTAGACGACAACTCGCCCGACGGGACGGGGCAACTGGCCGAAGCACTGCGACAGAAGGAGCCCAGGCTGAGCGTGATCCACCGGGAAGGGAAGCTCGGGCTCGGCACCGCCTATATCGCCGGGTTTCAGTGGGCGTTGGAGCGGGATTACGCCTTCGTGTTCGAGATGGACGCTGACTTGTCGCACGACCCGGCACACTTAAAGGAGTTTCTCAAGGCCATCGAGGAGGCCGACCTGGTGCTCGGGTCGCGGTACTTGGGCGGTAGGGTGACCGTGGTCAACTGGCCGATGGCCCGCCTCATGTTATCCTACAGTGCGAACATTTACGCCCGCTGGGTGACCGGATTACGCGTCTGGGACCTCACGGGGGGGTTCAAGTGCTTTCGCAGGCGAGTGCTCGAAGCCATCGACCTCTCGCAAGTGCGGTCCAATGGTTATGCGTTTCAAATTGAAATGAGTGTGAGGGCATGGCGCAAAGGATTCGCTCTGAAGGAAATCCCCATCGTGTTCGTGGACCGGACCGAGGGATCCAGCAAGATGAATCGCGCCATCGTGCGCGAGGCCGTCTGGGTAGTGCCGCGGCTCAGGCTGATGGCGTGGTTCGGCCGCATCTAGCGGGCCTTCCGATCTACAAGATGACGGGGTCGGGAAACGACTTCGTCATGGTGGACGGCCGTCACACTTCGCCCGCGGACTGGTCCGACGAGGACATCCAAGCGGTGTGCGCCCGCGGTACCGGAGTGGGCGCGGATGGACTGGTGTTCCTGCGTCCCGGCTCGGCCCTGAACACGGTGGCGATGATCTACTTCAACTCGGACGGGTCCCGCGCCGCCATGTGCGGTAACGCCGCGCTGTGCAGCACGCGCCTCGCCGCGAGGCTCGGCATCGCGAGCGGCGAGGGGATGAAGCTCGAGACGGACGCAGGTGTCTACAGCAGCCGCTGCGCCGGTGCCGGGGAGCGAGCCGAGCTCGGCCTTGGTCCGGTGGACGCTCCGGCTGCCGTGCCGGGCCTCGCACTGGACGACGGGGAACGCCGCGCAGCCCTCGGAACGGTCGGCGTGCCGCACCTCGTCGTGTTGGTCGACGACGTCAGCTGCGTCGACGTCGACGGTCGCGGCAGGATGCTTCGCTCCGATGCGACCCTGGGGCCCGAAGGGGCGAACGTGAACTTCGTCTCCGCGGGAGGCTCGTCCGCGGAGTGGTTGATGCGGACGTACGAGCGGGGTGTCGAGGCCGAGACTTTGGCCTGCGGAACCGGTGCGGTGGCAGCAGCCTGCGCCGTGGTGGAATGGGGCCTGGCAAAGCCGCCGGTCACCATCTGGACCCGGAGCGGCCGGCCCCTGGAGATCAGGGCCACGCGGCTCACCGACGGGAGCTACGACGACATCTGGTTGGCGGGGGAGGCGCGGCTCGTCCTGAGGGGTGTGATTAACTGAGGCGATTCTCCACATTGGCTCTCTTCGTAGCTTAACATAACATATCTTATACGAAGTTCTGGTGGTCAAAAATCACGGTTGTACCGCACCCCGCGTCAGCTCCCCGATGCGCACCTTGGCTTCAACCGCAGCGCCCGCCGTGTCGGACCCCTGGAGGATGGCGCGGTACGCCGCGAGCGCGCGCGCGGTGTCTCCAGCTGCCACCCACGCTCGGCCCGCGTCCGACAGAAACTGGGTGTGCAAGAACGGCAAGCGTGCCACCTCTGCCGCACGCTGGTACGCCTCGGCGGCGTCCTTGGGACGCGCCGCATTCTCGTACGCCGCCCCCAGCAGCCCGTACGCCTGCGCCTGATAGGCCTTCCCCGCATCGGGCGCGAACCGCTTCAACAAATCGATTGCCAGCTGGTTTTGCCCCTGCGCCAGTCGCACCTGCGCGAGCAGGATGGTGCCTTCCTGTGCGGCGCGAGTACCGGCGTAGTTTTCAACCAGTCGCGCCAGTTCGCTCGCCGCCAGTCCGAAGTTGCGGGAATCCACGGCGAGTCGAGCCTGCTCGAGCTGAGCGCCGGCAGTGCGCTCCGCCGTCCGGTTGGACCACAGGTACCACACGAATAGCACCGCGACGACCCCACCGATCATCCCGAGGTAGGCCGCCACCTGCTTGTGGCGCTTCACCCACTGGACCAGCCAGGTCCACCGGTTTGAGTCCGCCGCGGGAACGGCGCGTCCCGCTGGCGTCGTCACCGAAGTCGCCATGCCGGCAAGCCTCTCAATGGAACGCCTTTCTCCTGCTGCTACGCCTTCGAGTCTCGCTCCCCAGTGCCCCTGGGGTGACTCGAACACCCGGCCAACGGTTTAGGAAACCGCTGCTCTATCCACCTGAGCTACAGGGGCTAAGCGCCCCAATGTACAGGGGTTACGTGTAGTGTAGCAAGGCCTCGATGCGCTCTCCCGTGAGTCGTCCGCGGCCGTGCAGGAAATCGAGCTCGATCAAGAAGGTGCATCCCACCACTCCAGCGCCGTGTTTGCGCACCAGCTGCGCCGCGGCCGCGGCAGTGCCCCCGGTGGCGAGCACGTCGTCCACGATGAGGACGCGATCCGCGGCACCGACGGCGTCACTGTGCATCTCGAGAGCATCGGTGCCATACTCGAGGGCGTACTCCACACGTCCGCGTTCCGCCGGCAGCTTCCCGGGCTTCCTCATCGGTACGAGCCCTGCTTCGAGTGCCAGCGCGATCGGCGCCCCCAGCAGGAAACCGCGTGATTCGATGGAGACGACGCGCGAGATCCGGTCGCCGCGAAACGGTGCGGTCATCAGTTCTACGGCGCGTCGAAACGCCTTGGGGTCAAGCAGCAGCGGTGTGATGTCCTTGAACAGGATCCCCGGTTTTGGGAAATCGGGGACATCCCGGATGCGGCGCGAGATGTCCTGGAGGGTCAGCGGCTGGCTCAATGGTCGCCTTTGTAACTAGTTGATTTCAAACGTGTTCGGCAGCGCCACGTCATGTGGAATGGCGGCTTTGTCCACACGGTCGACACGCGCTACTGACGGCCCTCGCGCCAGCGCCTGCTCCAGGCGTGCGAGCGCGTCATCGACCCCTTCCGCCGTCACTTCCACGGAGCCGTCCGGGAGGTTTCGCACCACTCCGCGCAATCCCAGGCGCTCCGCCTCCCGCCACACGAACCAGCGGTACCCCACCCCCTGCACCCGTCCGTACACGCGAAATCGCACCGCGGGCACCCGCTACTCCTGGCCGTGTTGCGCCACGCGTCGACGATACCACCACACGTACACAGCGGCGATCGCCGCCAGGACCGGCAGCAGAATGAGCACCGCCCGCCCCGCGTACGTCTGCGCTTCCTGATTCAGCACGGTGAGGATCACGTCCTCCTTCCGACCGATGAACCACCCGATCCACGTGAGAACGGTGCACCAAACCAGCGCGCCCAGCCCGGTGAACGTGACGAACTTCGCCAGGTTCATGCGCGCCAGCCCGGCCGGAATCGAAATCAGGTGGCGCACCACGGGGAGCATGCGGCCCATGAAGGTGCTGATCTCGCCGTGCTGGGCGAAGTACCGTTCCGAGCGCTCGAGGCTGCGCTCGGAGACCCAGAAGTATTTGCCGATGCGGCGCACCACGGCCCGCCCCAACCAATGGGCGAGACCGTAGTTGGCGAGCGCGCCCATGATGCTTCCCGTCACCCCGCAGGCGATCGCGAGCGGGAAGCTCATCTCGCCCTTCGCCACCAGGTAGCCGGCCGGAGGCATCACTAGCTCGCTGGGCAGCGGCAGAAACGAAGACTCGATCGCCATCAGAACCACGATCCCGGGGTATCCGAGGTCGCGGAAGCGTTCCAGCAGCCAGTGGATGAAGCTCTCAAGCATCGAAGCCGTGCTCTCCGACGAGGGGAACGAAGTGTGCCTCACCTAGGGGAATCCGGCGAGTGCCCGTGTCGCCGCGCTCGACCAGCGTAAGGGTCTGCGCGCCACGAGCACCGACCGGGATCAAGAGTCGTCCTCCGGGCGCGAGCTGCTCGACGAGTGGCGGAGGAATCTCGGGACCCCCCGCGGCGACCAGAATGGCGTCATAGGGCGCATAGGCGCTCCACCCCAGGGTCCCGTCACCGTGCAGCACCGACACGTTTGCCACCCCTGCCTCGCGCAGGGCCGCTTGAGCCGCCCGGGCGAGGCTCTCGACGCGTTCGACCGAGAACACGGTAGCGGCGAGGGCGGCAAGCAGGGCGGTCTGGTATCCCGACCCGGTGCCGATCTCGAGCACCCGCTCCTTCCCCCGCAGGCCCAAGGCCTCGAGATAGCGTGCCTGGGTGAAGGGTTGCGAGATCGTCTGGTCGTTGCCGATCGGGAGCGCGACATCCTCGTAGGCGCGGTGCCGCACCGCCTCCGGAACGAACAGGTGGCGTGGGGTCTCGGCGAAGGCCTTGAGCACGGCGAGGTCGCCGATGCCCTTGGCCCGGAGCGCTTCCACCAGCCGGGCGCGGTACCCGGCGAAGCTGTCGCCCGAACCGCTCAGTCGCCGGGGAACCATTTGCGCACCACCTCGAGCAGATCGTAATTCGTCATATCCATGTGCAGCGGCGTCACGGAGATGTAGCCGTCACTCGTAGCCCGAAAGTCGGAGTCAGCGTCACCGGTCCATGTAATGCGACCCCCGCCGATCCAGTAGATGTCCTTTCCCCACGGGTCTTTCATCAGGGCGATCTCCTCGCTGAACACGCGACTGCCGAGGTGGGTGACCTTCACTCCCTTGACCTCGTCGCCGGGGATCGCGGGGAGGTTGATGTTCAGCAGCGTCTCCGTGGGAAAATCCTTCACGTCGACGATGCGACGCAGCAGCGCGTGCAGGCCCTCCTTGTGCGTTGCCAGCAGGTCCAAATCCGAGCCCGCGTACGACACCGCGATGCTCGGGATGCCCGCCACGAGCCCCTCCATCGCCGCCGCGACGGTGCCCGAGTAGAACACGTCTTCGCCCATGTTCTGGCCGTGGTTGATCCCGGACAGCACGAAGTCCGGCTTCTCCGGCATCAGCATGTCGATGGCGAGCAGCACGCAGTCAGTCGGGGTGCCGTCCACCTGGAACGCGCCGTCCGCGCGACGCGTGGCGCGAACCGGGCGATGCAGCGTGAGCGAGTGCGACGTGCCGCTCTGCTCCCGGTCCGGCGCCACGACGGTGACCTGGCCGAGCGAGGCGCAAACCTCTCCCAGGACCGCGAGGCCGCGGGCCAGGATGCCGTCGTCGTTCGAGATCAGGATGTTCATCGTACTCCGAAGATGATCGCTCGCCCGTACCGCGTGAAGACGCGTGCCAGGCGCCAGGTGTCCGCCCAGTACCGGAAGTGGCTGGGCCGCCCCTCGTACACCGTGGCGATGGGGACCGATCGGACTCGCAAGCCTTGGGCCAGCGCCTCGAGGAGAAACGCGGTCTCAAAGTCGTACCGCGCCTCGCGGGGGCGAACGAGCTCGGCGGCCCGACGCGTCAGCGCCCGGAACCCCGTCTGCGCATCCAGGACCGCGCGCCCGCCGATGCGCGACGCGAGCGCCGCCGAGAGCCAGTTGGTACAGCGTCGCCCGAACGGCATCGCGCGCGTGCGGGCCCGCGCACCCAGGACGACGTCCGCCTGCTGCGCCGCCACCGGCGCCACGAGACGGGGGATCTCCTCAGGGGGATGCTGGCCATCGGCGTCGAGGGTCACGATCATCGCCGCCCCGTCGGCGAGCGCCCGGGCGATCCCCGTCCGCAGGGCCGCCCCCTTCCCGAGATTGCGGGGGTGGACCAGCACGGTCGCCCCCTGGTCCCTTCCCGCTCGGCCGGTCTCATCCCCGGATCCGTCATCCACCACGTAGACGGGCACACCAGGGAGCGCATGCCGGACTCCCGTCACGACTCCGCCGATCGTGGCGGCGGCCTGGTAGGCGGGAATGACGACCGCGATGCCGCCGTCAGCGCGCCCCGGCATTCGACGAGGCGGTCCCCTCGAGCAGGGCGAGGATCGACTTCAGCTCCAGACGGAGGTCCTTGATCGTCTGGGTCGCCAGGGCGCGCCGGGCCTCCGGCTTCAACTCGCCCGAGCGACGGTACTGCTCGATTTTCTGGCGCGCGCCCTCGATCGTGTATTTCTCCGTGTACAAGAGGTGCTTGACCAGCATGATCAGCTCGATCTCGCGTCGCTGGTACACCCGGTTGCCCGACCGGTTCTTGGCCGGGTTGAGGAAGCGGAACTGACTCTCCCAGTAGCGCAGCACGTGGGGCTTCAGGTCGGTGAGCTGGCAGACCTCGCCGATCGAAAAGAACTCCTGGACGGGATATGGGACGCTCATTCTCCCCCTCCCCCTCCCCCTCCCCACTGCTCCGCTTTCAGCTCTCGTTCCATCAGATCGCCCACCGCCTTGCGGGGCGGTTTGCCGCTGAACAGCACCGCCGCGACCTGCTCGGCGATCGGGAGTTCGACGCGGTGCCGCGCGCCGAGACTGACCGCGGCGCGCGCCGTATTCACACCTTCGGCGACCGAGGCGCGGCCGGCGAGCGCTTGGTCGAGGGACACCCCCCGACCCAGCTCCACTCCGAGGGAGTGGTTGCGCGACAGCGGCCCGGTCGCGGTGAGAATCAGGTCACCCATCCCCGCGAGGCCGGCGAAGGTTGCGGGCTCGGCACCGAGGGCCACGCCCAGCCGGGTGATCTCGGCGAGCCCGCGGGTGATAAGCGCAGCCCGGGTGTTGTGCCCCAGGCCCAGCCCCTCGAGGATCCCGGCGGCGAGCGCAATCACGTTCTTGAGCGCTCCGCCCAGCTCAACGCCGATCGTGTCGGTGTGTGAGTAGACGCGGAAGTGACTCGTCGAGAACACCTGCTGCACCCGCTGCGCGACGGCGTGGTCCCGCGCGGCCGCCACCACCGCCGTGGGCTGCCGCTGGTACACCTCCTGCGCGAACGAGGGCCCCGACAGCACGGCCAGCTGCGCGCCCCGGGGCAGAACCTCACCGAGCACACAGGAAGGCGTCGCCAAGCGCTCCGGCTCCAGCCCTTTCGACACGCTCACCACGAGCGCGCCGCGTCGCAACACGGAGGAGGCGCGCGCCATCACATCCCGTACGACGTGGGACGGTGCGGACGAGACGACCACGTCGGCCTCGCGCACCACGCTTTCCAGGTCTCCGCTGGCCCGCAGGGTGGGTCCGAGGGTGGCCCCCGGGAGAAACACGTGGTTGACGTGCTCCCGGTTGATGCTGTCCACCACCTCCGGCTCACGCGCCCACAACGTCACCGACTCGACCCCCCCCTTGCGGGCGAGCAGGTCCGCGAGCGCCGTGCCCCAGGCGCCGCCGCCCACCACGGCGATCTTGGTCACGGGAGTGCGCGGCTCACGCCACCACTCCTTTTCTCGTCCGGAACCGATTCTCGGTGCCGTTGATCAGCCGCCGAATGTTGGCTCGATGCGAGTACACGATCAACAGCGCGAGCGCCACGCTGGCCCAGAAGGTGTACGGCGCGGTCGGCGCGGTGAGACGCACCCAGAGCGGAAACAGCACCGCCACCGCGACCGATGCCGCGGACACGTAACCGAATAGCCAGAGGGTGGCGCCCCAGATCGGCACCGAGATCGCGAGCGCCAGCGGAGCGAGCGCGAGGAACACCCCGGCGGCGGTCGCGACCCCCTTCCCTCCCCGAAAGCGAACATAGGGCGAAAACATGTGCCCCAGCACCGCCGCGACCCCGAGCAGGACTGGAAACCACGCCGGAGCGGGCGCCCAGCGACCCAGCAGCGCGACCGGGATCACCCCTTTTACGACGTCGATCAGCCCAACCGGGACCGCGTACTTCCAGCCGAGGACCCGGTAGACATTTGTCGCGCCCAGGTTCTTGGAGCCGTGTTCGCGCAGGTCAATCCCCCGGCCGAGTCTGGCGGCGAGGTAGCTGGTGGGCGTCGCGCCGATCAAGTACGCCACGACCACCAGGGCGGCGAGACCGAGGCCGTTCATCGCTGGGCCGCCGATTCCCGTTTGCGGCGAAACTTGATGCTCAAGGGAGACCCGGTGAAGCGCCACGCCGCGCGGAAGCCGTTGAGGAGGTAGCGAGTGTACGACTCCGGGATCGCCTCAGGTCGGTTGGACACGATCGCGATGCGCGGCGGCGCCGTCCCGATCTGGGAGGCGTACAACAGGCGCACCGACTCGCCCACGGGCTGGGGGGGCTGCTGGCGGTCCACCAGCGCCTCGAGCACCTCGTTCACCTCGTGCGTCGCGATCCGCTTGTCGCGCTCCGCGGCCACGGTGAGGATCAGCTCGAGCAGCGTGGTGACGCGCTGGCCGGTCTTGGCCGACATGTAGAGGAACGGGATGAACTCGAGAAACGGCGCGCGAGCCTTGATCTCCCGCTCGCCGCGCACCGCGGTGTTGGTCTCCTTCTCCTCGACGAGATCCCACTTGTTCACGGCGATGATGAGCGCGGCGCCCTGCTCCCACGCATCGTTGGCGATCTTCAGGTCCTGCACATGCATGCCGTCGGTCGCGTCCACGACGAGCACGCACACGTCGGCCCGCTCGATCGCCCGCGCGGTGCGCAGCGTCGAATAGAATTCGAGATCGTCGTCCACCTTGCTGCGCTTGCGCAGGCCTGCCGTGTCGATGAACACCAGGGCGCGGCCCTCGTACAGGAGCGGCGTGTCGATCGCGTCCCGGGTGGTGCCCGGCTGGTCGGTCACCACCAATCGCTCGCGGCCCAGTAAGCGATTCACCAGGCTCGACTTGCCCACATTGGGACGGCCGACCACCGCGACGTGGATCGCGGCTTCTTCGGCCACCGCCCCCGCCGCCGGCAGCCGCTCCACCACGCGATCGAGCAGGTCGCCCGAGCTTTTCCCCACCGCCGCCGACACCGGAAACGGGTCGCCGAGGCCGAGCTCGTAGAACGCCATGTGCCGGGTGTCCACCGGGAGCTGATCAGCCTTGTTCGCGACGAGGATCACCGGGCGCTGCGCCTTCCGCAGGTATTGCGCGATCGCGAGATCGGCGGGGTGAACGCCCGCCTCCACGTCCACGACGAAGAGCACCACATCGCTCTCGGCGACGGCCAGCTCGACCTGGGTGCGGACGGCCCGATTGAGCGAATCGTTCGCCTGCAGGACGAGGCCGCCGGTATCCACCAGCCAGAAGCGCCGCCCGTTCCAGTCCGCCACCCCGAAGTTCCGGTCGCGGGTCACCCCCGGGCGGTCGTCCACGATCGCCTCCCGACGGCCGATCAAGCGATTGAACAGGGTCGATTTCCCGACGTTGGGACGGCCGATGATGGCAACCGTAGGAGCGCCGGTCATCCTCCCCCCCCCTCTCCCCCGCCAATTGCGGATTGCGGATTGGCGATTGCGGATTCGACAGGTGCCGACTCCAATCCGCAATCCGCAATCCGCAATCCGCAATTGCTCAGCACGTCCGCAAAGTCATACGACAGCTTCAGCGGCATCGGCAGGCGCGCCGCCAGCTCGTCGGCGCTCACGTCGTCCATGAAGACCAGGTCGTCGTTGACCGCCTCGGCGGGTAGCCAGACCAGGTCCAGGTTGCCCCGCGGTTCGAGCGCGGCCTCGATGGCCGACGCCGGCAGCAACCCGGCCGTGGTCACGGACGGCCCGAACAGCGTGTTCTCGACCACCACGAGCTCGAACCGCGCCCTGGTGACGGCCGCCACGTCCGCGAGGACCTGCGGCATGAGGGGACCCATTGCCGTACCCGTCACGACCCCGATGCGCTTGCCTGTCAGGTCGGGAAGCCGGTCGCGCGCCGCCGCGATCCGGGTCTGGAGGTACCGCACCGACCCGACGCCGTTCTCGCGCTGCTCGAAGTCGCCGTACCATTCCGCTGGTGGCAGCGAGATTCCAGCCTGCAGATACAGATCGTCAGCGCCGTAGCACCAGGGGAAGCCTCGTTCGCCGAGCGCGCGGGTCGCGAACCGCTCGACCGTCGCGAGCGCGGCGCGGCACTGCACCCCCGTGAGCTCCTGGACGAGGTCTCGCTTGGAAAACTCGGTGAGCGCCACCGGCACCACCGAAACCGAGAGGATCGGCTCCCCCAGCGCGGCAAGGTCGGTGAGGGTGCGCACCAGCTCTGCCCCGTCGTTTGCGCCGGGGATCAGCACGACCTGGGTGTGAAACTTGATCCCCTGCTGCGCCAACGCCCTGAGCTGGGGCACGATCTCAGGTGCTTCGGGGTTACGGAGCAGCCAGCGGCGCACCGTAGGGTCGGTGGCGTGCACGGAGACATAGAGCGGCGACAGCCGATATGCGACGATCCGCTCCAGGTCCCAAGGCTTGAGGTTGGTCAGCGTCGCAAAGTTGCCGTACCGGAACGACAGCCGGTAATCGTCGTCCCGGATGTACAACGGCGTCCGCAGACCCTTGGGGTTGCCGTCCACGAAGCAGAAGTCGCAGTGGTTGGCGCAGCGACGGATCCGCGGTGCTTCCAACGTGACGCCGAGGGGGAGCCCCTCCGGTCGCACGATGTCGTACTCGATGCCGTCGCCGTCGGGCAGCGTGGCGGACAGCACGAAGCACTCGTCCGCGGCCAGGAACTCCCAATCCAGGAAGTCCTCGAGCGCGCGACCGTTGACCGCGTGCAGCTCCATTCCCGGGACGAGCCCGAGTTCCGCGCCGAGCGAGCCCGGCGCCACCGCTTGGACACGAACCACTGCACCTACCCGGACTTCAAGGACTTTGTGAAGCCTAGCGTCGCAACCTCAACGCAGGCTGGGACTTCCGTCGAGCGATGAAATATCGCTCAGGAAGGGCGGTAGCGCCAGCCGGCGATGCCCTTGCCGCTCGCCTTAAGGTCGATCTGCTGGTTCTGTTGCGGGGGGATGGCGGGGACGTCGCGCGTCTCGCTCGCCACGATCTTGCCCGCGGGGTCCAGGAACTCGACGGTGAGTCGGAACGGCTTGGAGGAAACGGGTTTGAGGTTGGTGGCGAGGAGCGTGATGGCAGCGCCGCTCGAATCGGGGACGAAGCTCGACACGGTCACTTCCACGGCCAGGAGCGAGTCAGCTTGGGCGAGGTACTTGAGCGTCGAGTCGTGCTTCCCGCGGAGATCCCACGCCGCCGCCAACAGTTTCAGCGAGCTGCGGTTAAGCGGGTCGAGCTGCACGAGGCGCGGCGCCACGTCGAGCAGCCGCGTCGAGTCGCGCAGCTGGTAGTACCCCACCCCGAGCGAATACAGGGCGTCGCGACGGTAGGGGTTCTGCGTGAGCGCGACGGCGAGTGCCCTGGTTCCCGCCCGGAACAAACCCTGGCTCATGAGTCGTTGGCCAGCAGTGAACAACTCTTCCGGATCGAGGCCCTGCCCGTGGGCGGCGACGGAGTCGAACACTTGGGCGGCGGCGTTCCCGCGGCCGCTCTGGGCGTAGAGAGTCGCCAAGGATGTGGCTGCCTGCGCGTCCCCGGGGTACGCGGCCAGATAGTCGCGCAGCGCCTGAATCGCCGGCGCGAAGGCCGTTTGGAGCTGGCTGCTGTCCCCCGCCATCTGTTGCTGCAGTGAAGCCCGCATGGCCCTGGCCTGCGCCACCGCCTGGGTGCGGGCGGCCGAGTCGCGCGTGAAGGTCTGCTGGTCGGCCGGCGCGAGCCTGCGCGCGCGCGCCTTGCGCGATTGCGCCGACGCCACCATCCGGGCCAGCGTGGTCGAGTCGTTCTCGAGAGCGCGGTCGATCGAATCCACGCTGGCACGCAGTCGTCCGTAGTGCTGAGCCGCAGGATCGTTCAACGCGCGGCCGACGAGCATGCGGGCCGCGTTGGCGAGCGCCTCTTTCCTATCCTTGGCGAATGCCGTGTCGTTGCCCGCCGCCTCCGCGGTGCGGCGGTAGTAGACGAGGGCGGAGTCGTAGTTGTCCTTGCCGGCAAACAGGCCCGCCAGCGCGACGAACGCTTTCGGGTTCGCGGGCTCGAGCTGGGCGGCGAGGCGAAACAGCGCGGTCGCGGAGTCTTCTTTGCCGGCCTGCCACGCCGCCAGGCCGGCGTTGAGGGTGGTCGCCCACAGCCGCTGCCGGTAGCTCGCGACGTCCTGGCGACACTGCGGTGCCAGCGCGACCGCTCGGGCGAACGCGCTGTCGGCTCCGGCGGCGTCGTTCACCTCGAAGTAGTAGCGGCCCAGGTAGTACCAGGCGGCGGCGTTTTTCTCCTGGGCGTTCTGGACGATCGCTTCGGTCAGGACTCTGCGGGCCTGCGCCAGCTGCTGATCGCGCTGCGTCGGTTTCTCCGCCGCGGTCTTCAAGTACAGCAACCCGCCGGTGACCTTGAAATGGCCGGCGTTCAGCTCGCAGGGAGGTTGGGGCGCCACCCAGGCCCCTTGGCCGACCAGAGGGGCCGCGAGAGCGCCGTAGCACAGTGCCGTGAGGTCGAGCCGCAGCCGGGTACGCATCGCAGAGCGACAACCTACTGAAAACACGAAGGCCGGCAAGGAGCGTCCGTGCCGGCCTTCGTACTTGGTCTCAGAGCGGGCGACGGGATTCGAACCCGTGACGTCCAGCTTGGGAAGCTGGCATTCTACCCCTGAATTACGCCCGCAAGCCTTTCAGCACCAGGCAACTAGTCACTGCAAGACCCGTGACTACCCATTGCCTGCGCGGAATGTGCAAGGCCACCCGGCCGGGTGTCAACAGTGTTGTCGCGCCAGCTGCCGTGTCACTAGCCCTTGGACTGCCGGGCCAGTACCCGCCCACCGTAACGATGAGAATGATGAAGACCTTTTGGTCGTACACCCACGGCCTGGGTAGCTCCTTCGGCGTGACGGTCTCGTACAGCGCGTCATCTACGCACCACCCGAATCGCATCCGGCTCCCACTCCGTATGCGTACCCGCCGCCGTCGGGCCTACCAGAGTGACGGCGCGGGGCTCGGTATGGACACCGAGGCGCAGAGACCGCAGCTTAGTTGCGGGATGGGACATTCCGTCCAGCTCCCCCGGTAGCCTACACGTGCCTCGCCAGCCTGTTGTGAAGCTCCGCCTCCTTGTCATCGATGATAACCGCCTGTTCCGCGACGGCCTTGCTGGGATGCTCAACGCCCAGAACGATCTCACGGTGGTCGCGGCTCTGGCAGATGGTGAGGAGGCGCTGCGACGAGTGCCGGCAGCCAAGCCAGACGTAGTTCTGGTGGATCAGGCATTGCGAAACGGGGACGCCTTGCAGTTGGCGCAAACGGTGCGCCAGGCGTCTCCCAAGACGAAGGTGATCCTGATGGGGCTCCTCCCCATACACGAAGACGTCGTGCAGTACGTGCAAGCCGGCGTGTCTGGCTTCGTCCTGAAAGCCGCCACGTTGGACGATTTCCTCCACGCCATTCGCTCGGTGGCACAAGGCGCCAACATTCTCCCGCCTCCCCTGACAGTCTCGCTCTTCTCTCAGATTGCCGGTCTGGCGGTGCTCCGGGGCGAGGACCAAGCGCTCAAGGCCGTGCAGTTGACGAAGCGGGAACGGGAGGTGGTGGATCTGATCGCGGCCGGGATGAGCAACAAGGAAATCGCACACCGGCTCCACCTCGCCACGCACACGATCAGGAGCCACGTGCATAACGTCCTGGAAAAGCTGGCGCTACACAGCCGGCTCCAGATCGCGGCGTACATGCACGCCAAAGAACCCTCTCATCGTCGTCCAGAGACCTTCCCACCACTGCGGTAGTCTCTAAGGAGTAAGCGGTTACGACGAGCGTCTCACTCTAAGGGCTCGGCTGCCGTTTCATCCTCCCAGCGTAGTGTGCTCCCCATGTCATGGCGGTAGGTTCGCCCGTTTCGTCGTGCAGCAAGCCTACACGCGGAGGGACCGTCATGAGAAGCGGAGGCTTGGGACTCGGCGCTCGCCGGTGGCTCTTGTCCGCTCTTGTTCCTGCCGGGATCGCGCTCGGGGCCCTGATAACTCCGACCGACGTGAGCTGGGGGCAGGTCCAGCCGATAGTCGAGCTCAAAGACGGGTATGCGAAGACGACCTTGTGGAACCGGTCCACGGAGCTCTTGCGCGTGAGCGTCGAGCTCAGGCATGGGGAGGTCGTCGACGGGAACGTCCAGCTGGGTGCTCCGGTTGACGCGATCGTCAGCCCCCGACTGTTTCAGTTCGGGCCCGGAGAAACGCAGACCCTCCGCATCCTGGTCCGTGAGCGCCTCGCACCGGGGGCCGTACTGCGGCTCGTCACGTTGTTTGAGCCGGTGGTTCCAGAGACGCCGACGAAGCCGAACGAAGTCGTCACGCGGCTTGACTTCGCTACCCGGTACATCACGAAGGTGGTGGCGCCGTGATCAGGACGTTGCCGCGCGGCCCGGCTTTCGCCCTGGCCTGGTGCGCGCTGATCTGGTGGATCGCCTCAGGTGAGCCGGCCTACTGCGGAACCATCACGACATCCCGGCTCGCTCAGTCTCCCCGCGGCTCGGCGCCCGCGACTGCCCCCACGGAGACTTTGCTCGTCGAGGTTCGGCTGGAGGGGATCGGCGCTGTCCTCGTGCTCGCTGAGTCGAGGGATGACAGTGAGGTCCTCGTTCTGCCTGCGGCGCCCATCTTCAAGCTCGTGGGACTGCGGGAACCCCCGGTCGCGTACATGACGCTCGAGCAGCTACGGGGAAGGCTGGGGGTCGCGGTCGTTTGGCAACCTCGGCAGCTGGCTCTGACGTTGCTCGACCCCAATCAGATCTTGCCCGCCTCCCGCGCGCGGCTCGACCGCCTTCGCGCCACCGCCGAAGGACAGTCAGGTCTTCTCTTCCCGCAGGGCCTGCGCGGTCCCCTCTTCGGGCTGACCAGAGACGATCGGGGCGCAACTTTCCTCGACCTGGGCTATTCCGTCGGTTGGGCCACGCTGCGCGCATCCCGCTCTTCGGTGTCCGGGCGCGCGTGGCAAGTGTACGTGACCCCCCTGGACCGCGTGCAGCTCTCTTATAGCGAGGCCGAGCACCGACAACGCTACGCCGACGTGCGGTTGGCGTTGGGGCATACGTGGGCAGCGATCGTCTATCAACAGCCGAACGTGGAGGTATCCGGCGCGACGGTCATGGGACCGCTCGTTGTCTTCGGTAGCACGGAGAACCGCTATGTGTTCACGTGGCGTGGGCCGAACACGCTCAACGTTCAGCTTGGCCACTCGGGGGATCGAAGCGCCGTAAGCGTTTCCTTCGGCCCGCTTGCGCCAAGCCCTTTGATGATACCCGGCGTCAGGTAAGTAGCGAACAACCGCAAACGCCCAGAACGGAGGTTCTATGTCAAGAGTCAGGAAGCACCTTGGATGGGTGACGGCGCTCGTGCTGCCCGGTATCGCGGCGGCGCAGACGAGGTTGTCTCCTGCGTTGGCCACTATGGACATCGCGCCGGCGGGGCTTACGCTCACCAAAGGCGGCGATCTTCGCTTCCCTGAGGGGTTCCCAGGGCAAGGTTCTGTCAACGATAACGCGGCCGCAACCTGGAGTGTGAGCAACCCGCAGGGCGTCAGCCTGAGCATTAGTTTTGCCCTGCCGACTGCACTAAGCGGCCCGGGGACCAGCACGATCCCGCTCACGTACGGCAGCACGTCGGGAGCACATACCCTCTCACCCCCTGGTACTCAGGTCCTCTTCAACCCAACTGCGGGGACGACGGTGACCGGAGCCAGTGCAAGCGGCACCATCTTCCTGGGGCAGTCGTTTGGCGGTGCGGCCGACTTCGTGACCGCGACGGTGGGGACCGTGCCTTCGGGGAACTACCGCGCGACTATCGTGCTGACCGTCGCAGTCCTGTAAGGCTCGCGCCTTCCCCCTCTTCGGGCATCGGGGCGCGTCCCGCCGGGTGGCGCGCCCCGACGCTATTTGGCTGGGATCCCTCAGCGCGGGAAGCGCCGAGCACGCGGCGGCCGCCAGCGCCAGCAGCAGGCGGGTCACTACGATCGCCGATATCTCCACGCCACGATCCCAGCGCCCGCCGCCTTGATCTCGAACGCATGACTGCCGCTAGCGTCGATGGCGGGCACGTCCTGCTTCTGCGTTGCGACGACGTCCCCCTTAGCATTCAGGAACTCGAACGTCACCCCTGCAGGCAGGCTCGCCTTGGTCTTGAGATTCGTGAACAGGCCGTCGAGCTTCGCGCCCTGCTCATCCGGAGAGAATGTGCCGATCGTCACCTCGACCGTCATGGAGTCGGCGATCGTGAGGTACAGCAGCGTCGAGTCCTTCTTGCCCCGGAGCTGCCAGGCGCCCGCGAGCTTCGCGAGGCTGGTGCGATTCAAGGGGTCCACGGCATACAGCCGCTGGGCCACCGGGAGGGCCTTCGCCGTATCGTCGAGCAGGTAGTAGATCCCCCCGAGGTTGTAGAGCGCTTCACGCAGGTTGGGGTTCTTGGCAAGGCCCGCCTCGTAGGCACGCGCCGCCAGCCGGTAGCGCGGCGCCGCGAGGGTTGTCCGGAACGCCTTGATCGTGTCATCCGTGACAGCTGCGCACCGCGTCGCGACCTGCTTCACCGTCAGCGTCTTGTTCCTCGCCCGTGTGGCCGCGCGGCACGCGCTGCCCATCGGCGCCGTGTCGGGCTCGTTCGGGATCGCGTTCAGAATCGCCTGCGCCGCGCTAAACAGGTCGTTCGCCTCCGCCGAGTCGGCGTGCTCCAGGATTTGGCCGTACAACGCCCCCGCCTCGCTCCGCTTGCCCTGCTGCGAGTAAATGGCGGCAAGCCCGGCCAGCGCCTGTACGTCCCCCGGGAAGGAATCGAGATACTGCTTGTAGCCGGCTATGGCCTCGTCGTGCCGCTGCGCCGCGTGGTACACCCGCGCCACGTTGAAGAGGGCGTCGCGCTTTTGTTTGGCGAACTTGGGATCGCTCGCGGCTGGCACGGCCAGCTTGAAGTACTTCGCAGACGAGTCCGGTTGGTTCGCGTTCGCGAACAGCGTCCCGAGGTATACGAAACCCGTCGGCTCGCCCTGGTAGATCTGGTTCGCGCGACGGAACGACGCGATGGCCGAGTCCGTGTTCCCGGCCTGCCATGCCTTAACGCCCTCGTTGAACACCGGCACCCAAAACACGCGGCGCCAAACCGCGATGTCCTCCTTGCACTGCGGGGCGAGCGCCAGGGCCTTTGTGAAGGCCGTGTCGGCACCCGTCATATCATTCGTCAGCGCGTAATAGCGCCCGAAGTAGTACCATGCGGCGGGGTTCTTGTCCTGCCCCTTCGTCGTGACGGCTTCGGTGAGCACACGGCTCGCGTCCTTCAGGTAGCCGACCCGCTTGTCCTGGAACTTGGTCTCGCTCGCGTTCTTGAGGTACTGCACGGCGCCCTGGACCAGGAAATGCGAGGTGTTGAGTTCGCACTTGGCCGACGTCCATTGCTGCGCCGCGGCGGCTCCCGCGACGGAGCTCACCACCACGCCGACCAGGGCGACGACGGCTTGCTTAACGGTCATGCTCACTCCTTGGATTTGGCGACGAGTGCTTCGGCATCGCGCTCGGCGGCGCGCGCGATCTCGAGCGGCGGCCGGCCAAGCGCCCGCGCGGCAGCGAGCACGTCGTCGTATTCAGGCTTCACCCGCACGCCACCCGCGTCGGGCTGCTCCAGCACTTTGACGCGCACCGCGACCTCGGGAGACAGCTGGACGGTCACGTGCCGACGCGGCAGCGTGGCCCGCTCCGCCACCCAGCGGCGGATGCCGGCCGTCGTGCTGTGACGGAACAGCGCCGTGGTGACCGCGTCTGCCAGCTCCTGTGGCGCCATCACTTCCACACGGAAGCCCGACCGGCCCTTCTTCATCTGGACTGGCCAGGTCTGCACGTCGATGGCGCCGGCGGTCGCTAGCGCCTGCCGCAGGGGCTCCACGTACTCGGGGCTCATGTCATCGACGTCCGTGGCGAGCAGCACCACCTGCCCCGCTTCGGCCGCCTGCTCGGCGACGAGCAGCCGCAGCGCGTTGGGATAATGCGACGGGTCGCGGCGCCCGGCACCCCATCCGCTCCGCGCCATCCGCCAGCGGGCGGGTGGCGCCCCGGACGTGAGCACGCGCACGAGTGCCGCTCCCGTCGGCGTCGTCGCCTCCCCCTCGACGGGGCTCAACCCCCCGCCGGCCGCAGTCACCTCCAGCCCCTCGAGCAGGATCGCCGTGGCCGGGGCGGGCACCGGCAGCTTGCCGTGGGCCGCCTCGACCCAGCCGTTCCCCACCGCTATCGGCAAGTTGTACACCGCCTCGACGCCGAGCCGCTCGAACCCTTCAATGGCACCCACGATGTCGAGTAGCGCGTCCACGGCACCGACTTCGTGCAAATGGACCTTCTCCGGCGGGACGTTGTGCACCCGGCCTTCCGCGTCACCGATCAGGCGAAACGCGCGCACCGCCCGCTCTTTCACCCACGCCGACACCGGAGCGCGCTCCACTAGCCGCACCAGCTCGCCGACGTGCCGGCCGTGCGGCTGTTCGGGGATCGCGAACTCCACCTGGGTGCACCCCACCCCGCAGCGCGCCACCTCGCGGATGCTGATGCTCACCCCCGCGAGCCCCAGGCGCCGCGGCAACTCCTCCAGCCATGCCGCCGGGACGCCCACCGACAGCAGCGCCCCGAGGGTCATGTCGCCTGATATGCCGGCGGCCGGGTCCAGAATGGCGATTCGCATGCGACCGAAACGGCGGAAAATTAACGGGTTAAGCGCGGTACAGCCACCCGGCACCGGTGTTGAAGAGCACCACGCGCTCGTGCGGCTTGATGGCGCCCTTGGTCTTGAGCTCCAACGCTCCGGCGAGCGCAGCCCCACCCTCCGGCGACGCGTCAATGCCCTCCAAGGTCTGGAGGTCCCGCGCCGCCGCGGCGAGCGCCGCGTCCGGCACGGCGATCGCCCCGCCCCCGCTTTCCTGTAACGCCTGGAGCATCAGCCGGTCCCCCAGCGGGCCCGGCACCCGTAGGCCGGACGCGATCGTCCATGGCTCGGGCCACGGGGTGCAGCCTGCGGCGCCTTCCTGGAAGGCTTTCACGACGGGCGCGCAGCCGGCGGCCTGCACGCCATACATGCGTGGCCGCGACTCGCCCACCCAGCCCGCCCCCGCCAGCTCGCCGAACGCCTTCCACATGCCGATCAGTCCTGTGCCTCCTCCGGTGGGATACACAATCACGTCCGGCAGGGTCCAGCCGAACTGCTCGGCCAGCTCGAGACCGAGCGTCTTCTTCCCTTCGATGCGGTAGGGCTCGCGCAGCGTGGACACGTTCACCGCCCCCGCCTCCAGCGCGTAGGCATGCGCCGCTTTCCCACAGTCTCCGATGTGTCCGTCCACCAGCACCAGATCGGCGCCGAAGCTCCTGATTTGGAAGAGGATGGTGGGAGGTGTGCTCGCGGGCGCGTACACGCGCGCCGGGATGGCGGCGCGGGCGGCGTACGCCGCGAGCGCGATGCCGGCGTTGCCGGCGGTCGGGATGACAAATCGCCGCGCCCCAGCGTGCGCCGCGCGCGTCACCGCGGCCGCCAGTCCCCGAGCCTTGAACGTGCCCGTGGGATTGACGGATTCTTCCTTGACGCACAGGTCCTCGAACCCGTAGCGCGCGGCGATCCGTTGGACCGCGAGCAGCGGCGTCCCACCCTCTCCCAGCGTTACGGGGGATTCCCCGTCGCCGAGTGGCAGCCACTCGCGGTAACGCCACATCGTCCAGGGCCGGTCGGACAACAGCGCCTTGGTGCCGGGCGGCGGCACGGCGCCGTACCGAACCAAGTAGGGCTGGCCACAGTCACATACCGTGGGGAGTCCCTCGACGCTGCGCGGCTTGGTGCAGGACGAGCATTCGAGAGACCAGTGGAAGGTCACGTCGTCCAAGAGCGCGGCTGAAGCCGCGGCTCGGCTTCGTCCGCTGAAGCGGAGTGTGCGACCCGCCCGTTCACGGGCTGAGGCCGAGCCGCGAGTTCACTCGCGCACTTACGGCCGCACATTTAATCGTTCCAGGATTCGTTCGGCGAGCGTCGTCGAGAATCCCGGCAGCGCCGCGATCTCGGCCGGTGTCGCGGTCTTCACTCCCGCGAGCGAGCCGAACCGCTCGAGCAAGAGGCGCCGACGATTCGGCCCGATGCCGGGGATGGTGAGTAGCTCGGACGTGATGGTGCGGCGCGCGCGCCGCTGGCGGCTGTAGCTCACGGCGAAGCGGTGCGCCTCGTCGCGCGCTCGCTGCAGCAGCTTCAGCGAGGGGCTGCGGCGCGACAGCTGCAGCGGATCGGGCCGAGCGGGGAAGAAGACCTCCTCCTGCTGCTTCGCCAGGCTGACGATCGGTAGCTTCTCCTGCCCCAGGGCCCGCGCCGCGTCCACCGCCGCCCCCAGCTGACCCTTCCCGCCGTCGATGACCACGAGATCGGGGAGCGGTTTCTCCTCGCTGATGCGGCGACCCAGGTAGCGCGTGACGACTTCGTGTACCGCGGCGAAGTCGTCCTGCGGTGCCCCCCGGATGCGGAAGCGACGGTACTCGGCCTTCTTGGGCCGTCCCGCCTCGAACCAGACCAGCGATCCGACGGTATCCCGACCCTGGTTGGTCGAGATGTCGATGCAGACGAACGAACGCGGGACGGCCGCGAGACCGAGGTCGCGCCCCAGCGCGAACACCGGATCGGCGGACCGCTCGTCGATGTCGAAGCTCTCGATCTTCAGGCTGTCGAGCAGATGGCGGGCGTTCTGGTCGGCGAGCTGGGCGAGTTTGGCGAAGGTCCCCCGTTGGGGCACGTGCCACTCGATGTCCGGTGCCACCTGTTGTAGCGCGTCGAGGTCGTCCGGCGCGAACGGCAGCAATGCGTGCCGCGCGCGCGCTTCGAGCGGCAGGTAGCAACGCACTAGGAACGCCGCCAACACCGTTGCTTCAGCCTCGTGCTCCACGTTCTCCAGGAAGCGGTAGTCGCGGGCGATCAACCGGCCCTCCCGCACGCGCAGCACGACGCCGCAGGCGTCGTCCCCGTCACGCGCCAGCCCGATCGCGTCCGCGTCCCCGCCGCCCACGAGCTCCACCGCCTGCGGCTGCTCCACCTGGTCCAGCCATTTGAGCGCGTCGCGCAGCTGGGCCGCGCGCTCGAAGTCGAGCCGCTGGGACGCTTCGTGCATGCGCTCGCGCAGCCGCGTGCGCACGTCGACCGTCTTGCCCTCGAGAAACAGCAGCACATCGTCGATCATGCGGCGGTAGTCCGCCTCGCTCTGGTAGCCGACGCACGGGGCCCGGCACCGATCGATGTGGTAGTCCAGGCAGGGCCGATTCGGCGCGTCGTGGGGCAGGTCCCAGTGGCACGACCGCACGGTGAAGATCCGACGAACGATCTTCAACGTCTGACGCAGCGTGGCCACGTCGGTGTAGGGCCCGAAGTAGCGCGCGCCGGGAATGTTCACGCGTCGCACCACCAGCACGCGGGGGAACGGCTCCGTGACGGTCACCGCCACGCGCGGGTAGCTCTTGTCGTCGGTCAGCCGGATGTTGAACCGCGGCTTGTGCTCCTTGATGAGGTTGTTCTCGAGCAGCAGCGCCTGCGCCTCGCTCGGGACGATGATGGTCTCGAGGTCGGCGATGTGTCCGACCAGGGCGGCACGCTCCGGGGTCGAGTCCGCCTCCGGTCCGAAGTAGCTCGGCACACGCGCGCGCAGGCTCTTGGCCTTGCCCACGTAGAGGATCTCGCCCACGGCGTTCTTCCACAGATACACGCCGGGTTGGTCGGGAAGGGCGTCTAGTTCGCGCGAAAGGCGGTCAGGGATTGCCATGTCCGGACGGCATCGGGATGCTTGAGCGCCAGCGTCAGCGCGGCGTACACGATCCCAAAGATACCCAGCACGACAACCCCGCGCGGCACGGGAGCGACGCCCACCGCGAGCCGTGAGCTGCCGACGCTCGCGGCCCCGGCGACCAGCGCTCCGAGCAACGCGATCCCGAACGCCCGCCAGTCGGCGCCGCGCAGCACGTTGCCGATTCGCGCGCTCAGGTCGCGCAGGTGGAGCGTGGTGTTCACGAACGCACCGATCGATGAGCCGAGCGCGATCCCCGGGGCCCCGAGCCAGCGCATGAGCGCCCAGGCGAGACCCGTGGCGACGATGAGCGAGAAGGCCGCGATCTTCACCGGGGTGCGAGTATCACGCATCGAATAGAAGCCCGAGGCAAACAGCTTCACCGTCGCCTGGCCCACCAGGCCCACCCCGTAGGCCATGAGCACGCTCGCCACGAGGGTGGTCGCCTCCACCGTGAAGCGGCCGGTCTGGTACAACGCGGCGACGATCTCTCGACTGAGGGCGATACATGCGATGGACGACGGCACGACGAAGAACACGATGCGCCGGAACCCGAGCGCGATCCGAGCCCGCAGCTGCTCGTTCGGGGCGGCGCCGGCCGCATCGCGCGACAGCTCCGGGAGCGAGACCGCCGTGACCGACGCCCCGAACAGACTGATCGGCAGGACCTGGACGAGCTGCGCGTAGGCCAGCGCCGATACCCCGCCCGGCCCCGTGAACGACCCGAGCAGGGTGTCGATCAGACCCGACAGCTGCGCCACCCCGGCGCCCAGCAGCAGCGGCACCCAGGCGACGAGCACGCTGCGCACCCCCTCGGGAGCGAGCGAGAGTCGCAACGCGATCCCGTGGAGTAGGCGCCAGCACGCCGGCAATTGCACCGCGATCTGGAGCAGGCTGCCTGCCACCGTCCCCCACGCGAGGGCGAGCGACAGCCGGTGCAGCTGGGCGTCGAGCGGGAGCGCCCGATTCGCGAACCAGGTTCCCGCGGCCGCCATCGCGACGACCCCCGCGACGTTCCACAGCGCCGGCGCCGCGTAGGGCAGAAAGAATCGCCGATGGGTGTTGAGGATCCCGAGACACCAGGCAGACACGACCATGAGCCCGGTCATGGGAAACAGCACGCGCACCAGCGTGATCGTGAGCTGGCGCCGCGGCTCGTCGAACCCCTTGGCGATCAGCGTCGTGATCGCGGGGGCGAAGCCGATCCCGAGGAGGGCGAGCACACCGGATGCCAGCAGCAGCAATCCGAGGATCGTACCCGCGAGGACGCGCGCAGCGGCCTTGTCGGTGCGCTCGTTCAGCGCCGCATAGACGGGGATGAACGACGCCGAGAGCGTGCCCTCGCCCAGCAGGCTGCGGATGGTGTTCGGAATGCGGAGCGCGGCACGGAATGCGTCGGCGGGGATGCTGTCGTTGCCGAAGTAGTGCGCGAATACGCGCTCGCGCACGTAGCCGAGCACGCGCGTCAGGAAAATTCCGGCAGCCACCTGGGCCGCCTGGCGCCCCCCCCCGCCGGTCGGCTCCGGCGACGTCAAGTGCGCTTCTTCTTGGGGTCTTCCAACAACCGCTGGACGAACTGGATCTCCTCCCGCATCCCGGTCACGGACCGGGTCAGATCTGAGATATCGGTCTCGAGCGCCTCGACGCGCCGCTCCAGCTCCCGCACGCCCCCCGCCCCCCCCTCACCCTGCCCTTCCAGGCGACGCGCCATCGACCGGCCGAGCGGCGAGTCGAGCAGGATCGCCGTAATCGGAATCATTAAAGCGATGACGAGCACGATGACAAAGATCCACATGGACAGGATTCTACGGGGCGTCCGCCCAGCGCGCCACCTCGCGCGCCAGTGCGTCGAGCAAACCGGGGCCGTAGCGGATCAGGAACGAGGCGAGCGTGAGCACGCGCTCTTGAGGCTGTCCCTCGGGGTACACGACGGCCCGCGCGCGCGCGATCTGGCGCACCAGGGTCTCGCCCTCGAGTCGCTTCAGGCTGGCGATGAGCTTCTTCTCGATCGCCTGTGCACCCGAGAGGGCGGCGTTCCGGGCGGACTGCACGGTGCGCTCCAGCGTCGGATCGATTTTCGTCACCGACTCGAGCAGCCGGCCGTATTGCTCCTCGATCCCCTGTCGCAGCGTCGTGAGCGTCGCCACCGCTTCGGGTGGCAGCTCGTCCCGCACCAGGCGCGCCTCGAGCTCCCCCGGCTGCCCAGCGAACGCCGTCAGGTCGAGCCGGTGCCGCTCCATCAGCTTCTCCACACGGCCTTCCACCATCACTCCGGACCAGCGCGGCACGGGCGCCTGGGGGGCGACGCCGAGCGACTGGTACAACGGCGCGGCTTCGGGCAGGTACTTGAGCTCGGCCGGGCCGCCCGCGTACGCGACCGTCGGCAGCACCGCCGCCTCAATCACCGGACGCAGCAGTACGTTGGGCGAGAGACGCTCCGGGGCTTCGCGCGCCACCCCTGCGAGATCCGCACGCGTGAATCGCTCCCCACTGCGCCGCGTGCGGTAGGCGTCGCCGTTCGGCTCCAGCCGGTCCCGTCCCTGGGCGGCCTCGACGAATACGGGCGTGTAGCCGTCGGCCAAGGTGTGGTCGAGCCCCCGCAGCACCCACGGCGCGGCCGCCTGCTTGGCGCCGCGGTCGTGGGCGCGGAACACCGCCAGTCCCTGCGATCCGAGCAGCGCGTTCAAGACCTCGGCACACGCGTCGGCGAGCGTGGCCTCGGGCCGGTACGCCGCTTCGAGCCAGCGCAGCACGTCCGTCTTGAACTCGGTGTCGGGCGTCCCGGTCTTGAGCTGTTCCAACGCCGCGCGGATTTCGTCACCACAGTGCTCCCGCGCCAGGGGCAGGAGCGGCGCATCGGCCGGGCGCTCGCGCAGCACGATGCGCGCGAGGTCGCCAGCCGAATTCAGAAACGTCGCGTGATTGGCTTCCGCGAAGTCGTGGTCGTCCCCCGCCACCCAGAACACCGGCACCACGCGGACGCCCCGATCGCGCTCGAGCCGTCGGGCGAGCGCAATCACCGATAGCGCCTTGTAGATCGTGTAGAGCGGGCCGGTGAACAGGCCGGGCTGCTGGCCCGTCGTGACGGCCAGCACCTCGCCGCCCGCCAGCTTGTCGCGTCCCGGGCCGGGCAACACCGCCCCAAGCACGCTCGCCGCGACCCGGCGTGGCGTTGCTGGCTGGGTGGGCAGCTCCAGCGCCGCGATGGGCGTGGGCACGATACGCGGGATCACCCTTGCCCTATCCCCCTTCCCCGGTTTCTCCGAA
>Ga0209376_1000021_pt1 | contig 156252 bp, 125 predicted proteins | sample GraSoiAngelo_134_FD_185891 | JGI IMG/M metagenome (GOLD analysis project Ga0209376, IMG submission 185891) | Grasslands soil microbial communities from the Angelo Coastal Reserve, California, USA - 14_0929_05_30cm (SPAdes) (version 2) | ecosystem: Environmental > Terrestrial > Soil >... | reverse complement strand
CGCAGCCTTATCGCAGAATATACCTCGTTTCGAGGGTTCTGCCGTTCGCGCTCTGCGTCGCCTCCGCCCAGGCCCAGCTCCGCGTCGCCTCACCGGACGGTCGGAACGAGGCCACGGTCGAAATCCACGAGGGCAAGCTGTACTACAGCCTGCGACGGGACGGTCGAGCGCTGCTGCTGCCGTCGCTGCTCGGCTTCGAGTTTCAGGGCGCGGCGCCCCTGCGCGACGGGCTGCGCCTGGTCGACACGAGCCGGAACGCGGTCGACGAGACCTGGACCCAGCCGTGGGGCGAAGTCGCCCGCGTGCGGGACCATCACAACGAGCTGCGGGTCGCCGTCGCTGAAGCGGCGCCCCAGGGACGGCGGTTCGCCGTGGTGTTCCGGGCTTTCAACGACGGCGTCGGGTTCCGCTACGAGCTACCGGCGCAGCCCACCCTCCAGGACTTCGTCATCACGGACGAACTCACCGAGTTCGCCTTGGCGGACGACGCCCGGGCGTGGTGGATCCCGTCGAATCGGCCGAGGCTGGACCGCTCGGAGATGTTGTACTCGTCCTCGCCGGTGAGCGTGATCGACAGCGTGCAGACCCCGCTCACGCTGGAGACCCGCGACGGCCGCACGTTCATCGTCATTCACGAAGCGAATCTGGTGGATTACGCGCGCCTGAACCTGCGGGGCGCGCGCATGGAGAATCGCACGCTGCACGCGGCGCTGGCGCCGTACGCCGACGGCATCAAAGTGCGCGGCCACACGCCGTTCGTGACGCCGTGGCGCACGATTCAGCTGGCCGACCGCGCCACCGATCTGGCGCCGTCGGTGCTCGGCCTGAACCTGAACCCGCCCAGCGTGCTCGAGAACACGAGCTGGATCAAGCCGATGAAGTACATCGGTATCTGGTGGGGCATGCACATCGGCACGATGACTTGGAGCTCGGGGCCCAAGCACGGCGCCACGACTGCGAACGCGAAACGCTACATCGATTTCGCCGCCGCCAACGGACTGGGCGGCGTGCTGGTCGAGGGCTGGAACTTGGGCTGGGACGGCGACTGGATTCAGAACCGCAACGCCTTCTCGTTCACGCGAGCCTATCCCGATTACGATCTCCCGGAGGTCGCGCGCTACGCCCATGAGAAGGGTGTGAAGCTGATCATCCACAACGAGACGTCGGGGGGAATCGAAAACTACGAGCGCCAGCTGGATAGCGCCTTCGCGCTCTACCATTCGCTCGGCCTCGACGCCGTCAAGTCGGGCTACGTCGCCGACTTGACGAGCGAAGGCCACTCGCACCACGGACAGTACATGGTGCGGCACTATCGCAAGGTGATCGAGACGGCCGCGAAGTACGGCATCATGCTGGACGTCCACGAGCCGATTCACGACACCGGGGAGCGGCGCACCTACCCGAACATGATGACGCGGGAGGGGGCGCGCGGCCAGGAGTACAATGCCTGGGGGGGCGAGGGGGGCAACCCGCCGGAGCACGAGACGATTCTCTTTTTCACGCGACTGCTCGCCGGGCCGATGGACTTCACGCCAGGCATCTTCGACATCCTGATCGCGCGCGGCACCGGCCGGCCCCGCCGTCCCGAGGAGCCCCGGCCGCGCACGACGGTCGCCAAGCAGCTCGCGCTCTACGTGGTGCTCTACTCGCCGCTCCAGATGGCGGCGGACCTCCCCGAGAACTACGAGCACCAGCCCGCCTTCCAGTTCATCCGCGACGTGGCGGTCGACTGGGACACCACGCGCGTGCTCGCGGGCAAGATCGGTGACTACGTCGTGGTGGCGCGGCGCGAGCGGAACGCCCCGAGCTGGTTCATTGGAGCGATCACGGACGAGGAAGGGCGCACGTTCGACATCCCGCTGTCGTTCCTGACGCCGGGTCGCCGCTACGTCGCCGAGATCTACGCAGACGGCCCCGGGGCGCATTGGCTCACGAACCCCCTGCCGGTCTCGATCTCGCAGCGCGCCGTCGACGCGAGGACGAGCCTCCATCTGGTCCTCGCTCCCGGGGGCGGGCAAGCGATCCGGATTCGGCCGGCGCGATAAGGCACGTGGGAACGCGTTGGCTACTGCTGCTCCTCGCCGCCTGCACCAGGACGCCGCAGCCCCCCCCGTTGTTCGAGCTTCTGTCCCCCCGCGCCACGGGCGTCACGTTCGTCAACCAAGTGCCGGAGCAGGATACCGCGCTCAACATCATCAACTTCCTCAACTACTACAACGGCGGCGGCGTCGCCGTAGGCGACGTGGACGGCGACGGGCTCCCCGATCTCTACTTCACGTCGAACGTGGGTCCCAATCGGCTGTACCGGAACCTGGGCAACTACCGGTTCGAGGACGTCACCGAGCGCGCCGGCGTGGCAGATCCCGATGGCTGGAAGACCGGCGTCACCATGGCCGACGTCAACGGCGACGGGCGCCTGGACATCTACGTCTCCGCCATGAGCTATCTCACGATGCACGGCCACAACGTCCTGTACATCAACAACGGCGACGGCACCTTCACCGACCGCACCAAGGAGTATGGACTCGACTTCGCCGGCTACTCCACCCAGGCCGTGTTTTTCGACTACGACGGCGACGGCGACCTGGACATGTACCTCCTCAACTACTCCACCCACGCCGAGCGCGGGCCGAGCACCCACCCGCAACGCGAGCCGCGCCATCCACGATCAGGTGACCGCCTGTTCCGCAACGACGGGGGCCACTTCGTGGATGTGAGCGAGCAGGCCCACATCTACGGAGGTGTCGAGGGATACGGCCTGGGCGTGGTCGCGACCGACGTGAACCTCGATGGCTGTCCCGACCTGTACGTCGCCAACGACTTCCAGGAGAACGACTTTCTCTACATCAACAATTGCGACGGCACGTTCACCGAGTCCATCGCCAGTGCGGTGGGGCACACCAGCCATGCCTCCATGGGCGTCGATGCCGCCGATTACAACAACGACGGGCGACCCGACGTAATGGTGCTCGACATGCTGCCCGAGCGGGAGGACGTCCTCAAGACCTCCGCCAACGCCGACCCGTGGCCGATTGAACACATGAAGGAGCAAGCCGGCTACTACCCGCAGTACGCCCGCAACACGCTGCAGCTCAACCGCGGCGTCGTGGGCGGCACAGTGCGCTTCAGCGAGATCGGCTATCTGGCGGGCGTGCACGCGACCGACTGGAGCTGGGCGCCCTTGTTCGCGGACCTGGACAACGACGGCAACAAGGACCTCTTCGTCACCAACGGCATCTATCGCCGGCCCAACGACCTGGACTACCTCGCGGCGGTACGCGACTCCGCCGTCCAGGCCGCCCTGGCGTCCGGCATCAGCTCGGGGCTGTTGCGGCGCCTGACGCATCTGATGCCCCACGTCCCCATCGCGAACTACGCGTTTCGCAACAACGGCAACCTGACGTTCACGAACATGGCGCAACCGTGGGGCCTGGCGCAGCCGGGGTTCTCGAACGGCGCGGTCTACGCGGACCTGAACAACAGCGGTGCCCTCGACCTGGTCGTGAACAATCTCAACGCCCCGGCCGCGATCTACCGCAACCACGCGCGCGAGCTCAACGGAAACTCGTACCTGACGGTCGTACTGCGGGGCTCCGGAGCCAACACGGCGGGGATCGGCGCGAAGGTGATCGTCAAGCAGCATGGCACGACCCAGCTGCTGGAGCAGATGCCCACGCGCGGCTTCCAGTCCTCCGTCGATCCCCGCTTGCACTTCGGGCTGGGCACGTCCAACGAGATCGACTCCCTGATCGTCATCTGGCCGGACCGGCGCTTTCAGGTGTTAACGCACGTCGCGGCGGACCGGGCCATCGCGCTGTCACAGCAAGACGCCACGGCCCTGACCCCCAGCCCCCAGCCCCTAGCCCCCGTTTTCGCCGACGTCACGGACCGGATCGGCGTCGATTTCAAGCACCGGGAGAACTCCTTCTACGACTACAACCGCCAGCCGCTGATTCCGCACGTGCTGTCGCGCGAAGGCCCTGCCCTGGCCGTCGCGGACGTGAACGGTGACGGACTGGACGACTTCTACGTCGGCGGCGCCAAATGGCAGGCTGGCGAGCTCTTCATCCAGCAGCGGGACGGCACGTTCCGCCGAAGCACGCAGCCCGCATTCCAGGCCGATAGCCTGGCCGAGGACGTCGCCGCGACGTTTTTCGATGCCAACGGCGACGGGTACCCGGATCTCTACGTCGTGAGCGGCGGCAACGAGTTCTGGGGAGGTCACCCTGCGCTCCAGGACCGCCTCTACATCAACGACGGGAAGGGGAATTTCCACCGGGACGCAGAGGCGCTCCCGCGGCTCTCGGAGACCGGCTCGTGCGTCGCGGTGGGGGACTGGAACGGCGACGGCCATCCCGATCTGTTCGTGGGCCGGCGCGTCGTCGCGGGCCAGTACGGCGTCGCGCCTCGCAGCTACCTGCTCGAGAACGACGGCACGGGACACTTCCACGACGTCACCCTCGAGCAGGCCCCGGCGCTCGCCCAGGCCGGGATGGTCACCGCGGCGACGTGGACCGACTACGACCACGACGGCCGGCTCGACTTGATCGTGGTGGGCGAGTGGATGCCGGTGCGCGTCTTCCACAACGAGAATGGCCGGCTCGTGGACCGGACGGCCCAGGCCGGGCTTGGGGGATCGGAGGGTTGGTGGAACAGCCTGGCGGCGGTCGACCTGAACGGCGACGGCCGCGCCGATCTCGTGTTGGGTAACCTCGGGCTCAACTCCTACCTCCGGGCGTCCCCGACCGAGCCCGCGCGGCTGTACGTGCACGACTTCGGGCACAACGGGGCGCTCGAACAGATCCTCACGTTCTACAAGCACGGCGTGAGCTACCCGCTCGCCGGCCGGGACGAGCTGGTCCGGCTGATCCCGCAGCTGCGCAGCCGCTACCCCTCCTATGCCGACTTCGGGGCCAGCCGCGTCGACGACATCTTCCCGGCGGCGGAGCTGAAGCAGGCGACGGTGCTGGAAGCGCGCGTGTTCGCGAGTTCGGTCGCCTGGAACAACGGCGACGGCACGTTCACGTTGCGGCCGCTCCCCGTCGAGGCGCAGTTCGCGCCCGTCTACGCCTCGCTGGCGGCGGACTTCGATGGCGATGGGCGAACCGATCTCCTCCTCGCGGGGAACGTCTACGACGTGCAACCCGTGCTCGGACGGTATGACGCCAGCTACGGCCTGCTGCTCTCCGGCACGGGCGACGGTCGCTTCGCGGCGGTCGACGCGGAGCAGAGCGGTCTCATGATCGACGGGCAGGTGCGCCACCTGGGGCTCGTGAAACGGGCGGACGGCAGCCGCCTGATCGTCGTGGCGCGGAACGACGGCAAGCTGCAGATTCTGCGCCCACTGCGATGAACGGCACCGTGCCCATGGAACGGCCGCGCTTGCGATTCTGGCAGCTGTTCAACATGAGCTTTGGATTCCTCGGCATCCAGTTCGGCTGGGGGCTGCAGCTCGCCAACATGTCGGCGGTCTACGAGCGGCTGGGCGCCCGATCGGACCAGGTGCCGCTCCTCTGGCTCGCCGCGCCGCTCACGGGGCTCCTGGTGCAGCCGATCGTCGGCGCCTTGAGCGACCGCACGTGGGGCCCGCTGGGGCGCCGCCGTCCCTACTTTCTCACCGGCGCCGTTCTGGCGTCGATCGCGCTGTTCGTCATGCCGACCTCGAGCGCGCTGTGGATGGCGGCGACGCTGCTCTGGATACTCGACGCGTCCATCAACATCTCGATGGAGCCGTTCCGCGCGTTCGTCGCCGACAAGCTCGCGGTGTCCCAACGGACCACCGGGTTCGTGATGCAGTCGTTCTTCATCGGCGTCGGCGCCAGCCTGGCCAACGCCCTGCCGCTCGTGTTCAGCTGGCTGGGCGTGCAGGGGAGCACGGCGAGCGGTGTGCCGCTGTCGGTGAAGCACTCGTTCCAGGTCGGCGCGGTGGTGTTTTTCCTCGCCGTGCTGTGGACGATCGTGACCACGAGCGAGTTCCCGCCCGAGGACCCGGCCGCGTGGGACCGCGCGCGGCGGGGCCGGCGCGGGCTCGGGCCCCTGCTCGGCGAGATCGCCGCTGCGATTCGGGAGATGCCGGCCACGATGCGGCAGCTCGCGGTGGTCCAGCTCTTCACCTGGCTCGGCTTGTTCTGCATGTGGCTCTTCTTCGTGCCCGCCACGGCGCGGCACGTGTTCGGAGCCACCGATCCGCAGTCGGCCCGCTATACCCAGGGCATCGAGTGGGGCGGCTTCACTTTCGCGTTCTATTCGATCACCTGCTTCCTGGTAGCGCTCGCGCTGCCGCGGCTGGCGCAGCGGACCAGCCGCAAGACAGTGCACGCCGCCGCACTGGTGTGCGGCGGGGCGGGACTGCTCTCGCTGTACCTGATTCACGACAAATATCTGCTGCCGCTCAGCATGGTGGGCGTCGGAATCGCGTGGGCGTCTATTCTATCGATGCCGTATGCGATCCTGTCCACCGCCGTGCCGCCCGAGCGGATGGGTGTCTACATGGGCGTGTTCAATTTCTTCATCGTCATCCCGGAGATCGTGGCCGCGATCGGGTTCGGGCCGCTCATCCGGCTGGTGTTCGGCGAGGGCAACCCGAACGCGCCACTGGACGTGGTGATGCTGGGGGGCGTCTGTCTCTTGACGGCGGCGGCCTGCGTCGGGCTGGTGCGCGATCTCGGCGCCACCCCCTTAGAGGTTAGTGCGACCCCTTCGTCTTGATTACGATTACGCCGTTCGCCCCGCGCACCCCGTATATCGCCGTGCTGGCGCCATACTTGAGCACTTCGATCGACGCGACGTCGTGCGGGTTCAGCCAGCTCAGCGTGCCGTTCGGACCCGGCTCGACCGCGACGCCGTCGACCACGTAGAGGGGCTCGTTGCTCAGAGAGAAGGACGTGGGGCCGCTGATGCGCACCGAGATGCCGCCGCCGCGCGCCGGCGTCACCGTCACTCCGGCGATGCGCCCCGCGAGCAGCTGATCGAGCGACACGACAGGCTGCCGGGCGATCTCGTCCGACGTCACGGTCGAGGGGGAAGGCGGCGGAGGAGCTGGCCTCTGGACCGCCGCACTCTCGCCCGCGCCGCGCCCGTGGGCGCATGCGAGGATGAGTCCGGCGACGATGCCGACGGGCGGCAGGACGCGCGCTGGGTACCAGATCATGGGACCCCCTTTTGCCACAATATAGTCTTTTCACACGGCGACTGGAGATACGGCCGGATCCCCCAAGGATTCCGGGTCAGGGACGGACCCTGCTCCCTCCATCATGTGACATCCTATTCTCGAACAACAGGATCGGCTCCACCGCGGCTTCCGACGTCGGTCCGCGGAAGCTCCGTTGAATCCTGGCAATGTCTGCCAGGTGCATGGCGCCAATGATGACATCCGGCCATCCGTCTCTGTTCAGATCGGCCGTTGCCATCACATTCCATTGGTTGCCGCGGGCGATGGAAAATGCATAAGGCTTGAACTGGTAGCGACCGACATTTTCGAAATACATGATGCCCCGCTCGGGGTGTCTTGCAGAGTCGGCAAAGTTGCTCGTGGTCAGAATATCGAGGTCACCATCCTTGTCGAAATCGGCAACGACCGCCTGGGCTGCTCCATACACGGGGAAAAAGTAGCGCTCGGTAAAGTTGTTGTGGCCGTCATTTTCCAGGATCCGGATGCCATGGTAGGGCTTGAGAACACGCGAATAGTCGAAGTTGTCGCCGTTCACGTACAGGATATCCGGTTTGCCGTCGCCGTTGAAATCACGCATGGTGAAGTACATCGAGCCGTATATCGGCGGAAAGCGGGCCAACACCGTACGGCCGGCAAAATCGCCTGTACCGTCATTGGCGAACAAGACAATGCGCTCATCGCCCTGCGCGAACAGCGCCACGATGTCCGGAAATCCATCCCCTGTGAGGTCGAGGATTTCGAACCGTATCGCGCCTGGCGTAGCATCGAGCACGTGGCGCTGATACGTCGCGCCATCCTCCCGATAGAGCGCCAGGCGCCCGCGGTTGTTGCCGAATTCGCAGATCACAAAGTCCTTCCGGCCATGCCCAGCAAAGTCGAACTGCTTCACGAAGACCGGCCGGAATAGCGAGTCGATCAGGACCTTGCTGAAATGCAGCGACCCGTCACGGGCAAAATCATATTGCACGAGCGTACCCTTTGGCTGGTCATTGGGCTCGAGCATGCCCGATTCGAGCACGAGGAGACGGTCTCTCTCAGAAATCACGTCGGTCGGAGGGCTACCCAGGGTCAGCGACGCTTTCAGATGGCGGTCGAAGTCAAACACCCGAAACGTGTTCGTTCCGGCCTCCCCAACAAAAATCCGTTCATTGACGGTGTCCGTTTTCAGCAGCGTGATGATCGCGCTGCTGTGCAGCCGCGGCACGAACGGACCGGCGGAAAACAGGGGGGGATCAACCTGCGGTTGAGCCGGCAGGGACTGTTGTGGCAACGTATCGGGGGCATGTTCGAGATAGTACGCGACGATCGTTTCCCAATCTGGTTCTGACACCGCCTTGGTCAGGACGACCATCTCTGGATCCCGATGCATTTCGGCGAACAACGACTTCGGAGGCACACCCAGTCGCAGAGCCATTTGTGGCAAGACTCCGGTTCGCCAGGTTTTCTTGTCCAGCAGTGCCGGCTCGGGAAACATGTGGCAGGCAGCACAATAGGTGTGCGCGAGCCGTTCTCCTTCGGACCGATACGGCCTACTGCACTTTGTCAGCATGAGACACGCGACAGCGAAGACACCAAGTCTCAGCGACGCGCGACGAGAAGGTTCAGACATGGACCGAATGATACCCACCCCCGACAGAGCGCGTTAGATTCTCGCACCCATGATCCGACGTTGGCTTCGCTCGATCCGCGCGTTCGTGCTCATCATGGCCGTGATGAGCTGTGGCCGCGCATCGGCGGGGGACCGGCCCCTCTTCAGGCTCCTGAGCCCGGCCCAAACCGGCGTCACGTTCGCCAATACGATCGCGACCACCGACTCCGTCAATGTCCAGACCGACGTCTATCTCTACAACGGCGGGGGCGTCGCGGTGGGCGACATCGATAACGACGGCCTGCCGGACATCTTCTTCGCCGGTAACATGGTTTCGAGCCGCCTGTACCTGAACAAAGGCAACATGCGGTTCGAAGACATCACGGAGTCAGCGGGCGTCAAGACGGACCGATGGGCCACCGGCGCGACCATGGTGGACATCAATAACGACGGATATCTGGATATTTACGTCTCCGTCTCAGGACCCCCATGGTCCAGAGGGGAGAGTCGGGCCAACCTGCTATTCATCAATAACAGGGATGGCACGTTCACGGAAGCTGCTGCAAAGTATGGCATCGCCGACACCGGCTTCACCACGCACGCCGTCTTCTTTGATTACAACGGCGATGGATTCCTCGACCTCTTCTTGCTCAACAATTCACCTCAGGACTTTGCACGTGGTGCAACAGACGCGCACCCGCTGGGCGTACGCAGTAACAGCCCTGCCAGCTACAACAAGCTCTATCGCAACAACGGCGACGGGACATTCACCGATGTATCGCAGGAAGCGGGGATACTGCGGCAGCTCGGGTATGGACTCGGCGTGGCGGTGGCCGACCTGAACGGGGACGGGTGGCCCGACCTCTACATCTCCAACGACGTCGCACCCAATGACGTCCTCTACATCAACAACGGCGATGGAACGTTTACCGATCGGGCCGGCGCGTGGCTCAAGCACACGAGTTTTGCGGGTATGGGCGTTGATATCGCCGATTTCAACAACGACGGCTGGCCCGACATTCTGCAGGTGGACATGATGCCGGCCGCCCTGGACCGACGCAAGCGGATGAGCGGCTACCTCACCGAGGGCGGTCGGATGGAACTGCGTCACAGGGGATTTCGCGACGACTACGACGTCAACTCGTTGCAGATGAGCAACGGCGTCACCAACAACGGTGCTGTCATGTTCAGTGAAATCGCCCACCTGGCGGGCCTCGCGTACACGGACTGGAGCTGGAGCGCCCTGTTCGGCGATTTCGATAATGATGGATACAAAGACATCGTCATCACCAACGGCTATCCCAAAGGGACCATCGATCTCGACTACCAGATGGAGGTATTCAGGGCACGCCGAGCTGGTGACCAGCGAGGGGCGCTGAATCTCCTGAAGGAGCTGCCCGGTTACCGGGTGTCCAACTACGTCTTCCGGAACAACGGGGACCTGACGTTCACCGACAAGACCACAGCATGGGGAATGGACCAACCCGGCTATTCTTACGGCGCGGCCTATGCCGATCTCAACAACGACGGCAGGCTCGATCTCGTGGTGAATAACATCGACGCGCCCGCATTCATCTATGAGAATGTCGCACCCAAGGACGATGCGCATCACTATCTCGAGATCAAGCTCGCGGGGGAGTCGCCCAACCGGTCGGGGATCGGATCGACGTTGATCCTCACGGCGGGGGGGCAGAAGCAGTACATCTACCAATCCCCCTACCGCGGCTACACGTCTACGGTGGATGACCGGCCCCATTTCGGTCTCGGCGCGGCGACGCGTGTGGATAGCCTGCGCGTCGTCTGGCCCGACCGGCGGGTGCAGATACTGACTCATGTCGCCGCCGACCAGCTATTGATCCTCAAGCAATCCGACGCCACGCATGCAGCCTCCGGCCGTCGTCACCCGATACCCGATAGCCGACACCGCTTGTTCGAGCCGATGGACCCGGCTATCGCGTTGCGATTCGCGCAGCCTGCAAGCGAGTCGGTCGATTTCACAGTGCAGCCTTTGCTACCTTATCCACTCTCGAGGCAAGGGCCGCCACTCGCCGTGGGGGACGTCGACGGTGACGGCCTCGAGGACGTCTACGTGGGGGGCGCGGATGGGATTCCCGGAAAGCTGTTCCTGCAACGTCCCGGCGGCGGCTTTGTGGAATCAGTCGCGGGGCAGCCGTGGGCAGCCGACAGCGCCTACACGGACTGGGGAGCGACATTCTTCGATGCCAATGGCGACGGCCTGCCCGATCTGTACGTCGCGAGTGGCAGCTATCGACTGGCGCCGCGGTCGCCACGGTTGCAGGACCGTCTGTACATCAATCGTGGCGGCGGGCGCTTTGTGCGAGACAGCGCGGCGCTACCCGCGATGCTCACCAGCAAGGGAGCGATCGCGGTGGGCGACTTCAACGGCGATGGCAAACCCGATCTCTTTGTGGGCGGTCGACTGGCGCCGCGGAATTATCCCTACCCGGCGCGCAGCTACATCCTCCGCAACGACGGGGGCCACTTCACGGACGTCACCGCCCTGGTCTGTCCCGAACTGATGAACCCCGGCGGGATGATCACGGCGGCCGTGTGGATCGATTTCGACGGCGACGGCAAGCTGGATCTCGTCACGGCGGGAGAGTGGATGCCGCTGCAGTTTTTCAAGAACGATGGCGCTCACCTGCGCAATGTCACCGCAGCAATGGGCCTGCCGCCGATGCGGGGGTGGTGGTACAGCCTGGCGGTCGGCGACTTCAACCACGATGGCCGTCCCGATCTGGTTGCGGGTAATCTGGGGCTGAACTTCGCGTACACGACGTCGCCGCAGAGCCGATTCGGGGTCTATGCGGATAATTTCACCGGGAGTCGGACCACCGACATCGTCCTGACGCAGCAAATCGGCGGCACGGAGTATCCGGTCTTCGGCCGGGCGAGACTGGGACCGTCCATCTATACCGCGGCGCTGCGATTCCCGACCTACGCGTCGTTTGCGACGGCGTCCGTCGAGCAGTTGTTCGGCGCGTCCCAATTGCGACACGCCCTGCATTATCAGACGGATACGTTTGCCAGCGTCTACCTGCAGAACAACGGCGACGGCACGTTCACGTCGGTGCCGCTGCCCAATCTGGCGCAGATCGCACCGATCCGCGGGATCATCGCCGACGACGTGGACGGCGATGGGAACCTCGACCTGATCGTTGCCGGCAACCTGTCCGAGACGGAGCCCAACACCCCCCCGGCTGACGCCGGCAACGGCCTGTGGCTGAAGGGGGACGGCCGGGGCCACTTCACGCCGATCCCCGCGGGAGAGAGCGGGTTCCTGGCGCCCCGAGACGTCACAGGGCTGGCCTTAGTCAAAACGCCTGCAGGGAAGGCCGTGTTCGTCGCGAACAACGGCGATTCCCTGCAGGCATTCATCATCCGGCGCCGTTAGGCGCCGCTCGGACTACCAGCCAGGGTTCTGCGCGAGTCGCTTTACTCCCGCGACCGTGCTCAGATCAATCTCCACCTGTGGAATCGGGTAGTAATCGTTGAGCGGCGTTGCATAGGGCACCTGCGCGCCCTTGTATGCCCTCCGCGCGGGCGTCATTTCCGCCGTCAAGTAAGCGGTCATCACTTGTTGAGCGTAGGGGCCCCCGTACCGCCGCAGGTCGAATAGCCGTTGGCCCTCCATGGCCAGTTCGAGGCGGCGCTCGATGCGGACCGCGTTTCGAGCAGTGGCCTGATCTGGCCAGGGCGTCGTGTACGGGGAGACTTTGTAGGTTGCCCAACGAATTGACGGATCGGTGAGGGGCACGGCGATGCGATCATCGTTCGTGCACACGGGATACTTCGCTACTAATGCAGCGTTGGAGGATCCGGCACCGCACCCCTGCGCGGCAACGGCTGCTCGCGCTCTGATCTGATTGACGATCGCCTGAGCGCCGGCAAGGTCATTGGTCTCCACCTTCGCCTCGGCGTCGAGCAGCAGCATATCGGCGTAACGGAAAATATGGATGTGGACGCCATTCTCCTGCTCTGGCTGCCAACCGACCTTGCTCACCGCGCCGCTGGCCTTCTCTTGCGCGTTCTTCTTGGGGCTATACCGGCCGCCGTACCCCGGGGCCCGAATCCACGCGATGCTGTGCATGCCCCAATCCTTGTACGGCACCGAGTCCCGGCCGATCGTCCAGTCCAACCGCGGATCGACCGTATCCGTGGGCGACGCGACCCAAACCGAGTCTCGGTTGTTCCAGGTGGCGGGGCTCGTGAACGCCTTCGGAAGGCCGGTGGCGCCATCCACCGCGAAAAAGTTCGCGAGATTCTGCGACGGCTGATGAAAGCCGCAGCACTTGAACGGGCTGCCGGAATGGGGGAAGTTGAGCCGCTCGCCGTAGTTCGCATTATTGCCGTTCGGCTCTCCGTCATTGACCGATGATTCGTACGCGAGGATCGTTTCCTTGCCGTTGGCGAAGCCGTGGAAACCGGTCCAGACGTGATCGAAGCTGGTCTCGAGCCCAAACGCGTTAGACGTCACGACGCTGTCCAGGGTCGCGACGGCCGCCGCATACTGATGCATGTACACCAACACCCGCCCCTTATACGCTCTCGCACCCCACGATGTGACTCGTCCGGCCTGGCCGTTCCGCGGTTTGTCCGGAAGGAGCGCGATGGCGGCATTGAGGTCGGCGATGATGAGCTTGGGGACGGAATCGGCGCCGAGGTTGTTCGCCTTGCGGAAACCGCCCTGCACGACCGGAGTCGTATCGGTGTCGAAGTAGTAGGGAATGTTGCCCCACATCCGCCACGCCTCGAAGTGATAATGCGCGCGCAGGAAGAGTGCTTCTCCTCTGATGCCCATCGAGTCGGCGCGCGAGATTTCGATCGGTTTCAGCCGGCTCACCTTTTCCAGGAATTGTATGGTGGCGTTGGCGCGCCGCACGCCTTCGTACATGCTCGCCCACTTCCTGTCCAAATAGTCCTGCGCCTGGTCGCTGCTCCACACGTACAGTTCGAGCTTCGTGGCCTGGGGCTGGTCGGAGGCCTCTGAGCCCTTATACGCATCGTCACTGGTGATGCTCCCGAACGGCCAGTTGCTGGCCGCGCACCCCCAGTTGCCATTGGTGGCATTGTTGCAGTCGAGCGACCGGTAGGCGGCGATCAGCGAGCCCTCCACGCCCGCCTTGGTCGCCAGGGCATTCTCATTCAGCGTACCCTGCGCCGGCGTGTCGAGAAAGTCTTTGCACGCGTACGTGATGGACAGGCCGAGCCCGAGGCATGCCGTGCCGACCGCCACTTTAAAGATCCATGAGTTTTTCATCGCCTTCCGTCCCTTGGATAAAGACGATCGCACTAGAAAGTGGTGCTGATCCCGATCGTGAACGTTCTGCTCGTCGGATACACTCCCACGTCAACATTGCGGAACTGGTCACGGATGTCGCCCGATGCCCCGGTGAATGCCCGAGCGGGCAATGACGGATCCAGTCCGGCGTACCCCGTGATCGTGAACAGGTTCTCCGCTTGTAGATAGATACGCCCCGATGGGAGCCAGGGGAACAGATTGGCGGGAGCGGTGAAGCCGACTTGCAGTGAGCGCAGCCTGACATACGATCCACTCTCAACGAAGAAGCTACTGATGTCGTCGCTCCCGTTGTCGTTCTGATTGAGGCGGGGGTATTTCGCGCTCTGGTCACCCGGATTGGTGCATCCTTCATCGCCCGTGATGCAGAAGGAGTTCGTGAGCCGGTCGCTGACGACGTTGGTCGAGAAGTCGCGAAACACGTAGAAGTCCTTCTGCGCATCGTAGATCTTGGCTCCGAAGGACCCGAACAGCGTCGCGCTCAAGTCCCACGCGCCCATCCGGAATCCCAAATCCAGGCCCGCCGTGAAATCGGGATGCGGGCTGCCGAGAATCGTGCGGTCGTTCGCGTCGATCTTCCCGTCGCCATTGATGTCGACGTACCGGAGTCCCCCGACGACGGCCCCAGGCTGACAGGGCGGTGTCCCACAGGTCCCGGCGGCGTTCGTTAGATGCGCGGCGGCGTCCACGGCCGAGGGGTAATACCCGTTCGCCACCTTGCCATAGAAGGCGCCGATCGGCTGGCCGATCATGTTGATGACCGGATTCCCAATACGAGTGATCTGGGGACCGCCGGGACCCTGAAAGCTGGTGAGCTGGCCATCGATCGACAGGATCTCGTTCCGATAATGGCTGCCATTGAAGGCCGCGCTCCAGACCTTACCGCCACCCACGGTGCCGCTGTAGGCGACGGCGAAATCGAATCCCTTGTTGCGCATCTTGCCGACGTTTTGAATTGCCGGGCTGACCGCGCCCGCGGCAGAGGGGGCCCGGGGGTCGAAGAGCAGATTGTCGGTGGTCCGCGAATACAGGTCAACCGTGAAATTGCCGCGGCCGTTCAAGAACTCGAGGTCGAGACCAATGTTACCGGACTTGTTCTCTTCCCACTTCAGGTTCGGGTTCCCCGTCGCGATCTGCCGGAATCCGGGTACGATGCTCGTTCCCGATCCACTGATGTCGTAGAACGTGTCCCCCGTGCCGCCGCCGAGCGCGGAGACGATCCGGCCACCCGGAATCCGCTGGTTGCCGGTGATCCCCCACCCAAACCGCAGCATGGCGTTCGAGAAGAAGCCGTCCTGCGGGAAGAAGGATTCCCGCGACGCCCTCCACCCGACGTTGAACGCCGGGAACGTCCCCCACCGGTTATCGGTGCCGAATTTGGATGAGCCGTCCCGCCGCAGCGTCACGCTGGCATAATACTTCTCGCCGTAGTTGTAGTCGGCCTTCCCGAAGAACGAGAGCAGGCGGTCGAAGAACCCCGTGGTGTTGACGGTCTTGCTGGACGCCGAGCCAAGGCCATCCTGGATGTAGCGGTTCGCGGGATCGTCGTTGTAGAGACCCGAGATACCTCCCGTGATGAACCGGCCTGAGCTGGAGTTCGCTTCCTGGCCGAGCAACACGGAGAGGGTGTGCCGCTCCATGGTCCGCGCGTACGTCAGTGTGTTCGTGAACGTCCACGTCGTCGACCGGTTGTCGTTCTCGACGATCGAGTTGACGGCGTTGGCTTCGGAGTTCTCGAACGTCGTGGGAGTGAAGCCCGTGAATTGACCTTGGGTCAGGTTAAATGAGAACTGGCTGCGGAGGGCGAGCGCCGGCACCACCTCGAACCTTCCAAACACGTTGCCGATGGCCCGGTCGTTGGTGTTTCTGTCGAAGCGCCGCGCCCACGCATACTTGAGCGGATTCGTGTTATTCCCTAACCCGGTCGCTTTCCCGGAAGCGAAATTCCCCCCGATGTCGTAAATGGGGACAACCGGCTGCATCAGGATGTTCTTGCCGACGATGTTACCTTCGCCGAGTGCATTGTCGTCGAGCCCACCGTAGCCCTGATCACGCGACACGGCGATGTTTTCACCGAGCGTCATCTTATTCACAGTGAACGCCGTGTTGATGCGCACCGTGCCGCGCTGCAGCTGGTTGTACGCCGCCGTGCCATCCTGCTTCAAGTAACTGAACGACACGTTGTAGGCATTGTCCGTCCCGCCGCCCGATAGCGCCAGGTTGGCATCGGTGTACTGCGCCGGGCCGAACACCGCCTTCCACCAGTCCGTCCCGGCGCTCCCGGGCATGATCAACGTGTTGGGATAGGCGTACATCGACCGGTTGATGGAGTCCGGACGACCAAATGCGTCGCGCGTCACGACCGTCACCCCGGGAGTGATGTAGGTGTATCGGGGGACCGACGGATTGAGGGTGTCCCCGTAGATCGCCGTGACCTCGGGTGGGATGGCCTGACCGGCGTTGTGGTAGGCCCGCTTAATCACTTGGAAATACTGCAACGGATCGGACATCACAAAGTCATCGTAGCCGCGGACCGGCGAGGCGACGCCGGTGCGCACGTCGAGCGACACGAGCCGCCCGCCCGACCGTCCTTTCCTCGTTTCGATGATGACGACGCCGTTGCTCGCGCGCGAGCCGTAGATCGAGGCGGACGAGGCATCCTTGAGAACCTGGATTTCCCCGATGTCCTTCGGATTCAAAAAGTTGAGGTACGAATCGTCGACCGGCGTCCCATCGATGATGTAGAGGGGATCGTTGTCGTGAAACGAGCTGACGCCGCGGATGCGGACGGTGCTGCGGGATCCGGGAGAGCCGCTGTTATTCACCGTTACACCGGGAATGCGTCCGTCAAGGCGCTGCAGCACACTGGTTGAGGTCTGACGGTTCGCGCTCTGGAGGTTGACGCTGGACACCGCTCCCGTGATGTCGGAGCGGCGCTGAGTCTGATATCCGGTGACCACCACTTCCTGCAGCATGGTAGGAGCCTGCTCCATCGCGATATCGATGGTGCCCTGCCCACCCACGGGTCTCTCCGCCCCGCGGTAGCCGATGATCGAGTAGGCCAGGACAGCATTGGGGGGAGCGACGAGCGCATACCGCCCCTGCTGGTCCGTGATGGTCTGGGTGCCAGTGCCTTTGACGCGCACTGTCACTCCCCAGAGCTTCTCATGTGTCGTGCCGGATGTGACGGTGCCGGAGACCTGCACCCCCTGGCCCCACGCCACGCCGGTCACGGACAATGCGAGGAGCGCACTCGCTCCAATCGCACGCAGGACGTTATTCCGCAATAGCACGTTTGGCATGGAACCCTGCCTCCTCATCCGACGGGTCTGCGCATGGCCTTCAGGCCTTGCTTGGTGATCGGCTCGCGATATGTGGTGAGCAGCACGTTTCGGTCCTGCACGGTCATCCCGGCGTCGGCGGTGCGGATGATCAAGTAGACGGGGCTGGTCATGCCCGCACGTTGCGTCGCGCCGGCGAGACCGACGACGGACGTCGGCGAGCCGGCGAGCAGCACACAACTGTACGCAGCGAGCATTGGCACCGCACGCATATGGCAGTCCTCAGTGCGTCCCACAACCTCTGACGGGCGCGAGGCACGCTGCCGATGACGACCGGCAGACTGGGCGACGCGAAGCGCTGCGCCCGACTGCGAGCGGGGGCGCGGGCAATAAAAGACGCGTCAGCGGTTGACCTGTCAAGGAGACCGACGAGGATTGTGAAAAAAAGCACAAAGGTCGACGAGCTTGGCGACGGGGCCGACGATCGCCAGCGCGAGGATCGGGGGCGCGGGATAGAGCGCGCCAAGCCCCGCCACCTGGTGATCGGCCGCCAGGCGGATCGCGGCCTCCGCCACCGCGACGAGCGCAGCCACCACGATCCGTCCGCGCCTCGAGCCGACCGTCGTCCGCGGATCGGTGATCATAAAGAAGATGAAGAGCTGGTACATCGGGCCCGTGATCGGCGCGACTTCGGCGAGCAGCGGGGTACCGACCAGCGCGCTGCGCGCCGCGGCGAGCAGCAGGTAGCACCCGACGTACATGAGGGTCACGTGCAGCACCCGCACCCGGGAGGCGATCAGCAGCCCGAAGGCCCAGATCACCGCGTTGGTGGCGAAGTGGTTCCCCCACTGGTGACTGAGGATCGCCACGCTGCCCGGTGCGATCAGGAGCAGCAGGCTGATCGCGAAATTGCTCGGGTTCCACAGATGCTGGCCGCGATAGGCGAGCACGTACTTCGAGGCGATGGCCAGGAACGCGCCCAGGGCAAACGGCCAGAGCAGACCGGCCCGCGGCTTGAGCAGGAGCGCGAGACTGATGCCGGTGACGTACGCGCTCTGGAGCGCGGCGCTGCGGCCCCCCACGAGGCGCGCCAAGGCAAGCTCGGTCGCCACGCATACGCCCAGGCTGAGGGCGAGGCGGTCGTAGCCGCCCAAAATGCCGTAGCGCGCTTCCCCCACCACCAGAATGAGCGTGATGAGGAACGACACGAGGTAGCGGGGATCGACCTCGCCCAGCCGGGCCCAGAGCGTGCGGCTCCGCCCGCGGAGCCCCCCCCCGAGCGCCGCGGCGGTCACGGTACTGCGCCTGCGGAGGGCGGCTCGGTGAGGGTGTTGAGGCGGTCCACCTCGGCGTGTTCGACCACCTGGCGCGCGCCCGAGGGCCAGCGGATCACCACGCGATCCACGCGCGACGCGCTGCCCAGGCCGAAGTGCAGCCGCCGGTCGTTCTGGCTCGCAAAACCCATCCCGCCGTCCACGATCTTGAGCTGGCGGGTCCCCCCGGCGTCGACCGTCACCTCCGCGCCGATCGCGCTGCGGTTGCTCCGCGTCCCCACCAGCTTGAACCCGATCCAATGGTTCCCCGGTCGAACGGTGTTCTTATAGAGCAGGGCAGGCTGGTTCTGGTTCGCGACCACCACGTCGAGCACCCCGCGGTTGAACAGGTCGACCAGCGCGACCGCGCGCCCGTCGTACTCGTCGGTCACGCCGACGGCCGCGGCCACATCCGTCCAGCCCGCCAGGCCGCGGTTCACGAGCACCCGGGACCGCTCGTATCCGGACAGGCTGGCGCTGCCGATGGCGGGCCAGTTGCGGGCGTCTTCGAACACGTTCCCGTTCGCCCCGGCGACCTTCGACATGGCGTACCAGTAGCTCCGGTCCCGGTCCGCCGATACGTAGCCGTTGACGATGAACAGCTCGTTGCGCCCGTCGTTGTCCAGGTCGCCCAGCTGCGCTCCCCAGGCCCACCCGGCGTCGGCGATGACGCCTTCGGCGCCCTGCTGGAACCGTCCCAGCTCCGGCAAGAAGTTGAGGCGCAGGTTGTTGCCTTGGAACAGGTAGGCCCGCTCCGAGATGTTGGTCACGAACGCATCGAGCCGCCCGCGGTTCAGCACGTCGCCGAGCGAGGCCGACATGCCGCTCTTCGAGTCACTCTCCAGGCCGGCCTTCGTGAGCACGAACCGCTTGCCGGAATCGTTGACGAACAGCTCTTCCGGCCCGTAGTCGTTCGCGAGGAACAGGTCGGGCCAGCCGTCGCCGTTGAAGTCCGCGGCGGCGGCGGCGAGGGTCCAGCGGGTGCTGCCCACCCCCATCTGGTCGGTCACGTCTTCGAACCGACCGTTCCCGAGGTTATGGAACAGGCGATTCTTCCCGCCGTTGGTCGCGAACTCGAAGCTGTTGTGCATGATGCGGGTCGTCCGCAAGTTCCAGAAATCGATGTCGGAGCGGAAGTAGCCGGTGACGTAGAGATCGAGCAGCCCGTCCCGGTCGTAGTCGAGCCACACCGCCCCATTGCTGTTCATCCACTGGCGCAGTCCCGCGGCGGCGGTCACGTCCTTGAAATGCAGGTTGCCGAGGTTCTTGAACAGCTGGAGGTATCCCCACTTGTAGACGAGCAGGTCCTCGAGCCCGTCGTTGTCGTAGTCGCCCCACACGGCACCCATCGACACGCCCTCGCCTGGGCGGTTCAGGTCGGCGACGCCCGCGCTCCGCGCGACGTCGACGAACGTGCCGTCGCCCCGGTTGAGATAGAGCGCGTTGGGGAATCCGAACCGGCTGTTCGTGAAGTAGAGGTCGGGCCAGCCGTCGTTGTTGACGTCGCTGACGGACACGGACGCCCCAAGCGCCGCCACGAGCGGGGCGACGTTGTCGATCCGGTGATCGAGCGTCGGCGCGTGATGGACGAAATCGATGCCCGCCTGGTGCGCCACGTCGCGCAGCGAAAAGCCGGGCGGGGCGGCTCCCGCGCCGCCCCGCTCGTCCGGTCGCCCGCGATTCAGCGCGACGACCAGGAGGACGGCTCCGAGAAACACCGTGGTGAGGACGAGCCGCCGCACGCGTAGAAACGTCACGCCGTGAACCATATCGCGTGGCCTTGTCCCCCGGCAAGGACGGAACGATGTTGCCAGCCACGATGAGTCCCCCTGCCCTGAAGGGTCTCGCCATCGCCACCACGCTGCTTCTTGCCGGCTGCCGCGGCCGGGGGAGCGAGCCGGCCGGCGGGAGCCTCGAGCGCGATGCCGCGATCCTCACCGCGCGGACGCTCGGCCTCGCGTACCTGCGGAGCGAGCAGCTCGCCCAGGCGGAAACGGCGTTCTCGAAGATCGTCGCGCTGGCGCCCGATCAGGCGCTGGGCTACGCGAATCTCGGACTGGTGCACCTGCGATTGGGTCGTTACGACGTGGCCGAGCGGGAGATCCGCCGGGCGGCGGCCCGGGACACGGCGAGCGACGACATCGCCCTGACGCTCGCCAAGGTCTACGAGCTCACGGGCCGCACCGTCGAGGCGCGACACGAGGTGGATCGCGTGCTGCGGCGCAGCCCTGACGACCTGCGCGCGCTGTACGAACTGGCCGCGCTCGACCCGGCCTCCAAGGAGACCTACCTCCGGCGGATCGTGGGACGCGCGCCCAACAACGTGGCGGCCCGGCTCGAGCTGGTGGACGCGCTGGTCTCCCGCGGCGCGGCAGACTCGGCGGCGGCCGAATTGGAGGCGCTCGAGCGGCAGCTCCCCGAGCTGCCGCGAGAGGCGAACCGGTTCTTCCAACAGGCCCTCGGCTTGGCGCGCGCCGGTCGCGCCGCCGCCGCGGCCGTGCCCGCTGCGACGTTTCATCGCTTCATGGAAACGACCGCGCCCTACCAGGCGAGCCTCGAGAAGCTGCGCGGCGCGGGCGGCGCGCCGCCCGGCTACCCCATCCTGACATTCAATCCGGTCATCACGCCGCCGGCGCAGGACGCGCGCACCATCGCCGCGGCGATCCGCTTCAGCGACGTGACAACCACCGTTGGGCTCGGCGGCGTGCCGCCCCTCCCCGACACCGCCGGCGACGTCGCGCTCGCGATCGGCGATTACGACCGCGACGGCGCAGAGGATGTGTTCGTTGGGGCCCACCTGTTCCACAACGAGCTGGCACATGCTACCGAGACGACAGACCGCGCCGGCATCCGGCTGCGCGATCGGGCGGGGGGGGCGGTCGCCGCGACGTTCGGCGACTACGACAACGACGGGCGGCCCGACCTGTATGTGGCGACCGCGAGCGGCGGCGCCCTGTTCCGCAACGCCGGCGACTCGACGTTCACCGATGTCACCGCCGCGGCCGGCCTGGGCGGCGCGCCGCCCGCCACGGCGGCGCTGTTCGTGGATCTCGATCACGACGGCGACGTAGACCTGTTCCTCGCCACGCCCTCCGGGAACCGGGTCTATCGCAACGTCCTCGGTGGGCGGTTCGAGGAAATGGCCGGCCCGATGGGCCTGGGGGGCGGAGCCGGCGGGACCCGCGACGCCGCGTTCGGCGACTTGGACGGCGACGGACTTGTGGATCTGGTCGTCGTGGGAAACGACGGGCGACTCACGCTGTTTCGAAACGCGGGACAGGGCCGCTTCGAGGATGCGACCGCAGCAAGCGGCTTGACGCAAGGCGGAGCGCAGGGCCACGCCGCGGCGGTCGCGGTCGGCGACTACGACAACGACGGGTTCCTCGACCTGTTCGTCGCTTCCGCGGGCGGAACGGCCCCCGTCCTCTACCACAACCGCGGCGACGGGACCTTCGAATCCGATCGCCGCAGCGCGGCGTTCGCGACGCTGGGCACCCTCGCGGCGCGAGCCGCCCTCTTCTTCGATTACGACAACGACGGCTTCCTCGACCTCGTGGTGGTCGGCGCCCCGACCAAAGCGGGAGCGCGCGGCGTCTACCTGTTCCGCAACGATCAGACCGGTCGGTTCGTGGATCACTCGGCGATTCTGCCGGACGACCTGCGCGCCGCCCGCCGGGTCGCGGCGGTGGATTACGATCGCGACGGCGACCTGGACTTGATCGTCGTGGGAGAGGACGGGCGGCCGCGGTTGCTCCTTAACGACGGCGGCAACGCCAACCAGTATGTGAAGGTCGAGCTCACCGCCCTGCGGACGGGGAGCGGCAAGAACAACCGTTTCGGCATCGGCGCGACGCTCGAGCTGCGGGCAGGCAAGCTGTACCAGTCGCGCGTCGTGACGGGTCCCGTGACGCACTTCGGGCTGGGCCAGCGCCTCAAGGCCGACGTCCTGCGCGTGCGGTGGCCCAATGGCGTCGCGCAGACGGTCTACTACCCTGGGACCGACGCGGACATCCTCGAGCAGCAGATCCTCAAGGGGTCATGTCCCTTTCTGTACGCCTGGGACGGAACGGCCTTCCGGTTCGTGACGGACGTCATGTGGCGCAGCGCGCTCGGCATGCCGCTCGGCATCATGGCCGGCGGAACTGACATCGCGTCCGCGCCGCCGCACGCCTCGCGGGAGTACATGCGAATACCGGGTCGCGCCCTCGCGCCCCGAAACGGCCGCTACGTCCTGCAGCTCACCGAGGAGCTATGGGAGACCGCCTATCTCGACCAGGCGAAGCTCCTCGCGGTGGACCACCCCGATTCGGTGGACGTGTACGTAGACGAGGGGTTCGTGCCGCCCGCGCCGGGTCCCGCGGCGCTGCGGCTGTACCCGGTCTCGCATCCCCGGCCGCCGGTCTCCGCGACGGACGAGCACGGCACCGACTGGCTCCCCGCCCTGCGCGCGCGCGATGATCGCTATGTGGCACCGCTCACGCTCACGCGCTACCAGGGCCTGGCCACCCTCCACGACCTGATTCTCGACTTGGGCGACCTAAAGGGCCTGGAGAGCGACAGTGTCTACCTGTTTCTCGCGGGGTGGATCTACCCGACCGACGCCAGTATCAACATCGCCTTGGCCCAGTCGGGGAAGCCGGGCGTCGTCTTTCCTTACCTCGAGGTGAAAGACGCCCAGGGGCGCTGGCGCCGCTTAGCCGATGTGCCCTTCCCGTCGGGCAAGAACAAGACGGTGATCGTGGATCTCACGGGGAAGTTCCTGAGCGCCGACCACCACGTGCGTATCCGCACGAACATGGAGATCTACTGGGACCAAGCCTTCGTCGCGGCCGCTCGCTCTCGCACTTCCTCATCGATCACCGCGCTCGATCCCGCGACAGCCGACCTCCACTACCGGGGATTCTCGCGACTGTACCGCAAGGGCGGGCGTTACGGACCCGAGTGGGCCGTCTACGAGGACGTGTCCCGGGAGTCGCCGTGGGAGCCGATCGTGGGCCGGTACACGCGCTACGGCGACGTGCTGCCCTTAGTGCGCGCGCCCGACGACATGTACGTGATCATCGCACCGGGAGACGAGACCACGCTGACGTTCGACGCGAGCGCCGCACCACCGCTGCCCCCCGGCTGGACGCGTGACTTCCTGCTGTACACCGACGCGTGGCTCAAGGACTCCGATCGGAACACCGCGATGGGCGCGACGGTCGCCCCGCTGCCGTTCCACGGCATGTCGCGCTACCCCTACGGCGCGGACGAAGCATACCCCACGGACGCGGCGCACACGCGGTACTTGGAGACGTACAACACGCGCGGCGTGGAGATCCTTCGCTCGCGCGCGTTCCGCGCGCTCGCTCAGGATGACAGCGCCGGGCGACTGCGGCAAAAAGAACAGTGAAAAGGAGCGAGCGAGTCTGTCATCCTGAGCGCCGCAGGCGCGAAGGATCTAGAGCACGTACCCGCGCCGCATGAGGTTGCGCCCCGACGCCGCGTAGCCGTCGGGGCCTGGCAGATGAAAGGTGAGCGAGTCGGCGAGCCGGTCGTAGACATTGAACAGCACACAGACGTGAATCGCGTCCTCGATCGCGGCATCGCTCACGCCGGCGGCGCGTAGTGGCTCTACGTCCGCCGGCCGCACTTCCGCCGGGGTGAGCGTGAGCTTCTCGAGCAAGCCGAGCGCGGCTCGGACTTTGGGATCGACCCGGGCGGTGCGCCAATCGGCCAGCACCGCCTCGACCAGCTGCTCGTCCCTAAGGGCCAGCGACGCGACCGCGCCGTGGGCACCCGTTCAGAACAGGCATTGGTTCAGGCGCGACGTGAACGCGGCGAACAGCTCGCGCTCGCCGACGCTCCATTCCGACGGCCCGCGCATCACCGCCTGCGTCCAGTCGCACATCGGGCGACCGAAGAACTCCGGCCGGTAGAGCAGCGTTTTGACGACGTCGGGCACGCGACGCCCACTCACTAGGCGGATGAGGAGGAGCTTGAGCCGCTGCGGCAGGCGATGACCGTGCTCGACTATACGGAGCCGCATCAGTCCGGCTCCTCGCCCCGCAGCGCGGCGAGCCCGCGCTCGAGCCGGTCGAGCGCGGCGCCGAGCGCCGCGGAGACCGTGATCTCGAAGATCGCGTCCTCCGAGCTGCCCGCACGCCGCAGGGCGGTGAGGTCGTCGTCCGTGAGCTTGTAGGCGTGGCGGGCCACCGTGTCGACGTAGCGCCCGAGCGGGGCCGCCAGGCCGTCGCCAGGCACGCCGGGCCGCGCCGCGCGCGCCAGCGCGGCGCGACGTAGCTCGCTCGATGTGTGGCCCGGTGCGTCCAGCACGCTGTCGAGCAGTCGCTGTGTGAAAGCAGCGTAACGCCCCATCCTTCAGGATGGGACACGGCGTGGTCAGTCGTCAAGAGCCCGGGTGGCGTAACGCCTCCGCAGACCGTACGATTTTCCGATGAGCCTGCTCGAGCTGCTGCTGGTAGTGCAGACTGCGGTGCCCGGAGACACGGTTCCACCGTATCTCGCCTTCCCCGAGCCCGGACTCGACGACCCCGCCGCGTACGAGGGCTACGAAACGCGGGTGTATCGGGACGCGAGCGGCAACGCCTTCCAGATCTATCTGAACCGCAGCCAGGGGCGGGTGGTGCACCTCTGGGCGGACGCGCTCAACGAGAGCGCCGGTTTCACGGCCCGTGACTCGGCCGGTGCGCCGGCTGAGCTCGCCTGGAGTTCAGGGAGCGCGGTCGTGGGCGCGTCGGGACGCACGCGGTCGGTTTCCTACGGGCTCGAAGCCCCGTCCTCCATCACACTCGGCCTCTTGCTGCTCGGCTCGATGCGGGTGGAGCGCGACTTTCAGTACGCGAGACGCGACTCCCTGCCGCTCGACGCCACGCCATTTCCGCAGCCCGAGCTGTCGCAGCTGATCGACCATATCGCGAAGCTGCCGGGGGCCGAGCGCGCGCGGCACCTGGCCCTGCTCGGCGTGAAGACCCCGGGCGCGCTGCGTGCGCGGCTTCTGCCCCGGATCACCGAGCAGCACGGCGACACCGCCTGGGTCGTGCGCGTCGAACAGGTGAGCTTCGACGGCAAGACCCACCTCTGGCTCGCGCTGGAAGGGGACGCTCGGGAGACGGTGGCCGCGGTCAGGGGAGGCACGATAACGATCCGCCGGCCCGCCGGCGGCGTCGTCCGCTTCGGGGTCCGCGTGACCACGGACGCCCCGGCCCTGACGCCGCTGTCGCGCGCCGAGATCTTCAACGACGATTTCCGCCGTTTCTCCGAGACCGTCCGCGGCGATTCGGCCCATCCCGATCGGTTCCGGCGGCTCGAGCGCGAAGTGCGCGGCATGGAGCTGCTCTGCTCGCGGGAGAAGTTGATGGCCGGGCTGCCGAACTTCGCGACCTACTTCGGCCGCGACATGTTGATGACGGCCCTGCTGATGGAGCCGGTGTGGGCGCCGGCGATGCCGGAGCACGTCATCGCGAGCGCGTTGCGCAAGCTCTCGGCCGCGGGCGACGTAAGTCACGAGGAGGCGCTCGGCGGCCAAGCGATCCGCGAACATGCGTCCGAGTACAACCGGCTGGTGGACGCCGGTCAGGCGGCGCAGGCCCGCGCGGTGCTCCAGGACCTCCAGGCCGTGCGCGAGAACTACGTGATGGTGGACGACGACTTCCAGCTGCCGGTGGTCGCGGCCCGCTATTTGAGCGACCAGCGGGTGCCGGCCGCGCGCAAGCGCACGTTTCTGCTGGAGGAGCGCCACCTCCAGCGGCTCGTCACCAATCTCGCGTACGTGACGCGGCAAGCAGCGGCGTACACCCGCAATCCGGTGGCGACCAAGCTGGTCAGCTTTCCCCGGGATCCCGACGGCCGCTGGATCTCCGCGAGCTGGCGCGACTCCCGGGACGGGTACGGCGGCGGTCGGTTCGCCATGGATGTGAACGTCATCTGGGTGCCGCACGCGCTCGAGGCCGTGGGAACGATCCTGGATGTCCTGCAGCAGCTCGGCATGACGCCGGCCATTCGCGACGCGCCGCTGGCCGGCTTCCTACGCGATCGCGCGGCGCTCGAGCGCGCGATTGCCGTGTGGCGCGGCGCCGAGCGCCACTTCCGGGTCGCCGTCGGAGACGTCGGCCGTCCGGTCGCGGACCGGCTGCGCTGGCTGCCGCGGGCGGAGCGGGAGTACTGGGAGGCCGTCATCCAGCGGACCGGATTCCTCGCGGATACGCTGCGGTTTCTCGCCCTCTCGCTCGACGAGAACGGTCGGCCGATCCCGATCGCCAACACCGACCCCGCCATGCTGCTCCTGCTCGAGCCGGTCGGGCTGGATCGGACGCTCGAGCTCGCGGGCCCGATCATGCAGCCGTACCCGTGGGGGTTGTTCGTCGACGATCTGGGTCCCCTGGTGGCCAACGACACCTACGCGTCGCGCGACGTGTGGGAGCGGTTTCGTCGGGACCCCTATCATTCGCCGACCGTCGTGTGGGGGCGGGACGTCAATGCGCTACTCGCCGGCCTCGCGAAGCAGATCGCGGCGGCGACCGCCTCGTCCCGCGCCGACGTGGCGCCATTACGTGACGCGCTGCAGCGCACCGTCACGGCGGTGGATCGTTCCGGACTGCGGCACGCCGAGCTGTGGAGCTACCGCATCGAGAACGGCAGGCTCCTGCCGGTGCGGTACGGGACGAGCTCGGACGTCCAGTTGTGGAGCCTGACCGATCTGGCCGTCCAGTTCTGGCTGGACCGGATCGCGAAACCGTGACCGCCCCGGCGCGCGACGACCAGCGCGCGGCCGTCGTCGCCGGCTTCCTCGGCTGGACGCTCGACGCGTTCGATTTCTTCCTGGTCGTGATGACGCTCACGGCCATCGCGAAGGACTTCGGGCACTCGGACGCGGACATCGCGTTCACGCTCACCCTCACGCTCGTGTTCCGACCGGTCGGCGCGTTCATCTTCGGGCTGATCGCCGACCGCTACGGCCGCAAGATCCCGTTGATGGCGGACCTGGTGTTCTACTCCGTGATCGAGGTGTTCTCCGGGCTCGCCCAGAGCTATACGACGTTCCTCGTATTGCGCGCGCTGTTCGGGATCGGGATGGGAGCAGAGTGGGGCGTGGGGGCATCGCTCGTCATGGAGAAAGTCTCGCCCCGCTATCGCGGCGTGATCTCCGGGCTGCTGCAGCAGGGCTACGCGCTGGGCTATCTGCTCGCGGCGCTGTGCTACTTCTTCGTATACCCCCATTGGGGCTGGCGGCCGCTCTTCTTCATCGGCGGTCTGCCGGCCTTGCTCGCTCTGTTCGTGCGGGCCCGCGTGCGGGAGTCCGAGGTGTGGCAACAGACCCGGCACGACAACTGGCTCGGGCTCGGCCGCGCCATCGCCGCGAACTGGAAGGTGTTCCTTTATCTGACCGTCCTGATGGCGATGATGAACATGGTGTCGCACGGCACCCAGGACATGTACCCGACCTTCCTGCAGCGCGACTGGGGCTTCAGCCCGACCAAGCGCGCCGCGCTGACCGCGTTCTCGCAAGTCGGCGCGCTCACCGGCGGGATCCTGTGCGGCCTGTACTCCGACCGCCTGGGCCGCCGGCGCACCATCGCGCTCGCCCTGCTCGGCGCCGTGCTGGCGATCCCCATCTGGGCGTTTGCGCCGTCCTTGCCTCTGCTCGTCGCGGGCGCCTTCATTATGCAGTTCTTCGTGCAGGGAGCGTGGGGCGTCATCCCGGCCCACATCACCGAGCTGTCCCCCGATGCCGTGCGTGGCTTCCTCCCGGGTTTCGCGTACCAGTGCGGCGTGGCAATCGCCAGCAAGCTGCCGCACGTGCAGGCGCTCTTCGCCGTCGGCTCGAGCTACGCGCGGTCGATGGCGTTCTCGGCCGCGACCGTGTTCGCGCTCGGCGCCGTCGTCGCGCTGCTCGGCCGGGAGCGCCGGGGGGTGGCGTTCGGCAGGGGCCACGCGTCCTCGGGAGTATGAGGGACTGAAGTCCCTGCTCGGCCCGTGGGGCGTCCTAAAGGACGCTGGCCTTCCTGCGTCCTTCAGGACGCGCTGGCGCCGAGTTGGGACTTGAGTCCCTCATAATCTCGGAGGTACACTACCATACCGTCGATGACTTGACCTGATGTCCAACTTCGTCAAAGCCACCCAAGCCTACCAGCAGGGCCAGCGCACGCTCCCGGGCCGTTATTACACGTTGGCCGAGATCTACGCCGAGGAGCGGGAGCGCATCTTCACCGCGCGCTGGATCTGCGTGGGGCGCGCGGCCGAGATCCCCGCGGCCGGCGACTACCTGCTGCGCACCATCGCCGGCGAGAGCGTGATCGTGGTCCGGGGGCGTGACGGCGCCCTACGGGCGTTCTACAACGTATGCCGCCACCGCGGCACCCGGCTGTGCGAGGAGCCGCGCGGTCGGTTCTCGGAAACGATCCAGTGCCCCTATCACGCCTGGACCTACACCATCGACGGGCAGCTGATCGGCGCGCCCCACATGAGCGAGGTCCAGGGGTTCGACAAGCGCGATTACCCGCTCCATGCCGTACCGCTCGAGACCTGGGAGGGCTTCGTTTTCGTCAACCTCGCGGGGGCCCCCGAGCCGTTCGCACAGGCCTTCGCGCCGGTCGCCGGGCGGTTCAGCCGCTTCAACCTCTCCGCCCTGAGGGCCGCGCGCCGGGTCGACTACGACGTCGCGGCCAACTGGAAGCTGATCTTCCAGAATTACTCCGAATGCCTGCACTGCCCCGTCATCCACCCCGGGCTCGCGAAGCTTACCCCCTACACCAGCGGTGAGAACGACCTGATCGATGGGCCGTTCCTGGGCGGCTATATGGTGATTACGAAGGAGGGCGGCAGCCTCACGCTGAGCGGGCGCGCCTGCGGGGCGCCGGTCGGCCGGCTTCCCGCCGAGGATCTGAACCGCGTCTACTTCTACTCGATCTTCCCGAACCTGCTGCTCTCCCTCCACCCGGACTACGTGATGTTCCACACCCTCTGGCCCGACGGCCCGGGGCGGACGCGCATCACGTGCGACTGGCTGTTCCACCCCGACTCGTTCGCCGCACCGGGGTTCGATCCCGACGATGCGGTGCGGTTCTGGGACGAGACCAACCGCCAGGACTGGCACATCTGCGAGCAAAGCCACGCCGGTATCACCTCGCGGGCGTACGTGCCGGGGCCTTACTCGACACGTGAGGGAATCGCCGCGGCCTGGGACCGCGAGTTCCTGCAAGCGCTCGGTCACGTCCCCCGCAAATAGGCGTCGGTCCCCTTGAGCCAGTCTTCGCGTGGCGGCGAGAACACGTCCATGTCGAGCGTGTCCTCGAGGGCGTGGGCTTCGTGCGGCACGTTTGACGCGAGATGCAGCACTTCGCCCGCCCGCACGACGACTTCCTGACTGCCGTCTTCCCCAATGAGAAACCGCAGCGCGCCTTCGAGGATGTAGGTAAACTGCTCGTTCTCGTGCGCGTGCTTGGGCACGACACACCCCCGCTTCAGGTACACATGCGCCAGCATCACGCGGTCCCCGGTGATCAGGCGGCGCGACAGCCGCTCGGACAACTGCTCCTTCGGCACATCGGCCCAGCGGTACCACACGGGCTCCCCCTTGAGCTAAGGCGTCGGGGCCAAGCCTAATGGGTTGTGTCTCCTCCGCTACTGGCGTGGAAACCCAAGCGCAGCGGGCGAAATTCGACCTGCTGCAGCCACGCAACAGTCGGTCCGGAGCCCGCGCCGCGTCAGCCACGTTCCACGATGGCAAGGGTTATGCGATGGACTGTCTCCGCCATGATCAGAGTCCGCACCAACGTCGGCGCCCGCGCGGCGCTCGCTGCACTGCTCGCCTCCTGCGCGACCGGATCGTCGCAGTGGGCGCACGACCGGCTCACGCTGCTGCCCGCGTCGCGCGATCGCATCCTGGGCGAGCGGCTGATCGACGCCCACTACGTGGTGGCGGGAAGGCTCGAGAAAGTGGAGCGGGCCAATCTGTACGAGCAGCGCGGCGGGTGGCTCATGCGAGCGCTGTTCCGTGACGAGGGACCCCCCGATGCCTACGAAGCGAAGATCGCCGTCGATTCGGTGCTCGTGGGCGGCGGCCAGCCGAAGCGGCTGTACATCACGTTCTTCGCACCGCACGGCAACCGGATCCCGACGGTCGGGGAGAATGCGATCTGGATCGCCCACCAGCGACAGCTGTGGCGCTTCGCCCAGGCGACGGTGTACGGCGCGCCGTACGACATCGGTCTCGCACTCGATTCGGACGACGACATCCGTCCGGTCGGGGAGTGGTCGTTGCTTCGCACTGTCGCGCTGAAGCTGCAACTGTCACACGTGTGGTGAGGGCCCGGCTCAACCGCTCGTCGACACAGTCATCGTAGGTAGAAAGCGCGGCGGGCGGCGCAGCGTTGTCGCCTGCTCGTACGCGTAAGCCAGCCTGACCAGCGTGCCCTCGCTCCACGGCGCGCCGATGAACGACACGCCTACCGGCAACCCGGAGACGTAGCCCGCCGGCACGGTCACGTGGGGAAAGCCCGCGACCGCGGCCGGAGTGGAGCTCCCTCCCAGAAAGTGGTCGCCGTTGATCAGGTCGATCGGCCACGGCGGATTCCCGGTGGGCGCTACGAGAGCGTCCAGCTTCTCCCGGTCTAGGATCGCCTGGAGCCCGTCCTCGCGCGCGAGCTTGCGGCACTTGTCGAGCGCATCGCGGTAGGCCTGATCGCTGAGCGATCCTTTGTCCTGCGCCTTGAGGAACAGCTCCTGCCCGAAGTAGGGCATCTCCCGCTCTTTATTCCGCTCGTTGAACTCAATGACGTCCTGCAGCGTCTTCACTGGCGCACCCGGAGCGAACTCGGCGAGATAGCGATTCACATCCGCCTTGAACTCGTACAGCAGCACCGTGAGCTCGGCGTCGTCGTACTCGCCGAGGTGGGGAATTTCCGCAGGATCGACGATCACGGCGCCGGCCCGGCGCAGCACGTCGATCGCCTGAGTGACGAGCGCATCGGTCGCCGCGTGGTAGCCGAACAGCTTGGTGCGCGCGACCCCGAGCCGCGCCCCGGCGAGCCCGTTGGCGTCGAGGAATCGGGTGTAGTCGGGAACTTGGGCGGGCGCCGCGGCGGTCGCCGAGTCTCTGGGATCCGGACCGGCCAGGGCGCCGAGCAGGATGGCGGCGTCGCGCACCGTGCGGGCCATCGGCCCCGCGGTGTCCTGACTGTGGGCGATCGGCACGATGCCCGCGCGCGAGACCAGGCCCAACGTCGGCTTGATCCCGACGAGCGAGCACGCCGCCGCCGGGCAGACGATCGAGCCGTCGGTCTCGGTGCCGACGCCCACCGCGGCGAAGTTTGCGGCGATCGCGGCCGCGGTGCCCGAGCTCGAGCCGCAGGGGCTGCGGTCCAGTACGTACGGATTCTTGCATTGGCCTCCCCGCGCGCTCCACCCGCTGGACGAGCTGTTGGATCGGAAGTTGGCCCATTCGGAGAGGTTCGCCTTCCCGAGCATGACGGCTCCCGCGGCGCGCAGCCGGGCGGCGATAGCGGCGTCCGCCCGCGGCCTCGCGCCGACGAGCGCCAGCGAGCCCGCGGTGGTGGCCATCCGGTCGGCCGTGGCGATGTTGTCCTTGACCAGAATCGGTATTCCGTGCAGGGGGCCACGGGGGCCCTTCGTCTTCCGCTCGGCATCGAGCTCTCGGGCGATGCGGAGTGCGTCGGGATTGGTCTCGATGACGGAGCGCAGCGTCGGGCCCCGGCGGTCCAGGTCGTCGATGCGGGCCAGATAGTATTCGCACAGGGAGTGGGCGGTGTACTTGCCGCTCTCTATCCCCCGCGCGAGATCCGCAAGAGTCGCCTCCTGAAGCGCGAACGGAGGGATCGCCGGACCGGCCAAACCGCGCGCCGGGCCGACCGGCCCGGCGGTACGGCACGCCGCGCCCGCCATGCAGGCGAGCCCCGCCCCGGCACCCAGCTCCAGGAACTCACGACGCGTGATCCGTTCGGTGACAGGCGACATGCCACGCCTCGAGGGGAAGAGTGCCGCCGTTACGGCCGGCGGGTCGAATCGGCGGGACCAGACCGCGCGAACAGGGCCAGGTATTTCTCGTACCCTTCCGCCTTGAGCCGCTCGACCGGAATGAACCGGAGCGCCGCCGAGTTGATACAGTAACGCAAGCCGGTGGGCGGCGGGCCGTCGTCGAACACGTGCCCCAAGTGGGAATCGGCGCCCGCGGAGCGGACCTCGATCCGCACCATGAAGAGCGACCGGTCGGTGTGCTGGCGGACGCTCGCCTGCTCCAGCGGCCGTGTAAAGCTCGGCCATCCGGTGCCCGAATCGAATTTGTCGAGCGAGCTGAACAAGGGCTCACCCGAAACGACGTCCACGTAGATGCCGGGACGGTGGTTGTCCCAGTACTCGTTATGGAACGCCGGCTCGGTGGCGGCGTTCTGTGTGACGTCGTACTGCAGTGGGGTCAGGGCGCGGCGTAGTGCGGCGTCGCTCGGCTTGCCGGTCAATCGGGGCGTCGCCTCCCGAGTCTGGGCGTGGAGCGCGCCCGCCAGCCCGAAACCGGCGAGACCGAACAGCACCAAGGCGTTTTGCAACATAAGCCTCACTCCGTGGGTACGCTGAAAGGTACGTCGCGGACGCCGCTGTGGTTGCCTTGCAACAGGGGGCGGCGCGGCGCTAAGCTTGGCGGCTCGGTCTGACGGAGGCGAGTCGTGCCCATTGCCCAAACGCTGATCCCCGAGTTCGACGAAGAGATGGCGTCGACCCGCCGCGCGCTCGAGCGTGTGCCCACCGGCAAGGCGGCCTGGAAGCCGCACCCGAAGTCGATGCCGCTCGGTCGGCTCGCGACGCTGCTCGCCGAGCTGCCCAGCTGGGCGCTGAACGCCGTGACCCTGGACGAGCTCGATATCGCCCCGCCCGGGGGACCGCCGTTCCAGCCCGTAATCCTAGAGACCGGCAAGGAGATCCTGGACCTGCTCGATCGCAACGTGCAGGCCACCCGCAAGGCCCTGACGGCCACGAGCGACGCCGAGTTCGTCAAGCCGTGGACGTTCAAGTACGGCGGACGCACCATGTGGACCAAGACGAAGCGCGACGTCTACCGCAACGTGCTGAACCATCTGGTGCACCACCGCGGGCAGCTGACGGTGTATTTGCGGATGAACGACGTGCCGGTGCCGGCGATCTACGGGCCGTCCGCCGACGAGCAAGGGTTCCGGCCCTAGCGTGCGCACCTGGGAGCGGACCGTCTCGAAGGGCCTGCGTGCCCTGGGGCTCGAGAGCATCCGCAACAAGCTGCTCGCGTTCGCGGTCCTGGCCACGCTCATTCCGTCGCTCGCCACAGTCTGGGTCTCCTACGTCCACAGTCAGCGCTCGCTCACCGAGAAGATCACGGGCGAGCAGCACAGCCTCTCCGCCCAGGCGTCTCGCGAGCTGGATCTGTGGCTCAAGGAGCGGCTATACGATCTTCGGGTGTTCGCCAGCTCCTACGAAGTGTCGGAGAACCTCGAGCGCATCCCACGGACCCCAAAGGGGGGAGAGCCGGTGCGGCAGGGTCCGGCGTACGGCCGGCTGCGCGACTATCTCAACTCGGTGCGTGATCGCTTCGCCGACTACGAAGAGCTCGTAGTCGTCGACCCGGGCGCCCGGGTGGTGGCCACGAGCGCGAGCGCAGCTGGAGCGGACACCGTCGCGCTGCCGCCGGACTGGCTGCGCGTCTTGAAGATCGACAACGCCGTCGTCGGCGAGCCGTATCGCAACCCCGCTACGCGCCAGCCCGTGATGATCGTGGCCGTCCCGATCTACCCGTCCAGCGGACGCCTCATCGGGGCGCTGACCGCGAAACTCAACCTCCGCGCGGTTCAACAGATCAGCCGGCGCTTCGCCGCGGGCGGCCCGGGAGGCATGATCGTCGTGACGGCCGACGGCACGTTGCTCGCGGGTTCCGGATCAGGCGGCGCGGCGCCCATGGCCGCCAGGCTGCCGCCGGAAAGCGTCAGGTTGCTGTTCGACCGGGCGGGCAGCGCGGTCCGGTACCGCGGGTTCGAGGGAGAGGAGACCGTGGGGACGCTGGAGCCGGTGCCGCGCCTCTCGTGGGCGGTGGTGGCGACGATCCCGGGGGAGACGGCGTACCGTCAGGCCACGCGCCTTCGCAATCTGACGGTCCTGATCGTCGCGGCGCTGTTGCTTGGCGTCGGCCTGCTGGCGTACCTCTTGGGCGTGCTGATCGTGCGCCCGCTCGATCGGCTGACGACCGGGGCAGCGAAGGTGGCCGCCGGCGATCTCGCCGTCGATCTCCCGGTCGTGAGTGGCGGCGAGGTCGGCTCGCTCACCGAGGTGTTCAACGACATGGTCGCCCGGCTGCGGGACGGACGCCGCGAGCTCGAGCGTCTGTCGGTCACCGACGACCTGACCGGGCTCTACAACCGGCGGTATCTGATGGAGACGCTCGCCAACGAGATCCGCCGTTCGCGGCGCCTGGAGCACCGCTGCGCGCTGCTGATGGCGGACATCGATCACTTCAAGGAATACAACGACGCGTTCGGTCACCTTGCGGGAGACGAGATGCTCATCAAGGTGGCCCGGGCGCTGCGCGACTCGACGCGCGAGGTAGATTGTGTGGTTCGTTACGGAGGCGAAGAGTTCGTCGTGCTGTTGCCCGAGACCGGCGGGGAAGAAGCGGCCGAGACGGCGGAGCGCATTCGCGCCCGCGTGGCAGCGGAAGGTCTGGCCGCCGGCACGATCACGCTCAGCGTCGGCGTCGCCGAGTTCCCGACGCACGGCGATTCGCCGGAGTCCATGATCGCCGCCGCCGACGGAGCTCTATACCGCGCCAAGCGGGAAGGGCGCGACCGCGTGGTGCGCGCCAGCGGAGCGGCAAAGAGCGCCTCCCCACCTTGAAGGGCGTGTTACCGTGTCTGCCGCCGGCCCACCAGCGTCTGGAACATCCAGCCGCTCCGCCCGGCCTCGTCGCCGATGTGCACCCACTGGTCGGCGTATGAATAGCCGACGACCGGCGCCCCCGTTTCGAGTGTGAACGCCACGGCGTAGCCCGCGCCTGGTCCCTCCCGCACGTTGCTCCGGTTCACCGTCTCGAGACGGAGCGGCAGCGCGAACAGCACTTCCCCGGGCCGCAGGGGTCCGCGCACGCCACTCGCGCCGCTCCGGCTCGCCCCGACGACGCTCTTCGCCTGGTTGGCGAGGTACAGGGCGCCGCCATAATTCTGCTTGTTGAATTCCACGCTGCTCTGCCGCAGCAGCTGCGTGGCCTGGCCGGTCTCCTGCGCCGCCAGCGGTGCGGCGGCGGTCTTGAGCGACTGCAGCGCGATCTCCGCCTCGGCCATGGCGGAGGCGGCCTCGGCCCGGCTGGCGAGCGTCTGCAGTTTCGCCATCGCCCGCACGACCTCCCGTCTCGCCTCGTCCAGCCGGGCCTGTAGCTCCTCGAGCTGCGCATCGCGCTCGAGCAGCCGCAGCTCGAGCCGCGCGATCCGCTGCTCGAGCTGCGGGTCCCGGACCGTCACCGTTTCTGACGCCGACCGGCCGTTGGCCGGATCTCCCGCCGGATGCGGCGTCCCCGGCGCCGCCGACGGCGTGCACGCCGCGGCGAGCATGCCGCAGAAGATGATCGGAGGAACCGCACGCCGCGGGCACATGGGGCTCAACTTGGCACGCGGCGCCGGTCGAATCAATCGGCAGCGGCCGGGTCGTGACTGCGCCGCAGGATCTGTCGTACCGTCGCGACGGTGTCCGCCTGCTCGGCGGTCTTGTCCGTGCGATAGCGCTTGACCCGCGCGAAGCGCAGCGCCAGGCCGCCCGCGTAGTGCGGGCTCGCCTGTACGTCGTTGAAGGCCACTTCCACCACGAGCTCCGGGCGGACATGGACGGTATACGCGTCGCGACCGATCTCGAGCTCGAGCAGCCGCTTGGTCTGCCACTCGAGCATCTCGTCGGTCATGCCCTTGAACGTCTTGCCCAGCATGACGAAGCCGCCGGTCTCCGGGTCGCGCGCGCCGAGATGCACATTCGAGAGCCATCCCCGGCGTCGTCCATGCCCCCACTCCGCCGCGAGCACCACGAGGTCGAGCGTGTGTGCAGGCTTCACCTTGAGCCACCGCTGGCCCCGCCCGCCGGCCTCGTACGGCGCGTCCAGCGCCTTGGCCATGATCCCCTCGTGCCCGCGGGCGAGTGCCTGATCGAGGAAAGCCTGGGCCTCCTCGGCCGAGGCCGTCACCGTACGCGGTACCAGCAACCCGCCCGACGTTACCTCGCTGAGCGCCGCAAAGCGGCGCTCCTCCGGCTCGTCGAGCAGCGGTTGACCGTCGATATACAGGAGGTCGAAGAAGAAGGGAGTGAGCGGCAGGTCGCGCCGCAGACGCTCGACGTCCAGCCTGCGGCCGAACCGGCGCATCGTCGTCTGAAACGGAAGCGGCGTACCGTCCGCTCGGAGCGCGATCGCCTCGCCGTCCAGGATCAGCTCCCGCGCGGGGAGGGTGCGCGCCCGCTCGACCAGCTCGGGCACGGCCGCCGTCACGTCCTTCAGGCTGCGGGAGTAGATCTTCACTTCGTCGTCCCGCTTGTGGAGCTGCACCCGGGCGCCGTCGAGCTTGAACTCGAGCGCGGCCCGGCCGAGCCGCGTCATTGCGTCGGACGCGTCCTCCGCCGTTTGAGCGAGCATCGGAAGCACGGGACGGAACAGGCGAACGCTGAAGCGCGCCAGCCCCGCCGCACCTTCCACAAGCGCCACGCGGGCCACGCTCGGCAAGTCCCCCGCCGCCATGGCGGCGCGCCGCACCGCCTCGCTCGGCACGCGCGCGGCCTGTGCCACGGCCTCGAGCACCAGCCCCTCGAGCGCTCCTTGGCGCAGCTCGCCGATCACGAGGCTCGTGAGAAAGCGTTGCTCGTCGCGCGTCGCGGCGAGCAACAGCTCCCGCAGCAACCGGAGCTTGGCGTCCGCCGAGCCCTTCCCGGCGAGCCGCGCGATGCGTTCGAACGCGCCATCGACGGCCGATAACTCCAGCGTGGCCGACTCGGCACCCGACTCCGGGAGCGCCGCGTGCACGCTCGCGTAGCCCACTCCGAGTTTCGCCTGCCGCAGCACGCCGCACAGGAACGCAGTTGCGATCTCGACTTCTGCCGGCGCGACGCGGCCCAGTAACGCCGCCAGCAGGCCGATCTTCTCGAGGCGGCCGCTCGTGCGGGCGACGTGCTGGGATGTGGTGACGAGATCGGCGAGGCGCATGGGGAGTGGTGAGCTCAACGGGTTATTGGGGACGTGTTTGGGGACGTGTTTGGGGACGTGTGATCGGTGACGTTCGAGGATCGTTGGGTAATGAGGGACTGAAGTCCCTGCTCGGCGGCAGCGCGTCCTGAAGGACGCCGCGTCCTTGAGGACGCCCCGTGGCCAAGTTGGGACTTGAGTCCCTTATAACCCACGACGGGGGACGCGCATAACCGGTGACGCTCATGGATTGTTTGATTATGAGGGACTGAAGTCCCTGCTCGGCGGCAGCGCGTCCTGAAGGACGCGTGCGCAGAGAAACACCCCACGCTGCACCGATTTGATCACGATCGTCACGTCTCCCAAAGGTAGCTTTGGCGCATGCCGGTTCGAGTGTACGTCCACCTGACGTGGACCACCTTGCAGCGGCAGCCCCTCATCAATGCGGTCGCGGGCTTCCTGCGCCGGTTTCTGCCAAAGGAGGCGCAACGCCACGGGGCGCGCGTTCTCGAGGCGGGAATCGTCGCTGACCATGTGCACCTCGTGCTCCAGCTGCTCCCGGTGATCAACATCCCACGCCTGGTTCAGGGCCTCAAGGGGGCAAGCGCCCGACTCGTAAACCGGGACGGCCTCACGCCGCGGGCACCGCTGCGCTGGGCGGAGGGCTACGACCTGCGGAGCGTGGGCGTGCGCCAACTCCGAACCGTGATCGAGTACGTGGGACGGCAACCCCAGCGACACCCAGAGTTCGCCATCGATCAACGTCCTTCAGGACGCCCCACGGCCGAGTGGGGACTTCAGTCCCTCGTACACAACAACTGGGAACGTCATCACCCGACTCGGGTGTCATCACCCGACTCAGACGTCATCACTCCAACCCGACCAAACGCTCGCTATCTCCCCCCCGCCCCCGCCCTCACCTCGAACTCTCCTTCCAACCCCCCCACCGAGCTCCCCCCCACGTACACCCGGAACTTCCCGGGCTCGACGACGAACTTCATGCGCTGATCGTACAGCCCGAGCTCTTTGGGCGTCAGCGCGAACTCCACGGTGCGCGATTCGCCGGGCTTCAAGGACACCCGCCGGAAGCCCGCGAGCGCACGCACCGGTCGGGTGACGGTCCCTACCCCGTCGTGGACGTACAGCTGCGCCACCTCGGCGCCTTCCCGCGCCCCCGTGTTCGTGACGGTGGCGGAGACCTTGAGCGTCCCGCCTGGCGTGATGGTGGGAGCGCTCAGCTTGAGTTCCTTGTACTCGAACGACGTGTAGCTCAGCCCATGACCAAACGGAAACAGTGGGCTCGATGGCAGGTCGGTGTACTTGGACGTGTACTTGTCCGTGCCCGCCGGTCGGCCCGTGTTCTTGTGGTTGTAGTAGATCGGAATCTGCCCGACGGCCCGGGGGAAGGTCACAGGGAGCTTGCCGCTGGGACTCACGTCGCCGAACAGGACGCCGGCGAGGGCGGGCCCGGTCTCGACCCCCAGGAACCACGCCTCGACGATCGCGGGCACGTGGTCCGCCGCCCACTGCACGGTGAGGGGTCGGCCATTCATTAATATGAGCACCACGGGAGTGCCGGTCGCCTGGACGGCCTCGAGCAATTGCTGCTGGACGCCCGGGAGCGCGAGGCTCGAGCGGCTCGCGGCCTCGCCGCTCATGTCTCCCGCCTCCCCCAGGACGAGCAGCGCGACCTCGGCTTGGCGAGCCAGCGCGACGGCCTCGGCAAAGCCGGCGGTCGTCGAGTCGAGGATGCCGCACCCCTTGGCGTAGCGGACCTCCGTGCCGGCTCCCGCCCGGGCCTTGATGCCTTCGAGCGGGGTGACCGCATCGTGCGGGTCGCCGCGGCCCGCCCACGGGCCGAGCGCCGCCACGTGATCGTCCGCGAGCGGGCCGATCACCGCCAGCGTGTGCCGCGTGGGCCCGAGCGGGAGCAGATTGCCGTCGTTCTTGAGCAGCACGATCGCTTCTTGTGCTACGGTCCGTGCGAGCTGGCGCTGCTCGGGCGCGAGCAGCACGCTCCGCTCGCGCTCGACGCTCGATCCGCGGTATGGGTCATCGAACAGGCCCAGGGCGCGCTTCCCCGCGAGCACGCGTCGTACCGCGGCGTCCACGGTCGCGATCGGGATACGGCCCGCGCGGACCAAGGCGGGGAGATCCTCGAGGTAGATGCGGCTCACCATGTCCATGTCGACGCCGGCTTCGAGTGCGACCTTCCCCGCGTCGGCGCGCGAGCCGGCGACGCCGTGGTTCCGCAGCTCTTCGACGCCGGTCCAGTCGCTCACCACGAACCCAGGGAACCTCCACTCGTCGCGCAGCAGCGTGGTCACAAGCCAGCGGTTGGCGTGGCTCGGGACGCCGCCGATCTCGTTGAAGGAGGTCATGATGCTGCCGGCGCCCGCGTCGACTGCGGCGTGGTACGGCGGCAGGTAGATCTCCCGCAGGGTGCGCTCGGACACGTCCACGGTGTTGTAGTCCCGGCCCCCTTCGGCACCGCCGTATGCGGCGAAGTGCTTGACGGTGGCCATGACGGCGTCGGGCGCGCGCAGGTCCTTTCCCTGAAACCCTCGGACGCGGGCCGCAGCCAAGGCCGATCCCAGGTACGGATCCTCGCCCGCGCCCTCGGCGATGCGGCCCCACCGCGGGTCGCGCGCGATGTCGACCATAGGCGCGAACGTCCAGTTCACACCGGCGGCAGCGGCTTCGCGCGCCGCTGCGCGCGCCGTGCTTTCCGCCGCCGCGGGGTCCCACGTCGCCGCTTCGGCGAGCGGGATCGGGAAGATCGTGCGATAGCCGTGGATCACATCCAGGCCCAAGAGGAGGGGGATATGGAGCCGCGACTCGGTCACCGCGATCCGCTGCGCGTCACGCGTCGCCTGCGCGCCAGCCAGGTTCAGGAACCCCCCGATCAGGCCCTTGCGCAGCTGTTCGAGCTGCGCGGGGCTGGGCTGGTTGTCTACGGAGGGCAGGTTCAACTGGCCGAGCTTTTCCTCCAGGGTCATGCGGGCGACGAGCGAGTCGATCAGTCGCCCGGGAGCGGCGCGCTGCGCGGCAGCGGGGCCGGGGGCGATGAGGCCCAGGGCGACGAGCGCCGTGAAACAGCCGTCATGGATGCGCATCGGGATCCCGTTGATCAGAGGTAGAAAGTGAAACGCGGTGGAGAGAATCTACGCGGGCTCACGCGGACTTGACAAACTGCACGAGGTGCGTGATAACGAGGGCAAACGCGCTTACAGGAGACGCGCTCATGAGCCGCAGTCCATCGTTCGCGCAGCTCGGCCGGGGGCTGTTCCTCAGTTTCGTCCTCGTCACCTTCGCCGCCCCGGCGGCCTTCTCGCAGACCAGCACGGGCAGCATTCGCGGGTATGTGAAGGACGCCAGCGGCGCCCCGCTCGGCGGCGCGGCGATCGAAGCGCGGAACGAGCAGAGCGGTGTGTCGCGGACTACAAACAGCCAACCCGACGGCTCGTACGCCTTGCCCGGCCTGGTCCCCGGGGCCTACAACCTGACCACGCGCCACATCGGGCACACGGCTCAGGGACGTCGCGTGGCGGTCCAGATCGGCGCTTCGCTGCTCGTTGACTTCGCCCTACAGGCCGGGGCGGTCGAGGTGGCGGGTGTGACTGTCCAGGCTGCTGCGCCGACGGTCGAGACCCGGACATCAGAGATCGCCACCAACGTGTCGGCGCAGCAGATCCAGAACCTGCCCACGCCGAGCCGCAACTTTCTCGACCTTGCAGCGCTGGCACCCGGCGTTACAGTGAGCCCCGACTTCGTGAACCTCGGCGCCAACAACATCACGGCGAGAACGTTTACATCCGGCGCCCAAGGACCGGCCGAAGTCAACGTCTTCGTCGACGGCGCGAGTCTCAAGAACGATCTCACCGGCAATGGCGCGAGCGGCGTGGCGGGTCAGGATGCCAGCCGCGGCAACCCTTTCCCGCGCAATGCGATTCAGGAGTACCGCGTCATCACACAGAATTTCAAGGCAGAATACCAGAACGCCTCGAGCGCAATCATCACGGCCACGACGAAGTCGGGCGGAAGCGTCTGGTCCGGTGACGCCTTCGTCACGTATGAGAACAAAGACCTCGTGGCGCTCGACTCGATCACGATCGCAAAAATGGCGAAGGACACGAACGTCAAGAAGCCGGACTACACCCGCTACCTGCTCGGTGGGAGCGTGGGAGGACCGCTGATTCGAGACAAGCTGTTCTTCTTCGGGTCGTACGAGGGGAATTATCAGAACCGCGCGAACATCGTGAACATCACGCCGCCCCCCACCGGCACGTTCGATTCGCTGGACGCGGTCGGGCTGAAAAACTTCAACGGCAACATCACGTCGCCGTTCCGGGAAACGCTGCTGTTCGGAAAGCTCACGTATAACAAGGGCAGTCATTCCACGGCCGAGCTGAGCGTGAGCAACCGGCACGAAACCGATGTCCGCGATTTCGGCGGCGGGATTGCCTTCCAGTCCGCGATTAACTATCGGAACAACATGCTCACCAGCGTCCTCAAGTACAATTACTTCTCCGGCGCGTGGCTCGACGAAGCGAGCGTGACCTACACCAATTTCAAGCGCAATCCATCGCCCAATACACCCGGTCTTGCACACCGGACCTTCGGCGCGTCCCCCTCCAAGAACAACAACAACTTCGGCGGCGCCGATATCGGGAGCAATCTGAGCGACCAGGACTTCACGCAGAAGGGCATCGGACTTCGCAACAACGTGACGTACACCGGCTTCCACGGCGGCGGCGATCACGTGATCAAGGCCGGCGCGACCGCAAACTTCCTGACCTTCGACATCAACAAGGCCAACAACGACACCCCTCAGTTCTTTTACGATGACACTGTCAATGCAGGTCAATCGAATTGCGGCTGCGCCGGCCCCCTGGCTTACAACTATCGCGTGCCCTACCAGGTGCAGTTCGCGACCGGCGATCCGCTCGTGAACGCTCACAACGCCCAGATCGGCGCGTTCCTGCAGGACGATTGGAGCCCCAGCTCCCGGCTCACGCTGAACCTGGGAATCCGCTGGGACTTCGAGACGCACATGTTCAACTACGATTACGTCACGCCTGACACAGTGCGTAATGTCTTCCGCCAGTACAACAACGACCCAACGTTCTTGCCGGCTCCCATCGATACGGCCGAGTATTTCACAGACGGGACGCAACGGCACAAGTTCTATGGTGCCTACCAGCCGCGACTCGGTTTCTCCTACGCGCTTGACAACGAGAACAAGACTACTCTGTTCGGCGGCTGGGGCCTCTACTACGATCGCTCGTTCTTCGATGTGTCCGTGGACGAGAAGCTCAAGCTCAGGCGGCCCTTGTGGACCGTGTACTTCGCGGATCCCGATTCGGCTGTCAGACCAGGCCAGGTGAGGTGGGATGGTCGCTACCTGACCAATCCTGCCGCGCTCGATTCGCTCGTGACCACCGGCCAGACCGGGGGGAAGGAAGTCTGGCTGATCGGCAACCATACGAAAGCGCCGCATTCGGGTCAGTGGAATGTCGGCGTGCGTCACGCCTTCGGCGACGTCTCCGTCTCCGCCGCATACGTGGGCGTCCGCGGCTACGACGGGTTTGTGCTCTACTGGGCCAACATCACCTGGAAAAACTTCGGGACCCCCACCAGCCAGTGCTGCACGTTCCTCGGCAACCAGCACGGCTTTTCCAACATCATCGTCTCGTCGAACGCCGTGAAAACGTGGTACGATGCCCTCCAGGTCCAGATCGTTCGGCCCTATAAGAGGGTGGGGAACTGGGGCTGGGGCGGCGGACTGACGTTCACCAGCGGACAGCGCTCCGTCCAGGGGAACGACAACGCGGACGATGAGCTGGCGTTCCCCCAGCCTCAGTTCATCGTCAAACACCCGACGAACGACGAGAAGAGCCGAGTCGTGGCGAACTGGATCGTGGACCTCCCGTTTGCGTACGGCATCCAGTTCAGCGGCCTCATGACGCTCGGCAGTGGGCCGCGCTACGACGTCGGTGGCCGATTCTCGCCCAACAGCTGGGTGCCCGGCGGCTTCAGCCCGCCGCAATATCCGTTCATCATTCCAGGTGCATGGGCGTATCGCGACGTCGACCTCACGTTGACGAAGGACTTTCCGCAGTTCGGGAGAGGCACTCTCAGCGTGAGGGTGGACGTGTTCAACGTGTTCAACTTCCAAAACTTTACGTATGGCGGTACCCCAACACCGACGGGCTTGTTGAGCGATGGTCGTCGGGTGCAGATCGGGACGGATTTCAGCTTCTGATCATTCACCCGTTGCGGGCCGCCGTGCATCAGCACGGCGGCCCGCGTACAACCATGCGTTATTGTCCAACATGACGCACAGCACTGCCGCGAGCCTACGGACGCACTCCCCGAGGCTCGCTGCTTCTCTGGCGGCGTCGCTCCTCGTGGCGTGCCTCTCGAACCACCCCGCTAGCCCTCCCCCACCCGACTCGGCCCGCGCCGCCGCCTTCCTCGACACGCTCGAAGAGCGCACCTTTCATTACTTCTGGGACCTGACCAACCCCCAGAACGGGCTCACCCCCGACCGCGCGCCGAGCCCGTCGTTCTCGAGCATCGCGGCGGTCGGCTTCGCGCTCACGGCGTACCCGATCGGGGTTGAGCGCGGCTACATCACGCGCGCTCAGGCCGCCGCCCGCACCCTTACGACCCTGCGCTTCTTCTGGACCGCACCCCAGGACTCGAGCATCTCGGGCGCGACCGGCTACCACGGCTTCTTCTACCACTTCCTCGACATGAGCACGGGGCTGCGCTTTCAGAACGTGGAGCTGTCGACCATCGACACCTCGCTCCTGCTCGCAGGGGTGCTGTTTTGTCGGTCGTACTACGAGGGCGCCGACTCGACCGAATCCCTCATCCGGGCGCTCGCCGACTCGATCTACTACCGGGTGGACTGGAACTGGGCGCGGGCCCGGCCCCCCGCCGTCAGCATGGGGTGGCACCCGGAGGGCGGCTTCATCCCCGCCGATTGGATCGGCTACAACGAGGGGATGATCCTCTACGTCCTGGCGCTCGGCTCGCCCACCCACGCCGTCGACTCCACCGCCTGGGCGGCGTGGGTGGGAGGCTATCAGTGGGGCACGTTTCATGGGCAGGATTACGTGCAGTTCGGGCCCCTGTTCGGGCACGAGTACTCGCACGTGTGGATCGACTTCCGCGGCATTCAGGATGCCTACATGCGCGGCCGCGGCATCGACTATTTCGAGAATTCGCGCCGCGCCGCCTACGCACAGCGCGCCTACGCCGCTGCCAACCCCGGCGTGTGGAACGGCTATTGGAATCAGATCTGGGGGCTCACGGCCTCCGACGGCCCGGCGAATACGACACTCGTTCTGCACGGGCGCACCCGCCAGTTCCACACCTACTGGGCGCGCGGCGTGTCGGCGCTCGAGACGAACGACGACGGCACGCTCGCGCCCACCGCCGCCGGCGGCGCGGTGCCGTTCGCACCCCAGATCGCTATCCCGTCGCTCATCACGATGCGGGAGACGTACGGATCACATCTCTTTTCGACGTACGGGTTCCGCGACGCCTTCAACCCGACGTTCACTCCCCAGGTGCCCGTGGAGCGGGGTGAGGTAGATCCCGTGTTCGGCTGGTTCGACGTCGACTATCTCGGGATCGACCAGGGGCCGATCCTCGCGATGATCGAGAACTATCGCAGCGAGCTGGTGTGGCGCATCATGCGGCGCAACCCCTACATCGTGCGGGGGCTCAAGCAGGCGGGGTTCAGCGGGGGCTGGCTCGGCGCGACGCCCCCGGCGCGTTGATCGAGCGCCGGCGCGCTACGGCCCCTCCGCCGGGAGCGGGACCGGTTCGTTCACCACAAAGCGCAGCCCCAGGAGCTTCAGCTCTTTCTCGAGCGCGCGGTTGACGGCGCGCTGCCGGCTGGGGCTGTCGCTCACGATCAGGATATGGCTGACGCGCGTCTCCACGACGATGCGGCTCGCCCACATCCGCGCGGCGCGCCGCGCGGCTACATGCGCCTTGCCGAGCAGCGCCTTGATCTTATGGAACCGCGCGTCGGGCTGCAGCGGCTCGAGCTTATACGCATACACCCAGCGGGGCTCGGCCGACGGGCGTGGCTGTGGTTTCGTCAGGTGCTTCCCCCTCGACTTCCCGGGAAAAAGAACGCGAGATGCGCCGATCGATCGGCGAATCCCGCGTGGCCCACGTCTTGTCGCTCAACCCAGGCGTTGGCTGGGTGGCCGCTGTCTGTGTGCTACCCGAGCGGTCATAGCTGTGCCATTCCGCACGTATGCGCAAGGTACCAGCTGGTACGAGGGATTGCTACTGACAGCCTGGCAGGCCTAGGGCGCGCTTGCGGGCCGGCGGTTCCGGTCCCATCCTAATAGGGGAACTCCTCTCCACCCGTGCACACACCAATCTCGGTCGTGTTGATCGAGGACAACCGCCTGCTGCGCGACGCGATCGCCCAGTTGCTCGCGTCGCAGCCGGACGTCGCGCTCGTCGGCGCCGCGGCGAGCAGCGAGGCGGCGCTGCGGGACTCGCACGCCACGAAGGCCCAGGTCGTGCTGCTGGACCTAGGTCTCAAGAATGACGACAGCGTGCGTCTGGTCCGGGAGCTCAAGCGAATGGCACCGGACGTGCGGGTCATCGCGATGGATCTCTTCCCGGTGCACGAGGATGTCGTCGAGCTAGTGAAAGCCGGGGTCTCGGGCTTCATCCTGAAGGACGCCACGCCCGCGGACTTCATGAACACGATCCGCGCCGTCGCGGGCGGCAGCCACGTGCTGCCGCCGCCCTTGACCGATTCGCTGTTCTCGCAGATCGCTCGACAGGCCGCCAGCCGCGGCACCCAGGCCGTGATCGCCGCCCTGCGCCTGACGCAACGCGAACGGCAGGTGATCGATCTGATCGGCGAGGGGTTGAGCAACAAGGAGATCGCGCAGCGGTTGCACATCGCGACGCACACCGTTAAGAGCCATGTGCACAACATCCTCGAGAAATTGGCGCTGCACACCCGCTTGCAGATCGCCGCCTTCGCGCGCGCGGAAGGCGCCGACTAGCGCCTGAGAGCTAGGTCGTTAGATTGATGCGTCGCCCACGCCTCACCCGCCCGGTCTATGGCTTTCCGCGACCGGGAGTGGTGCATTGGATGCACCGCAGCATTTCGTCCCGCGCCCAGGAGATGGTGCATCATCCGCAACCGTCAGGTGTGTGCGTAAGCTGCGCATCGGCATCGTCGACCTCGTAACCAAAGGGCCGACGCGCGCGCTGTACGCGCGGGTGATGCACGCCAATCTGGCGAGCATCATGCCTCAGGTCGTCGGCGTGTGGTGCGAGGCCGAAGGCCACCAGGTCACCTTCGTCTGCTACACCGGCTTCGAGGACCTCGTCGCCGAGCTCCCCGCCGACGTCGACCTCGTCTTCATCGGTGCGTTCACCGAAGCGGGATTGCTCGCCTACGCGCTCAGCAATCTGTTCCGCTCGCGCGGGGCGATCACCGTGCTGGGCGGCCCGCACGCGCGCTGCTACCCCGAAGACGCCCGCCGCTATTTCGATTACGTGCTCGGGTTCACGGACCGGACGGTCATCCGAGACGTCCTCCAAGATTGCGCCCGGCACCGGCCACTCGGCGTGCACCGCGCGGCGCCGCGCCAGCCGGTGGCACTCCCCGGGGTGCGCGAGCGCTGGAAGTTCATCGAGCCGACGCTGCGCAAAGCGCCGTTCTTCAAGATCGTGCCGATGCTCGGCAGCCTCGGCTGCCCGTACACCTGCAGCTTCTGCATCGACTCGGTGGTGCCGTATCAGCCGCTCGACATGCAGGTGCTGCAGGACGACCTCAAGTTCCTGAGACAGCAGCTGCGCCGGCCGCGCGTCGGCTGGCACGACCCCAACTTTGGGGTCCGGTTCGATGAGGTGCTGGATGCCATCGAAGCGGCGGCTCCCCCGGGTTCGATCGATTTCGTGGCGGAGAGCAGCCTCTCCCTCCTCTCCGAGCCACATGTCCAGCGGCTGCGACGTAACGGCTTCAAGGCCATCTTGCCGGGCATCGAGTCGTGGTACTCGCTCGGCAACAAATCGAAGACCGGGAAGGTTGAAGGTCTCGCCAAGGTCGAGCAGGTCTCCGATCACGTCAACATGATTCTGCGGCACATCCCCTACGTGCAGACCAACTTTGTCCTCGGCCTGGACTCGGACCAGGGCCCCGAGCCGTTCGAGCTGACCAAGCGGTTCGTCGATCGGACGCCGGGCGCGTTCCCCGGCTATTCGCTGTTATCGGCCTTCGGACGGGCGGCGCCGCTCAATCTGGAATACCAGCGCACCGGTCGCGTGCTGCCGTTCCCGTTCCATTTCCTGGACAACAACCACGCGATGAACGTCAAGCCGAAGAACTACGAGTGGCGGGACTTCTACGACCACGTCATCGGGCTCACCCGGTACACGTTCTCCGGCCGCGCCATCGTGCGGCGCTTCCGCGCGACGCGCGCCGCCATTCCGCGCTGGATGAACGTGGTACGCGCCGTGTCGTCGGAGGGGTTCGGACGGATCCGCTACCACACGGAGCTGCGGCAGCGGCTCGACACCGATCAGCACCTGCGGCGGTATTTCGACCAGGAAACGACCGAGATCCCGGAGTTCTACGTGGAGCGCGTCCGGCAGGACTTGGGCCCGCTGTGGCAGTGGCTTCCGGAGGGAGCGCTGTACCACGACCACCACGCCTATCTCAAGTCGGAAGAGCCCCAGCCGCTCGAGCCCGTCAGCGTCAGCTGAGCCGACCCTCCCTGCCGCTCAGGTCGCGGCGAGGAACCACTCTTCCCAGGCGACCCGGAAAATGCCGTTGCAGCGCGCGCAGCGCAGCACTTGCGGGTTTCCGGCGAGCGCGGCCCGGTTGCGGCAGCTGGGACACACCGCGTACTTCTCGGCCCAGGTCTCCGGCAGCCGCCTGGCGTCGCGCGGTCGGGGCACGATGCTCCACGCTTTGGGTGGCGCAGTCCGCAGCTTCACGGAGCCCCGCGGCAGCGCGACTTGCTTGCGGTTCACGTCGACCACGGCGTCGCTCGATGTCAGCTCGGCCACGCGATACCACGCCCCACGGCGCACGCCGTAGTTCGCGTCCTCAGCCAGGCGAGCCCATTGCAATTCGGACATCTGCGCGCTCTTGGTCATAACCTGACCCCCACAATAACGGTCGCGACGGGATCCCGGGAGTGTGGCACCAACGCATCAAAGGCGGGAGGGCGGCGTCACCGCGCTCGGCAGGACCGGGGCCTCGGGCTCGGGGGTGAAGTCCTCACCGGGGTTGATGAACAGGTCCTGCTCGAAGCGGTACTGCTTGTCGTACAACTGACGGTAGCGCCCGTGCTTGGCGAGCAGCTCGGCGTGCGTGCCGCGCTCCACGATCTCGCCCCCTTCCATCACGAGGATCTGGTCGGCGCTGCGGATCGTCGAGAGCCGATGGGCGATCACGAACGTCGTGCGGCCGCGCCGCAGGGTGCGGAGGCCGTCCTGGATGGCCGCCTCACTCTCTGAGTCGAGGCTCGACGTCGCCTCGTCGAGGATCAGGATCCGGGGATCGGCGAGGATCGCCCGGGCGATCGAGACCCGCTGGCGCTCGCCGCCGGACAGCTTCACCCCCCGCTCGCCCACGACCGTGTCGTAGCCCTGGTCGAACCGGCGCACGAACTCGTCGCAATGCGCGATGCGCGCAGCGGCTTCGATTTCCTGCCGCGTCGCGTGGGGCCGGGCGAACGCGATGTTATCGGCGATCGTGCCGTCGAACAGGAAATTGTCCTGCAGCACCACGCCGAGTTGGCGACGGTACTCGGCCAGCCGCACGGTCGCCAGGTCGCGCCCGTCCACCACGATCTGGCCGGCGTGCGGGCGGCTGAACGCCAGCACGAGACCGATCAGCGTGCTCTTCCCCGCCCCGGACGATCCGACCAGCGCTGTCGTGGAGCCCGGCGACGCATGGAACGACACCCGCTTCAGCACGTCCTTTCCCGGCACGTAGGCGAAGCTCACGTCCTCGAACACGACGTCGCCGCGCACGTCACCCACCGGGGCGCGCACGCCATCTTCCGAGTCCTCGGTCACGAGCTTGCGGATCTCCCGGATACGGTCGAGCCCGGCGAACGCCTCGGTGATCTGCGTGCCGATAGAGGCGATGTTAATGAGCGGCATCGCGACGAGCCCCACGAAGATGCCGTACATGAACAGATCGCCCAGTGTCATCGCGCCGGCGAGCACCGAACGCCCGCCCTCGAGAATCATCAGGATTCCGATTGCACCGACGATGATCGTGGCGAATGAGCCCAGGCCGGAGATGCCGGTCATGGTTGCGGCGATGTTGCGAAACAGCGTGTTGGCGCCGCGCGTGAACACCAGCCGCTCGCTCCGCTCGGCGTGGTATGCCTTGACGATCCGGATCCCTCCCAGGGTCTCGGCGAGGCGCCCCGTCACCTCCGCGTTGATCTTGCCGCGCTCCCGGAACAGCGGCCGCAGCCTGGTGAAGGCGAGCGCCATCCCGGCGCCGAAGCAGGCCAGAATCAGGATCGCGATCGCGGTGAGCCGCCAGTTAAGCACGAACAGCACCACCAGCGCGACCGCGCCCGTGAGCACACCCCCGACCAGTTGTACCAGTCCCGTTCCGACGAGATTGCGGATGCCCTCGGCGTCGGACATGATCCGCGAAATGAGGATGCCGCTCTTGGTCGAATCGAAGTAGCTCACCGGCAGCCGCAGCACGTACGCCTGCACGGTGCGCCGCATGTCCGTGATGGCCCGCTGCGCCGCAACGCCGAGGATCTGCGACAGGCCAAATCCGGTGACGGCCTGCACCAGCGTCGCCACGCCCGTTGCGAGCGCGAGTGGCAGCAGCAACTCCGGGCGGTGCTGGCCGATCACGCGATCGATGACCCACTTGGGCGACGCCGGCAGCACGAACCCGGCCACTCGGTTCACCAGCAGCAGCACGAAGCCCAGCGACAGGCGTTTGCGGTGCGCGTAGATCAGCGCCCGGGCTTCCTGCCAGGCGCCTGGCGTGATGGCGGCCTTTTTCGGGCGGCTCGCGTCGTCGGCCATAGGCGTGGGAATCTAAACTCGCCCCCGCCCCCACGCTGCCGTCAGCCGCGGCTAGAGCCCGCCCAGGAACTGGAGGAGCGCGTACCGCTCGCCGGCCGACAACCTCAGGAACCGGCCGCGGGCCCGCGCCGCTTCGCCGCCGTGCGCCAGGATCGCCTGCTCGATCGACCCCGCGCGGCCGTCGTGCAGGAACGCCGTCTTGAACCGCAGCCCCATGAGGGGCTCGGTGCGGAACTCCGTGGGTTCGGCCCGGCCGAGGCAGATGTCCGCCAGGTCGGGGCCCATGTCGTGCAGCAACAGATCGGTGTACGGCCGCACGATCTTGAGACTCAACGCCGCCACGCGGTTGGGACCGGTCACGAGCGCCGGGAAGTGGCACGAAGCGCATCCGATCCGCAGGAAGATCAGGCCTCCCCGCTGCTCCACCAGCGTGCGTGGTAGGGGCCGCGGCGGCGCGAGCAAGCGCACGAACGCGTCGGTAGCGTCGAGCGCCTCCTGTGTCAGCTCCGGGTCGGGAGTCGGGTCGACCCCCGGGGGAAACGCCTCACCGCGGACCAGCTGCTCGTGTGGCTCGGCCGGACTAGTGATTCCCATCTCGTTCACAAATGCCCCGGCGTTGAACTCGGCCAGCGTCGCGAACTGCGCCTTGCGACCAAACCGGCCGAGCCGCCCGTCTGCCGTGCGGTTGGGACGCCCGGAGATGCCGTCGCCGTTCCGGTCGGACGGGTCGGCGAGCGCCAGGATTTCTGCATCCGGGACGGCCTCCAATAGCCCGAACCCCAACAGGCTCGGCGTCGTGCGATGCGCCGTTCCGGTGGCCTCAGGGAGCGACGGCTCCTTGTCGATGCCGAGCGCATCGTGCAGAGCCGGCGTGACGCTGTCTTGGATGACCGGCCCCCCGATCGCGCTCAAGTCGTCGCACACGCCGCCGTGGAACGCCGCCTGATGTGTCTCCACTTCTTCGCCCACGCCGCCCGTGACGGGATCCTCGTGGCACTGGCTGCACGCGTTGTTATTGAACAGGGGGCCGAGCCCCGTCGCCGGGGTGAACTCGGTCTGAAACACGCCGCGACCCCGCTCGAACAGAGCGCGCTGGGCGAGGGTCAGGAACGGCAGGGGACTGCCCGGCTCGCTGGTCGCAACGTCGAACGCCGGGTTGGTTTCGGGCGCGGTCTGGTCGCCCCCGGATGCCGGTCCGGTGGGCGACGGCCGCTCGCAGGCCGTGACGAGGGCAAAGAACAACAGGGCGCGGCGGTGCGGGGACATGAGACCTCCCGTGCACTAGCCGTGCGCCACGATCTCGCGGTCTCGCATCGGGCGGGAAACGGACCCTAGGGCGGCGAAACTGGCTCACGCATGAAAACAGTTCGCCCAGGGCGCGCCTCCAGTATACACGTCCCGGCTGAGCACTTGGGTGGCTGGGGCTCACGTCGCGTTGGGTCACATGTCCTCCTCCAGGCGGCGGGATTCCCGGATAATGAGGCGGAAGACCGCCAGAACGGCGGACTCGGCAAGCGGGCCGGGGTTCGCGTCCACTACATCTCTGAGCACCTCGCGCTCCCGGGCCGGCGCGCGCACCGACAATCCGGCGGCGCGTTTCGACCGGGCGATTCTGAGGACGAGCCGCGCCCGCAGGTTCAGCAGGCGCACCAGCACTCGGTCCAAGTGATCGATGTCCTCCCGCCAGCGCTCGATCATGCCTTGCCTCCGTCGTGATCGGACGACAACAAAAAAAAAGGCCCCCGAATGTTTCGGGAGCCGGGACGACCTCGGGTGACCTGAGCCTACGTCAGCTGATCACACACGCGCGCGCCCACCGCTCCCGGGAAACCCCGCTGAAGCGGTAAAACGAAAATCGGGTCGAGTACGCGTGGCGCAGGCTCACGGCAAAGAAACTAGGCGCTGGGCGGCGCCGAGGGAAGGGTGAAGTAGAACGTCGCGCCCTCGTTCGGCTTCCCTTCCGCCCAGATCCGCCCGCCGTGGCGGTCGATGATGCGCTGGGCGAGGGCGAGCCCCACGCCCGTCCCCTCGAACTCCTCTACGTGGTGCAACCGTTGGAACACACCGAACAGCTTGTCCTTGTAGCGCATATCGAACCCGGCGCCGTTGTCCTTCACGTAGTAGATGACGGCGTCGCCTTCCCGGCGCGCGGCGATGTCCACCCGCGGATGCGAGCGATTGCGGCTGAACTTGAAAGCGTTGCCGATCAAGTTGACCAACACCTGGCGCAGCAGCGTTGCGTCTCCCGTGGTCGGGGGCAAAGGTTGTACCGTGACCTCCACGGCGACGCCCCCCGCGGTGCGCCGCAGCTCGTCCACCACCGACTGCGCCAGCGCGGTGAGATCCACGGACGTAGTGACCAGCTGCTGCCGGCCGGCGCGGGAGAAGTTGAGGAGCGCGTCGATCAGCTGACCCATGCGTTGCGCGTTGTCGCGGATCACGCCGATCATGCGCTGGCCGTCGCCGTTGAGCACCGACCCATAATCCTCGTGCAGCGCCCGGGCGAAGCCGTCGATGGCGCGTAACGGCGCGCGTAGGTCGTGCGACACGGAGTAGCTGAATTTCTCGAGCTCGGCATTGGATCGGGCGAGCTCTTCCTCAACCCGCTTGCGCTCCGTGACGTCGCGTACGATGGCCAGGCCGCCCACGATTTGTCCGCTGTCGCCGACCAGCGGCGAGTACTGTGCTTCGAGCACGACGTGGGCGGCGGGCTCGCGCGCGCTGTAGCGGCCGCCGTCCGCTATCACCATCCGGCCTTCCAGCGCCGCGATGTAGTGCTTGTCCTCACCGGTGTCCTTGAAGAACGGAAACACGTCCAGCGCCGGACGCCCTATGACTTCCTCGGCCTTCACGCCGCTGATCCGCGCCATCCCCTCGCTCCACAGCGTGTAGCGGCACTCCCGGTCGAAGGCGAGGATTCCGTCGGTGCTGCTGTTGATCAGCTGCTCGGTGAAACCCTTCTGGCGACGGATCTCCGCTTCGGCCCGCCGGCGCTCGGTCGCGTCGCGCGTCACCTTCGCGAAGCCCACCAGCACCCGCTGCGCGTCGCGAATCGGCGTGATCACCACGTTGGCCCAGAAGCGCGAGCCGTCCTTGCGCAGCCGCCAGCCTTCGTCTTCGAGCTGGCCATCTCTGACCGCCCGCTCGAGCTCCCACTCCGGCTTTCCCTGGGCCACGTCCTCCGGGGGATAGAAGCGGGAGAAGTGCCGGCCGAGAATCTCCTCCCCACGATAGCCGTGGGTCCGTTCGGCCCCGGCGTTCCAGCGGATGACCCGCCCCTCGCTATCGAGCATGATGATGGCGAAATCCTTCACGCTGTCCACCATCAGACGAAGTCGCTCTTCGTTCTGCCGGTGGACGGCATCGGCCCGGCGCCGCTCGGTCAGATCGCGGGTGAGCTTGGCGAAGCCGAGTGGCGTTCCCTCGGCATCGTGCAGGGGCGTGATAATCACGTTCGCCCAGAAGCGGGAGCCGTCCTTGCGGACCCGCCACCCCTCGTCCTCCCACTGTCCCTCGGCCAAGGCCTGCTGCAGCGCCCGTTCCGGTTTGCCCGCCCGCACGTCCTCGGGCGGATAAAACCGAGAATGGTGCTGTCCCACAATCTCTTCGGCGCGGTACCCCTTGAGCCGCTCGGCTCCCGCGTTCCAGCTGACCACGCGTCCTTCCGGATCGAGCATGAGCAGCGCGTACTCCTTCGCGCCCTCCACGATCAATCGGAACCGTTGTTCCGTCTGGCGCAGCGCCCGCTCCATCTCGTGCCGCTGGGTGACGTCGCGGGTGACCTTCCCGTAGCCGAGCAGCTCGCCGTCGGGGTTGCGCAAGGCGGTGATGGCCACGCTCGCCCAGAAGCGAGACCCATCCTTGCGAACACGCCATCCCTCGTCCGCCCAGTGCCCCTCCGCCGCGGCCACCTGCAGCTCGCGTTCCGGCTTGCGGGCCTGCACGTCCTCCGGTGGATAGAAGCGGGAGAAGTGCTGTCCGATGATCTCCTTGGCCGAATAGCCCTTGATCCGCTCGGCCCCGGCGTTCCACGTCGCCACCCTTCCGCCCACGTCGAGCATGAAGATCGCGTAGTCCTTGACGTTCTCCACCATCAAGCGGAACAGATCCTCGCTCGTGCGGAACGGGGCCGCGAGGTCGGGAGTCGCGAAGTGCGGAGTGGTGCGCTTACGGGGGCTCACAGCTGCAAAGGTAGGGTCGGAGAAGGCAGTTGGTCCAGCCCGGGTGACCGCCTTACAGCCGGCCAACGCGCAGCGAGAGCGTCCAGCGGACGGGTCGATGTGCTGCGCCGGCGCCCCAGGCGTGAGCAAGCTCGCGCCGGAACGCCTCGAGCGGTGCCGGTCCCGCGGCCCGCTCCAGCCCCCATACCGCCGACCACGTCTCCACGTAGCCGATCAGATCCGAACGCGTCCAGCTGGCCCGCATCGCGAGGCCGGGCACCTGGATCTCCTCGAACGGAAACGGCAGCGACCGATAGCCGTCGTCCACGTGGCGGCGCTCGGGCGGCCAATACGGGCCCAGGACCTGCGAGTAGAAGCGGTCGATGACCGGATCGACGACGTGATCGATGCGCACCAGCCCATAGCTCACGAGGGCGACGACCCCGCCGGGCCGTCCCACGCGCCGCACCTCCGCGTAATAAGCCGGCAGGTCGAACCAGTGTGCCGCCTGCGCCGCCACCGCCACGTCCACGGTGCCGTCGGCGAGAGCGCACGCCTCGGCCCGAGCGACCACGTACGCCACGTGCGGACGAGGCGTCGCGTGGGCGATCTGCTCGGTGCTGGCGTCGGTGGCGATCACGCGGGAAAAGCGATCCGCCAGCAGCACGGAGAGCTGGCCGGACCCGCAGCCCGCATCCCAGGCGAGGTTCGCTGGGGGAGCAATTTCGCCAAGGAAATCGGTCAGAGCCGCGGGATAGGTCGGCCGATGCGCCGCGTAGGCAGCCGCCGTAGCCGAGAAGTGATCCTTGAAGCCGTCGCGATCCGTCATAACGTCCGCTCCCACGTCTGGCCCACGAGATCGTGCCCGAAGCTGTGGTGGCGCTCCTCGCGCACCAGGTGAAAGCCGGCCTTCTCGTAGATGTGGCGGGCCGCGTGGAGCACGTCGTTGGTCCAGAGCATGATCTTCCGATACCCTACGCGGCGGGCGAAGCCGACGCATTCGCGCACCAGGCGCGCTCCGATCCCCAGACCACGCGCGGACGGCTCGACCAGAAGCAGGCGCAGCTGGGCCACGCGGCTCGACCGTTGGACGAGGAAGACCGAGCCGACGATTTCGCCCTCCAGCTCCGCGATCCAGCAGCGCTCTCGCTTGGGGTCATACCGCTTGATGAACTTGGCGACGATCTCGGCGACCAGCGCCTCGAACCGCGCATCCCACCCGTATTCCCTGGCGTACAGCACGCCGTGGCGATGCACCACCCAGCCCATGTCGCCAGGCCGGTGGCGCCGCACGTGATACGCGGGCTCGCGCCGGGATGGCGGCGGCGCGCCGAGCAGCTGTTCGATCGTGTGCATTGAGACGACGAGGCGCTGTTGGTGAGTTGCCGGCAGCTGCTCGAGCAAGATCCCGATCTCGTGGCGCGACGCGCCGTCGAGCCGGGCGAAGGCTTTGCGCCCCTGGGGCGTCAACGCGAGGACACTTTGCCGGCCATCGGTCCTGGAGGGCGTCCGCGCGAGCAGCCCACGCTGCTCGAACCCCCGCAGGATGCGGCTCAGGTAGCCGGCATCCAAGCCCAGCTCCTGCCCCAGCGCGGTCGCGTGGGTGGGCGCTTGGGTGCCGAGCTCGTACAGGACGCGGGCCTCGGTGAGCGAGAAGGGACTCTCGAGCAACGTCTCCCGCAGGAGCCCGATCTGCCGGGTATAGAACCGATTGAAGCGGCGCACGGCGGCGACGCGCTGCGAGGAAGCGGTCCGGGCCAGAACGACCCCCATCGAAAGGCGGTACCTCAACGTCCGCTCATTGTTTGACAAAGTCAAGTAATCACCGGAGAGCGCAACGCCGGTGCAATCCGTAACACCGCGCCGGCACACCCCCGGCACACCCATTGTGCGGGGTCTACCGCTCCACTAGGATTGGCCCCGCTGCCTAATCCCGCTAGAGCGGGAACGGGGGACCCACTTCACCGGGGCGCATCGCCAATCCTGGCGTAGGGCACTCTTCGGCCCGAGCCCGTCAGCTAACCCCGTCGGCATCGAGGAGGAACGATGCTGTCCGGGTTCAAGCGCGTACTGCTGGGCCGTCCCCGGGATGTCCTGGATCCCGGCGTGTTTCACAAGGTCTCGCTCGCCGCGTTCCTGGCGTGGGTCGGGCTGGGCGCCGACGGTTTGTCTTCATCGGCGTACGGGCCCGAGGAAGCCTTCAAGGCGCTCGGCCCGCACGGGTACCTCGCCGTCGCGATGGCGGGCGCCATCGCGCTCACCGTCTTCATCATCTCCTACGCCTACAGCCGGATAATCGAGCACTTCCCATTCGGTGGTGGCGGCTACGTCGTGGCCACCCGACTGCTCGGCCGGACCGCCGGGGTCGTGTCGGGCTCGGCGCTGATCGTCGACTACGTGCTCACCATCGCGATTTCGATCGCGGCCGGCGTCGATGCGGTGTTCAGCTTCCTGCCGCCCGCGTGGCAGGGCTGGAAACTCGCCGTGGCGGCCGCCGCGATCGGCGTGCTGACCCTGTTGAATCTCCGCGGGGTGAAGGAGTCGGTCGCGATTCTCGCCCCCGTCTTCCTGACCTTCGTGGTCACGCACGCCATCCTGATTCTCGGCACGATGGCGAGTCGCAGTCACGAAATCCCCTCGGTGCTGCGGGAGATTCACGTCGGCTTCGCTCAGGGGCTGCGCCCGCCGCCCCTCGGTCTCGGCCTCGCCGGGATGCTCGCGCTCTTCATGCGGGCGTACTCGCTCGGCGGCGGCACCTATACGGGGATCGAGGCCGTCTCCAACGGCCTCAGCATCATGCGGGAGCCCAAAGTCCAGACCGGAAAGCGGACCATGCTGTTGATGGCCGTCTCACTCGCGCTCACCGCCAGTGGGATCATGCTCGCTTATCTCCTGGTACACGCCACGCCGGAAGCGGGGCGCACCATGAACGCCGTCCTGGCCAACCAGTTCGCCGGCGACTTCCGTGTCGGAAGCTGGGCCGTCGGGGCCCAGTTCGTCCTCGTCACGCTCGCGTCCGAAGCGTGCCTGCTCTTCGTCGCGGCACAGGCCGGCTTCATCGACGGCCCTCGGGTCATGGCGAACATGTCGACGGACTCCTGGCTCCCACACCGCTTCGCCCAGCTGTCCGACCGCCTGACGATGCAGAACGGCGTGCTGCTCATGAGCGGAGCGGCGCTGCTCGCGCTGTGGTACACCCGCGGCGCGGTCGACCGACTCGTGGTGATGTACTCGATCAATGTATTTCTCACCTTCTCGCTCACCGAGCTTTCGATGTGCCGCTTCTGGGTGCGACGACGCAAGCAGCAGCGCGACTGGCGTAAGCAGATCGCGGTACACCTCGCGGGGTTGGTGCTGTGCACCACGATTCTCATCGTCACGGTGTACGAAAAGTTCGCCGAAGGCGGCTGGCTCACGCTGGTGCTCACTGCAGGGCTGATCGGGTTGTGCTTCGCGATCCGCCGGCACTATCGGAGCGTGCAGGCCAATCTCCAGCGACTCGACGCCATCCTGCCGGCGCTGCCGACGCACGAGCTGGGTACCGCGCCGTCGCTCGACCCCAAGGCGCGGACGGCCGTGCTGCTGGTCGGCTCGTACGAAGGCCTGGGCGCCCACTGCCTGTTGTCGATCCAACGGCTGTTCCCAAACGGCTTCGAAAATTTCGTGTTCGCATCCGTTGGCGTGATCGACTCGGCGACGTTTAAAAACGTAGAGGAGGTCGAAGAGGTCCGCGCACAGACGCAAGCGGTGCTGGCGCGCTACGTCGCGACCGCGCGTGCGCTTAGGCTGGCCGCGGAATGGCGTATGACGGTCGGTACCGAGGTTGTGGCCGAAGGCGTGGAGCTGTGTAAGCGGATCGCGCAGGCATTCCCGCACTCGGTCTTCTTCCTCGGGAGGCTGGTGTTCGAAGAGGAAACCTGGGTGCACCGTATCCTGCACAACGAGACCGCCTACCAGATGCAGCGGCGCCTCCAGTTCGCGGGCCTGAACGCCATGGTTCTCCCGGTGCGGGTGCTGCGCGCCGCGGCGTGAACGCGGCCGCGTTCCGCGTTATCTTGCCGAACTCGCATGTCGGTTCCAACGCCCGTCTGGTCGCGCCCCGACGACGCCGTGCGGCAGGCTCAGCTCGACGCCATGAAGCGGCGGGCGACCGGCTTGCTGGCGCTCGCCGCCGCCGTGTTCGGCGCGGCGGCCGCGCTCGAGACTCGCTACCCCTGGCTCGGCTACGTCCGCGCCACGGCGGAGGCCTCGCTGGTCGGCGGCCTCGCCGACTGGTTCGCCGTGACCGCGCTGTTTCGCCGGCCCCTCGGCCTGCCGATCCCGCACACCGCGATCGTGGCCACCCGCAAGGAGCGGATCGGCCGCATTCTCGGCAACTTCGTGCAGAGTCACTTCCTGTCCCGCGACGTGATCGCCGCCAAACTCCGCACCATGTCGCTCGCGCGCCGGGCCGCGGTCTGGCTCAGTCAGCCCGAGAACAGCCGGCGGGTCGCCCAGCAGGTCGCGGTCGGCATCGCCAAGACGCTCGACGCGCTGCCCGACGACGAGATGCGGCCGCTGGTGCACGAGGTGGTGACTGCTCGGCTGCGCACCCTGCGGGTGGCCCCTACCCTCGGCAAGACGCTCTCGCTCGTGCTGGCGGGCGACGCCCATCAGGACCTCTTGAGCGAGGCCGTGCGCCTCGCCGCGCAGGCCGTGCACGACAACCGGGACGTGATTCGACGACAGGTCCGCGCCGAAAGCCCGTGGTGGGTCCCCGGCGCCGTGGACGACAAGATCTACGAGAAGATCGTCGGCGCCATCGAGCTGCTGCTGCGCCGCATCGCCACCGACCCGGGCCATCCGCTGCGCGTCGCATTCGACGCCGCCCTGCGGGACTTCATCGACCGGCTGCAGCACTCACCCGACGCCATCGCGCGCACCGAAGCCCTCAAGGAAGACTGGCTCGCCGAGCCGGGCGCCGCCGAGCTCTCGGCGAGGCTGTGGGAGGCGACCCGGCGCGCCATCGTCAAGTACGCCACCCAGACGACGGACGGGGCGAAGGGGGAGAGGCCGCTCGACCGCGGCATCAGCACCTTCGCCGAGGCGCTCGCCGCCAACGACGCGCTGCTCGACGACATCGACGCCGTGGTGACTGACCTGACGGTGCGGGTGGTCGAGCAGTACCGGCAGGAGATCGGCGACTTCATCGCCCAGACCGTCGCCGGCTGGGATCCGGAAGCCACCTCGCGGCGCTTCGAACTCGCGGTCGGACGTGACTTGCAGTTCGTCCGCATCAATGGGACGTTGGTGGGTGGCCTCGTCGGCCTGGCGATTTATACGGTTTACCACCTCTGGCACTGAGACGCCCATGCACCGCTCCACCCTCCTAGGCCTACTCGTCACCGCCGCACCCCTTACCTGCCTCACTGCCCAGAACACTCCGCTCCAGGCGTTCCGCGCCAACATCGCCGCGATTCATGCCCGGGATCGCGCCGCGTATCTCTCACACTATTTGCACACGCCGGCGCTGGCGCGCGTGGGACCGGATGGGCTGCAGCAGGGCTATGAGGAGTTCGCTAACGGGCGAGACGCCGGCTGGCCCGACACGCTGGTGGCGACACACTTCAAGATCGTGCCGGTGTCGCCCGACGTCGCATACGGACTGTACCGCTACCGCGTCGTGGACTCGAGCGGTAGCGCCCGCGGCGTGAGTGAGCGCGTGTTCGTCCGTACGCCGGCCGGATGGAAAGTCGCGGTGACGACCGCGTTTCCCACGCCGAGCGCCGCGCCTCCGGCAACGGCGCTCCTCGGTGCCACGCTGGTCGACCCCGCCGGCGCGAGCCCGGTGCGTGACGCGGTCGTCGTGATGCGGGACGGCCGCATCGCGTGCGCGGGCTCACGCGCCGCCTGTCCCCTGCCGGCCGACGCCGACACAGTGAACGCTGCCGGAAAATGGATCATCCCGGGCCTGATCGACACCCACGTGCATTTCTCGCAGACCGGCTGGGTGGACGGGCGACCCGACGCCCTGGACCTGCGCGACCGTTATCCCTACGAGCAGGTCGAGGCGGAGCTGCACGCTCGGCCCGAGCGCTTCTACCGCTCGTACCTGTGCAGCGGCGTCACGTCCGTGTTCGATGTGGGTGGCTATCCCTGGACGCTCGAGCTGCAGCAGCGCACCGCCCGGAGCACCACCGCCCCGCGGGTGGTGGCCGCCGGCCCGCTGCTCTCGACGATCGACTTCTGGCTCAACCTCCCCGACCAGCGCCAGTTCATTTATATGGCGGACGACGCCACGGTGCGGGCGGCGGTGCAGGCGCACAAGGCGTGGGGCGCGGCGGCGATCAAGGTGTGGTACATCATGCCACCTCAACCTCCCGACACGTCCCGCGTGTCCGCGCTGGTGCACGCCGCGGGCAACGAGGCGCGCAAGGTCGGGCTCCCCCTCATCGTACACGCCACCGGGCTGTGGGAGGCGAAGGACGCCGTGCGCGCCGGCGCGCGGGTGCTGGTGCATTCGGTGTGGTCCGGCCCGGTGGACGAAGCGTTCCTCACGCTGGCGCGGCGCCAGGGTACGATCTACGTGCCGACGCTGACGGTTCCGGACGGCTACCGCCAGGTGGCCGCCCGGCGGTTCGAGCCGGACCGCCAGCCGCTCGCATGCGTCGATCCCGCCACGCGCGCCAAGGCGCTCGCCACCGACACCGTGGCCCGCGCCCAGCGTCTCAGCGACTCCGTCGTCGCGGCGCGGACCGCACGAACGGCGCGCAACCTGGCGCAGGGTCTGGCGAACCTGAAGCGGGTGCACGACGCCGGGATCCCGGTGGCGCTGGGCACCGACGCCGGCAACCCGCTCACCCTGCACGGGGCATCGGTCTTCATGGAGCTCGAAGCGATGCAGTCGGCGGGGCTCAGGCCCGGAGATGTGCTCCTCGCCGCCACGCGCACCGCGGCCAGCGCATCAGGATTGGACAGCACGGGGACGCTCGCTACCGGTTCGGTGGCCGACCTGGTGGTGCTCGACGCTGATCCGCTCGCCGACATCCGCAACGTGCGGCGCATCGCGCTGGTGGTGCGTCGCGGTGAGATCTACACGCGGCGCGAGCTCGAATACCGCTAGCGGCCTCGGGCCCCCCGTCCCCCCGCCGTCTTGAGCGTGTCGGGAAGTTTCGCCCATTGGTCGGCCGTCAGCACGCTGCGGGCGCGCTCCAGGGCCCGGCGGATGTGCTCGCGTCCCTCGGCCAGCTTGGGGCGGAGCCGCGCGAACAAGGTCCCGGGGTCCGGACGCTCGCCCGCCCGCTGCACCGCCGCCTGCAGCGAGTCCGACACCGGCCGGTTCTGCGTATCGAGCGAATCGGCGATCGCCTGCAGCGCGACGACCTGGTCGGGGGAGCACGCCAGCGAGTCGCGCAGCTCGAGGATCGCGCTGATCGGATTCGGGAGAATGCGCGCGAGCCGCGCGGCGAAATCCTGCGGACCGCCGCCCTCGCCCCCGGGCGAACTCCCCCGCCCTCCCTCGCCTCCACCGCGTCGCCCGCCGAACGCGGCGCGCAGCCGGTCGCGCGTGCGGTCCGGGCCGACCGTCATGTGCACCTGCAGCGCGACCTGGAACGGGACGATCACGCCGCCGTTCGCGCCGGCGGTGGCTCCGAAGCGGCCATTCACGGCGTAGCGGTACCGCGGCGCGCTGGGATCGAATCCGCGCACGTAGAGCAATACCGGATCGGGCGCCGCCGTGAAGCCCCAGCCGTGCAGGTTTGCCGAGCCGTGCAGCCACTCGTCGAGACCGCCCAGCAGATTCACGGTGAGCAGCGACACGGTGAGCCGCCGGTCCAGTCCGAAGTATCCCGGTCGCCAGTTGACCTGCAGGTCGAGCGACGGCTGCCAGGGCCCGGTGCAGGAGTTGCGCGCCGCCACCCGGCCGACCTGGCTCTCCAAACACGTGCGCACGCCGGGCGACGCGGTGGCCAGCAGTGCCCGCATCCCGTTCGCCACGGCCGTGTCGGCCGTCGTCGCCGGATCGAACACCACCGCCCGGTCATTGCGCGCCCCGTCCCCGTTCACATCCGAGCCCACGAGCGGCGTGAATGGCACGCCCGACGTGAGCCGGCCGATGGCGGTGACCTCGAGCGCGCCGGTGATCGGATAGGTGACGGTGCCAAGGAACGAGTGGCGTCGCTCGAAACTGCTCGTGGCCCACTCGCGGGCATTGGGGTCGCCCGCGGTCGTCGGCGCCGAGAACCCCTGCGACGCCGCGCAACACGAGAACGAGGACTGGTCGCGCGCGTGCGTGAACGTGTACGAGAGCTGGAACGTCGCGCCCCGCGCCGTGAAGCCGCCCAACCCGAGCGTGAGCTGCCGCGAATCGGATTGCAGATCCGAGCCGATCGCGAGCACCTGGCCGAAGCGCGGATCCACCCGGGACTGCTGCAGGCTGAGCGCGCCAGTCGCGGGGACAATCGAGTCGGCGGGCACATAGACCGGGCGATTCGCTTCGTCCGGAAGCGCGAAGCGCGGCGTGGCCACCAGGTTGAGATCCCGGAACCCGTACTGGCTGCGGCCGCGGGCGTAGGCCGCGTCCACGGAGACGGTGTACGTGCCATGCACCCGTCGCTGGACGCCGAGCGAGGCGCGCCACGCGTGCGGCGCGGCGTACTCCCGGTCGAACACCGTCGCGTTGGGGTGCGGAGTGATCGTGATCGTTGTGGCCGTATCGACGCATTGTGACGGTATGGTCGCCGGATCAAGCGCGTACTGCGTCCAGTCGGGGCTCGGCACCGCCGAGCCGACGCACACGAGCTGGGTCTCGGCGTTCGATCGACCAGGCGCCCCAAGGGCGGCCGAGTAGAGCCCGCTCGGCGTGAGGCCGCGGAAGTCTCCCACGCCCCCCCGCACGATCGTCCCGGGCGGTTCGCCGAACCGCACGGCGCCCCCCGACCCCCCGCCCCCGCCCCCCACGGTCCAGGTGAAGCCGATCCGGGGGGACGCGTGCAGCTCCCGCGGGATCCGGTCGGTCCGGACGCCGAACAACGAGTCGACGGCGGGGTTGTACGGCGGCGCCCCGGTGAAGCGGGCCGCCTCGAGCCGCGCGCCGTAGGTGAGCTGCAATCCGCCGCCCGCTCGCCAGATGTCGCCCAGGTAGAGGGCGCCGTTCCAGGCCGTCCCCGCTTGCTCGAGCGGGGCGAGCGTGCGGGTGAACTGCGCCGGCTGTCCCGCGGCGAGGGCATCGAGCGATTGAAACACGAACGTCCCGTATTGGTTCGGCGCTTGTACTGCGCGCTGGCGCGCTCCCTTCAGGTAGAGGCCAAGCTTGAGTCGGTGCCCCGCGGCCGCGGACAGCCAGGAGAGCTCCTCGGTCACTTCCCCGCTCGTCGCGTCGGTGCGCTGGGGGAAGCCTGGGTTGCCGCCGAACGCCAGGGTCGCGATACCGCGCCCCCCTCCGGGGACGCTCCCCGAGAGGTTGGAGCCCACCTGCACGCGCGCTTCGGGGAGCTCGAGAAACCCGCTCGCGTCCGAGCGATCCGTGGACAGGTAGCCTCGCACCTCGTTGATGAAGCCGGCGCCGAAGTGCGACGACAGCGAAACCATCGCGCCTCCGGCACGCTGCGCCCGGGTGCCGCCGGTCGCGGGGAGCGCCAGCGGGCTCACGCGAGTGGGGTCCTGCGAGCTCCAGCGCCCGTCCAACCGCACCATCAGCGTCTGCGCGTCTGCGAGGTTCCAGTCGATCCGCAGGAGCGCGACGCTATTGTCGGTGGCGCGGTCACCCGGCAGTGCCGGCACCGTCATGGGGACACCGGTCGCTCCCGCCAGCGCGAGAAAACGCGCCGCCGAATCAGGGCTCACCCCGAGCCGCTCGAGGCTGGGCGCATCGGCCGATACGAGCGACGGCAGGGCTTGGCCACGCCAGCGCCCCTGCAGCGAGCCGAAGACGAACAGCCGGTTGGGTAGGATCGGTCCCCCCATGCCGCCGCCCAGCTGGTTCTGGGTGTACCCCTGGTCGAACGGCGACTCCGTCACGCCGCCCCAGGCGAGGTCGCGATCGCGCAGCGCGTAGGTGAACGACCCCTGCGGAACGTTGGTGCCGCTGCGCGTGGTCGACGCGACGAGCCCACCGGAGAACTGGCCGCGCGCCACGTCGTACGTGCTGGTCACCACGCGCGTCGTGCGGAGGGCGTCTTGCGGCACGTTCCCCGAGCCGAACGAGAGGCCGTCGAGCGTGATGGTGTTGGCGGTCGAGCGCTGGCCCGCAACCGAGAACGCGGTGCTCGTGGAGTCGGTCTCGCCGATCCCGACGACGCCGGGGGCGAGGGTGGCGAGCGTGTTCAGGTCCGAGGCGTCGATCGGCAGGCGGGCAACGATCTCGGGAGTGAGGTTGCGCTCGGTGGAACCCGGCGTCGGTCGCTCCACGCCGCGCTGCGGGGCACGCGCCCGCACGGTGACCGGGTCGAGGGACACGGCGGCCACCTCCATCCGCACGTTGGCCACGAGGCGATCCTCATCCGCCTGGCGCGCGATCGCGACCCGCGCCGGCGCGAAGCCAAGGTAGCGCACGACGAGCTCGTACTGCCCACCGCCGTCGGGGAAAAGGATGGTAAAGCGTCCCCGGGCGTCCGTGCTGCGCTGACGCGACACTTGGGTTTCGAGCGACGTCGCCTGAACGACGGCTCCCGGCAGCGGTTGGCTGTCGGGCCCAGTGACGCTCCCGGTGATGATATCGGTGGTCGTGCCGACCTGGGCCGCGCCGGAGAGCGGCGCGCCGAGCGCGCTGAGGGCGACGAGCAGCCAGCGGAACGGGCGTGGCATCACAGCGTGGGTTCGGGAGCAGTCCACGGATATACGAGCCGGGCGGGACGCCTGTTGAGCTACTGCGGCTGTGGCGCGGTCGCCGCGGTGTCGTATACGCGTCGGAAGTCGATACTGCGACCGCGGCCTCCGTCAAAGCTCACGATCACGTAGAGCTGCTTTCCATCCTGCGAGCGGAGGTAGTCCTCGGTCACCTTCCCGCCACCGGAGACTCTTCGCTCCACGACGAAATCATTGCCTTGCCAATGCGCCTTGATCTCGACATCCCCGCCTCCGTCCACCGACTGTTTGAGCTTGCGGCCGTCGCCGTACAGCACCAGGGCAGCCCCGCTGTCGGATTTGAACGTGAGGGTCGAGTCGGACGCCACGATCGTGAGCGCAGCGGGCGGCCGGAACGCGAGGTCCATCGTCTGGCGCATCCGCTGCCGCTGCTCGTCGGTCATGTCGGCGCCACGGCCTCCACGCCCGCCCCGGCCAAACCCTCCGCCCCCTCCCCGTCCCCCTCCGAAGCCCCCACGCCCGCCGCCGAAGCCGCCGCGGCCACCTCCTCCTCCGAACCCCGGAGAGCCGCCCCGATCGCCCCCGGCGCTGTCGCGCTGTTGCATCATGGAGCGAGGGTTGTCGCTTTGCCCGGTGTTGTACGTCCAATGACCCGAGAGATCGGGTCGCTGAGCGGCCGCGGGCATCCGGCTCATGCCACCAACCAGGGTCGCACCGGCGAACACTATGACGGTTGTCGGATTCACATTGCGCCTTCTCTCGATAGGTGGGCCTCACGCTCGACGGAGCGTCGCGCGCCCTACGAGGGGACTACGGACGAGCGGGCTGGTTGGCTGAGGGCGGACGGCGCGCGGCGCTCAAGGATTGGCGCCCGGCGCCAGGTACCGCTCATCCCAGGCGATCCCGAACACACCGTGGCATCGCGGGCACTCGAGGTCGGCGGGATGACCCTTGATCGGCGCCCGCGTGTTGCACACGGGGCACACGACGTATCTGTTGCCCCAGGTGCTCGGGACGTTGCGGGCGTCGCGAGGACGCGGCACGATGGACCAGAGAAACGGGCGCCGGAACACCGTTTCGAGCAGGCGACGCGGCACGGGCACGGGCTCGGGCGTCACCTCCAGGACCGCCTTGGCTCCGGTCACCTGGACGACACGGTACCACCCGCCCCGTCGCAGCCCGCAGTTTACGTCCACGCGAAGACGGGCCCAGGCGACCGGCAATTCTTGAACGGGTCGCTCCATGCCTCTCTACTTAATCCACTAGCGTGCCGGATGGCCGTGACCGAGGCTACGCGTGTGCAGGTCGTGCAGCGCCTTGTGCAGTCCGCCTTGCACCTGCATCATCAAGGAGGATGCGGCCCGTCAGTCATACCCTCATCAATTCAATCCGCGCTCCGATCGACCGGGTGTTCGCGCTGCTCACCGACCCGGCGCGCATCGCGCAATGGCTCCCGGGATGCGACGGCGTTCAGAGCGCCGGCCCGCTCCGGAAAGGCGCTCGGTTCACGGCGAGGTTCGGCGCGCGCCAGACCGAATTCGAGATCGTCGATTTCACACCGCCCAGCACGTTCGGCTGGGTGGAGCGAGGTCAACGCAAAGGTTGGAAGACGTTCTTTCGACTGGATGCCAGCGCGGGCTCTACGGCCGTTACGATTCGGGACGTGTGGATGCCGCAGTCCTTCTCGGCATGGGTACGCGGGCGCTTCCTGGAGAAGCGCAAGGTCCAGAATCAGCTCAAGACCATGCTGGAGAACCTGGGGAAGCTGGTCGGATCCTGAGGGTGCAGGTTGCAAGAGTGCGGGCGAGACGCACGCCGCTCGCCCGCGGCCACCCCGGCGACCACGCCGTTTCCAACACGCTCACCAGTGGCACAGACCGTGCAAAACCCCTGGGCCATGAGAATCCACGCTCCCCGCCGATACGGATCTGTCGCTCTGGCGCTCGGCACGCTCGCCGGGGCGGTCCTCGCTCCCGGGCGGCTCGCCGCCCAGGGTAGCGAGCGACTCGGCCGGACCGAGCTGACGCCGTCCACGTCCTCCGAGCCGTCTCACCTCGAGCCGGCCCGCGGCATCCTCCACAGGCTGGTCGGCACGTGGCGCTTCGAGATCTGGTTCGCGGGGAACTACGGCGACGCGCCCGATGCGTCGGGAACACGCATGGTGAAGGCGCTGTTCGACGACCTGCGCCTGGAGTGGACCGAACAGCTCGATCACACCACGATCGCGGGGCAGGGCGTGCTCGGGTTCGACCCGGGGAGCGATCGCTTTTTCAGCTCCGCGGTTTACAGCGCCGGCGCTGCCCCGGAGTTCATGACGGGGACGCTCGACGCAGCCGAGCCGCTCGTCACCTTCAGCTCGATCCTGACTGCTCCCGCAGCGAGTGCCGGGCAGCCAGTCGTCCCCGCGTCGATCATGACCATGCTGGACCAGAACCACTTTGCGTGGACGGCGCGGGACCGTGCGTGGCGCGCGGTGTTCACGCGTCAGGAGTGATCCGGCGCAGCACGCGCGGGGCCGGAACCAGCTCGCGGGCGAGCGCCGCCAGCCGGTCGGCCAGCCGCTCCAGGTCGCGCATCCGCCGCCTCGTGCTGTAGTGGTAGAAGGTCCGCGCGGTCACGAACGACGTGAGCAGCCACAGCGGCACGACCACCCCGAACGCGGGCCCCGTAGCATGCAGCGCGCCCGCGAAGATCCCGATGATCGGCCCGATCCCGCCACCACCCATCCCGCCACCGATGCCGCCGTAAATCCCGCCGATCAGCGACGCGAGGTTCTCGCGAATCGCGATGCGGGTGTGACCGCCGCGCACCGACACCGCTACCTCGAGGTCTCGTTGTGACGCGCCCCGCCGGGTGGCGACCCACGAGAACGAGCGGCCGAACTGGCTCACCTGCCCGACGTTGTTCAGGGCACGGCGGATCTCGTCCACCATCCCCAACCATTCGCTGTCGGGCACCTCGCCGTCCACCACCCGCTCGAACAGCAGCGTCGTCGGACCGCCGAGCCAGCGGTTCGAGCGGGGTGGCTCGCTCGGCGCCACCGCCCCGGCCGGCGTCAGCGACTGCACCGCCGCGCGCACGACGTCCCGCGCGATTCCCACCTCCGCGGCAAGCGCTTCCACACCGCCGATCGTCATGGCTCCACCCGCGGTCGGCGCCGTCGCCTCGAGCTCGGCGGCCCGCTGCACGATCTCCTGAACCTCGCCGCCCGAGTACCGGCGCCGGGAGACCGTCGCGCCGCTGAGCTCGTCGATGAGTGCGGCCGGCGTGGCCGTGCGCTGGTCGTGCCGGATCGCAAGACCCCGCACCAGCGCCCCCTCGACGCGCGCCCCGGCGGCGTCCGAGAGGCGCGAGCGGTGCGTGGCGGTCGCTTCGAGAAACCGCCCGGCGCGCACGGCGTCCTCCGTAGGCCAGCGACCGGGGACCTCGCCCACCAGCATCTCGTAGATCACCACGGCCAGGCTGTAGACGTCCGTGCGCTCGTCGAGATCGGTGAGCCCCGCAGCCTGCTCGGGGCTCATGTACCCCGGCGTGCCGACGGGGAAGCCCGTGCGGGTCAGGTTCGCGCCGCCCGCCGTACTGATCGCTTTGGCGATGCCGAAATCCGACACGATCGGGTGGCCCTGCGAAAAGAGAATGTTCTCGGGCTTGATGTCTCGGTGCAGCACGCCCATGCGGTGCGCGTATGAGAGCGCGTCGGCCACGGGCGCCGCGATCGCCAGCGCCTGGTCGGCGCCCCGCGGTCGCCTGCCCGCCAGCTGCTGGCGCAGCGAGCCACCCTCGATGTACGGCATGACATAATAGAGGAAACCACCCGCCTCCCCCGAGTCGTGCAGGGCGAGGATGTGGGGGTGGGTGAGGCGCGCGGCCACCTGGATCTCCTTCAAGAACCGCTCGACCCCAAGGAAGGCGGCCAGGCCCGGGAGCAGCACCTTGAGCGCAACGTCGCGCCGGTGCTTGCGGTCGTACGCCAGATACACGGTGGCCATGCCGCCGCGACCGAGCACCTCACGGAGCTCGTAGCGCTCGGCGAGCGCCGCCGCGAGATCGAGGGGGATGTCGGGTGGCACGGCATCACAATATAGGCCTGACGGGGAGAGGAGCGAGGCGAGGGGTGACTCAAACCTCGGCGGCGCTCGTGGCATCGAAGCAGTACGAACCCACGCGGGAGGACTCATGTTGCGAGGCTTGTTCCTGGCGTCGGTGATCGCCGCCGCGATCGGCGGATGGGCGGTCATCACTGTCGAGCAGCTCCCGGACTACGTCACGGCCGGCCGGCCGGTCACGCTGTCGTTCACCGTCCGGCAACACGGCGTCACGCGGCTCAGCGGCTTGAAGCCCAGTATCGAGGCCCGGTCAGGCGACCTCACCACTACGGCGACGGCGTCTCCTGGACGGGAGACCGGACAGTACGCATCCACCCTCAGTCTGCCCCGCGCCGGCGAGTGGACGATCACGATCCACAGCGGGTTCCTGGACCGCCAGGTGACGCTGCTGCCCCTGTCGGTCATCGCGCCCGGGGCCGCAACACCGCCGTCGCCATCCGAGCCCGAGCGGGGCCGCCGGTTGTTCGTGGCCAAAGGGTGTGTCACCTGTCACGTCCATCGCGAGGTGGCGGGGAGCGGCGTGGTGGCGGTCGGCCCCGAGCTGACCAATCACCCGTTGCCGATGGACTACCTGAAGCAATTCCTCGCCAACCCGGCGATCGCCCCGCAGAGCGGCACCGTTCGAATGCCGGACCTCGGGCTCGCGCCGCAAGAGATCGCGGCGCTCGCCGCGTTCTTGAGCACGGAGCGACAGGCACTCCGGTAGGTGCCTCTGGCCCTTACGGCCCGACGGGCAGCCCGCTCGGCACGGCCGCGGGGATGAGCGAGCTCAGGTCTCGCGCCGCGGGATCGGTCAAGGACTTGAGGAACGCCACCAGGTCGCGCTGCTCGTCGTCGGTGAGTCCGAGCGGCCGCCGCAACCGGAAATCGAGCGTCTGGAGCACCGCGTTAATCGTGGCGTCGTCGCCGTGGTACAGCGGGCGCAGCTCCGGGGCGAGCTGCGCGACGTCGTATGTCCGCAGCGCCAGCGTCACGTCGTTGTAGTGTCGCACCACGGCCTCGAGCGTGGGGAACGCACCGTCGTGCATATAGGGTGCGGTCAACTCGACGTTGCGTAGCGGCGTCACCCGGAACGCGAATTTGTAGAACGACTGATCCTTGAGGCCGCCGCGCCCCAGGTCCAGGGGCGCCGCGTCGCCCGTCCCCGGTCCGATCTGCGGGACGCCAGCGTTCGCGAAGCTCCCGCCTCCGAGCAACGCGCCGCTGTGACAGCTGGAGCATTGGGCCTTGCCGAAGAACAGCAGCGCGCCACGCTTCTCCGCCGTCGTCAGGGCCGCGTCGTCGCGGTTCAGGTAGCGATCGAACGCCGAGTTGGTCTTGGTGAAGGCTTGCATCTGGAAGGCGGCGATCGCCGTGGCAGCATGCTGGAACCCGAGCTGCGCGGGCGGCGTACCCGGGAAGGCAGCGGCGAACTTCGCCTTGTAGGCGTCGAGCGCCAGCAACCGCCGCATGATCGCCTGCCAGATCTCCACGAACTGGCTGTCGCCGTATTGCGCCAGCTCGTTCAGGTTTCCGAGCACGTCGAGGTCGCCGCGCTCGCCACGCATCTCGCGGCGGTTCGTCACGGGGAACATCGCCTGGGCTGCGAGGATGTTGGGCACTGCCGGCAGCAGCGTGCCCGCCGGCGTCACGAACGCTTGCCCAGCCGGGCCCGGCGGGGGAGGGCCGAAGCCCGCGCGCGCCACCTGGCCGTCCCAAAACAGGTAGAACAGACCGAGCCCGCCGTTGAGCAGGGACGGCGCGTTCCGCGAGACGAACTGGCGCCCCGGGCCGAGCGTCCGTGAGGGGCCGCCGCCCGTCCCGCCGGTGCCGATCGCAAGTGACAAGCCGTCCGCGGCGTGCTGCGACGGCAGATGGCAGGTGGCGCAGCCGATGTCACGGTTGCCGCTCAGGATCTTGTCGAACATCAGCGCCTGGCCGAGGTCGACGAGCACCGGATCCTGGGCGGGCATCGGACCGATCGGGATGGCGCCCCAGCGTTGCAGGGTTTGCCGCAACTCGGCGTCGAGCGGCGGCGGCAGCGTCTCCGGAGGCGTGACCCCGTCGCAGGCGGCGGCGAGCCCGAGCAGACCGAGGCAGATCGTGCGGACGATGCGCGTCGTCATCGTGCCTCCTTGCTCACCGCAGCGGGAGCGAGATCGAGATTTGGTGCGTGGTGGTGCTGACCTCCTGCAGACTGATGGGCCCGCTCGGCGCGACGAGGATGCTGCCGCCCGCGAGCGCGAGATCGCGCCCGGCCGCGAAGAAGCCGGACGGGGCCGCCACCCCCGGGCGACCGGTCCCTTTCGTGACCCGACCGCGGTAGCGGATCTCCAGGTCCGGGAACCGGAGGCTCACGCCCCAGGTCGGCGTCCACTCGACCCACGCCTCCTGCAGCGCATGTGCGACGGCCTGGACGTTATCGGACTGCGCCAGGTGGTAGTGCACCGAGCGGACCATCAGGCCGAGCTGTAAGGCTGCCGCCTTGCCGAGCGACCCGAGGGGCACGTCGCGGCTGACGCCCATGCGCAGCAGTCCATCCGAGAACCGGAAGTGGTTCTCCACGGTCCTGCCGCCCACCGGGATCGTATCGCCCGTCGCCGTGACGACGGGCGAGGCCGCGTCGGCCCAGGTGTAACTCCAGATCGGCTCGTAGATTGCGTCGATGCCGAACGTCAGGGGGCCGCGGGCCTTCGACAGCCCGAGGCCGACGTTGTAGGCGGAGGAGTGTCCCGGATCGCGCGGGATGGCGGGGACGTTGGCGAGCTCGTACTCCGGGAGCTTGGGGTGCGACATCCGGTTCGCAGTCGCGAGCCAGCCGATGCGCCAGCCCGTCGCCGCGAGCGGGCGCACGTACTCGACGTGCGCGCCCCACGTGTTGGTCTGATCGTGGTTGCGCTCCAGCCGGGGGCGCACCGCGATCTGTTGCGTCGCGGGATTCCAGACCTGGTCCAAGTACGCGACGTCGTCCGTCATGCCGAAGCGGTTGTGGAGCACGAGCGCCGCGAGGGAGCGCTCTCCCGGCCATTCCTTGAGGAGCCCGAGCCGCAGGTCGAGCGCGTGGCCGAACTGCCTGAGCCCTGCGTTGCCGGCGAACAGCAGATCGACGCCGTCCACCCCGGTGAGCTTGGCCCACAGCGCGCTGGCTGCGAGCGAGAGCCCACTGCCGGGCGCGCGCCGGCCGAGCATCGCGAACACGTACTGGTTGCCGTACGAGTCCTGCCGCGGCGGCACGGCGACCACGGTTGTTTCCGGCAGGGCCCCGCCCGGAAGAGGTGGGCGCGCCTGGGCCACGAACCTGCCCTGATCGAAGGGCGGTTTGCTGGCGTCGATTTGCTGCAGCGCGAGCGAGAACGCGCCGAACCAGGCACCCGACCCCGCATTGATCGCGAGCGGGAGGGTCCGGCCACCGCCCGCCCCCTGCGAGATGCCGTAGGCGGTGGGGGCGCCAAAGAAGCGCGCCGCCCCGAGCCGCGCGCCCTTCGCCGGGTTGAGGAAGGCGTCGAGCAGCGTGTCCGCCAGGGCGATCGACACGCTCCCCATACCGAGATTGTTGGACGGGAAGATCTCGAACTGATCTCCCTGGGCGATCGGGACGGTTTTGATCGAGATGAGCTGCGCTGCGGCTGGCCCGGCCAGGGCCAGGAGCAGACTCGAGAGGCGGACGGCCCGCTTGGTCATAGACACCTCGCTCGGAAGGGATCCCTACAAACGGGATACCTCGCGAGCCGAGCGTGGCGTCACGTCGCTCGAGCGGCTCCGATGCGTGGCGTGCGTGCTACAGCGGGCTACGACCGGCAGAACTCAGCGAATCGCCTGGACCACCGGCACCCGAGCGGCGCGGCGGGCGGGGAAGAAGCCCCCCAGCACGCCCATCACCACGGCGAAGACCAGGCCCGACAGCAGCAACCCCGGCGTCACGCGGAAGCTGAAGGCGATTTCGCTGAAGCTCGCCCAATTGGTGGTGCTCGTCACGATGCCGTTGATGGGCAGGGCGAACAGGCACCCGGCCGCGCCGCCGGCGGCGGCGATGATCGCAGACTCGACCAGGAAACTCGCGAGGATGCTGCGGGGGTGAAATCCCAGGGTGAGGAGCACGCCGATCTCCGGCGCGCGCGACGCGACGGCGGCGTACATCGTATTCACGGCCCCGAACACGGCGCCGATCGCCATGATGCTGGTGATCAGGAACGCCAGGATCCGGAGGATGCGGCCCAGCAGCTGTGACTGCTGCACGTAAAAGTCCGATTCCCGGTGCACATCCACGGTCATGCGCTTGTCTCCCTCGAGCAGGCGCTTGGCGTCTTCGAACGCGCCCGGATCGCTCAGCCGCAACGTGACCGACTGGAACACCTGCCCGCGGAACACGGGCATGAACTGCTCGTTCTCGCCCCACACTTCCGACTCGAACGCCGAGCCGCCGGCGGCGAAGTGACACACCACCGTCCAGTCCCTTCCGGCGAAGCGCATCGTCTCACCGATGCCGGTGTGCGGGAACCGCGCCACGAGACGCCGGCCGACGCAGATCTCCGAGCGGCCGGTCTCGGGTTTGCGGCCCTCCAGCACGCGCACGTTGGATCGCACGGTCCACGCCTGGTCCCCGACTCCCCGTGCCACGACGTTCGCCACCTGCGTGGTATCGAAGATCTTGGGAAGCGGGACGAGGACGTACACCTCCGGGCTCACCAGGGGCTTCCCATCGGCGCCGGTGGCGATGTGGGGCGAGGCCGCGAGAATGCTGGCCGTTTCGCGCGCCAGGCCGCTCGACAGCTCGGAATCGGCCCCGCGCCGGAGCACCAGCACGTTCCGATCCGACCCGGTGCGCACGAGGGCCGTGCGGAAACCGTTCGCGAGCGCCAGCATGCCGATGAACACGGCGACCACGAGCGCGATGCCGAGCGCCGTCAAGGCAGTCGACACCGGACGTTGCAGCACGCTGCGGACGTTGTAGACGAGCGGGATCTTCATTCGACGTGCCGCAGCGCCTGCACGACGGGGAGGCGCGCCGCGCGCACAGCGGGCACAACCCCGCTCGCGAGCATCAGCAGCAGCGCGATGACGCCGCCCAGCGCGAGCGTGGGGCCGCTGACGTCGAAGCCCGGCAGGAAGCCAGCGCCGTTGAAATTGGTCGCGCGATACAGCAGCTTCGCCCCTCCCAGGCCGAGCACCGCGCCCGCCAGCGTGATCACGCCCGCCTCGAGCATCACCAGCCCGAACAGCCGGCGGTCCGAGAAGCCGATCGTCTTGAGCACGGCGACCTCACCGGTCCGCTCGCGCGCGCTCATCATCATCGCGTTGGCGGTGACGAGCAGGATCGCGAACACGACGGCCATGCCGATCGTGTTCATCAGCAGGCTCACGTTGCCCCACATGGTGGCGAAGCTCGCGTTGAACGCCTGCTCGGTTCCGGTCTTGGTCGCGGCGCTCGAGTTCCTGAACTGATCGTCCACGAGCTTGGCGATCCCCGCTGCGTTATCGGGAGTGTCGATCTGCAGGATGTACCAGCCCACGATGCCGGCGCGCTGGATGCGCTCGTCGAAATAGTCGTGCCGGAAGATCAGCATGTCGTCGTTGATCACACGATCGGACGGCGTGTAGACGCCCCGGATCGTGAACGTCCAGTCGCCGCCGAAGATCGTTCCCTGGATCGTGACGTCCTGGCCCAGCCGCCATCCGAACACGTCGAGCAGTCGCTTCCCCACGATCGCGGACGTGCGCTCCCGGAGAAACGCCTCGCGCTGGTCCGGCGGCAGCTGGATCTCCGGATACATGGCGAGGTACGACGCCGGATCGACGGCGAACGTGGCGAAGAAGCGCTTGCCGTCGCCGTAGCGCCCGCCGAACCAGTTGGCCCAGCTCACCGCCTGCACCCCGGGCAGCGTGCGCAGGCGGCCGGCGTAGGCGATGGGCAGCGGGAACACGATGCCGGTGGCGTTGGTCACCACGAGCCGGCGCGCGCTGCCGAACTGCGCCCCCGCGGCGATCGTCGTGACGACGGTACGGAGCGACGCAAATAAGAAGAGCGCGAGGGCGACGCTCACTGCGGTGAGGAAGGTGCGGCGCTTGTGGCGACCGAGGTTCGCGAGCACGAGCGGCAGGTACCTCATGAGCCCACCGCCGCCGCGCGCTCGATCAGCACGCCCTTTTCGAGGTGGAGTACGGTCTTGGCCTGCTCCGCCGCGTGCGCATCGTGCGTCACGATCACGATCGTCTTGCCGAACTCACCGTTCAACCGGCGCAGCAGCGCGAGCACCTCCTGGGAGCTCTTGGCATCGAGCTGCCCCGTCGGCTCGTCCAGCAGGATGAGCGTCGGATCCGCTACGATCGCCCGCGCGATGGCCACGCGCTGCTCCTGCCCGCCGGAGAGCTGGCGGGGGTAATGGTGGATCCGGTCGTCCAGGCCTACCACGCCGAGCGCGACGCGCACCCGCTCCTCACGCTGCGGCTTCGAGAGCCGGGTGAGCAAGAGCGGCAGCTCCACGTTCTGGTACGCGGTCAACACCGGCAGCAGGTTGAGCTGCTGGAACACGAAGCCGATGTGCCTGGCCCGCCACGCCGCGAGCTGGCCCGCCGTCATGGCGTGCACCGCCGCTCCCGCCACCTGGACCGTACCGCTCGTCGGCCGGTCGAGGCCGGCGATGAGGTTGAGCAGCGTGGACTTCCCCGAGCCCGACTCAGGGCGGTGAAGCTGCCTTGAGCGACGTCGAGCGAGAGGCCGGTGAACACGTCGATGCGCTGTGTGTCGCGCTGGAAGCTCTTGTAGACGTCTCGGATTTGGACAAGGGCCATGCAGGGGTCAGGGGTCAGTGGTCAGGGGTCAGGGATTATGGAGTCGTGGCCTGTACGCGCAGGCCCGCCCGGGGGGTTTCAACGCCACCCACCAGCACCAGCTCGCCTCCCGAGAGGCCGGAACGGATCTCCCGGAATTCGCCGCTCACGGGGCCCGCCTGGACGACGCGGGGCTCGAGCCGGCCGTTCCGCACCAGCCACACCACCGTCTGCCCGTCCCGCTCGCGCACGGCGCCGGCCGGCACGCGGATCCGCAACGGGGTGGTTGGGGCGGCACCACGCGCCGCGGCCGGGCGCTCCGGCTCGAGGAAGTCCACGCGCGCCCCCATCTCCGGGAGGATGCGGGGGTCATGGTCCAGGATGCTCACCTTCACCTGCACCGTCGCCCGCTGCCGGTCGGCGGTGGGCACGACCTGGCGCACCTGGCCGCCAAAGGACGTATCGGGATATGCGTCGAGCGTGATCTTGGCCGGCTGGCCGTGATGCACCCGGGCAATGTACGCCTCGTTCACGTCCACTTCGACCTCGAGGGTACGCAGGTCCGCCATCGTCACCACCGCGCCGCGCGTCAGACCGCCGCCCACCGACGGCGCCACGACCTCGCCCACCTCGGCCTCCTTGCGCAGCACCGTCCCGCTGAACGGCGCTCGGATCAGCGTGTTCTCGAGGCTCGCCTGCGCGAAGCGCAGCGCGGCTTCGGCCGCCTCGATCCGCGCCGCGGCCGCGCGGGCGCGCGCATCGGCCTGGGCGGCGCGGCTCTCGGACGCGTCGACATCCTGCTGCGACACCAGTTGCGCGTTCTGCGCCCGGATCTCCTGGACCCGCTGCGCCTCGCGCTGCAGCTGGTCGCGCTCCGCCTGCGCCTCGATGAGCTGCGCCCGGGCATTCGCCACGCCCGCCTGGGCCTGCGTCACCTGCGCCTCGTAGTCCGCGTTGTCGAGCCGCGCGATCACGTCGCCGCTCTTCACGTCCGATCCCTCGCTCACGGCCAGATAGGCGAGCCGGCCCGGGACCTTGGAGGACACCGACGCCCGCGTGCGCGCGACGACATAGCCGTTCGCCGTGACCGCCGTGGCGCCCCCGGCGGCGCCCGCGCCGGCGTCGAGCGGGGCGACCACCACGGTCTGGACCGGCACGGCCGAGCCGCGCCGCACCACCAGCACGGCCGCGGCGATCAAGCCGGCGGCCACGGCGGCGAGGATGAGGCTGCGGCGGAACGCGCGCCGCACCCCCGGCGGGGTATCCCGGTCGAGGCGGAGCTTCCCGAGGTCGTGCACGGATGTGGTCATCGAGCCCGGAGAATGTAAGAGCGCGGCGACGGCGCGCCAAGGCTTGACGCGCGCCCCTCGCCGCCGCGTATTCGTGCACGTGTTGACTCCGCGGACCCGGTTCATCGCCGCCCGCCTGGCGTACGTGGCGGTCGTCCTCGTCGCTACGGTGACGCAGCTCGAGTTCTCAGCCGATCTCGCCGCCGCCGCTCACCGGCTGGCGCGCGCGTTCACGCCCTCCCTCGGTTGGCGCGACGCGATCGACGGCTTGCGCAACGCGGCGCTGTTCGGAGGCCTCGGCGTCGTGTGGGTCGTCACCTCCCCGTCCGGCAGAGTGCGCGCCGAGATCTGGCGGGCGACGCTGGTCGCGTTCGGGCTGAGCGTCACGGTCGAGGGGCTGCAGGTCTTTTCGCCCGTGCGCACGGCCAGCATCGTGGACGTCACGACCAACACGCTGGGAGCGCTCGGCGGCGCCATCGCCATGGCGGTGCTCGTCACCGCCGTGGTGCGGGCCAGGGGAGGACACTTCCTCCTCGGCGTGCCGACGTTTCTGCTGGCCGGCGCGTACGCCCTCGCCACCCTGTGCGAGGCGGTGACGCCGTTGTTCCGGTCCGATCGGCTCCCCGGGATGGAGGGAGGGCCCTTCAGGATGTTGGACACGGCGCTCGATCGGTCGGTCCCGCTACGGCTGGGGGAAGTACCGCTGCTCGACGTATTGCTGTTCGCTCCCGCCGGATTCCTCGTCGTGACGCTGCTGATCGAGCGGATGGGGAGCGGACGGCGCATCTGGCCCGCCGTGGCCGGCGCGGGCGCGGGACTCGCGTTCGCGGCGGAGCTGATCCACGGAGCGTTTGGACTCTCGATCCGGTGGGAGGCGACGGCGACCCACGCCCTGGTCGTGGGTGCGGGCGCCTGGGCGGCCCAACGCTGGCTCCCGTCGCTGCGAGAGGCGCTGCGCGGCTGGGCGCGGGCGCGCGCCGCCATTGCAACGTACGCGGGGCTGCTCGTTCTCTGGGGGTGGCGCCCCTTCTTCCCCCGGACCGATGTCGGCGCCATCGCCGAGCAGCTCACCGCGGATCACCTCGTGCCGCTCGCTTCCCTCGCCGGTCGGGTGGACGTATTCAGCGCGCTGCACGTGGCGCAGCAGTTTTTGCTCTATCTGCCGCTCGGCAGCCTGCTCGCCGTCTGGCCGCTGCGCCGCTCGTGGCGCCTCTGGCCGGCGGTAGGGCTCGCGGTGGCGATCGAGGCGGGACACATCGTGATCGCCGATCGCTTCTTCGACGTGACCAATGCGATTGTGTCGTGCGCCGGGCTGGGAATCGGATGGCTCGTGGTGCAGCGCTCGGGATTCGCGCCGCACGGGGAGGCGTCAACGGCCGCTCGCCGGCCCTGAGTGCGCATCACCACCCCATGATTCCTCCATCCCACTTCATCGAGGGAGAACCCGATGCGACGCGTGCGTTATTCGGTGGCCATGAGTCTCGACGGCTACATCGCGGGCCCGAAAGGGGAGTACGACTGGATCGTGATGGATCCGGACATCGATTTCGGCGCGCTCTTCAAGGAGATGCAGGCCCATGCGGTCGAGATTGCCATCATCCCCGTGCTGCTCGGCACCGGCGTGCCGATGCGGCCGAGCCCGGCGAAGCTCGCAAAGCTCAGGCTCACAAAACACCGGGTGTACGAGAAGACAGGGACGGTGTTGCTGAATTACGTGGTGACGTAGCCGGGGGGCCCTGGCTACAGTACGACCAGCTTCCCCCCGCCCGTCAACACAATCGCGAGATTCATCACGAGCAGCATCAGGTCGTAGTGCCAGCCGTGGCCACCCCAGAAGCCGCTCTTCCACACGAAGATCTTCTTCTGTATCGCGCCGAGCATGATCAGCATGAGCCCGATGGCGGCGAGCTGCGTCAGGATCCCGAGCGCCACGCCGGTGCTGCCGAGCACCTCGGTCGTACCGAGAAACACCGTGAAGCGGGGGCTCGCGCCGATGCTCTGGGCGCGGGCCACCGGGTCCTTCAGATGATTCAGGCCGCTCGCGAAGAACACCACAGCCACCATGAGCCGCAGCAGCAGCAGCCCGACGTCACTGAATCGCAGCAGCGCGGGAAACAGTACGTGCATCAGGCGTGCGCGTGCGTGCGGGCGGCGCCCTCCCCGTGGGCCTCGACGAACCACAGCCACTTGTCGACGCCGCGGGAGATCTCCGTGCAGATGTCGGTCGAGTCCGCGTCCCCCAGCTCGTCCGTTTCGTCGATAGCGCGGCGGATGCGCTCGCCGAAGCTCGCCAGTGCGTTCGACAGCGCCCAGACGTGCTCCTCGCCGGTCGAGATGTTGATGGGGTACTGGGGCAGCTCGGACCGCTCAGCCACGATCGCGCCGGTCCCTTCCGCGATGCCGCCCAATTGGATCACGCGCTCCGCCAGCAGGTCGACGTACTCGAGCGCGGCGTCGTGCAGCTCATCGAACAGCTTGTGGAGCGCGATGAACTGGGGCCCCTTCACGTTCCAATGCGCCTGCTTCGTCTGCAACTGGAGGTCGATCGCGTCCGCCAGCCGCTGGTTCAGGAGGTCGATCACCTGACCGCGGGTCGATTCGGGGATATCGTTGAGCGTGGGGTGCGTTGCGCCGGCCATGGCAGAACTCCCGTCTCTCGTTGAAGTGTGGTGTGCACCGTCAGTCGGGACGCCGCGGGTGCCGCCGCAGGCTCGCGGTGGCCTCGTCGATCCGGCCGATATAGGCCCGGATCACCTCCCCGTGCTGTCGGCGCGGGACGACATAGTGCGGATCGTCGGGGCGCGAGCTCCGCAAGTCATCGACCATCAGGTCCCCGCCATGCGCTTCCACTGCCAGCTCGAACCGCTCCACCGCGGCCAGCAGGTTCGCGAGGTCGTCCGAATCCTCGGCGCCGGTCACGGCGATGCCGCGCTGCCGCAGCCGGCCCGCCACCTCGGCGACCGCGGCGTCCTGCTCCTCGGCGCGGTGGGGGTCCAGGCTGCGCTCCAGGTCCTCGTATTTGTCCATGCGTCTCCTCCGTGTTTCCAAGCGTCGGGAATGCTCCGGGTGTTCCCGACGGATTAGACCTCCATGTCGTCCACGAAGCAGTACCGCCAGTCCTCACCGGGCTCGAACGACTGGACGATCGCATGAGCTGATTTCCCCGCGTGTTTGCGGGCGTGGCGATTGGGCGAGGAATCACAGCAACCGACGTGGCCGCACGCCAGACACAGGCGCAGATGAACCCACTGCCCGTTGGTCTTGAGACACTCCTCGCACCCGTTCGGCGTGCGCGGTGTGACATCCCGAATCTGATCGAGGTGCGTGCATGCCGCCACCATACCTTCCCCTCCCTCCCCTTGCGCCTGATCACGCCTGCAGGAATGTTCGGAAAGGTAACTCGGATGCCAAGCCTCTGATTGGCAAAGGAGCGACGCATGATCCCCTCGCAAGTCGCCGCTGCGGTACAGCATCACTGGTGGCTGTTCCTGCTCCGTGGCGTCGCCGCGTTGGCGTTCGGCGTGCTCACGCTGGCATGGCCCGGCGCGACCCTCCTCGTCCTCATGGCCTTCATCGCGGCATACGCACTGGTGGACGGCATCGTCGCTCTCGTCTACGCATTCCGGCTGCGCGCCATGTTCGATCGCTGGTGGGTGCTGCTCGTCCAGGGGCTCATCAGCGGCGCCTTCGGCGTGTTGGCGTTCATTTATCCGACGCTGTCGTTTGCCTACATCGTAGTATCGGTGTCGCTGTGGATGCTGATGGCGAGCATCGTGCAGTTCCTGCTCGCGCGTGCCCAGAGGGCCATGGGCGCATCGTCGGGCTGGAGCGTGCTCGGCGGGTTCCTCAGCCTGGCGCTCGCGGCGGCCGCGGTCGTCTACCCGCGCCTGACCGTGACGACCGTGCTGGCGCTGATCGCGTGGTTCGCGCTGGTAGTGGGCGTCGTGCAGCTCGTGGTAGCGTTCCGCGTCCGGTCGTTCGCGCGCGCCCTCACGACTGCTTGAGCAGGCGCCGCTCGCCCGATAACATTCGCGCTGTGAGCATTCGCCTGGTGGTCTTGCTGACGCTCGGTGCGCTCGCCGGGTGCCGCACCAGCACCGCCGCGCCCACGAGCGGCGGGCCCCCGCCGCCGCCCCCGCCGCCCGGCGCCCCCACCGTGCACGTACAGGGCACCCGACTGGTGGACTCCGCCGGACGGCCCATCCGGCTGCGCGGGGTGAACCGCTCGGGGACGGAGTACGCCTGCGCGCAGGGCTGGGGCATGTTCGACGGACCGTCGGACTCGGCGTCGGTGCAGGCGATCGCATCCTGGAAGGCCAACGTGGTGCGCGTGCCCCTGAACGAGACGTGCTGGCTCGGCATCAACGGCGTGGCGCCCGCCTACTCGGGCGCAAACTACCAACGTGCCATCGCCGACTACGTCACGCGCTTGAACCGCGCCGGGCTCGCAGTCATCCTGGACCTGCACTGGAGCTCCGATACCGGCAAGGCGCTCGGCCAGGCCCCGATGCCGAACCGCGACCACACCCCAGAGTTCTGGAGACAGGTCGCTGCGGCGTACAAGGGCAACGATCGCGTGATCTTCGACCTGTTCAACGAGCCGTTCCCCGACAACAATGCCGACACGCCGGAGGCGTGGCGCTGCTGGCGGGACGGCGGCACCTGCAGCGGCATGACCTTCCAGGCCGCGGGGATGCAGGAGCTGGTCGACGCGGTCCGCGGCACCGGCGCCACCAACGTGATCATCCTCGGCGGCGTCCAGTACGCGGCCCGGCTGTCGCACTGGCTCGCGAACAAGCCGAGCGATCCGCTCAACAATCTGGCCGCGTCGTGGCACATCTACAACTTCAGCTGGTGTAACACGCAGACGTGCTGGGATGCGGATGCGGCGCCGGTAGCGCAGCAGGTACCGCTCGTGCTCGGCGAGCTCGGCCAAAACGACGGCGGCAGTGCGTTCGTGACGGCGCTGATGGACTGGATGGACGCCCGGCAGGGGAGCTACCTCGCCTGGGTGTGGGACGTCTGGCGCACCTGGTCGGACCTGATCGCGACTTACGATGGGACCCCGACGGCGTACGGCCAGACGTTCCGGACGCGCTTCGGATCGTAGACCAATACCACCCACCAGGAGGTCGAGGCATGCACACCCGGTACGGATTCGCCATGACCGCCGTCTTGCTCACCTTATCGGCGGGGAGCCCCAACGTGAAGACGCGTGAGATCGAATACCGCCAGGGCGACACCGTGCTGCAGGGCTTCATCGCCTGGGACGACGCCGCGCCGGGCAAGCGCCCCGGCGTGCTCGTCGTACACGAGTGGTGGGGGCACAACGAGCACGCGCGCAACCAGGCGCGGCGCCTCGCCGAGGCCGGGTATGTCGGCTTCGCGCTGGACATGTACGGCAAGGGCAAGGTCACGACGCATCCGCAGGACGCGCAGGCGTTCGTGAGCGAGGTGACCAAGGATCCGGCGGTGCTCGCCGCGCGGTTCAACGCCGCGCTCGAGCAGCTGAAGCACGATCCCCGCGTCGACACCACGCGCATCGCGGCGATCGGCTATTGCTTCGGGGGCGCGGTAGTGCTCGACATGGCGCGCGCGGGCGCCCCGCTGGCCGCCGTGGTGACGTTCCACGGCGCGCTCGCCACCAAGACGCCGGCGCAGCCCGGCAAAGTCAAGGCCCGCATCCTCGTGCTCGCAGGGGGTGCCGATCCATTCGTTCCACCCGAGCAGATCGAGGCGTTCAAGCGGGAGATGCAGGCCGCGGGCGCGCACTTCGAGGTGATCGCGTACCCCGGCGCCAAGCACGGATTCACCAATCCGAACGCGGCTCAGTACGGGATGGAGCAGCTCGCCTACAACGCGGCGGCGGATAGAGGGTCGTGGGCGGCGATGCTGAAGCTGTTCAAAGAGGTGTTTTGAGCGATCACGGTGCTTTCTCGATCCAGATCTCCAGCGTTGCGCGCTTCTCGCCGACCCAATTGAGCAGGCGCAACTGCCGATGTGTCTCGCCCGTGGCCTGGATCAGCGTATCGACCTGGAAGTAGCGGCAGGCCGGTAGCGTCCGGCCGCGACGGAAGGAGAAGCAGATCAACTGCCGCCGCCCCGTGTCTGCATAGACCCGGAACGGTCCAAACGGAATCTCTCGCAGTGCTTGTGCAGGTTCGATCTGGACTTGCACCAGCTGTCCGTCAGCCGCGAAGCGCCACAGCGTGGTGTCCACTCGTCCCGAGCTCACCGGACCAGTCCACTCACCGAGCAGCCCGCTGGCGACGGGGGACACGCGCGGCCCTCGTGCCCACGGGGCGCAGGCGGCAACGCCGGGGTGGTTCTCTTCACAAACGCGTCAGGCGGTCCCGACACGGCGACCATCGCGAGTGCCGGCGACTGGAGCAGCACGCTCATCGTGACGACCGTGCCGGCGGGTGCCGCGACGGGGAATCTGGTGGTGAAGACCTCCGGCGGCACGAGCACTCCGGTCGTGTTCACGCTGGCCGCGAAGGTGGCGTTCAGCCCGTCCACCGTCGCGTGGACGAGTACTACGGCCCTCCCGGTCGGCTTGAGCGGTCACGCGGTGGCAGCGGCCACCCTCCCCGGCGCCACGCCGACGACCGTGGTGTACGTCGTTGGCGGAGCGGACAGCAGCAACACGCCGCGCGACAGCGTGCTGTACGCGACGGTCTCGAGCACGGGGGCCCTCGGCAGCTGGACCAAAACCACCGTGTTGCCGGCGCCGATCGCGTTCGCCGCGGCGGTCGTTCTGACCCCCGCGAACGCGCCGGTGACGAGCTCGTATCTCCTGGCGCTCGGCGGCGACAGCACGGCGAGCGGCAAGCCCGTCGCCACCGTCTACCGCGGAACGTTGGGTGCGAGTGGCGCGGTCGCTGCCTGGAGCACGACGACCGCCCTGCCTGCCCCGGTCCACTCGCTGGGCGTCGTCGTCTTCAATGGATCGGTGTACGTCGCCGGCGGGTCCGGCTCGGGGAACACCCCGGTCGCGACCGTTTATCGGGCCCCGATCAACTCGGACGGCACGCTCGGGGCGTGGGCGCCGCTGGCATCGCTCCCCTTCCCTCGTAGTTACGTCGGGTTTGGGGTGAACGGCACGTTCCTCTACGCATTCGGTGGCGACAGCTCCAGCGTCACGCCCAACGATTCCTCCAGTCTTAAGACGACCTCGCTGAGCGACGTGGTGTACGCGCAAATCGACATTCACACGGGCAATCTCACAGCGGCGGGATGGACGGCGGGCGCGAACAAGCTGAAAAAGGCCGTGGCCAAGCACACGGCGGTCGTCGCGGGCGGGAATGCGCTCATCACTGCCGGGCTGTACAACGGAGCCGCGACCGGCTCAAGTGAGGAGAGCTACGCCGGCCTCAACGCCGACGGCACCACGACCAGCTTCAACGGGGCGACGGGCGCAAACACGATCTCGTCGGCGGGCGGCGGCAATCTCTTCAACCACGCGGCGACCGGATACTTGGACGCCACCGGCGCATTTCACATCCTGGTCGCCGGCGGTGACGACGTCAACACGCCGACCAAGAAACACAAGGGCGTGTTCTATTACTGATCATTCCGGCTGCAGCTGCACCTCCGCTGCCCCCGTGGCGTCGTACCACAGCCGCACCCGCCACGGGCGGCAGCACACCTCGCAGTCTTCGACGTAGTCCTGCGCTCGCCCGCCCGCTGGATCGAGAGTCAGTCTGACCGTCGCGCCGCAATGGGGGCAGGTGACGTCGGCCTCGGTGTCGAGGTCCGCTGCGTCCTCCGGGCCCTGATCGTCGTAGGCCTCGGCATCGTCATCCATCATTTGCCCTCCATTTGACTTCAAAGGTACACTCCACTAGCGTTCCGCGGCGTGAAGGGCGGGACTTGGCCAATGCGCTGGTCCCGCCTTTGCTTTGCAATGCCGGTCGCGGACGGAGGTAACCGATGCCCAAGGAAGAAGCCATAGAAATCGACGGTATCGTGCAGGACGTGCTGCCCAATACCATGTTTCGTGTGCATTTGTCGAACGGCCACTACGTGCTCGCGACGATCGCGGGGAAGATGCGTCGCTTCCGCATCCGCGTGCTGGCGGGCGACCGGGTGACGCTCGCCGTTTCCCCCTACGACTTGACGCGCGGGCGTATCACGTTCCGACACAAGTGAACCGGTCGCGCCTGAGGCTGGGACGCGCCGGGTTGGTGACCGACGGCGGTGCGCCCTGTTGTCCCGCGTGCCACCGGCCCCTCCAGTTCGGCAGCGACCGCCAGGGCCGGACGACAGAATCTTGCGCCTGCGGATACGGCGGGTACCTGGAGACCCGGCCGGGACAGGTGCCAGCCCCGCTGCTTGACCCGGTGCGATCTCACGGCACGGGGTGAGTCCGCAGCAAGCCGCGGCGAGGGTCCTTGACGCCACCGGGACCGCGCGGTATGTCACTCTTGTAGCTAGCAGCGCCTGCAGCGCCAAAGGCAAACCCGGTGAAAGCCGGGGGCACAAAGCCACGGGTCCTCGCCTCCTCCGCGACGCCGGCGTAGTTGACGCCACGAAGGACCCACGACCGCCGAGCTACCGCACCGGGTGGCTCGGCAGTTGTCTTTTCGGGGAGGTGAACCCTTTCGTGCGGAAGGAGGGTCGTCCGATGACGAATCGCAATGGCACCATGATGAGCGTGGCCGACTTCCGGGTCGAGCTGGCGAAGGCACCCGAGAAGCTGTTCGCGGTGGCCGGCGACGAGCGGTTGCTGGCGCAGCTGCCGAGGGGCAATTGGGTCGGAGGCACTATCCCCTACCTGATGACCGACGAGGAAGGGGGGCTCACGACGCGTGACTCCCTAATGGTGCAGGAGTTGCTGACGGACGAGCGAGCGGCGCCCAGGATCGCGGTCTACGACCGGAAGACGGTCGCCCGCGTCACCGAGGACGCGCCGACCAACGGCTACACGTTCCTGATGATGCCGGCCTTTTCCGAGGTGCATCTGGCGTACGGAAAAGACGCTCCTCACTTCAAGGACCTGTTCGCGCATCCGATCATCGGCTGGGTCACCGGAATCCACCTGAATGACCTGGGCAAGGAGAAACCCAAGGTGTTCAACGGGAAGACGGGTGAGGTCTTCGCCGACAAGGCGCTCGCCTGCCACGTGTCGCTCCCCGACGCGAAGGTCGCGGACGTGGAGATCGTGAACATTTTCGAGCGCTCCGAGGGCCCGGATATCCGCTTCGAGACGGATGGCTTTGGGCCGATCACGGACTGCTGGATCGACGGCAAGAAGACCAATTTCGCCCGTTGGCTGACCGACAACGCGGTGGATACGAAACTGCCGCTGATCGCCGACTACAACGGGGCGCTGATCAACGTCAGCATCCAGACGGTGGACCCCAAGGCCGGCACCGTCTCCCTCTACGCGCCGGTGTTCGCGGACCGGATGTACCGCCTGGCCAAGCCGATGCCGGACTATGTGCAGGGGTTCAGGTCGGTCGCGGCGAGCCCGACTCACGACCTCGCCTTTGCCTGCAACTGCACGCTGAACTACGTCTACGGCAAGCTCGACGGAGCGCGGGTGGGTCTGGCGGGGCCCTTCACGTTCGGCGAGATCGCCTACCAGCTGCTCAACCAGACGATGGTCTACTGCGATGTCGTCGACGCGGGCATGCCGCACCAGGGAGGGCGGTACTTCGCTGAGCAAATGGCTACGGCACATTAGCCGTGGGCCCTGAGGAGCTCGTCAACCTCCGCGTACCCTGACGGATAGGGGACACCGTTCGGGGACGCTCCTGCCTCGAGCAGCGCTCGCACGGACTCGGGCGAGCGCCGCTCGATCCAGTACGAGTCCACGCACGCCTTGACGGCCAGGGCCAGCGGGGTCCGCCCTTTGCCGTCCTTCACATTCACCGGCGCGCCGCGCTCGATCAGCAGCTGCACGACCGCGGGCCGCGCGCGCCAGGCCGCGACGTGCAGCGCCGTGCTGTCCGGCGCGACGTCGAAATAGCCGTCGCCCCGGTGGAACACAGCCCCCACCTCGACGCCGAGGTCGATGAGGTGGCATACGCCGTCGGCGTTGCCGACGCCCGAGAACTCAGCGAGCAATCTCCCTCCCTCCGCCACGACTTCGCGCACCAGCTGGACCTCCTGCGTAGCGATGGCGCGGACCGCGGTGGCGTCGTTCCTGGCGCACGCGGCGAGCAGCCGCTCGACGCCCTGCAGCTCGATCGCACAGCCGCGCCGCGCGAACAGCTCGAGCACGTCACCCCGCCCTCGGCGCGCCGCCATCGCGACGGCCGACTTGCCCGAGAATGTCCGGTCCGAGCGGTCGGGGCGATCAGCGATGATGGTCGGGTCGGCCCCGTGATCCAGCAACACCTCGAAGATCTCGATGGCGTTGTCGCTCAGCACGGCGTTATGCAGCGCCGTTTTCCCCCACCGGGTCCGCCGATTCGGATCGACGCCCCGCCCCAGCAGCCATTTGATTCCTTCATAATCGTGCCAGTCGGTCTTGCGGAGCAGCATCATGCCGAGGCTGTCCGCGTTGAGCTTGCCGCTCTCCACCAGGACCTTCAGCGCCGCGTTGTCGTGGGTCTCGGGGGCGTGATAGGGAACCTCCTCGTCGTTGGGATCCGCGTCCCGCTCGAGCAGCAGGCGTGTCAGCTCCGCGTGGTGTGCGACGCCGGCGGCGCCGTACAGCGCGCTCTCCCACTCCGGGTTGGGCTGGTGGTTCATCTCGTACCAGCCGGTATTGGCGCTCGCGCCGGCGTCGAGCAGCGCCCGCGCCGCGCGCACGAAGCCTTCCGAGCGCGTGCGATCGAGCCGGAGGTACTTCGAAAAACACAGGTACGTGAGCGCATCCCAGACGCGGGGGCCTCCCTTCGCCGTGGCGTTGGCGGGATCGCGCTCGAGGAACCGCTGCACGCCGGCGGCATCGCCCTGGACCGCGGCCGTGTAGATGTCGCCGCTCGCAATCTCGGGATGCGCGCCGAGGACGGCCTCGGCACGCTCCAGCGTCCCGTGCCAGACTGCGGCATCGAGGAAGGCCGCCCGCCGATCCGCTGCTTCGTTCATCCGCGCCACACCGCTTCCGCGTTCCGGCCGTCCGATTCCATCTGTCGCAGGACCATGCCGTAGTAGGCACCGCGGACGGTCATGAGCTCCTCGTGGGTCCCGCGCTCGGTCACACGCCCGTCTTCCATCAAGAGAATCATGTCGGCGCGGCGGATGGTGGAGAGACGATGCGCGATCACGAACGTGGTGCGGCCGGCCAGGAGCGCAGCCATGGAGGCCTGAATGAGCTGCTCGCTCTCTGTGTCCAGGTTGCTCGTCGCCTCGTCCAAGATGAGGATCTGCGGTGATGCGAGAATCGCTCGGGCAATGGCCAGGCGCTGCTGCTGGCCGCCCGAGAGCTTGACGCCCCGCTCGCCGATCGATGTCTCGTACTGCTCCGGTAGCTTGGCGATGAACTCGTGAGCATTGGCGCGCCGGGCGGCGTCCTCGATCTCGGCGTCGGTCGCGTCGCGGCGGCCGTAGGCGATGTTCTCCCGCACCGATCCGTCGAACAAGAACACGTCCTGTTGGACGATGGCCAGTAGGTCGCGATAGGTCCGGAGGCGGAAGTCCCGGATGTCGCCGCCATTGAGCAGGATGCGGCCCCGCGTGGGGTCGTGAAACCGCGCCACCAGGTCCGTCACCGTGGTCTTCCCGGCGCCGCTGCGGCCCACCAGGGCGACCACGGATCCCCCAGGCACGGCGACGCTGAAGTCGCGCACCACCGGTTGGCCCTCGCGATAAGCGAATTCGATGTCCTCGAAGCGGAGCTCGCGTACCACGCGGGGCGCATCCCGCGCGCCGGGCCGGTCCGGCTTGTCGTCGTCCATCGCCAGCACGTCGAACACTCGCTCCATGGCCGCGAGCGAGCGCTGCAATTCGGAGAAGGAGTTGACGATCTGCCACACCGGGCCCAACAGCAGAAACGTGTACCACTGGAAGGCCATGATGTCGCCGATCGAGGCGCCGCCGGTGATGTTCATGTACCCGCCGTACCACACGATCACCACGTTCACGCCCGCCTGCATCAGGCCCCAGGACGTCCACAGCACCAGCTCGCGGCGGTGCGCGAACAGCTCCTTGCGCAGCACGGTATGCCGCCCCCGCATGTAATTGAGCAGCTCCTGCAGTTCCCGCCGGAACGCCCGGACGATGCGAATCCCGGAGAACGTTTCACCCACCCGGCCGTCGATGTGCTCCACGTCCCGGCGGAGCGAGCGGTAGATCGGCCGGATGCGCCGCGCCGCCATGAAGCTGATCAGCATCGCCCCGGGCACGACCGCCATGGCCGTCAGCGCCAGCCGCCAGTTCAGCACCAGCAGCACCGCGACGGCGACGGACAGACGGATGAGCGACACGACGGGCGACACGAGCGCCATTTGCAGGAGGCCGGTCGTCGTTTCCACGTCGCCCGTCAGACGGGACAGGATGCCGCCGGTCTTCATGTCCCACAGCCTGGAGAGCGGCAGGTGCAGCAACCGCTCGAACAACGAGCGGCGCAGCGACATCATGACGCGCACGTTCAGCAGGCGCTGGCGGTAATCTCGGAGCGCGTCAATCACGTTCGAGAGGACGACCACGGCGACGAACGCCGCGCCCGCCAGCTGCAGTCGGGCGAGCCTGGTCGCGGTGTCCAACCCGGCTTTGAGCAGCACCCGATCGATGATGAACCGCATGAACAGCGGCTCGATCATCTGCAGTCCGGTGGTCAGCAGGGCGAGTACGAGCAGCGCGAGGGCGGCGTAGCGATACGGCCGCAGCCAGCGCAGGTATTCGCGCACGTATGCCCGCCGCTCGCCGGGAGCCGGACGCGGGGAGTCGCTCGGCTCCGCGGCGTCGTCGAGCCGCCGCTGTTTGTAGTCCTGGACGAAGCCGCGATAGCGTTGCCGCGATGAACGGGCCTGGCTCATCGCTTCGCGGGTGCGAGCGGCCCCAGGGACCGCGCCGGCCCGATGCGGCGGGCTTCGATCTGCAGCCATTGCGTGGTCCACGTCTTGCCGCCGTCGGTGGAACGGTCGCCGGTCCAGGAGAAGCGATCCGGCCGGATGTCGTAGTAGCGGATGCGCCAGAGCGACGGAGCGGGGCTCATCACGCCGAACTTCTGCTCGATGTGCATTTCCGCACCGACGCGGTGTGCCGTGCCCACGTTCTGCAAGCCGGTTCCCTGCTCCGTCGAGACCAGCTCCCATTGATCGAGCACGGCGTTGTAGGCGCGGAGCGTGTTGGTCACGTAGTACGTTTGGCCGGTATCACCGACCACGCGGTATTCATCGAGGACCTGCGCCCCCTCGGCGAGGCGCACCGCAGTCCAGTATCCGTGGCCCTTCCCGAACTCGTGACTCACCGATGTGAACTCCCAATCGCCGAGCAGGTAGTCGAAATCGCCCCGGTGGGCGACATAGGACGCCCCGAGCTGTTCGGGGGTTCGCTTGGGAACGGTCTGCGCGCACAGCGGCGGCGTAATCGTCCCCAGCGCGACCAGTATTGCGGCGGAGAGCCAAAGCACGGCGTGACGCATGACGACCTCACGTGTGAAGGGGGCACAGCCCCGCAAACGTGAGCCCTGCCGATCACCCGGTCAATGGCGACATGCCGGATGAGCCGTGGAATTCATGTCAGTATCGTGTTAGGAAGACGTGGCTCGCGCGGCCCCTCAGCTCGGGGCTGCGGTGCAGAGCAGCAAAGCGAGGAGCGCCAAGTGCAGGGGGCTGTTCCTCTCACGTTCCAACTCGCGCGCGGCGGCGACGCAACGCGGGCTATGTGATGCAGCACACAAGCGTATGGATCTGCCGTGAGCTACTTCATCTTCACGCAGCATCCTCTTGCATTCAGGCTCACCCTGGGGGGATATAGGGGCCACCGGAGGATGTCTATGACCGCTGACTGCCGTCGCGCACTGCTACCCCTCTCGCTCCTGGTCGCCATATCCACAACGGCCCATGCTCAGACCGCGGCGCCTGCGCCGTCGGGCGCGACCGCGGCGTGGACCCTGAAGACGAAAGGGGACATCCGCTGGCAGCAGGTTACGCCGGCGGGCGCGCTCCTCGTCTCGACCGACGCCGCGCTCGCAGGAGTCGATATCGAGCGCGGCCAGGCCATGTGGGAGAAGCCCGAGCTTGGCGGGCTGCCGGCCGACAGCGTCCGGATGGTCGAGGGGTCCCTCCTCATGGAGGCGGCGCGCCCCGGCTTGTGGCTGGTCTTCGACCCGGTGACCGGCGCGGTCGTGTTCGATTCCCGGCGCTTAAACCTGGCGCAGATCGTCACCCGCCGCGTGCTGCCGCAGAGTGGCACCCTGCTCGTCCACGGGCGACGTGCGGCCGGGCCTCCCGTGGTGGCGCTGTACGATCTCGCGACCGGTGAACAGCGCTGGGCGAATGAGGGGCTGTTCGAGCAGACGGAGCCCCAGAAGAAGGGGCTGGGTGGACTGATGCAGCGCCTGGTGACCGCCGCATCGGAGGCCACCGCGCTCGAGGTGCTGCAGGCGGGCCCCGACATGATCGTGGTCCACACCCTGTTGGGTCTGCGGGCGCTGGACGCGCGGTCGGGCGCGGTGCGGTGGTCCGCCGTGCTGCCCACCGCCCGCGCCGGCAACCCGGCGCGACACGTGCGGCTGTTTCCGTCGCTCGACAAGACCGACCGCATCTACGTGGGCTTCGACGACCGGCTCATGGCCTACCGCCTCGCCGACGGTCAGGCCCTGTGGTCCAAGCCCCCGACGATCGAGGGCTGGGTGCACGGCATCGTGCAGCACCCCAGCGGGATCATCATCCTCCCGGAATCACCGCCCGCCAATCAGGCGACGGGCAACGTGCGCATCGTGAACGGTGTCGTGCAGACGGGGCTGAACGTGGCTCGCTATGACGATGGCACGACGATCGCCGACAAGCCGCTGCGCATGCGCGGCACGGTGACGGACGCAATGATCACGGGCGGATCGGCTGTGCTCGCCGTGGACGCCGAGTCGCGCACCTTCGTGAACGTGCTGGACGTGGCCACGGCCAGCTTGCGCCTGAAGAAGGACGTGAAGATCAAGGGCCAGCTCGCCTACGCTGAGCTCACGCCTGCGGGGCTGCTCTACATCTCGCGGCCCGATGTGTCGACGAACGCCGAAGTGAACGTCATCGATCTCGCCTCGGGAGAGCCCAAGTTCAAGGACGCGATCGAGAGCGGCAAGCCCTTAAGCTCGAGCGACTACAACGCCGCGCGGTACTCCCTGCACCACGCCGTCGAGGGGACGACACTCTACGTCTTTGCGAGCCACGACCACCGGCTGTACGCGGTGGATCGCACCGCCGGTACCTTCCGTGCGTTGGGCGGCGAGATCAAGCTGCAGGGCGACGAAGATCCGGTCGACATGGAGATCCGGCCCGCGGGGCTCGTGCTCATCGCCCCACAGAACCTTGTCGTCGTGGCGCGGGACGGGCAGGTGAAACAGCAGGTCTATTACCCTGCCCCACAGCTCCCCGGACTGTTGCGCGCGCTCTACCGGATCAACGCGGTGCGCGCCGGCCTGTACGGCGCCGCCGCCTCGGCGTACGGCGACGCATTCGCCCAGGCGTCGCGCAACGCCACCGATTCCACGGCGCGCCACATCACCGGGCAGCTGGCGACCGCCTACTCATCGGGCGGCGCACAGCTGGCGGGTTATTCGCACCAGGCGGCGGCGCTTGCGTCCAAGCGGTTCAAGGCCTCGCTCGCCGTGCCGGGATCGGTCTTCATGTTGACGCGCGCGCCGGACGGGAACGGCAACGTGCTGCTACAGGTCGACAAAGACAGCGCTCAGCCGCGCTCACGAGTGGATCTGGGCAAGGAGCGCGAGCCGGTGTACGCGGTGGACGACGTCGCGGGAATGCTGTTCCTGCGGACCACGACGGGTACGCTGGTCGGCTACCGGTTGTGAGCGCTTCCTAGCCAGCCTTCTTGACGGTCGCCGCCTTACCCGCTCCCGTGGGCTGAAAGTTGATCGCCGTCGCGAGGCCCATGGACGGCGGCACGTCTATGCCCTCGACCGTCACCTGCTCGGCGCGCGGCACACCCACCTGATACACGCCGCCGTTCACCTTCCCGTGGTAGCCGAGGATCTGGGCGCGCGCGGACCCCCGGTTCCGCGCGCTCCTGCAGCGCCTCGGCTTTCCCGCTAACTAGCGGCCTCGACACGCGGCCGTTGACAAGCCCCGCCTCGCGGAGGGAGTATCCAGCATCGGCCACCGAGGTGCCACATGTCCAAGAAGATCCTTATGCTCGTCGGAGATTTCGCGGAAGACTACGAGGTGATGGTCCCGTTCCAGGCGTTGCTGGCCGTCGGACACACGGTACACGCCGTCTGCCCGGGGAAGAAGGCCGGAGACAAGATTCGTACGGCCATCCACGACTTCGAGGGCGATCAAACGTACACGGAGAAACGGGGCCATGATTTCACCCTCAATGCCACGTTCGCCGACGCGCGCCCCGAGGCCTACGACGCCCTGGTGATTGCAGGTGGGCGAGCGCCGGAGTATCTGCGGCTCAACGAGGCGGTGCTGGGCGCGGTGCGTCACTTCTTCACCGCGGACAAACCCGTAGCGGCGATCTGTCACGGTCCCCAGATCCTGACGGCCGCCGGTGTGATCAAGGGTCGCAAGGTCTCGGCCTACCCGGCTGTCGCACCCGAGGTGCGCCTCGCGGGGGCCGCGTACGCTGACATCGGAATCGACAAGGCCATTACGGACGGCAACCTCGTCACGGCACCGGCTTGGCCGGCTCACCCCGCGTGGATCGCTCAGTTCCTGCAGGTGCTGGGGACGCGCATTGTTGATGAGGAGCCCGCGGCCATGGCGCACTGACCGGGCGTCGCCGAGCTATCCGCGGTCGGCTGCTTGCTGCAGGCCCTTGATGTCGAGCTTCTTCATTTGCATCATCGCCTGCATGACCCGGTTTGCCTTCTTGGGATCCTTGTCTGCCAACAGCTTGCCCAGCACGGTGGGCACGATCTGCCACGAGACACCAAACTTGTCTTTCAGCCAGCCGCATTGGTCTTTTGATCCGCCCGCCGAGAGCTTCTCCCACAGCTGGTCGACTTCTTGCTGCGTCTCAGAGTTCACGAATAGGGAGATCGCCGGCGTGAATGTGAATTGCGGGCCACCGTTCAACGCATAGAAGTCCTGACCCTCGAGCTGGAAGGTGCACGACATGACCGACCCTTTCGGCCCGGGCCCCGCGTCCCCATAGCGCGACACGCGCACCACCTTGGAATTCTTGAAGATCGACACATAGAAGTTCACCGCCTCTTCGGCGTTGCCGTTGAACCACAGGAACGGGACGATCTTCTGCATGGAGTCCTCTCTCAAGTGACGGGTTGGCGGTACAGGACGCCGCCCAGCCAGGCGCAAGGCAAGCCGGTGACCGCGATGGCGATCGGGTACCAGAGCGGACCGAGCCCGGGCTTGGCGATTGCGACCATTATACCAGCGATACCGGGCAGGAGCCCGACAAACCCGAGAATCAGGGCGTGACGCACCCGAGCATGGGGGGCGAGCCGCGCCGTGATGTAGCCGCCCGCGACGCTGAAGACGACGCGGTAGGCCGTCGCCAGGAGGAACAGCGAGCCGGCCATCGGCTGGCCCCAGGGTGGATACACCTGAAGCCAGTGGAGCACCTGGTCGGTGCCGAGCGACAAGACTACGACCGCGACGAACCCCGCGGCGACTGCGCCCGTGCTGCGCCACGGGCGGCGGCGTGGCGCGCTGGCGCCGTTGTCGTAGCTCGCCCCGACGCCTTGCTGCATACCAGACTTGAGGACCGCGTGACGCGAATCAGTGGCTGATCGCGAAGAACCAGGCGGCGATCACCGGACCGCGCGGCCCGCGGCCCCCCGCCGCCGGCGGGGGCGACCCCGGCGCCGGTGCCGGTGCGGGGCCGTACTCCGGCTGGAACAGGTACGCCACGTGCTTCATCTGATCCACGCTGATGGTCTTGGCGCCTCGCATCGTCGCGACGGTGGCCACCACGGTGTACTTGTCCGGCCCGTCCTGGTGCACAACGGTGACGTTGCTGTCGCGCCCCGCCGGGATGTAGATCAGCTTTTGCGCCGCGTCCCACCCCAGAGCGTCGACGCCGTCGCCGTTGGCGATCGTGGCCACCACCTTGCCGGACGCGGGGTCTACGACCACGGAGGTCTTGCCGCATCCGGAGAAGATCCGGTTGGTGGCACGATCGTACGCGATACCCGTGGGGCCTTCGCAGGGCGCCAGCGGCCACGAGGCGAGCACCTTCATCGCCTTGTCGTCGATCACCTGAATCGTGCTCTTGCCCTCGTTGTTGACGAAGATCTTCCCCTTGCCATCACTCGCCGCGCCTTCCGGCGAATTGTCCTCAAGGTCGACCGTCCCTACGACGTCGCCGGCCTTGGGGGCGATCGCGACGACGGTGCCGATCGGGCGGCTGTGATTGGTGAGGATGATGCGATCGGAAAAGTCGTCGTACATGATGCCGTCGAGACCGCCGGTGCGCACCGGGATCTTCTTGATCACGGCGAGGCTCGTGAGGTCGAACATCGTCACCGTGGAGTCGCCGCCGTTAGTGATGAAGCCGTGATGCGACGCCGGGACGAGCGCGATGCCGTGCGTGCGCGGCGTGTCGGGAATGTCGCCCAGCAGCTTGCCGCTGGCGCCGTCGACCACCATCACATGCGTACCACGTGACACGAACACGCGGCCGGTGCCGGGCTCGGCGGTGAGGTAGTCGGTACCGCCGTCGCCGCCGATGTTGAACTTGGCGACCTTGAACGCCTGCGCCCGGCCGACGCTCGGCCAGGCCAGGGCGACGGCAACGAGACAAGCCGGTACGGTCAGAGCGCGTCTGCTCATTCGAACCTCCTCGTTTCAATCCGGTTGTTGCGGCTGTCAGACTCCGAGCGCCTTCGCGGCAAGCTGCGTGCCGGCCACGCGGGCGCGGATCTTTGCGAACGCCGTGTCGCGGGGAGTGGACGTGTCGTCGCCGAACGGCGCGAATCCGCAGTCATCGGTCGTACCCAACTGCTCGAGCGGGATGACCTCGGCGGCTTCCAGTACGCGGTCGCGCACCTGTTCGGGAGACTCGATGTGCGGATCGATCGGGTCGATCACGCCGACAAAGATCTTGTGCTCGGGCCGGGCGTGCTGCTTGATGATCCGGAGCACGCGACCGCGGTCCCGCTCGCTCGCCAGCTGAATGTAGAAGCTTCCGACCTTGAGCTCGAACAGGCCGGGCAGGAGGTCTGCATAGTCCACGTCGGCGCTATGCGTCGAGTCCTGGTCGCCACCGGGGCAGGTGTGCACGCCGATCCGCTGGCGCTCCGCCGCCGTGAACCGCTCCAGCACGCGGTTGTTGAGGGCGACGAACGCTCGCAGCAGCTGTTTCGAAGGATCGAGCTTCACCGAGAGCCTGGCCTCGGTGAAATCGATCTGCACGCCTGAGGCGCCCCTCGTCAGGCAGCGACGGATGTCCTGCTCGGCCTCGCGCACGAGGTCGTCGAGGAACTTGTCGCGCGAGTACGCCGGCAGGCCGTCCTGCGGATACAGCAGGCTCAGCGCGGAAGCCGAAATCACGGCCTGCTTCACCGGGCGTCGGGTGTGTTTCCGGGCCTCGTCCAGGAACTGCGCCGCATAGGTGCGGTAGCGAAACGGGCCTGCCGTCAGGCGCGGCAGCTGGCGAGTGTGACCATCGGCGAACGGGATCGTGACGCCGCCAGGTCCGAGCGTCTCGAGCCCGTGGATCGGATAGGTGGCGAAGCTGGGCTTGGTCTGCTCCCCGTCGGTGATGACCGGCGAACCGGTCGCTTCGAAGCGCTGGATCGTGTCGCGCAGCGCGCGATCGTAGAGCAACTGCAGCTCGTCTCGTGAGATCCGGCCGGCCGCGAACTCCCCCATGGCGGCGATGAGTTCGGGCGGCCTTGGAATGCTGCCAATCGGCTCGGTGGGTATCGGCATGGGGCAATGCTACCGGTGCGAGCGGTGACCTGTCAAACGCGCCGGGAGTCACCTATCGTAGGATGCGACGGAGGAGAACCATGCTGCGCATCGCCCGCATGCTGCCAACAGCGGTCTTGTTCGCCGCCCTGCCCGCCTTCCAGGGCGGCGACCGACCCGACGTGGATCCCCCGAGCCGCGTGGGGAGGCTCAGCTTCCTCGGCGCCTCGGTGTCGTTCCGCCCTGGCGACGCCAATGACTGGACGACCGCCACGATCAACTACCCGCTCCACGGGGGCGACCACCTCTGGACCGACGTGGACGCTCGCGCGGAGGTCATGGTCGGCTCCACCGCGCTGCGGCTCGCTCCCCAGACCGCGTTTGGGTTCCTCGCGCTCGACGACCACACGACCCAGGTCCGCCTGTCGCAAGGCTCGCTCAGCGTGCGCGTCCGCAGCCTCGGCGACAGCGACAGCTTCGAGATCGACACTCCCAATGGCGCCGTGTCCCTGCTGCGCTCCGGCAGCTACCGCGTGGACGTAGACTCGACCGGCGACACGGCCCGGGTGACGGTGCGTTACGGTGAAGCCGAGGTGACCGCCGCGGGCTCGGCGTTCAGCGTGACGCGCGACCAAGTCGCCACGGTCTCCGGCACAGAATCCCCGAGTTACGACATTCAGGACGCCCTACCGCCCAACGTCTGGGAGCAGTGGTGTGACGCCCGCGACCGTCGCTGGGACGACGCGCGCTCGGCGCGCTATGTGTCACGCGAGACGATCGGCTACGAGGACCTGGACGACAACGGCGACTGGCGTGACACCCCCGACTACGGGCCCGTGTGGGTGCCGCACCCAATGATCGCGGGATGGGCGCCGTATCGCTACGGACACTGGGCCTGGGTCGAGCCCTGGGGCTGGACCTGGCTCGACGATGCACCGTGGGGCTTCGCGCCATTCCACTACGGCCGCTGGGTGTACTGGCGCGACGGGTGGGCGTGGGTGCCGGGTCGCGTCGTCGAGCGGCCGGTGTACGCGCCCGCGCTGGTGGTGTTCGTGGGCGGGCGGAACTGGAGCCTCGCGATCGGCTCCGCCGGCCGGCCTCGGGTGGCGTGGTTTCCGCTCGCGCCGGACGAGCCATACGTGCCGGCCTACCATGTGAGCAACACGTACATCCGTAACGTCAACGTGACGAACGTGAACGTCACGAACATCAACGTGACGAACGTGAACGTCACGAACATCCATTACCGGAACCGAGCCGCTCCGGGGGCGGTGACCGTAGTGTCGCAACAAACGTTCGTGGAGTCGCGGCCGGTCGGGCACAGCCTCATCGTCGTGCCGCGGGAGCGGATCGAGCAGGCGACAGTCGTCGGCACCACCGCGCAGGTAGCGCCCGGCCGGCGCAGCGTGCTGGCGCAGCCTGAGATCGTGCCGGTTCGCCAGCCGCAAGCCGTGGTGACGACCCGGACCGTCGTAGTGCGTCGCGCGCCGCCGCCGCCGCCGGTGCCGTTCATCGTCCGCCAGCAGGCGCTCCGGGCTCAACCGGGCAGGCCGCTCGACGCGGCCGCGCTCGCTTCGCTGCGTGCGCGGACACCTGCCGCGCGCCCCGACATGTACGTGCGGCCGGCGATCCCGGCGGCCACCGCGCCCGGCGCTGCGCCAGCGCTGCGACCGACCCGCGAGGGCGTCGCCCCCACGCGCATCGAGCGCCCGGCTCCGGTCGCCGAGCCCACCCCACGCACCGAGCGCCCCGAGCGGCGCGGTCGCCCCGAGCGACGCGAGCCCCCCGGACAGGCCGACCGCCGGCCACCGATGGTGACACCGCCCGAGCGGGCCGCTCCGGCAGAGCGCGCCGTGCCTGCCGAGCGGCCCGGACGAGGCGAACGGCGGGCGCCCGGCGCGGAGCCGGCTCCGGCACCGACTGCTTCTCCTGCGCAGCCGGCGGAGCGGCGTCCACGGCAGGGCGAACGCCGTCCGGCCGCGGAGCCGCGACCAGAAAAGCAGCGCAAGGTCGAGAAGGACACAGTCAAGGAGCGGAGGCCGCAGGAGGAGGGTGGCCGAACCCCAGACTAATTGACTCCACTTCCACACCGTACCCGCCCGGGGTGACGGCCACACCGTCCTCGCGCCGCAGCGAGAGCTGTAGCCGCTCGACCCGGTCGAGTCGCGGGCGGTCACCGCTGCTCCCCCGCCCCGCCGCCGGTCTCACCCAGTAGTTCCACTCGCCGGGGAACCCCTCCGGGAGCAGCACGCCGCGGCCGATCGTGAAGTCCGTGAGCGGCACTGCTCGCTCGCTCCAGCTCGAGTCCACGGGCACCGCGGCACTCCAGCTCGTGCCATCATCCTCCATCAGCGTGACGTGCAGGATCTGGCGCGCACCCAGGCCGCGCAGCCGCACGTGCAGCTCGTCGGCGGCGCTCATGGTCTCCTGGCGGGCGCCGATCCGCTCTTTGACTACCAGCGACGCCGTGTAGTCGGGCGGGCTCGACGAGCGCGCGTCCACCGGCAGCTCGAAGTGGAAGACCGGCTCGCCGGTGACTTGGGACAAGGTCAGGCGGAACAGCCCCCGTCGTCCAGCGTCGCCGATGCGGGTGAAGGCCAGTCGGGCCGCGTCCCGGCCGGGCTCGAACAGCCGCAGCGGGGTCCGCGGGCCCACGACGTCCAGCTGCCAGGATGCCGTGCCGTGGTAGTCCCAATCCGTTGGCTTGAGATGGAGGCCCTCCGGAAACGTGACACTCGAGTCCCCGCGGAACAGCGTAACCACGAACTGATATGGCCCTTCCCGCAAAGCAGTCCCGGGAACGGAGGCGGCATACAGGTAACCGCCCGCGGATTGCATCGTGAAGCCGCGGTAGAAGCCGCCGGCCGTGGGCCGGATGAAGAGCTTGACGGAGTCGGGCGGCGTCCGATCGACGACGCGAGCCCGCAGTTCGGCGGGTCGGCCCACGAGGTATTCCGTGGCGGCGAGCGGCTGGACGGACGGCGGGAGAGAGTCGACGGGAGGTGCATGGTACTCCGTGAACCCGATCTGGCCCACGCGTGCGGGGAGCGTGGCGGGATCCACCGGCCCGCTCGCGCTCAGAACATACACACCCGGAATGACGGCAAATCGACCGGCCTCTGACCGTGCGACTGGCTGACCGCCGCCGTTCATCGCTTGCACCGTGAACTCGCCCCCCAGGTCCGGGAGCCTGACCGTCATGTGCCAGCTGCGACTGATCGCGCGCGTCACGAGCTTGTCGCGGCTGGGCGGCTCGAACGGATCGCGCACGGGCACGGCGTCGGGGTACACCTCGAGCCGCCAGACGCCCGGGCGCACCTTGTCCAGGAAATAGATCCCCTCCCCTTCGTACGACACCACCGGCGACGAGCCGCAGCCGGCGATGCGGCGCAGCGCGCCGCGGTCCGGCGGCGCCGCCTGCGCCGAGCCCGCGTACAGCAAAGCGTCGCGCGCGACCAGCTCGCCCAGGTCCCCGACGTAGGAAACGTGGAAGTCGCCGAATCGGGCGTTCTCGGGATAGGGACCGTACGAGCGCAGCCGCGGCAGGCGCCGCATCGCCTCGGCCGCGATAATGGCGCTCATGGCCTTACGGGGGGTGTAGACCAAGTTCAGATAATGGGTCTGCCAGCCCAGGTTACGCGAGGCGGTCTGCAGCATGTCGTAGGCGAATATCGCGGCGAACTGGGCACCCACGGCGCGGAACGTCCGGGCCATCGCCGGATACATGTACCCGGTGCGCAGGTCCGGCGAGTCGAACTCGTAGACGATGCTGGGCATGCGGGCCAGCTCCGGGCGCAGCATGTCGGGAAAGGTGTCGACCCCGCGGAGGTAGTTGCCTTCCAGCTCATGGCCCGAGTTCAAGCCCGTGGGATACCAGCCGAACGTCACGCCCTGCGCCCGGCTCCGCCTGATCGCCTCCGCGATTCTGAAGTCCTGGCTCACATTGTAGAACACGAGCTTGTTGCACCCGGTGCTGCGCACCGCGTCGATGAGGGCGTTGATATAGCGGATCGAGCCTGGGAGGTCCTCAGGGTGATGCCAGGGCTCGTTCACCAGCTCGATGAAAAGGATGGCAGGCTCGTCCTTGAGCGCCACGCCGGTGTAGCGGTTCACGTGATTCAGGATTTGGCGCAGGTAGTTGACCTGCGCCGCGAGGGCCGCCGGGTCGGTGCCCATGCGGGCCTTGCCGAAGTGCCGGCCGAAGCCCGGCGCCGAGGTATCGGACAATGCGTCGGGCCAGTTCGAGCCATACAGCTGGATCGGACTGAACAGCATGTAGATGCCCCGTTCCCGCGCGCGGGCGATGAGATAGTCCTGCAAGTCCAGATGGTCGTTGGCGATCAGGTTGCCGGCCGAGTCGGAGGCCTCCCAGTCCCCCCAAAAGGTCAGCCGCAGGCCGTCCCAGCCCATGCGGGCGAACTGCGCCATGTCTTCGTCGATCATCTTCTTGCGATCGGCATGGAGGTAACCGGCCGCGCGATAGTCGGAGGCGGTGGGAAGCACGTAGTTCGCGCCGAACAGGGTGACCTCCTGCTTGTCGTCGCGCCAGCGCACGACGCCTGCGTTGTCGAGGTAGACGGCGCGATCGGCGTGTTGCGCCTGAACCGATGACGCGATCGTGGCGACGACTGCCAGAACAAGCCGCGACTTCACTCGCGAAGCTCGAGGACGAGGCTCTCCCGCGGTCCGATCGCCGCAACCGGGACATACTCCCGCAGTCGACCGTCAGCGCCGACGTGCAGCTTCGCACCATCGGGACCGCCGAGCAGGTTGCGCGGGGTGTAGGCTCGGGGAGGAAGCGCGCGCTCAGCCGAGGCAATCGCAACGCCGGAAACTGCCGAGCCGCCCAGGTTCGCCACCACGAGCACCGCGCGCCGGTTCGTGCGGCGCAGATAGGCGGCGACTTGGGGACTCGTGGTCGAGAGCGGCACCAGCTCGCCCGTCGCCAGCGCCTCGTTCTGCTTGCGCAGGTGGATCAGCTGCCGATACAGGTGGAGCAGCGAGTTGGGATCCCGATCCTCGACGGCGACGTTGGTCGTCAGCGAGTCCGCTTGCGGCGCCTCCCATGGCTTGCCGGTGGTAAAGCCGCCGGAGCGCGGACTCCACTGCATCGGCGTGCGTAGTCGCTCATCCGGCTTGTCGCCCGTCATCCCGATCTCTTCGCCGTAATAGATGAAGGGCAGACCCGGCAACGTCAGCAACAGGGTCGCCGCAATCCTTGCGCGGGCGACGTCCCCGCCCAGCGCGGTCAGCGTGCGGGTCTGGTCGTGGTTGGTCAGGAACGGCGACCAGCGGTACGCCGGCAGGGTGTCCTCAAGTCTCAGGAAGCCGGTGAGCAGCCCTGCCGCGGAGCCGGTGCGGACCGCCGACAAGAGCGAATCGGACAGCTCGAAGGCGAAGTACGCTGTGAGCTGGTCGGGGTAATACGGCAGCATGGCGTCGATGTTGGCCCACACCTCGCCAACCGTGTACGCGTCGGGCTTGACGCTGCGGAGGTGCGCGGCGTACTCGCGCAGGAAGGCGTGCGTGCCGGGGCACCCGGCGAGACACGCTCCTTCCTCCACGACGTAAGGGACCGCGTCGAGACGGAAGCCGTCCACGCCCATCTCGCGCAGCCAGAACGTGGCGATCTTGTTCGCCTCTTTTCGCACGGCGGGCGTCTGGTAGTTCAAGTCCGGCATCCCGCTCCAGAACACGCCGTAGTAGTACTCGTCCCGCACCGGCGAACGGTGCCACGCCTCCCCGCCCCACGGACCTTTACCCAACGGCGTCCGGGAAAAGCGGTACCACGTGCGATAGGCCGACGTCGTGTCCCGCAGCGCCGCCTGGAAGTAGGGGTGCTCGCTCGAGCTGTGGTTCAGCACCATGTCCACGAGCACTTTGATACCGCGACGGTGCGCCTGCGCTACCAGCCGCTTGAAATCGTCGTTGGTGCCGTAGGCTGGCTCGACCCGGTAGTAATCGCTGACATCGTAGCCGTGATAGCTGGGCGATTGCGCCACCGGCATGAGCCAGATGCATGAGGCGCCGAGGCCATTGATGTAGTCGAGCTTCCGGATCAGGCCGCTCAGGTCGCCGATGCCGTCGCCGTCGCTGTCGTAGAACGAGCGGACGAACACTTCGTAGCAGACGGCGCCGTGGGTCCAGGCAGGAGCGGCAGTCTGTGCGGCCGCCACAGGAGCGGCCGCGAGCGCCGCGCACAGGCCGAGCGACGCCCCTCGCCTCATGGCAGCCGCGTCGCGGCGTCGATCGCGACTGCTGAGTTCGGCTCGAGGTGGAACCGGACGGCGCCGGCGGCGTCCACCACGACCAACGTGCCCGTGCAGGCCACGCCCGCAAGGCCGCCCGTGAGGATATCGCAATAGCTGCCGGGCGGCATCCCCGTAGCAACCGTCGTGTCCAGGGCGGCGCTCTCCCGGCTGATGGCTACGAAGCCCTTGTCCCCCCGCGAAAACGCCAGAGCGTTGCCCCCGTCGTCCCACCAATGATTGGTGTCAGTGCCCGCCACGACGCGACGGAACCGCACCATGTTCCGGATGTAGGGGTCGCGGTGCTCGCACACCCACTGGCCGACCGTCGCCGTTTCGAAGCTCGCTGCACACGTCACGTTATTGGTGTTCCCGGCGGCGTCGGACGGGGGACCCATGGCGTTTCCCGCCGGACAATCGAAGGCATAGCTCGAGAGAATCGAGGGGTAACCATAGGGCTGCGCCAGCATCCACACGTTCGCGACGCGGAACACGTTGCCATCGCGATAGCTGATGCCACAGTCGTGCTGCGTGTCGTGGTTCTGGAGGAACACGACCGCTTTGTCGGACGGCATGAGTCCCCACGCCGACTGCGAGAACTGGCTGCCGGACGGGCCGTTGGGGTTGAGCTGCGAGATGTGCTGTCCGCTCAGGCCCCGGAACTTGTCCCCCACGCCGACAAAGGTGAATTCGGTGATGTCGGCGGCGCCGCCCGAGCCGTAGCCCTCGCCGAAGTAATCGTGCGGCGACAGTGCCTCCCCCGCCCCGCCGATCACCTCGAGGAAATAGTACGGAATCGGGCGCGCCTCCGCGGTCAACGTGGAATCGACGATCGCGAGAATCCTGTCCAGCTCCACCTGCTGGATGTGCTTGGCGGCATCGATACGGAATCCCGCGACACCCAGCCGGGCGAGCATGATCAGGTAGCCGGCGATCTTCTGCCGCACGGACTCGAGCCCCGTGTTCAAGTCCGGCAGCGAGAACAGCTCGCAGTCTTGCACGTTGGCGGCGCTCTGGTAGTTGTTGACCGTACAGGGCGAATGGAAGTCGCTCGGACCGTACAGCCCCGGGTAGTCGTACTTGCTGTACGCAGTGCCGTTACTGCCCACGCCGGGACTGGGATAGTTGGTCATGTGGTTGATGACGGCATCCACGTAGATGTCGACACCCACGGCTTTGCAGCGCTGCACCATGTCCACGAACTCGAGCTGAGTGCCCGAGCGGCTGCGCGCGATGCTGTAGCTCACCGGCTGGTAGCGCTCGCTCCAGGTGTGGCTGGGCTGGACGCTGTGCTCCTGGGGCGGCGAGATCTGTACGGCCGCGACGCCGGCCGGTCCGAGCACGTTCTCACACTCGGTCGCGATGTCGGTCCACTTCCACTCGAACAGGTGGACGAACACGTCGCCCGCCGCCATGTGGCCGCTGGGGCGATAGGTGGGCAACAGCGCCGGCCGGTCGGGGGGAGGATTCCCCGAGGGTGGCGTCGGGAGCGAGTCGCCGCACGCCGCCCCCGTCAGCAGCAGCAGGGCGGCGGCGGCGCAGCGACGTCGCAACGGCAGTGCAGGCCTCGGCGCGCTCAGTAACCCGGATTCTGCCGTAGGTTCGGGTTGGCGATCAGCTCGTTCGCCGGCAGCGGATAGAGATCCCGCGTGGCGGCGGTCGCCACACCGGCCGGGTTCGTGCCGTGCGGGTCTTCGCCCTTCCACGCCCACAGGTACCCGCTCCCTGTGAACAGGCCATAACGGATCAGGTCCGTCCGGCGGTGGGCTTCCCAGAGAAGCTCGCGGCCCCGCTCGGCTAGGATGAAGGGCAGCGTGAGGGTGGGGTCCGTGATGTCGCCCGCCGTTCCCCCGTAGGCACGCTCCCGCAGCGCGTTCACATAGGTCAGGGCCTGCGCGCGGCTGCCGCCGCCACCGCGCAGCTGCGCCTCGGCGTAGATAAGGTACGCCTCGCCGAGCCGGAACACCGGAAAGTCGGTGTCGACGAAGGTCGGATTCGATCCCGAATCTCCGAGCGAGGTCCGGTTCGTGAACTTCGGCGAGGCGATCCCACGGTTGAAGCTGGCGATCGTGTCGACGACGACCGACTGACCGGTGGTGTAGAAGGTGGACGTCCGCCCGTCCCCGCTCCCGAAGAGAGCGTACGCCTCGGGTTTCAGGCGCAGCCCGTACCAGCCGCCGTCAATGCCGTAGTTCCGCGCGTTCATGGATCCGCCCACCGAGGCGTGAACCAGGAACGTCACGCCGCCATATGTCTGCGTGCGGACCCCGTCTTGCGTGATGGCAAAAATGATCTCGGGCGACGTGTTGTTGTCGGCCATGAACAGATGGTGATAGTTGAGATCCAGGGTGTACGCCGAGCCGATGACAGCCTGGGCCTCGGTCAGCGCGCCGGCCCAGTTTGCGGTACCGGTGTAGACGCTGTCGTTCAGGTAGAGCTCGGCCAGCAGCATGTCGGCCGCCGGACCTGTCGCGCGGCCGTACGTCGCCGCGCCCGGGGCGGGCAGCTGGGTCTTGATGGCGTTCAGCTCGGTCACGACGTAGTTGTAGATATCCACGCGCGTGCTCTGCTTTGGCGCCGTGGTGCCGATGGCGTCCTTCTCGGTCACGAGCGGGATGTTTCCGAAGAGATCGATCCCGTGCCAGTACGAGAGGGCGCGCAGGAACCGGGCCTCGGCGCGGTATTGTTGGATCTGGGTCCGCAGGGCGGAGCCCACGCCCCGCGCCGTCAGCTTGTCATCCGTGGTCTGGCGCAGGAACTCGTTCGCCATGCCGACCTGGAAGTAGATCCGGTAATACATCGCCACTACCATGGCGCTGGACGCCGTCCAAGTCTGCGTATTCATCTCCGGGAGGCCGATATCGTTCCAGGCGATCACGGCTTCGTCGGTTGGCAGCTCCTCCGTCTCCCAGTAGAGACGGAGATATTGCGAGAAACCCTCGTCGATCCCTGAGATGTCGGGTTGTCCAGCCGGCCCAGACTGTCCGCTCAGCGCCAGGCCCGCGTAGATCTTCGCGAGGAACGCTTGGTAGGAGCCGGGGTCATCGAAAAAATTGGCGCCGGTGACCGTGCTCTTCGGGGCGACGGTGGGGTCGGTGCAGCCGGCCGTCCCGAGGACCAGAAGCGCGGCGGCGATTCCGAGGGGCTTCCACTGGCTGGTGTTCATGCCTGCGCTCCGTTCGCGAGTCGTATCCATGATCGGGGCCCTTAGAACTGGACGCTCAACCCGCTCGTGAGTATGCGCGAGCGCGGATAGATGTTGTTGTCGATGCCGTTCAACCCGGCCGTCGGATCCACACCGCTGTATCCGGTGACCGTGAAGGCGTTCTGCACGTTGGCGAAGAAGCGCAGCTGCCGGCCTTCCCAGGGGAACGTGTAGCCGACCGTGATGTTGTCCATCCGCAGGAACGACCCTTTCTCGACATAGTAGTCCGACAGGTAGTGCGGTGCCAGAAACCCGGTCTGCAGGACAGATGTGCTCAGGTTGTACGGCGCGCTGCGTGACAGTTCCTGATAATCCCCGAGATTGGACGCGACGTTGTTGTAGACGTAGTTGCCCAGCCAGGCCCGCAACGTGAAGCTCAGGTCGAGGTGGTGGTAGGCCATGGACGAGCTGAAGCCCACCATCCAATGCGGCGCGGGGTCGTGGTAGGCCCGGAGGCTGGCCGCGTCGCAGCTCGAGGCGACGGTGTCGGCCAGGCTGATGTACTTGCCCTCGACGGGCTTCCCGTTCTGGTACTGCTGCTGACACACGAAGAAAGAGTTGATCGGCTGCCCCGGCTCGAGGACCTGGATCTTGGTCCCAACGCCGCCAGCGACGTCGCCGACCAGGATCTGGCTGGCGCCGACGGCGTTCGGGTTGATGCGCAAGAGCTCGTTGGCGTTGTGGGTCGCGTTGAAGCCGGCGGTCCACGAGAGGCCGCCCGGGCCCCCATCCAGGAGGCGCGCGTTCAGGTCCAGCTCGAAGCCCCAATTCCTCATGCTGCCGATGTTCGTGGTCACGTAGTTCGACAGGTTCGAACCGGCCGCGACGGGCACCGTGAAGATCAGGTTGTCGGTGTGCTTGCTGTACCAGTCGATGGCGCCGCTGAACCGCCCGCTCATGATGCCGTAGTCGAGGCCGACGTCCCAGGTCCCAGTGGACTCCCACTTGATGGTCGTATCCACCGCGCTGGGGCGGAACGGGCAGATGAATTGGCTCCCGAACTGCACTTGCGCCTTCGGATTGCACCCCTGGTAGGTCGAGAACTGCAGGTAGTCCCCGAACGCCTGGTTCCCGGTCTTCCCCCACGACGCCCGCAGCTTCAGGTCCGAGATCGCCGGGATGCCGCTCATGAACGGCTCGCGCGAGATCCGCCAGCCGATCGACGCCGCGGGAAAGTTCCCCCACTGGTTCCCCGGCCCAAAGCGCGAAGAGCCGTCCCGCCGGACCGAGACCGTCGCCAGGTAGCGGTCGCCGATGTTGTACTCGGCCCTCCCGAAGAAGGAGATCAGCTTGCTCTCGGTGACCGTGTCAATGGGTACGGGTGCGATGCCCGTCGGGGGAATGCCGTTGTCGCCCAGGAGGTTGCTGTTGAGCTGAACGGCGGAGATCGACGAATACTGCGCATGTGATCGCGCGTACGAATAGCCGCCCGTCAGGCCGAGGTTGCCGGGCCCGAGGTTCGCCGGCGGCCGATAGTCGAGGTACGTCTCGAGCACCGTATTCGTCTGGCTCGGCGCCGTGCGATAATAACTGCCGTCGGTGCCGTTCTTCGTTTCGAGGTGGATGTTATTCGGGTAGAAGGTTACCCGATTCACGTCGGTGATGTCGTAGCCGAGATTGACCGTGCCCGTCAATCCCCGCAGGGGCTGGAAGGAAGAGAAGTCGTACTTCGCCTGCACGTTGCCCACGCTGCGGTACGTCGTGCCGTGATCCTTGGCGAGATTCAAGACCTCCACCGGGTTGTCCGCGGACGTGAGGGGGTTCCCCGCCGCCCAGTTGGCGTAGCCCGTGGCGCTCGTCGAGTCATACACCGGCTGCGTCGGCCCCATCTGGGCGGCGTTGTAGAGCACACCGCCGGGCGTGAACTGGTCCAAGGTGCGCGAGCCCTTCAGGTTGGCGCGCAAGTCCAGACGGCCATCGTAGAGCTGCTGGTCGTAGCCCACGCCCAGCGAGATCCGCTGCGCCGTGGTGCCCTTGAGGATGCCGTCCTGGTTCGAATAGCCGAGCGACAGACGGTAGCTGTTGTTGCTGCCCGCGCCGGACAGAGCCACGTCGTGCTGCTGGCCCATCGCGGTGCGGTCCACCAGGTCGAACCAGTTCGTGTTCGCGTTCAGCAACAGGCTGTCGTTCTTCGGGAAGTATGTCTGCACCGCGGTCCGGAACTGCGCCGCGTTCAGCATCGAGGGCAGCCTCGTGACGGATGCGGCGGACACGCTGCCGCTGTACTCGACCTGCGGCCGCCCCTGCCCCGATTTCGTGGTGATGAGCACCACGCCGTTGGAGGCGTTCGCCCCGTAGATCGCCGCAGTGGCGGCGTCCTTGAGCACCGTGAAGCTCTCGATGTCCCCAGGATTCAGGAAGTTGAGGGGGTCGCGACCGGCGGAAAGGCCGCCGCCCGAGCCGGTGCCGAGCGGTACGCCGTCGACGACGTAGAGCGGTTCGCTGCCGGCGTTGACCGACGCTTGACCGCGGATACGGATTGAGAGCCCGCCCCCCGGCTCGTTGTTGTCCACGACCTGGAGGCCCGCGACCTTGTTTTCGATGAGCAGCTGCGGGCTCACGATGGGGCCCGTGTTGAACTGCCCCGCGTTCACCTGTGCCGCTGAGCCGGTCATGTTGCCGGCTCGCTGCGCCCCGTAGCCGGTCACCACGATCTCCGACAGGTGCACCGCCTGAGCAGTCAGCGCGAGATCGACCACGACCGTTCCGCCGCCGACGACCGTGACGGGCCGGGTCGCTCGCGCGTACCCGATCATTCTCGTCCTCAGGCTGTCGGTGCCCGCAGGTACCCCGGTAATGAGGTAGCGACCGTCCGCCTGGGTCAGCGCGGCGCGGCTCCCGACTGCGACCGTGACCCCGGAGAGCGGTTGCTGGTTCGCGGCGTCCGTGACATGTCCCCGGATCGTGCCGACAGGCGCTTGCGCGCGCAGCGGCGTCATCCAGAGCATCGCCAGGAGGGCACCGATGATGTACCGAAGTGGCTTCATACGCATCTCCTCGAACCGTGGGACCGCACGTACCCGGGCCGACCTTGGGGGTCCGGAGCGAGGGAGGAGGTAAGTCGCCGGGAGGGTTCTGTCAACATGGTCGATTTGGCCCGACCCCGTTCGTCGTATCGGTAGAACGAGGCTTCCGAGCGGCCGCGCCCAACCCTGTGAGAGGAGAAACGGCTCTGGGTTCGCCTTCCAGAGCACTCGCCCTTCCTCGCACCATCACCGCAGGGCTGGTGGTCGCCGCGATCAGCGCGGCCCCACTGCGGACCCAGGCACCGGTTCGGTGCACCGCGCACGGCGCCTGGGAGACGGTGAGTTAACTCGTCCACGGCAGGACGCGGCGTTGCTGACTGCTGGCGACCGCCAGCTCCAGCCCACGCATCACATCGAGCGCTTGCTCCGGCGTGACCGCCAGTGGCGCCGTCCCGCGTACGGCGTCGCGCACATTCTCGTAATACCGCGCGTAGCTCGAGGGAATCGTGGGCACCGGCCGCGCGCCCTCTGGCGTAGTCAGCGTGCCGTACAACGCCGGCGGGTCCGCATCCCAATCGGGCTCACCGGGCGTGCGACCCGCCTTCAATGCGGCTTCCTGTGCATCGACCCCGTACTTAATGAACGAGCCTGCGGTGCCGTGCACGGCAAAGCTCGGGCCCGGCGCGGCCGCCAGCATGGACGCTCGCAGCACCGCCCGCAGATTTGCGTAATGCAGCGTCACGTCGAAGGCATCGTCCACCGCGGCGCCGTCGCGCTCGGTGCGAACGTCGGCCGCGACGGCGCGCGGGGTCCCGAACAGCACGAACGCCTGATCCAGCAGGTGGGGTCCCAGGTCGAACCATACACCCGCGCCGGGCTCCGGCCGCTCGCGCCACGCACCCGGCTTCAGTGCGGGTCGGAACCGATCGAAATGCGATTCGTAGGCCACGATGCGCCCGAGCGTGCCGTCCGCCACCAGTCGTTGCAGCGTGACGAAGTCCCCGACGTACCGGCGATTCTGATAGACCGACAGGACTCGCCGCTGCGTCTTGGCCAGCGCCACCAAGGCTTGGGCCTCGGCGAGCGTGGGGGCGAACGGCTTGTCGATGACGACGTGGCGGCCAGCCAGCAGGCATTGCTGGGCGATCGGATGATGTGAGGTATTCGGCGTGGCGATGACGACCAAGTCGACGGTCCGCGTGAGCAACTCATCCACGCTCGGCACGAAGTCAACGTCCGCGTAGTGCGGGTCCGATGCACCGCCGCCGCTGCGCTGGACGATGGTGGTGAGACGGAGACCCTCGACGGCGCGAATGACGGGCGCGTGGAAGACCTTGCCGGCGAAGCCGAAACCGACGAGTCCGACGTTGAGCAAAGACCTATGACTCGATGTTGGCCTCCGCGAATCCCAACGCGGCGCGGCCTGTGATGCGTACGACGCTTTCTGGGAGAGGAGCGATGGGAGTCGGCATCGGATTCGAATTTACGCAGGTCGGACGTTCGCGACAGTATCCCGCGAGTAGTACGCCCCGAAGCGAGCGTAGACTAATGAGGGCGGCCGTAATGTCGAGGATGCCGCTCACCAGACCGGCCCAAAGAATTGCCGACAGGAGTGCTCCTCGTTCAAGGGGCCTGTCCAAATCGAGACAGCCCGGGCGTCATAAGGCAGGAGGGAGACCCTAATGAAATACATGCTGATGGACTACGTGGGCGAGGCCGGCTGGCCCCGGCTGCCACGAGCCGAGCAAGAACGCTGGCTGGGAGCCTATAACGCCTACATGGAGGCGATGGCGAAGGCCGGCGTCTTGCAGAGCACCACCGGCCTCGAGCCCAGCTCGGCGGCGACGACCGTGCGGGTCGTGAATGACAAGACCCAGGTGCTGGACGGCCCCTATGCCGACTCGAAAGAGCAGCTGGGTGGCTTTCACATCATCGACGTTCCCGATCTCGACGCGGCGATCTCCTGGGCGGCCCGCAGTCCCACGGCGCTGCACGGTGTCGTCGAGGTGCGTCCACTCCTGGATCGGACTGCCCACGAGCGCGAGTTCGGGACAGCGGCGCTGCAACCGCCGGACGGAGCAGACCATGCGTAAATTGCTCGTCTTCAATCAGGTGTCGCTCGACGGCTACATCGCCGACGCGCACGGCGACATGAGCTGGGCGCACAAGCTTGATGCCGAGTGGAACGCCTACGCGGCCGAGAACGCGAGCGGCGGCGGCGTGCTGCTACTCGGCAGAGTCACCTATGATCTCATGGCGAGCTACTGGCCCACACCGGCCGCCCTCAAGAATGCGCCCGCGGTGGCCGAAGGGATGAACCGCATGCCGAAGGTCGTCTTCTCGCGGACGCTCGACAACGCCTCGTGGCAGAACACGACGCTCGTGCAGGGCGATATCGCGGCCGCCGTGCGCAACATGAAAAACGCGCGCGGCCCAGGGATGGTGATCCTGGGCAGCGGCAGCATCGTGTCGCAGCTGACCCAGGCGGGTCTCATCGACGAGTACCAAATGGTGGTGAACCCCGTCGTGCTCGGCGAAGGAAAGACGATGTTCGCAGGGATAAAAGAGAAGGTGACGCTGCAGCTGATCGGGACGCGTGCCTTCGGCAACGGGAATGTGGTGTTGTGCTACGAGCCAATGGCGTGACGGAGGCGCGTGACACAGCCGCTGCCGTCGCGCGCCGCAGTTACGGCAAGCTCGTCGCCTTTCTCGCGGCCCGGACCCGGGACGTCGCGGCCGCCGAAGACGCCCTGTCGGAGGCGTTCGCATCGGCGCTGGCGGATTGGCCCCTAAAGGGCTGCCCATCCAACCCGGAAGCGTGGCTCCTGACCGTCGCGCGCCGCAAGCTGATCGACGTCGCCCGACGGGACCTGAGGGGCGAGGCGGCAACCGCGCAGGTGCAGCTCCTGGCGGAGGGGTTGGGCGCCGCGGCGGCGGACGCGGCGATCCCGGACCGCCGGCTGGCCCTGATGTTCGCCTGCGCGCATCCGGCCATCGAGGTGGGCATCCGCGCGCCGTTGATGCTGCAGGCGGTGCTCGGGTTGGATGCAAAACGGATTGCGTCGGCGTTCCTCATGTCTCCGGCGGCCATGGGCAAACGATTGGGCCGGGCCAAGCATAAGATCCGGCACGCCGGCATCCCATTCGGCATCCCGGAGCGCGAGGAGCTCCCCGGAAGGCTCGATACGGTGTTGGACGCGATCTACGCCGCCTTCACAGCGGGCTGGACCGACCCCGGCGGCACCGACGTCGTGCGTCGCGATCTCACTGAGGAAGCGCTCTTTCTGGCCAGGCTCGTGGCCGAGCTGCTGCCGCAGGCCCCGGAGGCGCTGGGCCTCTTGGCCCTCATGCTGCACGCAGAAGCCCGGCGGCGGGCGCGGCGCAACGGAGACGGCGAATACGTGCCGCTTGCCGAGCAGGATCCGGCGCTGTGGGACTGGCTCATGATCGATGAGGCCGAGGGGGCATTGCGGCGCGCCGGCGCGTTGGGCTCGCTCGGCCGTTACCAGCTCGAAGCCGCCTTGCAGTCGGCGCACGTGCATCGCCGACGCACGGGTGACGCCAACTGGGCGGCGGTGGTGCGGCTGTACGACGCACTGGCAGCGCTCACCGGCTCACCGGTGGTGGCTATCAATCGCGCCTTGGCGATCGCGGAGCTGCACGGCGCCGGCGCCGCACTCGAGGCGCTGCAAGCGGTGGCCGCCGATGCGCGGCTGGCTGAGTATCAACCCTATTGGGCGGCGCGCGCCGAGCTCCTGGCCAGGACAGGCGCACATGCCGAGGCCCGCCGGGCTTACCAGGTCGCGATCGGTCTCGAGCGTGATCCCGCAGTGCGCCGCTTCCTGCAGCGGCGTCAGTCGGCCCTGCCGGCATAGGGACGTCTGGTGTTGCGCACGCGTCGTCAGCGAGGCGCGGCTTGGCGCTCGAGGGCGGCGCGGTCCCAGTGCGCCAGGTCCGCCGCCGCATCGTAGGTGCTCTGGAGGAACGCGAGCACCGCGTCGACCGGCGAGCTGGCAGTGCGGACCGCCGCGTAGGGCAGGATGAATATGCCCAGCGGCGGATGGTAGTACACGGCACTGGGCTTCGGGACCAGGTCTCGCAGGCCTGGCGGCTCGGGCGCGGCATACGCGTAGAACGCCGCCTCCTTCACGTCGCCGCTCCCGGCCCAGAATCCGGCGCTGATCACCTCGTGAGAATAGGCCTCCTGAGTCACTCGGTCCGCCCCGGGTCGCGCCGGGGCCCGGCCCCCCGAGAAGCGCGTCACCGCGAGGTCGAAGCTGCCCCAGAAGAAGTGCACCGGGCTGCATTTGCCGAGGAAGGAAGCGCGAAACCGCTTGAGCACGTCGTCGGCCTGGACGAGGATACGCCAGTGCCGATTGGCATACTCCGGATCGTACGCTGCATGCGCTGTGTCGTCCGAGAACCGAATCGTGTGCTCCGCCTCGACCGGGACAGGCCACAGCCGGACGTGCACCCCGAGCTTTTCGAGTGCGGCGAGATAGGCGCGATAGAAGTCCGCCACCGATCGCGGACGCAGCGCGATCTTGTGCACTGCTCCCTCGCCCGTCCGGAGCACGAGCTCGTGCTCGATGAAGTCGAACTCGGCGTCGAGCGTGCGGGTCCCGTACGGCATGGGGCCGGTCGCGAGTCCCCGCGCGGTGACGCGGAGCGCGATGTGCCACCAGTGGTTCTGCGGTGGAGCGAGCGCGAGACAGGTCTTCCCCACCATCTGCGTCCACATGTGCAGCGTGGCGTAGGTGTCCCGCCACTCCTCGAGCGGCAGTGCCGGCCAGAGGTCGCGGGTCGTAACGTCCGTCGTCACAGGATCAGCGCTGGGTTGTCCACGCAGCGACGCTACCGTCTACGTTGCGCCAGGTCAACCAGGGGCGCGCTCAGGCCGCACAACTGGCGTGGTCCCCGCGCCGTGACAGCGTCACTCGAGAACTTGAATCTCGGGGTACAGCGAAGACGAAACGTTGAGCCGCGAACCCCTTAGCCCTTTCAAGTACGCGTCGAAAAAGCGGTGCAGGCAGTACGCCGTGATAGCCAGCTGGCGACGTCCGTCGATACCGAGAATGCCCATCATACGGAGCGCCCCCAGCACGATATGGCTCTTCAACAAGGCGCCGTCGTCACTGAAGAGGAAGTGGTTCGCGCCGCGGATCGTGATGCGCAGCCTGCCGTCCGGAGGCAGACGATCATAAATCGATTGGATGTTGGCCTCGATCGGACGGCTCTCCGCGTCGGACGAGCCGCCGTGCTCGCTCAGGAGAAACATGAATGGCCGCGGGATGCCGTCTCGAATGACGCTCCCTAACGGGGCACCGTCCACGTCGATCCCTGCCTTGCACCTGGAATCGTCGTGGCAGAATTGTGCGGCGGTGGCCCCACCAAGGGAGTGACCAAATACTCCTACGCGGCTCATGTCGAGTCGTCCCGTGAACTTGCCGGACGCGTCCCCGCGGTTCAATTGCTGCAAGCGATCAAGCACGAACGCGATGTCGCCGGTCCACGCCGCCAACAGCGTATTGATACGACGGGCTGAATCCGGGCGGCCGAACACGAGTTCGGGGTTATTCTCCGGTCTCCTTCTCATCACCCGGCCATCAGGGAAAACGACGACATTGGTGCGATAGGGAGCATCGAAGCCCACGACGACGTACCCATGACTGGCCAGATCCTCCGCGAGGCTCGAGTAATTCCACACCTCAGCGGAAGCCCCCGCCCGCAGGATCACCACAGGGTAAGACCGCTGCTGCGGCGACACGTCGGAGTTTCGCATCGCGTGCGCATGGACCCGCGACAGATCGCGCGTCAGAAAGCCCATCACCCCGTCGCGAGCGCGTTCGACTTCGGCTCGTGGCGCAGCGGGCAGGTAGTCGTCCGGCAGCGCGGCTGGTTGCCCGGTTGCCGACGGGTACCAGATCCAGACGAGCAGCTCGCGTTTGGCTCCCGGCACGGGCGCCAGCGAGTCCAGTGTCGCCTCGTCGGCCCAATCATACGTCGCGCGGCCAACCGCGAATGACCCCGTGGGTGTCGGGAGTGTGACGGAGGTCCTGCGCTCCAGCCAGAGCGACGCCACCAGCGCCCCCATGCCGAGAACGCCCAACAGCGCCAATGCTGCGAAGCCTGTGAGTACCCGACGGACGTTAGGCGCCATAGCGAGATTCCGAATCGCCATTATACTACAAAGTACTTTGTATCGGAGGGCTATGGCAGGGAGTGCCTACGGTCCCACCGCCCCCGCCGGCCGCAGCGCCGCGAGGACTCGCTCATAACGCGGATTGCCATGCAGGGCGTCGAACTCCGGTCGGCGTAGCGCGGCCCAGAGGTAGGGGACATGGGGCGCGCGCTCCAACCGGTCCAGCGCGTCCGCCGTATCTCCCACCGCGACGAGTGCCGCCATGCTGAGCCAATGGTCCGTCCGCCCCGGCCAGTGCGCAATCAGCGCCCGAGCGCGGCTGCCGTCTCCCGCATGGGCGAGCACAATGGCGAGCACGCTTTCCATCACGATGTCCCCGGGCTGCAGCCGGGTGGCCAGCTCGGCGTCCTCCCGGGCGCCGCGCACGTCGCCCCCCCACAACCGCGCCAATGCCCGCCACCGGCGCGAGAACGCCGAGCCGGGTTCGAGCGCGACGGCACTGTCTGCCAGCGCCACGGCGAGCGCGGTATCGCGCACGTGGGTCCACGCAGCCAGATCGTCGAAGGTGATAGCGCGGTCCGGATCGAGCGCGAGCGCCAGGTGGAGCTCCAGATTGGCCTCGTCGTCCCGCCCGAGCCAGCTCAAGACGGCGCCGTATTGATGGTGTGCTTCCGCGTTCTTGGGGTCGAGGGCGATGGACCGCTGGAACGCCGCCACCGAGCCCTCCATGGTCAGGGGGTAAGCGAACGCGACGAGATAGCCCCGCGCCATCCAGGCGTCCGAGGAGGTCGAATCACGGCGCAACGCGCGATCGGCGACGACGAGCCCGCGGACCGCCAGGCTCTCGATCGGGGCGTCGGGCAACCGATAGTAGTTGCCGCGCGCGATCGCGTGCGCGTAGGCCGCCCGCCCGATCGCCGCCGCGAACCCGGAGTCGAGCCGCTCGGCTTCCCGGTATTCGGCGACGGCCCGAGCGGTCCCTTCGGGAGACCGCAGCGCCAGAAAGAAGTTGCCGCGCAAATAATGGTCGTACGCAGCCGGGCTCCGCGTGCGCAGCGTGCCGAGGACGCCGGCTTCCGAGGACGGGGCCGGGCCCCCCACGTGCAGCGCCACTTCCCGGGCGATGAGCGACGGCAACGCGAGCAGCTCGTCCGGCGTCCGATCGAACACGTCGCCCCACGCCGCGACCGCCGTCGCCCCGTTCACGAGCCGCGTCGACACGCGGATGCGCGTGCCGACGCGTCGCACATTGCCATCCACCAGGTAGCGGACCCCGAGCGCCCGGGCGATCGCCGGCGCGTCGCCGGGCGACGCCCGCTGAGCGCGCCGCACCACGCCGGGCGACTTCACTTGCACCCTGGCCACGCTGCCGAGCAGGCTCGTCAAGTCTTCGGTCAGGCCCTCGGCGAGATAGGCGTCCGCCGTGTCGCGCGCGTCGAAAAACAGTATGGCGACGCTGTTCGCGGCCGGCGGCCCGGACCGCGTCGCGGGCCTCGCGCACGGCGGCGGGGAGCCGTCGGCGCATTGGGCGGCCAGAGGGGCCGCCGGCGCAGCGCTCGCGAGCGCGATGAGGAGCGCGAGTCTCGTGCTTTGCACCACCCTACAGAGGCTTCCCGCTCGCCACGGCCCGGCGTGCGATTGCGATTTCGGGAGGGAGCGGATCATGGCGACACGATTCTGCTGTCGCGTCCGGCGGAATGCAAACGGTCACACCGATCCGGTATCAAGCGAGCAGCCCGACCGAGCGGGGAACCACGGCCCGTTCAGCGTGCGGAAACACCCGCGCAATGGCCTGGGCGGCGGACTCCCCGTTCAGACGTTGCGGGACCGCGGGATGGTGAACGCCGACCGCCAGCAGTCGCGCGAGCGGCCCGAGCAGCCCCGTGGTAACGGCGTCCTCCAGCGCCGGTGCCCGCCCTGCAATTTGGTCCCCCGCAATGTGAGCCGCTGCCTCATCGAACAGCCTTACCTCGAGCGCTTCTCCCAGTGAGTCATACAGAGCCGTTGGCACCGGCCGGGCGAGCGATTTCAGGGCTTCGTAGCCTCGGGTCGCCCAGTAGAATTGGCGCTGCAACCTCTCGTACAGTCCGGCCTCTGGCAGGAGATGGGAACGATCCCCGGTGGTGACCGCGGCTTCCTCCACCAGGGGCCAGGCCGACTCCGGCTGGCCTTTGCTGAGGAAGATCTCCGCCTTGGTCAGCAGCGCGGTCACCGCGTGCCGCCATAATCCTGAACGCTGCGCCGCTTCCTCGCACAGCTCCCCGGCCTTTTCCGCTTCGGGCACACTGGCCAACACCAGGGCAAATCTGGCAATGCTGGAGTACGCTTCTACCGATGCGCGCGGCGAAGCCAGCGCTGCGAGGGGAGCCAGAACCGCTCGGAAGCACCTGCCCGACGCATCGAAGAAGGCGAGGTCGTGGTATTGGTTCGCGAGACACATGCGGCTGTGGGCGATGGCCGCTGGATGGCCGCACCGTTCGGCAACTGCCACGGCTTCACTCAGGGTTCTTGTCGCATCTGCGAATCTTCCCAAGCCTTTGTAGCAGATGCCCAAGGTGTTCAAGACGCGGCGCAACTCCACTAGCAGCGCGAGCGATTCCAGAACCGGGGCAGCCTCGGTGAGAAGCTCCACGCTTTGAGCGAGCTTGCCTCGCGAGAGTGCGCCGTACGCAAGCGTGAGGTTGGCCAGGGCGACGGACTCGGGAGTTGCCCCTGAGGCGACTATTCTGGCCGCCAGTGATTCGGCTTCCGCCCGCGCGGCGAGGTCCCCTGCATCCAAACTGACTTCCAATCGTATGTAGTTCGCGCGGACGAGGAACGGTGCGACGTTGGCCCGTTCTGCCAGCGCAATCGCCTGCTGCGCCGCGGCGATGATGGCCGCATCGCCGCCCAGACGAGCGCGCTGCCGCGACTCGGCGCGCAGCAGCGCCGCCAGGGCGAGGTCGCTCGGAGTGGCGTCATCGGACCGCCAGTCCGCCAGGGCATCCAACCCGCGCTGGTACTGACCCAACGCGACCAGAGCGCGGGCGAGGAGCAGGCGCAGTCGCGAGCCGGGAGCCACCGGGTACGCCCGGAGTAAGCGCGTCAGGACCCGTTCGGCTTCGCGCGGCGCGTCCCGGGCGATGGCGACCTCGGCGGCTTGGAGCGCCGTCTCCATTGCTTGCTGTTGCATGCCCGCGCAGATGAAATGATGCACCAGCTCGAGCATCGGCTGGAGGTGGCCCCCTTCCTGCGAGCCCGCGAGGCGCTGGGCGATCTGGGCGTGATGGTACTTCCGCCGGTCGTCGCCCATCGTGTAGTACACGTAGGCGCGGTGCAACTCGTTCTTGAACGACAGCTGCCCTTCCTCCACGCGACCAACGCCGCGATCCAACAGCTCGAGCGACGCCTGGGCGACGACGCCGCCTGGGAGCCCCAGGAGATTCGTCAGCTCAAGCGGCGCCATCGCGCGGCCCGCGACCGAGAGGACTTGCAACACGTGCTGCGCATCAATCGACAAAGCGCCGTATTGCCGGGCGAAGACGGCGCGTAAGTCCTCCGGCGGCGTCCAGGACGTCGCGACGGTATCCCCCGAGCTCTCCGCCGCCACCAGCGACGTCGCTTGGTGGGTTCGCCAATCCGCCAGTAGCAGCTCGATGTGATACGGATTTCCTTGCGCCAGGCGCACGATCGTCTCGCGAATTGGTGCGCCCAGGTCTTGCGAATCCGCTGCGAGGTCGCGAATCAGGGTCAAGGCTTGCGATCGATCGAGGGGTCCCAGGTGCATGGTTTCCTCCCACGCCAATCCGCCCGGCCCCATCGCCTCGGGGCTCCCCTCGCCGACACGCGCTCCCGCCACGATGAGCGTGGGCAGCCGCTCCAGCCGCCGCGTGATCAGAAACAAGACCTCGCGGCTCGCCGGATCGAGAAACTGCAGATCGTCGAAGGCCAGCAGCACGGGGCTGTTTTCCGCCACGGTTTCCATCATGCGGACCACGGCCTCCGCCACGCGCAGGCGAATCGAGTCGGTGGGCGCGTCGGGTGCTGGGGGAATGCCCGGATACGTCGTCCGCAGGGCTGGACACACGCGGCTCGCCTCCGCCAGCCAGAGTGGCTCGGTGCCGCCGGCAGCCGGATCGCGCCCCAACGCCGTGATGAGCTCCGCGACGGCGGCATAGGGAATGCCCTGCCCGACTTCCTGACACGGCACCAGGAACACGGGCCACGCGCGCGCGCCGAGGGACGTGGCGAATCGACGGATCAACGAGCTCTTGCCGATCCCCGGCGCGCCCGTGATGCAGCACGTCCGGTACCCGGCGCCCCCGGCCACGCGATTCCAGGCCGCTTCCAGCTGTCCCATCTCGGCCTCTCGGGCAACGAATGGCTGCGGCTGCGCCAGCGGCTCGGGCAGCCGAGCGGTCCGCGTCAGGAAGGCGGGACGTTCCCCGCGCTCCAGGCGCCGGAGGAGCCGGGTGATTTCAGGGTTGGGATTGACGCCAAGTTCGGCCTGGGCGCGCCGGACTTGATCCTTCAGCAGGCGCACCGCGGCCACCGTATCCCCGTCGAGCAAGGCCCGCTCGGCGAGCGCGTACACCGCGTCGATGCACAGCGGGTCGACGTCGTAGAGCGCGGCCGCGAGCTGGTGCGTCTCCGACAGCTTGCCGCTGGCCCGCGCCGCCTGCACCGCTGCGCGCAGCGCGTCGCGCGCCTGAGCCTTGAGTCGCATCCGCGCGCCGTCCACCCAGTGGGCGAATTCGGCGCCGGCGCAGTCGTCGAGCCCGCGCAGCGGTTCTGCCACACGCACACCAGCTACTTGACCCTGGCGCAGGATGGCGAGCTCGGACGGCAACTCCGCGAGCAGCTGCACGTCCTGCTCCCGGCCAGTCACCGCGCCGCTGCCCAAGAGAGACCGAATGGCGAGCAGGGCCTGCGATAGCGAATGACGGCCTTTCTCGGGCGGGACCTCGGGCCAGAGCAGCTCGACCAATTGGTCGCGGGGGATCGCGCGTGCGCGTCCCTCGAAATGCAGGTAGACCAGGAGGGCCAGATGCTTCTTGGTCCGAAAACGCACGGGCGAGCGGCCGGGGCGCACAAGCTGGGGGGACCCGAACACTTGGAGCTGAGCGTCAGCGACCATTTGCGTCCCCACGCGCGAGCCGGATACCCCCGTTTCACACCGATAAGCGGTTTCGCAACAACGTGTTGAGACTTCCTTGAGATCAGGCCAGCACGTTGTCCTTCGTCCCAAGGTACCGCCCGGTGTGACGTGTCGTTAGAGCTGGCCGCTGGGCAGACGGTACGCCATCGCTTGGTAACGAGAACCACGCAGGAAGGGGGTGACGCTCAATGACGCTGATCGTGCTGGTGGTCGCGGCTCTCTCCAATTACGCGGTCGCCTGGTAACGAGATCGCAGCCCCACACCGCAGGTTGGTGTGGGGCTGCGTCTCTTCCCTGGGAATAGGTTCTGAGACGTCTCTGACTCCCGCAAGCGCCCTGCTCCTTTGCCCCGACCCCACGAGCTATTCGGGCCGCGACCATAACGCGTAGACAAGGCGCTGCCCCGCTGGTAGCTTCGCCGCTTCCCATTCAACCCCTATGCCCCCGTTTCTCGCAGAACTGCTCGGCACCATGCTGTTGGTCATCCTGGGCGATGGCGTGGTCGCCAACGTGGTGCTCAATAGGACCAAAGGCCAGAATTCTGGCTGGATCGTCATCACCGCGGGCTGGGCATTCGGCGTGACGGTCGCGGTATACGCCGTCGGCACCTTCAGCGGCGCGCATCTCAACCCCGCAGTCACCATCGGCCTGGCGTCCATCGGCAAGTTCGCGTGGGCCTCGGTGCCCGTTTACATCGCGGCCCAAATGCTCGGGGCGTTTCTCGGTGCGGGCGTCGTGTGGCTCGCGTACCTGCCCCACTGGTCGGTCACGGACACGCCGTCATCCAAGCTGGCGGTTTTTTGCACCGCCCCCGCGATCCGGAACTCGGGAGCGAATCTCCTGACCGAGATCATCGGCACGCTCCTCCTCGTGCTCGGCGTACTGACCATCCTCACTCCGAAGAACCTGAACCCCGCCCATGGGTGGGACGTGGGGTTCGGGCCTTGCCTCGTCGGCATCATCGTGTGGGCCATCGGCCTATCGCTGGGTGGACCGACCGGGTACGCAATCAATCCGGCACGCGACCTGGGGCCGCGCCTCGCGCACGCCGTCCTGCCGATCGCCGGCAAGGGAAACTCGGACTGGGGCTATGCGTGGATCCCCATCGCGGGCCCGGTCATCGGCGGCCTGATCGCGGCGTTCCTTTATAAGGTCGCGTGGTCCGCGACATGAAACACATCTTGGCCCTCGACCAGGGTACGACCAGCTCGCGCGCCATGGTGTTCGACCACAGCGGGAGCGTGGTTGCGTCGGCGCAGAAGGAGTTCCGCCAGATTTTTCCCAAGCCCGGCTGGGTGGAGCACGATGCGACGGAGATTTGGGCCACACAGTTGCACACGGCGACGGAAGCGCTCGCCAAGGCGCGTCTGACCGCGCTCGACATCGCCGGCGTAGGGATAACCAATCAGCGAGAAACAACGGTCGTCTGGAACCGGGACACGGGTGCGCCGGTGCATCACGCCATCGTGTGGCAGGATCGCCGCACGGCCGCCGCCTGCGACCGGTTGAAGGCCCGCGGGCTCGCGCCGTTGATCAAGCGCAAGACGGGGCTGGTGGTAGACGCGTATTTCTCCGGCACCAAGCTGGAATGGATTCTCCGCAACGTCCCGGGCGCGCGCGCCCTAGCGAAGGCCGGCAAGCTGGCCTTCGGCACGGTCGATTCGTGGCTGGTGTGGAACCTGACGGGCGGCCGCGTGCACGTGACCGATCCGAGCAACGCGTCGCGCACGATGCTGTTCAATCTGCGGACCGGGGATTGGGACGACGAGCTGCTGAAGCTGTTCGGCGTACCGCGCTCGGTGCTACCGCACGTGGGCTCATCGAGCGAAGTGTACGGCGAGACGACGCTGTTCGGCGGTCGCGTCCCGATTGCCGGGATTGCGGGCGACCAGCAGGCGGCGCTGTTCGGCCAGGCGTGCACCCAGCCCGGCATGGTGAAGAACACGTACGGCACCGGCTGCTTCATGCTCATGAACACGGGCACGAAACCGATTGCGTCCAAGAACAATCTGCTGACGACAGTGGCGTGGCGGATCGGGAACCGCACCGAGTACGCGCTGGAGGGCAGCATCTTCATTGCGGGAGCGGTGGTGCAATGGCTGCGGGACGGCCTGGGGATCATCAAGTCGTCGTCGGAAGTCGAGGCGCTGGCCTCGCAGGTGACGGATCCGCAGGGCGTGTATCTGGTCCCCGCATTCGCCGGACTGGGCGCGCCGCACTGGGACCAGTACGCGCGCGGCATCCTCGCCGGCGTCACGCGCGGCACGACCGCGGCCCACATCGCGCGCGCGGCGCTCGAGGGGATCGCGTTTCAAGTGGCCGACGTGCTGCGTGCGATGGAGGCCGACGCGAAGATCAGGCTGAAGGAGCTGCGCGTGGATGGCGGCGCGTCCGCGAACAACCTGCTGATGCAATTCCAGTCGAACCTCCTGGGCGTTCCCGTGGTGCGGCCGAAAGTCACCGAGACGACGGCGCTGGGCGCGGCGTACCTGGCAGGGCTGGCCGTCGGCTACTGGAAGGACCAGAAACAGATCGCGGCGCAGTGGCAGGTGGACCGCCGCTTCACCCCCGCGATGAAGTCCGCTCAGCGCAAGCAGCTCGAGGCCGGCTGGCGCAAGGCGCTCGAGCGGGCCAAGCGATGGGAAGAGGCGGGCTGAGGAAGCTCCATGGAAGTCGTCATCAAGCGAGACTACGACCAGATGAGCAAGGCGGCGGCGCAGCTCGTCGTCGACGTGCTCAACACCAAGCCGAATGCCGTGCTCGGCATGGCCACGGGGTCCACGCCGCTCGGCCTGTATCAGGAGTTGGTGCGCCTGTACAAAGCCGGGCACGTCGACTTCTCTCGCGTGACGACGTTCAACCTGGACGAGTACGTCGGCCTGCCTGCGAATCACCCCCAGAGCTACCACTACTTCATGCGCGAGCATTTCTTCCAACACGTGAACATTCCGCAGCACAACATCAACATCCCCTCGGGTACGACCAGCAACTACCCCGCGTTCTGCCAGTGGTACGAGGGGCGCATTGCGGAATGCGGCGGGATCGACCTGCAGATCCTGGGCATCGGCTCGGACGGCCACATCGCGTTCAACGAGCCGGGGAGCTCCCTGAGCTCGCGGACGCGGCTCAAGACGTTGTCCAAGCAGACCATCGACGACAATGCCCGGTTCTTCGAGCGCCGAGAGAGTGTGCCGGTCTATGCGATCACCATGGGGGTCGGGACCATCCTCGATGCGCGGCGGTTGGTCCTGGTGGCGAGCGGGAAGACCAAGGCCAAGGCGATCGCCCATGCCGTCGAGGGACCGGTCACCAGCATGGTGACGGCGAGCGCCATCCAGCTGCACCGTGATGCGACCGTCATCGTCGACGGCGAGGCGGCCGCCGGCCTGACGATGCGCGAGTACTACGAATTCATCTACGCGGCCAAGCCGGCGGCGCCGAGGGCGTAGGTGAGCGATCGTCCGATCATCCGGGTGCAGCACATCGTCAAGTCGTTCGGCACCGTCATGGCCGTCAACGACGTCTCCTTCGAGGTCCGCCCCGGGGAGATTTTCGCGTGCCTGGGGCCGAACGGCGCCGGCAAGACCACCATCATCAAGATGCTCACCACGCTGTTGCGCCCGACGACGGGCGCGCTCGAGCTCGACGGACTCGACGTCACCACGCATCGGACTGAAGTCCGCAAGCGCTTCTCGAAAATCGAGGCTTGAGATGGCGCGCTATTCTGTGCTGCTGCTGCTGCTGCTCGCGAGGAGTGCTCCCTCGCAGACTCGCGCGATCGTTTACACCACGGCCGAGAGCACGAGCTTCCGGCTGACGCCCACCGACACGCTGACGTTCAAGCCGTCCGAGCCCACCTCCGAAGCGAACGTGTACGTCTTCGTCGATCCCCGGCAGACATTTCAGCCGTTCCTCGGAATCGGCGGGGCCCTGACCGATGCAGCAGCGGAGACCTTCGCCAAACTGCCCAGCGCCCGGCAGGAAGAATTGATCACGGCGTACTACAGCACCGACCGGGGGATCGGGTACACCCTGGCCAGGACCAACATCCACAGCTGCGACTTCTCGAGCGAGAGCTATACCTACGTGGATGAGGGCGACAAGGACCTGAAATCCTTCTCCATCGCGCACGACCTGCGGTTCAGGATCCCGCTCATCCGGAGAGCGATGGCCGCCAGCGGGAACCGGCTCAAGCTATTCGCCAGTCCCTGGAGCCCGCCGGCGTTCATGAAGGACAACCACGACATGCTGCACGGCGGCCACCTGCGCCCCGAGTACGCTCATGCCTGGGCACTTTACTTTGCCAAGTTCATTCAGAGCTATCGGAAGGCAGGAGTGCCGGTGTGGGGGATCACCATCCAGAACGAGCCGATGGCCACCCAGAAGTGGGAGTCCTGCGTCTATCAGGCGACGGACGAGCGGGACTTTCTCAAGAACCACCTGGGTCCGGTCATGGTGCAGCAGGGGCTCCGCGACGTCAACATCATCGTGTGGGATCATAACCGCGACCTGATCATCCAGCGGGCACAGACGATCTTCGACGATCCAGACGCCGCCAAGTACGTCTGGGGGATCGGATTTCACTGGTATGAGGATTGGTCGGGTGGACAGCAGATGTACGGCAATGTGGCGCTGGTGAACCGGCTCTACCCCGACAAACACATCCTCTTTACCGAAGGCACGCCGGCGAGCTTCGATTCGACGGGATATGGACGATGGAGTCTCGGCGAGGCGTACGGCCGGTCGATGATCAACGATTTCAATTCAGGGACCGAGGGATGGACCGACTGGAACATTCTGCTGGATGAGCGGGGTGGCCCCAACCATGTGGGGAATTTCTGCTTTGCACCGATCCATGCCGACACGCGTACCGGCAAACTGATCTACACCAATTCGTACTACTACATAGGCCACTTCTCGAAGTTCATCCGCGCCGGCGCACGACGGATCCTCGCGTCACCGAGTCGCAGCATGCTGCTCACCACGGGCTTCGTCAACCAAGATGGTACGGTGGCGGTCGTCGTCATGAACCCGACACCGCGCGGCGGGCAATACTCCTTCGTTGCCGGCTCTTCGTCAGTGGAGATCACCTCGCGGCCACACTCGATCCAGACGGTGGTCTTCAAGGCTAGGTGATAGCCAGAGGGCCCGCCGCTCAGGTACGTGTGCGAGCGAGCCGCCACGCCCACACGACCAGCCCGGCACTCAGGGCGACGATGATGACATCGCTGGCGAACACGTGAGACCGGTCGATCACTTCCCAGACATGGCCGACGGCGATGACGGCGAACAGCAGGCCGGTCGTGTACAAGTAGGCTTTCACTGGCGAGGCCTTTAGTTGTGAACATCACATTCGATAGTTGACAGGCTGCTCAAATACAGAACATGTGTCTCATATCGTCGGCGGGCAACTCATTCCGCCCGGCGACTAATCTTACGGCACGGTCCCGCTCGGCGGGGGCGGCTCCGCAGCGACCTTCCTCAGCTCCGCAGTCGACCCGGCCCAGGCGCCAAGGGCGGGACTTGCCCAAGCGGCTACCTTTGGAGGACGCAAGGGGCATCATGACGACATTCAACCGCCGCGAGTTTCTCGAGACTTCCGCGGGCGTCATCGCCGCCGGCATGAGTCCGCCGTTGCTCACCCAATCGAAGAAGCCCCTGCGTCTCGGTCTGATTATCGGAATCGGGAACGAGCCCGAGGCGGCGATTGCCAAGGTGCACGATCTCGGCCTGCCCACGTGTCAGGTATATGTGGAGGGTTTCGACCCCGGACTGCACACGCGACTGCTGCAGGCTCTGGACCGGCTTCAGATCGAGGCGACGTCCGTGGTGGTCGGTGGCCCAGGGCGCGAGGTTTGGGATTTTTACGAGGGGCCGCTCACGATCGGCGTGGTTCCGCGAGAGACGCGCGCCGCGCGGATCGCGCGAATGAAGCAGGGCTCGGATTTTGCCAAGGCATGCGGCATTCCCGCGGTGCAAAGTCACGCCGGGTTCATTCCGGAGAATCCCAACGACCCGGTCTACCAAGAGACGGTCGCGGCCATGCGCGAGGTGGTGGAGTACTGCCGGCGCAACGGACAGCAGTTCCGCTATGAAACTGGGCAGGAAACGCCGATTACGCTGGTGCGCGCGATGCAGGACGTCGGTCTCGACAATCAAGGCGTCAACTTCGATCTCGCGAACCTCATCCTCTATGGCAAAGCCAATCCGGTGGACGCGATCGAGATCCTCGCGCCACATGTCCAGGGCATCCATGCCAAAGACGGGCTCTGGCCGACGAATCCGAGAGCGTTGGGCAAAGAAGTCCCCATCGGCCGGGGCAAGGTGGATTTTCCGAGAATCATCGCCCGCTTGAAGCAGCTGAACTACCAGGGGGCAGTCACGATCGAGCGCGAGGTTTCCGGCCCGCAGCAGATCGAGGACGTGCGGGCCGCGAAGGCATACCTGGAAGGGCTCATCGGATAATTCGGAGGGCGTATGTCACGCGATGCTGACGCACTCGACCGGCGGACGTTCGTGGGCGCGACGGCTGCCGCCGCGGCGGCCATGTTTATCAAGCCTGAACTGGTGCATGGCACGCGCGCCAATTCGGCCGTCCGCGTCGGCTTGCTCGGCTGCGGGGGTCGCGGCACGGAAGACGCGTCGAATCTGGTGGACACCGGCGGCGCTCGCGTCGTAGCGCTGGCCGACCTGTTCCCAGACCAGCTCGACGCCGCGCGCGCGCATTTCGATCAGGTGCAGCAGGCGAAAGGGTTCGCGGCGCTGGATCCGAAGCAGCTCTTCGTCGGCCCGCGCGCCTACGAGCGACTCGCTGCCTCCAAGGAGGTGGACGCGATTGTCATCGCGACGCCACCCTACTTCCATCCGCAGCACCTCGAAACCGCCGTTGCCGCCGGCAAGCACGTGTATCTGGAGAAGCCGGTGGCGGTCGACGTCGCCGGCGCGAAACGTGTCATCGAGATTGGCAAACGCGCCCAAGGCAAGGTGAGTCTGGACGTGGGATTCCAGATCCGCGACTGCCCGCCCTTCGTCGAGCTGGTGCGCCGCATCCACGAGGGCGCGCTGGGCGACATCATCTGCGGTGAAGCCTACTACCTCACCGGGTACATCGATCGCCCCCCCTGGCCCAACGCCTCGCCGGCCGAGCGCCGGCTGCGGAACTGGGTACGCGACCGCGTGCTCTCCGGTGACATCATCGTGGAGCAGAACATCCACGTGATCGACATCTGCAACTGGGTCCTCAAAGCGCATCCCCTGAACGCCACGGCGACGGGGGGACGCCTGGGTCGTCCGGCCGATGACGGCGATTGCTACGGCAACTATCACGTCGTGTTCCGCTATCCCGGTAACGTGGACGTCACGTTCAGCTCCACACAATTCGCCAAAGGCTGGTGGGATGTCAGCCAACGATTCTTCGGGACCAAAGGTACGTCGCTCTCGCCGTACGTCGGTCCGCTCGGCATCTGGGGGGACGAGCCGTGGCAAGCTCCCCTCCCTCCCCCACCGCCGGGTCAGCCCGCTGCGTTTTCCGTCACGGGCAACTTTACGTCGAACTTGGAGTCCGCCGACCCAGAAAAGAAGAAGGCGTTCATCGAGAGCATCACAAACGGGACCTTCCACAACCAGGCAGACAAAGGCGCCGAGTCCGCGCTCTCGTGCATGATGGCGCGCAGCGCCGCGTATACGGGACGCGAGGTGACGTGGGACGAGCTCATGACGTCCCAGGAAGTCTGGGAGTCCCGACTCGATCTGGACCGGCTGCGGTGAGGTAGGCTCATGCTCATGACGCGGCGGGATTTTTTGCAGTCATCGTTAGCGGCGGCTGGCGCTGCAGGTCTCCCCCTTCCGAAGGCGCCGCTCGCGATCAAGAAGGGGCTCGTTTTCGACATGGTGCCCGGCAAACTGCCTTATGCCGACCGCTTCAAGTTGGTTCGCGACGCGGGCTTTCAAGTTGTGCAGGCGCTCACGGAACCCGACCAGCGCAAAGCGGAAGACATGAAGACAGCCGCGGACGCGGCGACCATCCGCATCGATTCAGTGATGAATGTGGATCATTGGCGCTATCCGCTGTCCTCCAGCGATCCCACGGTCGTCGAGAAGAGCCTCAGCGGCATGCGCACGTCACTGCAGAACGCGAAACTCTGGGGCGCCGATGCGGTACTGCTCGTCCCTGCGGTGGTGAATCCGCAAACCTCCTATCGCGATGCCTGGACGCGCTCGCAAGCGCAAGTCCGCAAACTCCTCCCGCTGGCGGAGCAGCTCAAGGTCGTCATCGCGATCGAGGAAGTCTGGAACAGGTTCCTGCTCAGTCCGCTCGAAATGGCCCAATACATCGGCGAATTTCACAGCCCGTGGATCCGGGCCTGGTTCGATGTCGGCAATGTCGTGCTGTACGGCTATCCCCAGGACTGGATTCGCACCCTGGGCAAAGCCATCGTCAAGGTCCACCTCAAAGATTTCAAGCGCACGGAGAACGGCTACGCCTGGGTGAACCTCGGCGATGGCGACGTGGACTGGCCCGCGGTGCGCCAGGCCTTCGCCGACATCGGCTATGACGGCAGCGTCATCGCCGAGCTGGAGCAGGGAGACGAGCAGTACCTGCGCGACGTGAGCCGCAGGATTGACCGCCTGCTCCTGGGCTGAGCCGCCTTAGTGTGTGTCGAGCGGATGCTTGCTCCGCTCGTAGAACTCATTTTGCAGGTGCTGGCTCTCCTGGTCCGCTTTGACCGCGCGGATCGCCTGCACGATCCCATTGATCCACGTCTTCGCCTCGAACTCGCCGAGCTCGCGCGTCGCCGCGGCGCCTTCGCCGGCATAGTGATTCGGGAAGCGCGCGTACCACCAGATGCCGGTGTAGAGGCCTTCCGGAAGCTTCAGGCGCGCCTGATCGGCACCCGATTCCTGCGGCGCGCGATCCAGGTGCACGAGGTCGGGCCGGGCGATCATGCTCATGGACGTTTCGCTCTCGCCGGCGTGCATATCCGTCGCCGGGTTGGACTTGTGCTTGGGTTCGCCCTGTCCGCTACGCGTGATTCCTAGCACGTACACGACGTAATCATGGGGCGTGTCAAGCTGCGTCTGCGCGAAGTAGGGTAGCAGGCTGTTGTTGCCGCCGTGACCGTTCACGATGATGATCTTCTGGCAGCCATTGCGCGCCATCTCGTCGGTCGTTTCCTGCAACAATTGCAGCTGCAGTCCCCTGCTGTAGGCCACCGTGCCGGGTTGGTGCTTTGCTTCGAAGATCTGCCCGAAGTAGTACTCTGGAAACACGACGGCGTATTCCTGCTGGGCGGCATTGAGTGCGACGTAGCGGACGTTGAGCAGATCGTTGCCCAACGGCAGATGCGCGCCGTGCTTCTCCAGGATGCCGAATGGGAGCAGGCACGTCCCTTGGGCGCGGCCGATGGCGTCGCGGAAGTCGGCCGCCGTCAGTTCCTCCCAATGGACCGAGGGCTTGCTTTGCACGGCAGGTGACTGCGCCCACACGAGCGAGGCGCAAAGGGCGTTGATAGAGACCAGCAGTGATTTGTGCACGTGTCCTCCGCCGCTGATTGGGGGCCAATTGTAGACATTACCCGTATGCTCTGGTGACACTACAGCCGCAGGGTCTCGACGAGCGCCGCGAGTGCCGCCGGTAGCTGCCGTTGACGAGGATAATAGAGGAAGAAGCCCGGGAAGGGCGGGCACCAGTCGTCGAGCACGCGCACCAGCTCCCCACTCGCGAGGTGCGGCGCCGCGCGCTCCTCCGACATGAACGCCAGACCTACGCCGTCGACCGCCGCCCGGACCATGATCTCCACGTCGTCGACGATCAGCGGTCCGTTCACCGCGACGGTGAGAGACTGCTTGCCCTTGTCGAACTCCCACCGATACACGCCGTCGGAGCCGTGGCGAAAGTTGATGCAGCGGTGGTTGGGCAGGTCGCGCGGCGTTGCGGGCTTCGGGTGCGACTCGAAATAGCTGGGCGACCCAACGATGGCCGGCCGGGGGTCCTTGGATACGCGGAACGTAATCATGTCCCGTTCGATGAATTCCCCAAAATGAATGCCGGCGTCGAAGCCGCCGGCGACGAGGTCGACGCGACTCTCATCGGTCGTCACGTCGAGCACGACATCCGGGTAGTCTCGGGCGAATTGTCCCAGCTTCGGTGCGAGCACAGTGGTCGCGGCGATCGGCGACACCACCAACCGCACCCGTCCCGCCGGCCGGTCACGCAGCCCCGAAATCTGGTCCAGCGCTCCCTGAATGTCGCCGAGCGCCGGGCGCAGCCGGGTGATGAGCTGCGCTCCAGCATCGGTAGGGGCGACACTGCGCGTGGTGCGCGCGAGCAGCGGCACGCCAAAATGCTCTTCCAACCCCTTGATCGCGTGGCTCAGCGCCGAGGTCGACACACCCAGCCGTTTCGCCGCTCGCGTAAAGCTCCGTTCCTCCGCCACAGTGAGAAACGCAGACAGCACGCTCAGCTCGTCGCGCACCATTTGTGAATAATACTCACAAACCCTTCTCGATTTTCCCGGCTACACAGGCGCGCGCGGTCCAGCTACGATTGGCCGCATGGACATCAAGCGCGGTGGCTCACAGCCCTCCGGCAGAGGACCTGCTGAGTGGTTCACCGGCGCTGTACGTGTCGACCCGTTGTTCCAGGCCCCTGACCCGGCGCGCGTGGTGGGCGCCAGCGTCACGTTCGAGCCCGGTGCCCGGACGGCATGGCACACGCACCCACTCGGCCAGACGCTGATCGTGACGGCGGGCTGTGGCCGCGCGCAGCGTTGGGGAGGGCCGATCGAGGAGATCCGGCCCGGTGACGTGATCTGGTTCGCGCCGGGTGAGAAGCATTGGCACGGCGCCACGGCAACGACCGCCATAACGCACATCGCTATTGTGGAACGGCTCGGTGACAAGACCGCGGACTGGATGGAAAAGGTCAGCGACGAGGGGGTATAATGACGGACAAGACTGACAAGAAGGTTTGGTTTGTGACTGGTGCGGGCCGTGGCATGGGCGTCGATTTCGCCATGGCCGCCCTGGCCGCGGGCTACGCGGTCGTGGCCACCGGTCGGGACACCGACGCCGTGGCCAATGCGGTGGGAAAGTCGGACGACCTGCTGGTCGTCAAGCTGGACGTCACCAACGGCGTCGACGCCGCGGCGGCGGCGCGGGCCGCCGTGGACCGGTTCGGCCGCATCGATGTGCTCGTCAACAATGCCGCCAACTTCTTTGCCGGCTACTTCGAGGAGCTGACGCCGGAGCAGATTGAACGGCAGGTGAAAACGGCCCTCATCGGCCCGATGAATGTCACTCGCGCCGTCCTGCCGGTCATGCGCAAGCAGCGCTCAGGGCACATTATCTCGATCTCGTCGGGCGCGGGTCTCCTCGGATTTGCGTTCTGTTCGGCATACGCCGCGTCGAAGTTCGGCCTCGAGGGTTGGATGGAGTCGCTGCAACAGGAGGTCGAGCCGTTCGGCATCACCACCACTATCGTCAACCCGGGGTTCTTCCGTACCGAGCTCCTGGAGCCGGCTTCCGTGACCTACGCTGAGCCGTCCGTCGCGGACTACGCCGGAAGCAGAGCGGACCAGCTGAAGTGGTGGCAGGCCCAGAGCGGCCGGCAGCCCGGCGACCCGGCCAAGTTGGCGCGGGCGCTGATCGCGATCGCCAGCGAGGAGCAGCCGCCGCGCCGCTTCATCGCCGGTGCCGATGCCATCGGCCTCGCCGAGCAGAAGGTCGCCGATCTCAAGGCGCAGATCGACGCCTACCGCGAGCTGTCCACGTCGCTCTCTCTCGACGAGCTCGCGCCCGCCGGAAGCGCGAGGTGATAGGCCATGCAACAGCGCAAACTTGGAAACAGCAGTCTGGAAGTCTCGGCCCTGGGGCTCGGCTGCATGGGAATGAGCTTCTCCTACCCTCCGTTTCCCGACAAGCAGGACATGATCGCGCTGATTCGCGCGGCATTCGAGCGCGGCATCACGTTCTTCGACACCGCCGAAGTGTACGGCCCGTTCACCAACGAAGAGCTCGTCGGCGAAGCGGTTGCTCCCTTCCGTGGACAGGTGGTGATCGCCACGAAATTCGGCATCAAGATTGGTCCGGACGGGAAGCAGTTGGGCCAGGACAGCCGGCCAGAGCACATCAAGCAAGTCGCCGACGCGTCACTCAAACGCTTGAGGACCGATGTGATCGACCTGTTCTATCAGCACCGCGTTGACGTCAACGTCCCTATTGAAGACGTGGCGGGAGCGGTGAAGGATCTGATCCGGCAAGGCAAGGTCAAGCACTTCGGCCTGTCTGAGGCGGGGGTGAAAACGATCCGCCGCGCGCACGCTGTGCTACCCGTGACGGCACTCCAGAGTGAATACTCGCTGTGGTTTCGACGCCCCGAGGCCGAGGTGTTGCCGACACTCGAGGAGCTCGGCATTGGATTCGTTCCTTTCAGCCCGCTTGGAAAAGGCTTCCTGACCGGGAAGATCGACGAGAAGACGACGTTCGATGGCTCTGACTTCCGCAATGTCGTCCCGCGCTTTACGCCGGAGAATCGCAAAGAGAATCAGGTCTTGGTCGATCTGTTGAACAGGATCGCACGGCGGAAGCGCGCGACGCCGGCGCAGATAGCGCTCGCCTGGCTCCTGGCGCAGAAGCCGTGGATAGTTCCGATCCCAGGCACCACGAAGCTGAACCGCCTGGAAGAGAACATCGGAGCCGTTGGCGTCGAACTTACCTCGGACGATCTCCGCGAGATCGACGACGCCGCGTCGAAAATTACGGTGGCCGGGGCCCGCTACCCCGAAGAGCTGGAGCGAAGGACGGGTCTATGAGCGCTCTGGGGAGCGCGATCGCTAAGCGGGAGCGGCGGCGGGCTCCGGCGGCTGGGCGCCCTTGATCAGGAGCCACAGCATGATCGCCAACTCCCCGAACAGCGCGGGCTGGGAGAGCAGGAAGACCTTGTTCTGGTATGCCGGGAAGAATATCCCCGTGAGGCTCAATACGACATAGGCCGCCCCATTGATGAACAGCCACACGCCGATGAACCGGGGCACGAAGCGCGACCGGTACGCCAGCGCCCCCATCGGGAAGAGCCACAGTCCCCACAGGATCTCCGCGGCCGTGATCTGATGGTGATGCAGGCGGAGGAACAGCATGACCAGGGCATTGCGCTGCGGCTGGTCGAACACGGACAGGAAGTCGGCGCCCTGCGCGACCATGAGCGCGCCGGCGTCGGTCACCACGTTCACGAAATTGAGCAACGCCGGCATCACGCCGCCGGAGATCACGAGGAGCACCGCCAGCTGCTGATCCACCCCCTTGAACAGCCGGTAGAACGCCAGCACCAGGAAGATCAGCACCACGGCGCCGAGCAGATCGCTCGCCATGCCGAAGCGGAAGAGCCACGGGTGCGCGGCGATGTTCGCGGCGGTCGCGGCCGCGTCCCCCTGCACGAACAGCTTGTTGGGGATGTAGATGAGGCGCAGCGGGCCGCCCAGCACGAGGAGCAGGTACCAGAGTCCGGCCACTCGGCCGGGATTGCGGACCGCGTTCATGTCGCCTCCGTCGGTAACGGGGTTCTCCGGGTTCCCGGACGATACGCCGAATGTGGCGGGGAAAGTTTCGGCCGTTCGTCGTATCCTGGTCAGCTGAACTACGGCAGATCGGAGCTCGCAGCCATGCGCATCGGCATTCTCGGTTCTGGATTGATGGGCGGCAAGCTCGGCACGCTCTTTGCGCGCGCCGGACATGACGTGGTATTCAGCTACGCCCGCAGCGAGCAGAAGCTGAAGAAGCTCGCGCGGGATGCTAAAGGGAAAGCGCGGGCGGGCACACCGCGCCAGGCCGCACAGGAAGCGGATGCGATCCTGCTCGCCGTGCACTGGTCCCGAGTCGACGACGTGTTGCAACAAGCCGGCGATGTGTCGGGCAAGGTCATGGTAAGCTGCTCGCTCCCGATGAATGCCGACGACAGCGACCTCGTGATCGCGCACACGTCCTCTGGCGCCGAGGCGCTGGCCAAGAAGTTGCCCAAGGCTCGGGTCGTCTCCGCGTTCGGCACTGTGCCGAGTGAAGTGCTGTTCGATGTGTTCGAGGCCCGGCGCAGGGCCACCAAACCCAGCCTCGTGTATTGCGGGGACGATGCAAGCAGCAAGCAGGTTGCCGCTCAGCTGATCCGCGACGTGGGGTTCGATCCGGTGGACGCTGGGCCGTTGCGAATCGCCCGGTACACCGAGCCGTTCACGCTGCTCATCGCGCAACTCGCGTACGAGGGGGATCAAGGGCCGGAGCTCGCGTACCGGTTCGAGTGGCGTTGACACCTCTTCGTTTATTGACTAAAGTCAAACAATGCGCGGCGACCAGATTGCCCAGGTGCGGCAGTTCAACCGCCTCGTCACGCAGCGGGTCGGGGCGCTCGACGATCACTTCCTCGGTCGGGGACGACCCCTGGGCGCGTCACGCCTCTTGTACGAGATCGGCGAGCGGGGCGCGGATCTGCGCGAGCTGCGCCAGCGGCTCGGGCTCGACGCGGGCTACGTCAGTCGTCTGGCGAAGGCTCTCGCGAAGGAAGGGTTGATCCGCGTCGCGCCCGGCGCCGGCGATCAGCGCTTGCGGACGGCCCGGCCTACGGCGCGCGGCCGGCGCGAGATCCGCGAGCTGAACGACCGGTCCGATCGGTTGGCCGCCCGCCTGCTCGGCGCCATATCGCCCAAGCAACGGGAGCGACTCGTAGCGGCGATGGCCGAGGTACATAGCGTGCTTCGAGCCGCGGGCCTCGTGATCGAGCGCGTGGATCCCGCGAGTCCGGCCGCACGCTGGTGCGTAGCGCAATACTTCGCCGAGCTCGATCGACGGTTCCCCGCCGGCTTCGATCCCGCGGACAGCCTTCCGGCCGACGATCGCGACCTCGTCCCGCCACGCGGCGCGTTTCTCGTCGCGTCGATCGACGGCGAGAGCGTCGCCGGCGGCTGCATCAAGACTACGGCGCCGCAGGTCGGCTCCCTGAAGCGTATGTGGGTGGCTGATGCCGCGCGTGGGCTCGGGATCGGGCGGCGGATGCTGGAGGCCCTCGAGGACCGGGCGCGCGGGCTCGGGATCGCCACGCTACGGCTCGAGACGAACAAGACGCTTCAGGAAGCGATCGCCTTGTACCGCAGCGCCGGCTACCGGGACGTGGCGCCGTTCAACGCCGACCCGTACGCCACGCATTGGTTCGAGAAGCGACTCGGACGAACGCGGACGTCACGCGCACGGGCGAGGGGCACGGCCTCCGCATGACCTACTACCTGAGACACGACTGTCGATATCCGGCCTGCTCGTTCGTCGTCAGCAGGAGGGTAGAGGGTCGACCACGACGCGAAAGGGCCAACCGATGCGGAAGTACATGACGATCGTGAAGGGTTCCGAGCATCACGCGCCCCCACCCCCGGCGCTGTTCGAGGCCATCGACAAGCTGATGAAGGACGCCGGCAAGCGGCTGGTGGGCGTGGGCGGCCTCCTGTCCAGCGACAAGGGGGCGCGGGCGCGCCTGGCCAACGGCAAGATAACGGTGACTGACGGGCCGTTCACCGAGGCCAAGGAGGTGATCGGCGGCTTCGCGATTTACGAGGTGTCGTCGCTGGCCGAGGCGAAGCAGTGGACCAGGCGGTTTCTGGATCTGCACGTCGAGCATTTCCCCGGCTGGGACTGCGAGGTGGAAATCCGGGAGATGATGGACGTCCCACCGCCGACGTCCGTGGAAGCGGGCGGCGGTCTCCGTCGTTAACCGGTCCTGGCGAGGCTCGAGGAAGCGAGACCCATGCGCAAGCTCATCGTTTCGGAGTTCGTTCGGCGCTGAGCTTAGGCGCCAAGCAGCTGCTTCACCGCGCGGTCTGCTTCGCGAATGGAATTGCGGTGATCACTGGCGCCGGCGAGATCGGTATTCGCAAACGCGATTCGTCCGTGCGGGCGACCGCGCAGAACGTCCCTCGGCGCGGGCTTCCCGTTGACGCCGAAAAAGAATCCCGGCTGCGGATTCACGTACGCGTGTCCCCAGCGATTGAGAATGATTCCCGCGATGTCCCGGCGCGGATCGAATCCGCCGGGCGCGAACATGTCCCCCAGCTGCTCCCGGAACGCGCGCTCGTACTGCGCGAACGACGTGCCGAGCAGCTGCGCACGGCCCAGCGCCCCTTGCTCGGCGATCGGGAGTCCGGGTTGTGCGAACAGGACCTTGATGGTCAACACGGTCGGTGAGTCCGGACCGATTGTGGGAGCCTCGTTGCCGACGAGTGCCATCTTCCGAACGGACAGATAATCGCCGAGTCCTCCGAACCAGCGGCAGCCGGACACTCCCATGTTGTAGAGCCAGCGCCAGTTGCGCACGGCGATGTTCGCCATCAGGCAGGGCGATCGATAGAACTGCGCGTACGCTTCGCGATGGCTCGCGGGCAGATCGTGGACGATGTGCTTGGTAGTCCAGCTGCCTCCGGCCATGACGACCGAGCGCGCTGTGACTTTGTAGAGGCGATCGCCTTTGACGTAGGTGATGACGACGTGCGGCGCGCTGGCCGGATCTCCCGCGTGCTCGACGCGGACAACCGTGGAATTGAGCCGCAGCCGTGTCGCTTGGCCCGCGCGATCGAGGGCGCGGAAGTTCACGCGATTCTGCCACACGGCGTCGACGGTACGCGGACCCGCGAAGGCGTCGGGGATGAGCGTCTTCACCATAAGGCGCGCGAATCCACCGTTGCCGTCGGGGAACATCTGGTCGCCCAGCGTGTCGTCGCCGTCTTCGGGGAACTGGGTCTCGATCGCGTAGTGGCAGTACGCCGACAGCACGTCCGGACCGAGACCATAGCCACCACCCTCGACCGGAGACAGAAACCTTCGCACCGTTTCGCGACTGATGTCGTATCGCGCCATCAGATGCTCTTCGAGCGTGATGGAGTCGAGCTGTCGCGAGATGACGTCGCCTTCGGTCTTGGGTCGCGGCACGTCGACGCGGCTCGTCCCCCAGCGCAGCAGCTCTGCCTTCACGGTGTCACTGAGCGGCGCGCCTTCGAGCCGCCGTCGCCACGGATCCGTCACCCACACACCGGGGCGCTGGCCGAACTGCGGTCCGAAGTAGAATCCGTAATTGCTCGGCGTGTCGTACGGCGAGTGACTGAGCGGCATCTCGGGCGCCGGACCGCGCCACGTCTGGTAGGTGAACGAGGAGCGATCCATTCCGATCATCGCGTAGAAGCGATCGGTGTAACCGCCCGGCTGGGGCACGAGGAAGATCGCCGAGCCCTGGTGCGCGGTGAGTCGCTGTCCGTCGACGAGGAACTCGTTACGCTTCGCCTCGCCACCGAAGATCGGGTGGTTGTCGATGACGAGCGCGCCTCCGCCTAGGTATTTCTGGAAGAAGATCGCTGCGGCGAGTCCGCTGATTCCGCCGCCGACGGCCACCAGGTCGTAGATCTCGCCGGTGTCGATGGCGGTTGCGAGACGTCGCTCGAATGCGCCATCGCGCATGGCGTGTCCGGCGCGCAGGACGTCCCAGATGTTGCCGTTCGAGTGGCGGTAGTCGCCGATGCCGCCGTAGCCGTCGAAGGCGTCGGCGGGAGAGATCGGGGGTGCGTTGCCGTGGAGGAGCAGTCCGGCGCTGGCGAGGAGGGCGCCGTTGAGAAAGTCGCGGCGAGAGATCGGGTCGTTCAGGCCGAGGCGATCGTCCTGGGAGTTGCGCAGGCTCATGCTCGTCGTTTACCCCTGCTTGCGATGGGCGAACCACGTAGTAGTATCGCGTGAATATCGACGATTGGCATGCGCGCCGCCTGCACCCTTCGCCAATGAGGATTCGACCGATGCATTCACGGGGACCCTTGCGGTTCCTCGGCAGTGTGATCATCGCATGTGCCGCGGCAATGAGTGCTGCGCAGTCTCCGGCGCAGGTTCCCGTGCGCGCGACGCCAGCGACACCAGCCGGCCGCGGTGAGCGTGCTCCGGACTATCCGGTGCGTCCTCCCGCTCCTCCCGAACAGGTCGCGCGTGGCCAGCAGCTCTTCAAGAGCAATTGCAGCTTCTGTCATGGTTCGGACGCCAGGGGCGGAGAAACGGGACCGAACCTGGTTCGTGCGCAGGTGGTTCTCGCTGATCAACACGGCGAGCTCGTCACTCCGATCGTCCAGAACGGCATTCCCGCCCGCGCTATGCCAAAGTTCACGTTGAGTGCGGCGGAGATCGCCGACATCGCCGCCTGGTTACACAGCCAGCCGCTTTCCGATCGTGGCGCGCCCAGCACTCTCGATATCTTGGTCGGCAACGCCAAGGAAGGGGAAGCCTATTTCAATGGAGCGGGACACTGCACGCAATGCCACTCGGTGAGCGGCGACCTCGCCGCGATCGGCGCGAAGTCCGACGCCAAGACGATTCAAAACCTGATCGTGTCCGGCGGAGGCGGCAGGAGCTTTGGTCGCCGCTCGGCCGGCGCTGCACCGCCGAAGCTACCAGCGACGACGGTAACGGTGACGCTGCCCTCGGGGCAGGCCATAACGGGAGATCTCGATCACATCTCCGCCTTCGTCGTGGCGCTGAGACAGCCAGACGGTACGTACCGCAGCTTCGCCAGACACGATTCCATCCCGAAGGTCATCCTCACCAATCCACGGCAATGGCATATCGACATGCTCCCGAAGTGGCGGGATTCCGATATCCATAACATGACGGCGTATCTCGTCACCTTGAAATGACAAGAACAGCCAAGCTGCTTCTCCTGATTCCGTTCTGGGTGCCGCGCTCGTCGCTCGGCGGCCAGGGGTTGGATCCCGCCTTGCTGACCAAGCCCGCGACCGACTCGTGGCCCACCTACGCGGGCGACTATTCGCAGCGTCGCTACAGCACGCTCACGCAAATCGACACGACCAACGTTCGGCACCTCTCCCTCGCGTGGGTCAGCCGCCTGACGGCTGGAGCCGGCGGCGAAGGGGGATTCTTTGGGCCAGCCGCGATTCCGGCGGTTACCGGGGGTGTAGCGGAGAATCCGGTGAATACTCCCGGATCGACCAGCGGCACGCCGCGTCTGGCAGGATCGATTCTGCAGGTGAACGGCATCCTGTACATCTCATCGGCCGACAATGCGTGGGCGATGGACGCGCTAGACGGGCACATTCTTTGGCACTACTGGTGGAAGTCGCGCGGGGGCACGCACATCGGCAATCGCGGCATGGGGATGTACGGCGACTGGCTGTTCTTCGAGACGCCGGACGACTACCTCGTTTCGCTCGACGCGAAGACGGGCCAGGAGCGCTGGCACAGAGAGATCGCGGACTTCAACCAGCAGTACTTCTCGACGACGGCACCAGTGGTGGTCGGCGATCATGTGCTGGTGGGCACGGGCGACGATCTGGACGCGCCGGGATTTCTGCAGTCATTCGATCCGAGGACCGGGGAACTGCAGTGGAAGTTCTACACCGTGCCGATGAAGCAAGGGGATCCGGGGCTCGCCACCTGGGCGAGCTTGGACGCGGCGCAGCACGGAGGCGCGCAGGTCTGGATCCCGGGGTCGTACGATGCCGAGACGCACCTGTACATCTTCGGAACGGGGAATCCCACACCGGCGTACACGGCGCGGGTGCGCGGACCGCGCGATGCGCACACGAACCTGTACACCTGCTCGGTGATCGCGGTGAACGTCGAGACGGGAAAGCTGGCATGGTACTTCCAAACGTCGCCGAACGACACGCACGACTGGGATTCGACGCAGCCGTCGGTGCTGGTCGACGGGTTGTTCGGGGGGAGGCCGCGGAAGATGGCGATGCAGGCGTCGCGGAATGGCTACTTCTACGTGCTGGATCGCACCACTGGGGACCATTTGCTGACGCTGAAGTTCTCCGACGCGGCCAACTGGGCCGCGGGCATGAACGCCAAGGGGCAGCTCGAGCGAAACCCGGAGAAGGACAATACGATCGCCGGCTCGCTGGTATCGCCGGACAACGGCGGCGCGACGAATTGGTATCCGCCGAGCTACGATGCCCGGACGGGACTCTTCTATGTCGTTTTGCGCGAGTTGTACTCGATGTATTATCTGACGTCGACGGACCCGCGCATGATGATGGGGCTGGGAGGCAGCGAGCAGGATGTAGTTGGATCACTCGGAACCTCTATCGCCGCGATCGATTACCGCACGGGAACGCTCGCCTGGAAGTATCGCTTCGAGGGATCGGCGGGCGGATTCGGCGGTGCCACCGGTTTGCTCACGACCGCCGGCGGTCTGCTGTTCGCCAACGACGGGGCTGGCGATCTGGTCGCCTTTGGCCTGCAGGGGATGAAGCCGCCGGTGCCCCTCTGGCACGCCCACATCGGCTCCATCGAGAACGCTGCCGAAACCTACACCGTGGGCGGACGCCAATATGTGCTCGTGACGGCCGAGGGGGCAGTGTACGCATTCTACCTGCAATAGTCAGGCAGTAGTCAACCTGGTTTGACGACACCCGCCGTCCGCGCTCTCAAACATTAGGACGAACTATTCCGGTGCTCGCGGATCATGCGCGCATCCGCGGCCGGCTCGAAACGCAGCGCGGCTCCACTCGTAGGATGACGGGGACATGAGCGCGTCGATCCGCACCGAATTCCTGGCCCTCCAGGAGCTGCTCGCCGGCCGCTATTCGATCGAGCGCGAGCTCGGGCGAGGCGGTATGGGGATCGTGCTGCTCGCCCGCGATGTGGCGCTCGACCGCCCGGTCGCGATCAAGCTGCTCCCGCCGCACCTCGCGACGCAACCCGCCGAGCGGGACCGCTTCCTGCAGGAGGCGCGGACCGCCGCTGGCCTCGCGCATCCCAATATTGTGCCGATTCACCTCGTCGAGGCACGTGGTGAGCTGGTGTTCTTCGTGATGGGCTTCGTGGACGGCGAGACACTGCGCGACCGGGTGGAGCGGGCCGGCCCGCTCCCGCCGCGCCTCGCGATGAAGCTGCTGCAGGAAGTGGCGTGGGCGCTGGGCTACGCGCATCAGCGCGGCGTGATTCACCGGGACGTGAAGCCTGATAACATCATGATCGAGCGCGCTACGGAGCGCGCGCTCGTCACCGACTTCGGGATCGCGCTCGGGACACGGGCGGCCGAAAGCGCGGGCGGCCCGGTCGTCGGGACCGCGCGCTTCATGAGCCCCGAGCAGGCGTGCGGCGAGCCGGTGGACGCGCGCAGCGACCTGTACTCCCTGGGCGCGACCTTCTTCTACGCGCTCACCGGCCGGGCACCCTTCGAGGGTACCAACCTGCCCGCGATCCTCACGAAACACGTATACGAGACCGCCCCCCTGGTCCAGACGCTGCGGCCCGAGTTGCCCGCCAAACTTGCGGCCGTGGTCGACCGCTTGCTCCGCAAGGCGCCGGCCGAGCGGTTTCAGACGGGGGACGATCTCGCGCGGGTCGCGGGCGAAGTGCGGGGCCGGGACTTTCGCGCCCCGCCGCTGGTACGTGCCTTCGTGCGGAACGCGCAAGTCTCGACCATGGTGCTATTGGCGCTCGCGCTCGCTGGGAAGGGGGCGGGCGTGATCGGGGCGATCCTCGTCTTCCAACTGGTCGTCGTAGCCCGCCGACTCTTGAAGGACGGCTACGCGTTCGGCGACATCCGGGCAGCCCTGCTCGCCGAAGCGCAGGTGCAGCAGGAGGAGGCCGAAGTCATCAAGCAGCGCCGCCTGTTCCGGCGGCTGGACTCGTTGTGGTACCGCGTGTGGGCCGGGCGGGCCGGACGGTCGTTCTTCCGGCTCGCGGGCGTCGGCCTCAAGGCGACTGCGCGCCCGGCCCTGCCCTCGGTCGAGCGGACCGAGCTCGTGCTGGGACGCTCGGCGCTCTCGGCGTATAAGGCGCTGCCGGAAGGGGAGCGGCGCCAGGCGCGGGACCTCCCGGGCGTGGTCGGGCGACTGGAGACCGGGGCGGAGGCACTGCGGGGAAGGGGCGACACGGGCGAATCGCTTACTGAAGCCGTGGCCGCGCTCGAACGCCTGCGCCTCGCCCTCGTCAAGCGGCAGTCCGGCGTGGGGTCGGCCTCCGATCTCACGCTCGCGCTCGAGCGCGCCAAGGCGATCGGGGACCACGTCGAGCGCCGGCTTGCGGCGGCGGCTGAAGTGCAGGCGCTCCTCGAGTAGCGGGAGACGGCGGGTCAGTCATGGGTCCTTCCGCACCAGCCTGCCGACGATGATGGTGACGTTGTCTCTGCCCCCCAGCTTGAACGCCTTATCCTCGGAACCGAGCCAGTGTGACCGAAAACAAGGAGGAAGCGATGCGCATCAAGTGGACCACCCTGTACGTTGACGATCAGAAGAAGGCGCTGCAGTTCTACACGGACAAGCTCGGCTTTCAGAAGAAGGCCGATTTCTCCCAGGGGAACTACCGCTGGCTCACGGTTGCCTCGCCGGAGGACCCGGAGGGCGTGGAGCTCGTGCTGGAGTCCAACGCCAACCCCGCCGGCAAAGCCTACCAGGAAGCGCTCCACGGCCGGGGCCAACCGGCGGCCCAGTTTCTGGTGAAAGACGTGCAGGCCGAGCACGATCGATTGGCCGCCAAGGGCGTGAAGTTCACCATGCCGGTCAGGTCCACGACGGGCTCCATCATCGCGGTGCTGGACGACACCTGCGGCAACTTGATCCAGCTCACGCAGCTCACCTGGGGCTAGGAGCCAAGGCGGACGGCTCGGCTGATCGACGCGGGGATCAAGGAACTGGACGACTGGCGGGACTATCTTCGACGAACGCCTTCAACCGGTCAACCGCCGCATCCCACTGCGCGCTGATTTGCTCGAGGTACCGTTTCGCCGTCTCCAGGCGCCGGCGATCCAGCTCCCAGAGCCGCTCACGCCCCCGGCGCGCATGGCGCACCAGGCCCGCCGCGCCGAGGGTGTGGAGGTGCTTCGTAATCGCCTGGCGCGTGACGCCGCTGCCGCGGCTGAGCCGCGTAATCGAGAGCGGCCCGTCCGCGGACAGGCGTCCCAGCAGCCGCAGCCGGATGGGGTCCCCCAACGCGACGAACACCGGCACCGCGTCGCTGGCCTTCGGAGCCGCCGCGCCGCGGCTAGGTGACATACGCCGCCAGGTTCTTGATCTGCCCAGCCCATCCCGCGTCGTTCATGCGGAACGCCTCGGCCCGGCGGGCGAGCGGGATCCGATCGAACCCGGACTCGACAATCGTGAGGGCGGTGCCCCCCCCGCCCTCGGCGTCCTCGAGCGTGAACTCGACCAGTGTCATGGGCTCGGCTGAGTAGTCCACCGTGGGATCGCTCGGATAGGGGTGCCAGCGATACGAGAAATACCGCTCGGGCTCGATCCGTTCGACCTGCATTTCGACCTTCAAGTGCTCGTAGCCGGGAATGGTCACCGTTGCCTGGACCGTCCTGCCCTCGGCGAACGCGCCGTCGAGGTTCATGCGGAACCAGGTGCCGAACTCTTTCGCATTCGAGAGCGCCTGCCACACGCGCGAACGCGGCGCGCGCAGCACGACGCGTTTCTCGATACGGTCCGTGCTGGGCTTGTTGCGAGCCTTTTTCGCGCGCCCGGTCATGGGTTCGTGTCCTCGTACTTGTCGTGGTAGCGCAGCCAGTGCATGATGCCCTCTTCTTCCTGACGGCCGAGCGCCGTGAGATCGAGCAAGTTGTAGGTGTTGAGCAACGGGTCGAGGCCGCGCTGGTAGGTCGAGTAGGTGTGGAAGACGCGATCGCCATCGCGGAAGAACACGCTCAACCCTTCCCGCTCGCCTTCGTGCGGCCGACCCTCGGGTTGGGCGGCGACGGGCGCGTAGTTGTACACGGTATGGTCGTCGTCGAGCGTCACTCCGAAGTCGTAGTTGAAGTCGGTCCCGAACGACGACAGCCAGGGAAACGTCCACCCCATGCGCTTCTTGAAGGGCGTGATCTTGGCGAGCGGCGCGCGCGAGATCACTGCGAACGCGGTGTGGCGGGCGGCGAGGTGCACGAGGCTGCCCGCGATGTTGTCGACCACATACGAGCAAGCCGGGCACCCCTCGTCGCCCCAGTCCGGACCGAACATGAAGTGATAGGTGACGAGCTGGCGCTTGCCGTCGAATAGATCGGCGAGGGTGCGGCGTCCCTCCGGCCCCTCGAACATGTACTCCTTCTCGACCGCCACCATCGGCAGCTTGCGCCGCTCGGCGCTCAGCGCGTCGCGCTGGCGGCTGAACTCCTTCTCCTTGGCGAGCAGACGCTTGCGGGCGGCGGTCCAGTCGTCCTGCGATACCACTTTTGGCAATTTCACTTCCGTCTCCTTTCGATTCACATCGGTGGCATGAGTCCGGGAACCAACGCGGGCGCGACGACGATCAGCATTCCCAGTACGGTGATCGCCAGGGCGACCGGCACATCGATCGCGGGTTTCGCGGGCAGGACCTTCTGGACGAGCACCATGACGGCGATCACGAGCATCCAGGTGATGCTCATGACCCCGAGCGCTACCAGCATCACCATCAGTCCGATACTCGAGCCGACGCAGTAGAGCCCGAACGCGAATCCCGACCCCGCGCTCTCGCGGCAGCACCGGCGACAATGCTGCTTGAGCCGCGTGAGCTCGTAGACACCTGCCGCGATCACCAGCGCGCCGGCGACGGCAGTGCCGTGTGGACGGTACCCCGCGTACACCAGGGCGCCGACGAGTGTCCAGACGGCGAGGTATGACACGACAAACGGCAGCACGGCGCGCACCGGACCGTTGGCGTGCGCGCGACTCAAGACGGCCGGGACCGCGCCGGGCAGCATCATCGCCGCCATCATCGGCACCCACTGGGCGACGAAGAACGCGAACGAGCCGAGCTGGGTGGCGACGCCCATGTCCATGCCGTGCATCTGGCGGACAGTGACGATCCAGGCTGCGGCGGCAAGGCCGACTGTCGTCGCTAGCGCCGTGCCGACGCGAGCCTTTTGGGAGGCGATGGTCAAGAGTTCGCGCTCCCAGCGACGAGCGCCGCATTCCCGGTTACGAGAACTACGCTGTCCGCGATTTTCATACGCTTCGTGCCCTCCCCTGAAGGAATCTGTAGGCGATCTGGTAGATATGCAACCTATGAGTTGCATATCAAGAACACGGGGAGGGGGCGTGCGTGTTCCCGCCGGCTACGCCAGAGCGGACGATGAAAAAGCCACACCAAAGTCGATGTGGGGCTTGGTCTTTACCCAATCGGGACGGACTGTCTTCTCAGGTAACTCTTAGCCGCCATAACCGAGTGTCGTAAGAAACTCACAGCGCACTGACCCCCTGAACACATCAGGCGGTCAGTTCTTCCCCATCGGCCGGGTCTCGACGCTAGTTTACCTTTCATGACCGCTCCATTGAGCGTAGCCCGTCTGCCGCCTCGTCGGCGGCGTCGCCTGCGCCTTGTCGTGCTGGTCCTCCTGTTCGCCCTCTTCCTGTTCCTTTCCAATCTGGTCCAGCTCGCCGCCGAATGGTTCTGGTTCCAGGCCCTGGGTTACGAGCGCGTGTTCACGACCCAGCTGGTGGCTGAGGCGCTGCTCGGCGTGGGGGTCGGCGGCCTGGTATTCGCGTTCCTCTACGTCAACCTGCGGATCGCCCAGCGCGGCCTCGTTCCGAACCCGCTGGTCGTCCAGTTCAGCTCCGGGGCCCCCGCCGTGGACGTGACCCGGCTGGTGCGCCGCCTGGCTCTGCCGACGGCGCTCGTTCTCGCGCTGCTGTTCGGCATGGGCGCCGCAGGTAGCTGGCTTGGCGTGCTCCAGTTCCTGCACCGCACGCCGTTCGGCGTGACGGACCCCGTGTTCGGCCGTGACGTGGGCTACTACGTGTTCACGCTGCCGGTGATCGCGGGCGGCCTCGGGCTCATCACGGCCCTCACGACGTTGACGCTGGCGGCAGCCGTCGGGCTGTATGTGCTGCGCCGTGACGTCGTGCTGTTCGGGCGGCGCGTCACGGTCGAGCCCTCGGCCCGGCTGCACCTCGCCCTGCTGATCGCCCTGCTGTTCCTGTTGGCGGCGTTGCGGGTGTACTTCGTCCGCCTCCCGGGTCTCTTGTACTCCACCACGGGGCCGCTCGTGGGAGCGAGCTTCGCCGATCTCCACGCCACGCTTACCGGCCTGCGGGTCGCGGGGCTGGCCGCGCTGGCAGGCGGAGCGCTGGTCCTGTGGGGAGCCAAGAGCCAACGCTTGGCCCGCAACACGCTCCTCGCGCTCGGGCTCTACTTCGGCGTGTCGCTCCTCGGCGTTGCCCTCTACCCCACGATCGTTCAGAAGCTGGTCGTGGCGCCGAACGAGCTGGTGAAGGAAACCCCGCAGCTCGCCTCCCACATCGCGGCGACGCGGCGGGCCTGGGGGCTGGACAGCGTCGTGACGCGCGAGCTCACGGGCGAGGCCCGGCTCACCGAGCGGGACATCCGGGCCAACCGGCCGACCATCGACAACGTCCGGCTGTGGGACCGCGACCCGCTGCTCCAGACGTTCGGGCAGCTGCAGGAGATCCGTACCTACTACGACTTCGTCTCGGTGGACGACGACCGCTACTGGATCGACGGGCAGTACCGCCAGGTGCTCCTCTCGCCGCGCGAGCTGAACTCGGCTTCGCTCCCCACGCGGACGTTCATCAACGAGCGGCTCACCTTCACGCACGGGATGGGACTCACGCTCGGGCCGGTGAACCAAGTGACGCAGGAAGGACTACCGGTCCTCTTCATCAAAGACCTGCCGCCCGTGTCCAGCGTGTCGCTGCGGGTGACGCGCCCGGAGCTCTACTTCGGCGAGCTCACCGATTCGTGGGTGTTCGCCCGGACCCACCAGCGGGAGTTCGACTACCCCTCGGGGGACGAGAACATCTTCACCTCGTACGCGGGAGCCGGGGGCGTCCGGGTCGGCTCGTTCCCGCGCCGACTGGTGCTCGCGACCTACTTCCGCTCTTTGAAGGTGCTGCTCTCGAGCGACATCACGAGCGATAGCCGCGCGATGTACATCCGCAACATCCGGCTGCGGGCGCGCACGGCGCTGCCGTTCCTGTCGTTTGACGGTGACCCGTACCTCGTCGTGAGCGATTCGGGGCGGCTGCGCTGGATCCTCGACGCCTACACCGCGACGAGCCGCTACCCCTACGCGCAGCCGCTCGACAACGGCATCAACTACATGCGCAACAGCGTGAAGGTCGTGATCGACGCCTTCGACGGCACGGTCACGGCCTACCTGGCCGACCCGCGCGACCCGCTGGTGCTCACCCTGGCCAAGGTGTTCCCCGGGATCTTCCAGCGGCTCGACGCGATGTCTGCGGATCTGCGCGCGCATCTGCGCTACCCCGAAGACCTGTTCCGGGTGCAGACCGACATGTACGCCACCTACCACATGTCCGAGCCGGAGATCTTCTACCACCAGGAGGACCAGTGGCAGAAGCCGGTGCTGTCGCGGCCGGGCGAGCGGCCGGATCCCTTCCTGCGCCACATCGTGATGCGACTGCCGGAGGAGCGGCAGGCGGAGTTCATCCTGATGGTGCCGTTCACGCCGCGCGGCAAGGACAACTTGGCCTCCTGGATGGTCGCGCGAAACGACGGGGAGCACTACGGCCGGCTGGTGCTGTATCGCTTCCCCAAGCAAAGCCTGGTCTACGGCCCGACCCAGATCGTCAACCGGATCAACCAGGATACCGACATCTCTCGCCAGGTCTCGCTGTGGGACCAGCGCGGCTCCGAGGTGATTCGCGGCCACCTGCTCGTCATCCCGATCGAGGAGTCCCTCATCTACGTGCAGCCGCTCTACCTGCGGGCCGAGGGCGGGCGCATCCCCGAGATGAAGCGTGTCGTCGTGGCCCACCAGAACCGGGTGGTCATGGAGGAGACGCTCGAGGCCGGGTTAGCACGGCTGTTCGGCGGCGCGGTCGAGCCCGCCGCGGCTGCCGCCGCGCCCACTGGCGCCGCCCGTCCCGGCACCGAGCACGCCGCAGATCTGGCCCGCCAGGCGGCCGAGTTGTACCAGCGTGCCGTCGCGGCGCAGCGCGGCGGCGACTGGGCTCGCTACGGCGAAGAGCTGTCCCGGCTGGGGGACGTGTTGCGCCAGCTGCAGGCCGTCCTCGGAGGCCGCGCGCCCTAGTTGTCAATCGGCGGCCGGTGTGGGGAGCATGAAGACGCTGAGGCTGCAACAACTACGACTGTCCACGTCTTGGATACTGCTGCCTCGCACCACGCGGTACTCGCGCGCCCCAACCCCGGTGACCCGGGCGTACTCGCGGACGCCCCATTGTCCCGTCCCCGCACATCGCGGATAATGTGCCCCCAGGTGGGACAGCTCGTCCTCGGTAAGATTCGCGCCTTGCAGCTCTACATGCGCACGTAGTCGACTCGGAAAGTCGCTGGCCTCGATACTCATGTCACGTTCCCTTCTAACTGCACAAACTGCACACTCCATACTAGCGCCCGACAGCGCCCTGTAGCAAGCCGGCACGCGGGCTGAGCCGACTCCGGTTTGGGTACAACCCTATTCGGGGGGCGGACCCAGGGCAATCGGAGCGCAGTGTCGCTTCCACGACAGAGGACGCGAGCATGATGGGCGCGCTGGACAGAGATCGTCTTGACCGCCGCAGCACAACTGCACATTATGCACACTGCCCCATCGACGTAGACGGAGCACGTCACGCCCGGGTGCGGCAACTAACGAGGCGGAAGCGGCTAAGACGGCTCGCTTCCGAACGGCCCGTGGAACGGTGGTTGCTTCTCGCCTCGCAACGGATCGAGGTCGAGGCGCTGATCCGAGACAGCACGCTGAACCCGACGGCCTTTCGCTGGTCCGTCCGGCACAGCGAGACGACGAGCGGGGCGCAGATCACCCGGCTGGAATACGGCAGCGCCCGGTCTCCCGCATTTTTCCAGTTCGACCGCTACCGCCACCAGCACTACGCAGTGTACTCCTGGGACGGCCCGGAGCAGCGCGAGGAACACTTCACCGGCCCCTGGTCCCAGCATGCCCTGCACGTCGCGCGGTGGTTGGCGCACCTCGGGGAGCATGAGCGCCGCAGGTTATCACTTGAGCCCGACCCTGGAAGGCAGCTCCGCACCGCGATGGTGGCGACGCAACGTTGGGCTCGCTCAAGCGTCGATTTCGTCGTGACGTATCCGCTTCGCCGGGGCGCGTGGTATCCAGTCCTCAGCGCCGGGCCGGATGAAGTGGTCCTCGACGTGCGCCACCACGCCGTCATCGTTCCCTGGTCGGTTCTCGAAATCAGCGACACTCGCCCGAGCCGTTGGAGTCTTGTCCTGCGGGACGGGACGCTCGGTGGTCCCTACCTCGTGTGTCCGGACTGCGCTGCACGGATGAGCCTGCAAGTGGGCCTCGACCGAGTGCCCTGCGACCGCTGCCACGGCGTGTACGAGGTCGAGTCCAGCGTTCAAGCCGAGTGACACGCGTCGCGGTCGTTACAACGGCACCGAAACCGTCTTCAGCTCCTCGCCCTTTGCCAGCGTGACGTCGGCAACGGCGCGGCCATCCTTCAACGACGGTGAGACGCTGACTGCGCGGAAGCCAGCGTTGCCTCGTAGGGCCTGCCCCACCGCTGCCCGAAGGGACCCCTTCGCCTTGGCCATGGTCGCGCTCTGGCTCTGTGCGGCGGTGTAATCTTCGCCCTCCGCAATCGGCTCGGCCTTGACGACCGTACCGGTGTTGTGGTCTACAATCACCTCGAAGAACTTGCCATCTTTCATCGTGTAAACGGAGAGCTGCAGTTTCCCTTCCTCCATCTCGAACTTGGCGGAAATTGGCTGGCCGTGACTCGCGCTCGCCGCCAGACCACGCTCGAGGGACACCCGAGCGCCCATAACGGCTTTTGCCAGTGCACCGTGGCTACCTTCCTCTTCTTGGGCCGCGAGAGTAGCCCCCCAGCACACTGCAGCCAGGGCCAGAACCGGGACACGCCACGTCATCGTGTTCATGTGATGCCTCCGATCTAAACCTTCTTGACGTTCATCTTGTCCAACGCGGCGCGGAGCCCGTGCGCCAGCTTGAGCGCGTCGTCGTTCGCCCAGTAATGCATGAAGAAGAGGTGCGGGCTGTCGGTCAGCATATGACTGTGGAGGGCCGTGATGGCGATGCCGTTGTCGCGCAGGGCACGGATCACGGGGTTCACCTCATTCCCGATCAAGACGAAGTCCCCAGTGATCGCCGCCTTGCCACCACCCGTCGGCTGGAAGTTGATCGCCGTCGCCAGCCCCATGGACGGAGGGACGTCGATCCCGTCCGCGGTGATCTTCTCCGCCCGCGGTACGCCCACCTGGTACACGCCCCCGTTCACTCTCCCGTGAAACCCGAGAAGCTGGCCGATCAGCGCCGTGTCGATGCCGAAGCTTCCCGGGGGCGCCGCCGCGGGCGCCCCGAACGGCGTCGTGGTAAGAGCCAGCGCGGCGTGCAGCGCCGCCGCGAGCGTCGCCGGCGTCCCACGCCCCGCGATGTGCATGTACATCACCCGAGGGGACTCATGCTGCAGGTGGTTATGCAGCGCGGTCTGCTCGATCCCACCGTCCTGGAGCTTGCCGAGCACGGGACCGACCTCGCTCTCCAGCAGCACGAGGTCGCCCATCAGCATCGCCTCGGTGTCGCTCGCCTGCTTGAACGCGACCCACGAGCCGAGCGCCAGCGCGGCCTTCACCGCCACACCGCCGATGGTGACGTGGAGGTCACTGCGCGGCATCCCTACCTTGTAGGCCCCGTCCGGCTGGAGCGCCCCGGACTTTCCGAGTCCCGCGTCTACCTGTTTCCAATCGACGGGCGCGAGCGGCTGTTGCGCCTGCTGGCGTGCGGGGATGATCAGTAGGAGAGCGGCGACCGCCGAGATTCGTTGACCCATATCTCCTCCAGTGAGGTGATCCCGATCCAGCGAAGTCTTGCTCGGAAAATTCTCGCACGATACACTTGTGATAGTCAAGAGATTCGTTTGGGAGGTGACATCTACATGCCGCAGTCCGCTGCGACCCGCTGGATACTGCTCATCCACCAGATCCCGCCCAAACCCGACTACTTCCGGGTCAAGGTGGGGCGCAGGTTGCAACGTCTCGGCGCGGTCGCGATCAAGAACTCGGTCTACGTGCTCCCCCGGTCGGACGAGACGGTCGAAGACTTCCAATGGCAGAGCCGGGAGATCGTGGCCGGCGGCGGGGAGGCCTCAGTCTGCGAGGCCAACTTCGTGGATGGCCTCACCGACACCCAGATCGAGCGTCTGTTTCGCACCGCTCGGGACGTGGACTACGGCGACATCGTGGCGGACGCGCAACGTCTGCGAAAGGCGGTGCCGAGTGGTGGCCGACGCGAGCGGACTGACGGTCAGGGCCAGATCGCAGCCGACGTCAACCGGCTGAAACGGCGCCTCGCGAGCCTCGTCGCCATCGACTTCTTCGGGGCCCCGCGCCGCCGGGCGGCCCAGGAGGAGGTCGCGCGGCTCGAGGCGCGGCTGCGCCCGCGGGAGACTCAAGTCCCATCACCAGCTCATCCCGCCCAGGCGCCCCGCGGCGCCACGTGGGTAACCCGGGAGGGGGTCTACATCGATCGCATCGCGAGCGCGTGGCTCATTGGCCGGTTCATCGACTCGAAAGCGCAGTTCAAGTTCGTCGCCGCCGAGGGATACCGGGCGCGGCCGGGCGAGCTCCGGTTCGACATGTTCGAGGCGGAGTACACGCACGAGGGGGACGCCTGCACCTTCGAGACGCTCGTGGCGCGCTTCGGGCTCGGCGATCGCGCGCTCCGCGTCATCGCGGAGATCGTGCACGACATCGACTGCAAGGAAGCGAAGTTCGGGCGGCCCGAGGCCTCAGGGATCGAGCGACTGATCGCCGGCATCGCGAAGCAGCACGCGGCGGACACCGCGCGGCTCGCGCACGGCGCCACGCTGTTCGAGGCACTGTACGCGGCATTGACAGCTACGACGGCCGAGACAGGCGCAGTGCGCAAGACGAAGAGGTCGTCGCGACGGTGACTACCAGCCTGCGGGCGTTTCTCCTCTACTTCCTGCGGCTCGGCACACTGGGGTTCGGCGGGCCGATTGCGCTCGCCGGACACATGCAGCAGGACCTGGTGGAGCAGCGCGGCTGGATCAGCGCGCAGGAGTACAAGGAGGGCCTCGCCTTTGCGCAGCTTGCCCCGGGCCCGCTCGCGGCACAGCTCGCGATCTACCTCGGCTGGGTGCGTGGCCAGGTGCTCGGCGCCACGTTGGTAGGGATCGCGTTCGTGGCGCCCTCGTTTCTCATGGTGCTCGTTTTATCCGATCTGTACGTCCGCTTCGGCGGACTGCCGTGGATGCAAGGGTTGTTCTACGGGATCGGCGCCGCGGTCATTGCCATCATCGCCCGCAGCGTGCTGAAACTTGTGCGGATGACGCTGAGCCGGGACCAACTGCTCTGGATTCTCTTCGCGGTGAGCGCGGTGGTGACCGCCTGGACCGAGTCCGAGATCATCTGGGTCTTCCTGGTGTGCGGGTTGGTGCCGATGTTGCTCCGCGGACGGCAGCGAGCTCCGGCCACACACGCTCTCGCGTTCCTGCCAGCCGCTCCGGGGCTCGCCACCGGTCTCGCCGGCCCGGCGTCGGTGGGCGTGCTGTGGAAGATCCTGGCGTATTTCGCCGGCGCCAGCCTGTTTGTATTCGGGAGCGGGCTCGCGATCGTGCCGTTCCTGTACGGCGGTGTGGTGCAACAGTTCCACTGGCTCACCGAGCGGCAGTTCATCGACGCCGTAGCCGTGTCGATGATCACGCCGGGACCCGTGGTGATCACGGTGGCGTTCATCGGCTACCTTGTCGCGGGACTCGCCGGCGCGACCCTCGCCGCGATCGGGGTTTTCTTGCCCGTCTATCTCATCACGGTTCTCTTAGCTCGGCGCTTTCATCGGGTGGCGAAGAATCAGCAGGTGAAGGCGTTTGTGGACGGGGTCACAGCCGCGGCGACCGGGGCGATCGCCGGGGCCGCGGTGATCCTCGGGCGGCGGGCGCTCATCGACGTGCCGACGATCCTCATCGCGCTCGTGACCTTGGCGCTCCTGCTGGTCCCCAAGAAGATCCCGGAACCATTGTTGATTCTTGCCGCGGGAATTGTCGGGCTCGTGCTTAAGGGCATGTGGTGAGGACGCGCGTCAGCATCGCGCTCGCCGGGATCAGCATACTGAGTCGCATGGGAGCGGCTCAACAGGAGAACTCGGGAGGCAGGAGAACGAGCTCTGCGACGATTCGAGCGACGCTGATCCGCGCGCCGGTGACGCTCGACGGCCGGCTCGACGAGCCGTTCTGGGCGGCGGCAGACTCGATCGACGACTTCCGCCAGCGCGAACCGCTCGAGGGGTCCCCCACCACGGAGCGGACGGTCGTCAGGGTGGCGCATGACGCCGACGCTCTCTACATCGTCGTGCGCTGCTACGACTCCAACATGCGCAGTGTGCGCGCCAGCCAGCTCCGCCGGGACGCCGATCTTTCGAGCGACGACAACGTCCGTCTCCTGATCGACAGCTTCGACGACCGGCGCAGCGCCTTCGTGTTCGGCACGAACCCGAACGGTGCCATGTGGGACGCGCAGTTCTCAGGCGTGGACGACTTGAACGAGAGCTGGAACGGTATTTGGGACGTCGCCGTCTCGCGCGACAGTGCCGGATGGACGGCCGAGTTCCGCATCCCGTTGCTCGCGCTGCGGTTTCACGCCGGGACCAACCCGGAGTTCGGGTTCAATGTCCGGCGCTTCATTCGAAGGAAAAACGAAGAAGACCTGTGGCGCTCGTACGGCCGGGCGCAGGGCTTCTACCGCCTGAACAATGAAGGAACGATCACCGAACTCGGGAATCTGCACCGTCCCCACGATCTCGAGTTGTACCCGTATGCGCTCGGTCGGGCCGTGGAGACGGAGCACGACAGCGTCGGCGGCGAGACCACGGGCGGTTATTTCGGCGGCAAGGGCGGGGTCGACGCCAAGCTCGGCCTCACTCCGACGTTGACCGCGGACGTCACCGTCAACACCGACTTCGCTCAGGTGGAAGCCGACCAACAGGTCATCAACCTCACCCGATTTCCATTTTTCTTCCCCGAAAAGCGCCAGTTCTTCCTCGAATCGAGCGGCTTGCTCGACCTCGGCACACCGGGCCGGGTGCAGCTGTTCTACTCGCGGCGCATCGGGCTCGACACCAGCGGCGCGCCAGTGCCGATCCTCGCGGGCGGGCGGATCTACGGGCGACTCGGGCCGTGGAGGATCGGTGTGCTCGACGCGCAGACTGGCGGGGCAGACCAGGCCAACGACGCTGTCGTTCGGGTCCAACACGACCTCTTCGATCGGTCGTACATCGGGGCGATCGGCACGCTCCACGCATCAGCCGGTGCCCAAGGTGTGCAGCGGGCGGGCGGCGTGGACCTGGACCTCCCCCTAGTCGTGCACGGGGCCAACCTCGAGCCCAAGATCTGGGTCGCAGGCAGCCAAACGCCGGGGGTGCCTGGGACCCCGCACGCCTGGCGGCTCTCCACCGATAGCCCGAACGACCTGTTCGACAACTTCGTCTCACTCTACCGCATCGACTCAGGGTTCGCCCCGCCCTTGGGCTTCGTCCGCCGCACGGGGATCTGGGAGACGACCGGGCACGTGGACTTCATGCCGCGGCCCGGCGTGCTCGGGATCCGGCAGCTCGACTTCACGTTTCCCATCCCGAGCTGGGACATCATCGCGA